>Ga0265297_10008184_pt1 | contig 14074 bp, 11 predicted proteins | sample Munlanlwell13791_FD_192502 | JGI IMG/M metagenome (GOLD analysis project Ga0265297, IMG submission 192502) | Leachate microbial communities from a municipal landfill in Southern Ontario, Canada - Leachate well 137-91 | ecosystem: Engineered > Solid waste > Landfill > Unclassified | place... | reverse complement strand
AGGCTATTATGAAATCGGGCCTTTGGCCCTGCCTGAACACCGGTCAATGCACGCTTGAAAACCTTAACCTGATGGCTGGGACGGGAAAACCGTACGCGTTGAGTTTCGCCAAACTCCAGCGGGCGGCGTCGAAGCCGCCGGCCCTCCCAGGAAGGCTGCCGCCGCGGGATCATCCACCCTTCGCTACCGTTGCCTCCTTCTGTTCAAAAAAAGACGGCGGCGGCCTCGGGGTCGGATCCCGCGGCACACGGCCCCCCGACGGAACGGACCGGCGCCCCCGCCGGGGATCACGCCTTGGCAGCCGGCCGGCGGCATGCTACAATGAATGTGATACCCGGGGGGAATTCTGGCATGACGACGGAAACCGCATTCGCACCGGCCGAGCGGGCTTCGGAAGCCGAAATCCGGCGGCAGCATGACACGCTGGCGGCCCGGCCCCTGGTGCGCGACTTTCTCGACGCCGTCCCCAATTTGTCCGTGATTCTCAACGCGGCCCGGCAGATTGTGTTCGCCAACCGCGCCTTCTGCGCCTTTCTGGGCATCAAGGACAACGGCGAACTGCTCGGCCGCAGCTACGGCGAAGTCTTCAACTGCCCGTACGCCAGCGTGCTCGGCCGCCGGCCCGGCGAGGCGGTCGGCTGCATCCGCTCCCACCTGACCGAGGGCGGCTGCGGCACCACCCCCTTCTGCCGCACCTGCGGCGCGGTGAACGCCATCCTCAACAGCCAGCAACGGGGCGAGCTCGACATCCAGGAATGCCGCATGATCTGCGGCGAGGAGGGGAATAATGAACGGGCGCTGGACCTGCGGATCTGGGCGCGCCCGATCGATGTCGGCGGGGAAATCTTCACGGTCTTCTCGGCCGTTGACATCAGCGACGAGAAACGGCGGCGGGCGCTGGAACGGATTTTTTTCCACGACGTGCTCAACACGGCCGGCGGCGTCAAGGGGCTGGCCGACCTGCTGGTGCGGGCGGGACTGCCGGAAACCGAGGTCCACGAGCTCTCCAGCATGATCGCCGAGGCGGCCGGCCAGCTGATTGAGGAGATCGCCGCCCAGCGGATACTCGCGGCGGCGGAAACCGGCGACCTGCAGGTCACCCCCCAGGAGCTGGACTCGCTGGATCTGCTCCGCCGGGTGATCCGCCAGTTTCATGCCCAGTGCGCCGACAGCGGCAAGCTGGTGCAGGTCGACACCGCCGCGGAAGCGTTCAAATTCGTCTCCGACCCGCAGCTGTTGCGGCGGGTGCTGATTAACCTGGTCAAGAATGCCCTGGAGGCGGTTGAGGCGGGCGGCGTGGTCACCCTCGGCGCCCATGCCGCCGGCGGTTCCGTCTGCTTTGCCGTGCACGATGCCGGGGTGATGCCGCCGGAAGTCCAGACCCAGGTCTTTTCCCGGTCGTTTTCAACCAAGGGCCACGGCCGCGGGCTGGGCACCTACAGCATCCGGCTGATCAGTGAAAAATACCTGCGCGGCCATGTCTCCTTTGTTTCCAACGCCGCGGCCGGAACGCGCTTCACCGCCTGTTATCCGCGGATCCTGCCGCCGGCCGGCGGGGGGGCGGAACGCCCCGCCTGACCCGCACCGCCTTTGCCGGCCGGCTTCTTGCGCACCGAAAAGCCGAAATGCCCGACCTGGCGCCCCAGCACGTAATAATGGCCGTGGGCATAGCTCAGCAGCCCCGACTGCTCCAGCGCAAACCGCCCGCCGGGCCGCTCCAGCGCCGATTCCACCTGCACCGACACCACCTCGGCCACAAACACCGTGTGCGAGCCCGGAGCCAGGGTCTGGCGGACCCGGCATTCCAGGGCCAGCGGACATTCGGCCACAATCGGCGCCCCCTGCAGCCGGTGCGCCGGCGCCGGCGTCAGCTTGGCGCCGGCAAACTTGTCGGTGTCCCGCCCCGACACCACTCCGCACCAGTCCACCGCCCAGGCCTGGTCCGCCCCCGGCAGGTTGACCACGAACTCCCCGGTGTCGCGGATGATGTCGTGGGAATGGCGCTCCGGCCGGATGCTGATGCTGACCATCGGCGGCTCCGAGCAGACCGTGCCCACCCAGGCCACCGTGATCAGGTTCGGCCGCGCCCCGGGCCGCCCGCAGGACACCAGCACCACCGGCACCGGCGCCAGCAACGTGCCCGGCTTCCATACTGTTTTGGGATGATTCATGAACCCCGCCTTTCGCTGGGCGTACCATAACACCGGTCGAGTGCGCGAGGCGAGCGCGAGCGCCGCTACGCTGAGCGCGAAGGGCCGGTTGGCTGGGGGGGGGTTGTGCTCGATCATCGCCCATCGAAGGGCGTCAGATGGCCCCAAACCCCAGTCATGCCGACGAGCTGTGTCTTCGGGGGAAGGCGGACCATATTATCCCCCGGCAACCCAAAAGTTCGGCATTTTCACGAAGGACAGAGCGTTATGGCGACACGCGTGGTGATTCTTGGGGCGGCGGGACGGATGGGACGGATGCTGGTGGCGGGGGCGCTGCACGACCCGGAACTGGCGCTGGCGGGTGCCGTCGAAGTTGCCGGCAGCCCGTTCCTGGGGCAGGACGCCGGCACCGTGGCGGGCTTGCCGGCCTGCGGAGTCCGCATCACCCATGACCTGGCGGCGGCGCTCAAGGAGGCCGACGCGGTGATCGATTTCACCGCGGTCGAGGCCGCCGTGCCCAATGCCATTACGGCGACCCAGGCGGGGTGTGCCGTGGTCATTGGCACCACCGGCTTGTCGGAGGCCGTCCGCGCCGCCCTGGCCAAACTGGCCGGCGACGGCGCGCGCATCGTTTGCGCCCCGAATATGAGCATGGGGGTCAACTTGTTGTTCCACCTCTGCGACGTGGTGGCGCGCCGGCTCGGCCCCGACTTCGACATCGAGGTGGTCGAAATGCACCACAACCAGAAGAAGGACGCCCCCAGCGGCACCGCCGTGCGCCTCGGCGAAATCCTGGCCCGCGCCGCCAACCTCGATTACGCCACCGCCGTCCGCCACGGCCGCGAAGGACTCCCCGGCCCGCGCACCCAACGCGAGATCGGCATGCACGCCGTCCGCGGCGGCGACGTGGTCGGCGATCACACCGTCATCTTCGCCGCCACCGGCGAACGCGTCGAACTCACCCACAAGGCCTCCAGCCGCGAAACCTTTGCCAAGGGAGCCCTGCGCGCCGCCAAGTTCCTGCGCCAGGCCAAACCCGGCCTCTACGACATGCAAGACGTCCTCGGCCTGCGCTAAGTGTTGGGAACCCCCTTTTGAGGAAAGGCGGTTCCCAAGCCCTCCGTCAAACCTGTTTGTACCTTTTGCGGATTCCGCAGGCCGCCGCTGCCGTCCCAATCACGGCCCATCGCTCAAAGCGGCCTGCGGAATCCGCAAAAACGTACAAACGTTTTGGGAAGGGGCTTGGGGATCACCCTTTTTCAAAAGGGTGGCCCCAACATCATTCGGCCCGACAAACGGTCATGCCGATGACGGTGCTATTGTCTTTTCCGGGACGTTGTTTATATTTTTCCATTGATACGTCGTTTCTATTTTCTTCCATAACCCAGCGAAAGGATACTCCCATGCCCGCCTGTGTTGACAAAGACAAGTGCACCGCCTGCGAAGCCTGCGTTTCCACCTGCCCGGTCGAGGCCATTGCCATGAAGGACGGCAAGGCCGAGGTCGGCGATGCCTGCGTCGACTGCGGCCAGTGCGTTGATGCCTGCCCGGTCAATGCCATCGCCATGAAGTAAGTGGCGTTGCGCCGACAGCGCACCTCAAAAACCGGCACCCCGTTTCGGGGCGCCGGTTTTTTTGTGCCCCCGGGGGGGGGGCGGCCGGGGGCCCCGTTGCCCCCTGGGCGCGGGCGTCCGGCCGTGCCGCGCCTCCCGATCCCGCCGGCCTCGGACAAGGACAACAGAAATGTATCAACCACTGAGCCGCGAAACAATTGTGTATCACCCGCGGAAGCCGGGGGTCGACCGGAACCTTTGATGTTTAATTTATTGCAAAACAGGAGGTTGCAGTTTTTATAGGGGGGCTGGCACGGGGGGTGCTTAAGTCCTGCCGACGGACTGCTCCGGAGTAGGCCGTCACCCGGACGCTCACATTACGGCCGGAACCAAACGCAAGCCCAACTTAACATCCCGAGGAGACCCCCATGAGAACGAACCTTCTGAAAAAATCGGCGGCCCTGGCCCTGCCGGCGGCCGGGCTGCTCAGCCTGGCGGCCCGGGCGCAGGAAGCTGCCGCCCCCGCCGTGGCCGCCGTCGCCCCGGCCGTGCCCAAGATTGATTCGGGCGACACCGCCTGGCTGCTCATCAGCACCGCGCTGGTGATGCTGATGACCCCCGGCCTGGCCTTCTTTTACGGCGGCCTGGTCCGCAAAAAGAACGTCTTGTCAGTCCTGATGCAATGTTTCATCACCCTGTGCCTGGTTTCGGTCACCTGGGTGCTGTTCGGCTACAGCCTGTCGTTCGGTCCCGACGTCAAGGGGATCATCGGCAACCTGTCGTGGGCCGGACTGAGCGGCGTGGGGCTGGATCCGTTCCCGGACTATGCCGGGACGATTCCGCACCAGCTGTTCATGGTCTTCCAGATGATGTTCGCCATCATCACCCCGGCGCTGATCCTGGGCGCCTTTGCGGAACGGATGAAGTTCAGCTCGTTCTGCATCTTCACCCTGGTGTGGGCCACGGTGGTCTATGCGCCGGTCTGCCACTGGGTGTGGGGCTTGGGCGGCTTTGTCCGCGGCTGGGGCGCCTTGGACTTCGCGGGCGGCACGGTGGTGCACATCAATGCCGGTATGGCCGCGCTGGCCGCCGCGCTGGTGATGGGCCGCCGCCGCGGTTATCCCAACACCATGTCGCCGCCGCATAACCTGCCGTTCGGCGTACTGGGCGCGGCGCTGCTGTGGTTCGGCTGGTTCGGCTTCAACGCCGGCAGCTCGCTGGCGGCCAACGGCCTGGCGGTCAACGCCTTCGTGGTGACCCATGTCGCCGCCGCCATGGCGGGGCTGACCTGGGCGGTGCTGGATTGGCTGTTCAACAAGCACGCCACCGTCCTCGGCGTCATCACCGGCGTGGTGGCCGGCCTGGTGGCGATCACCCCCGCGGCGGGCTTCGTCAACTGCCTGGGCGCGCTGGCCATCGGCGTGGGCGTGTCGCTGATCTGCTACCTGTTCGTCAGCGTGATCAAGCCCAGGCTCGGCTATGACGACTCGCTGGACGCGTTCGGCGTCCACGGCATCGGCGGCATCTGGGGCGCGCTGGCCACCGGCCTGTTCGCCACCAAGGCGGTCAACGGCGCGGGCGCCGACGGCCTGTTCTACGGCAACCCCGCCCAGTTCATCATCCAGCTGAAGGCGGTGCTGGTGACCGTCGTGTTCTCGTTCGTCGCCAGCTATGTCATCTTCAAGCTGATCGACCTGGTCATGGGCCTGCGCGTGGCCGACCAGGAAGAGCGCATCGGCCTGGATCTGACGCAGCACCGCGAAGCCGGCTACACCATGCTCGAGTAATCCCACCACAACCCACCCAAGGAGACCGCTGTCATGAAATACATCGTCGCCATCATTCAGCCCGACCGCCTCGACGAGGTCCTGAACCTCCTGGAGGAGAAGGAAATCCACCTGGTCACCGTGTCCACCGTGCTGGGCCGGGGCCGGCAGATGGGCATCGCCCAGGTCTACCGCAGCCACAAGGAGGCGGGCAGCCTGCTCAAGAAAATCAAACTGGAGATCGCCGTCAACGACGCCTTCGTGAAAACCGCGGTCGACGCCATCATGACCGGCGCCCGCACCGGTCAGGTCGGCGACGGCAAGATCTTCGTGCTCGACCTGCAGGACTGCCGGCGCATCCGCACCGGCGAGACCGGCAATGTCGCCATCGGCTGATCGGCGTCCGCCAATCAGCCGGTCAGCGGCAAACATGTTCGAGGGCGGCGGGGGCCTAACCCCCCGCCGCCGTTTCCAAACCAAACCCCGTGGCCCGGTTGGTAGTGGCCGCATTGAGCCCCCGCGCACATCCTCGGCGCGGGGGCTCTTTTTTTATGGGGTGACGGCCGGCCGGCCCCGGCACCCCGCCGGAACCGGTAAAACCCTTTCCCCGCCGACGGTCGATTCCAAATTCACCCGTCCCTAACCGCAGTCCCTAACCGCACCCCCGTCCCTAACCGCGCCCCCATGAAGGTGCCTTTCGCGGCGGTGGTATATTGGGCGGAAAGAGGCCCAATGAGTTTGCTGCCATGACAGGCATTGGCGGCTGTGGAAGCACCGCGAAAAAGGGGGGGGCGGATGATGACGCTCGAAGTGACATCCAAGCGGTGCTTGGGGACGGGTGAATTGTGGTCCCTGTCCCTACGCTCTCCCATCGGACGGCCCTTGAACGGGGTGACGGTTGGCGTGTCGCCAGAATTCACCCGTCCCCATGGTGGTGGTGTCCATGGGGTTTGGTATCCGGCCGTTCCTCATCCGGAAACGGCATTTGGTAGAGATGCACGCGCGCCGAGAACTCGCGGGAAGGGCCGCGGCCCACCACCAGGACCATGAACTCCCCGGCCACGAGCAGGTGTTGATCAACCACCATGCGCTTGGCATGGCGCAAGGCGTCGGCGGTATTTTCAAATTGCGGGCACCACAGCGGGTAGACCCCCCACAGCAGGCACAACCGGCCCAGCGAGTGCGGGTCGGGCGTCATGCCGTAAATGGGCTGCGCGGGCCGGGCCGACGACAAGGCCCGGGCGGTTTGGAGGCCGATGGTGGCGCACACGATCACCCCGGCATTGACGGCCCGCGCCATCCGTTCGGCCCCCAGCGCCAGGGCGCTGTGAATGCCCGTCACGTTGGCATCACGGTTATGAAGAGTCTCGCCGGCGCCCAGTTCGTTTATCGAACGCTCCGCCTGAATGCAGACAGCGGCCATGGCCGCGACCGCCTCGACCGGATGGGCGCCGGCGGCCGTCTCGCCCGACAGCATGACCGCATCGGTGCCGTCCATGACGGCATTGGCGACGTCCGAGACTTCGGCGCGCGTCGGCCGTGCATTGACGATCATGCTCTCCAGCATCTGAGTGGCCGTGATGACCGGCTTGTTGGCCCGGTTGGCGGCGCGGATCAACTGTTTTTGCACGGCCGGCACCTGCTCAAAAGGGAGTTCGACGCCGAGGTCTCCGCGGGCCACCATGATCCCGTCCGCCACGGCCAGAATCTCCGCCGCATTGGCGACGCCCTGGGGGGTCTCGATTTTGGCGATGAGCATGGGTGGATTCTCCTCGCCCTGCAGCCGGCGGCGGACGATGTTGAGGTCGTTCGCCTGCCGCACAAAACTGAGCGCCACCCAGTCCACCCCATGCGTGATGCCCCAATCCAGGTCTTCCAAATCCTTGGCGGTGACACTCTCCGCACTTATTTTGACCCCGGGCAGGTTCATCCCCTTGCGGCTCTTCAGCAGGCCGCCCCGGACCATGCGGACGCGCACGGTTCCGGGCGACACCGACACGACCACGGCCGCCAGGGCGCCATCGTCAAAGAGAATCTGATCCTCGGGTTTGACATCAAGAGGGAGTTGCTCATACTCGACCGGCAGGTCGCCGGGGCGCATTGTGCCCTGGGCGGCGGGGGTGACAAAGTTGACCCCTTGCCCCGCCGTCAGCGCCACGCCGCCCGCCGGCATTTGGCCGACCCGGATCTTGGGGCCGCACAGATCCAGCAGAATGCCCACCGGTTTGCCCACCGCCGCAGCCGCCGCCCGCACGGCCTTGAGCATGGCGGTTTGCTGGTCGTGGGTACCATGGGAGAAATTGAGGCGCGCCACATCCATTCCCGCCCGCAACAGCCGTTCGAGGGTTGGCTGGTCATGGGTGGCGGGGCCGAGGGTGCAGACAATTTTCGTGCGGCGATGATGGGGCATGAGAAAGGAGAAAGCACTTCACATGCCAAAAGCTTTGGGCGCGTGACAGACCTCCTCCACCAGCGTGGACCAGGCACACTCTTCATCGTGATGGCCGGCGGCGGTTCCGTAAACGGAGCTACGGATTGGTATCTTGCGGCGGCCACAGGTTACGTTTGGGTAGGATAGTGAGTGCGTTGGCGTTCCCGGAAGGGGCGCGATAGTGGACTTATCCGCGCAGCTTCAGGAAAAGCCGAGCCTGACTTTTCCTGAAGGGCGGAGCCAGGCCCAGGCGAGAAGGAGGGCGAGGGCATAGCTGATCCAGGAGGCGTGGAGCACGGCCTGGACGCCGGTGACGGCGGCCAATTGCCCCTGGGCCAGCAGGGCCAGGCTGGCCACGCCCCAGGCGCCGCCGACCATCCAGGCCATGCGCATGCCGAGCCGGGGGCCGTCCACGGCGTTGCGGGCCAGCGCCACCAGCTGGGAATAGACCGAGCCCAGGCAGACACCGGCGCCCGCCAGCAGGACGGTGGCGCCGGCGTGGCGGATCAGCAACAGGTAGGCGACCAGCAGGGGCAGGCCGAGCATCAGCATGCAGCGGATCCCGGTGCGGGTGTCGTGGCGGTGGGCGAGCACGCCCAGGACCAGGGCGCCGACCGCGGAGCCGGCCCCGAACAGCATCGAGCTGAAACCGCCAAAGCCCAGGGAAAAGCCGAGCTCGTGGAGCCGGGTCGGCAGCAGGCTGACCAGCAGGGAGGCGCCCGCGGTGGCGGGCAGCGCCAGGATGAACAGCCGCCAGAACGGCACCACCGGCGCGGCGCCGGGCGCGGCGGGGGCATCTTCGACCACGCTCTCATCAAGCTCCGTGCCCGGCGCGGGCTCCACGGCCAGGCGGATGGAGCCGGTCAGCAGCACCACCACCATGACCACCACCGGCAGCAGCAGCGCCAGCAGGCCAGACAGGCCCCAGCGGCCCACCAGCAGCGAGCAGATCCAGGCGCCGACCGCGTAGCCGAAAAAACCGCCGGTCATGAACACCGGGGTGCTGATGCGGGCGGGGATCGCCTCCAGGGCATGCACGGCCCGCAGGGCCTCCGGGTGCGCCACGGCCACGCCCATGCCGGTGACCAGGACGACCAGCAACAGAATGGTGAAGGCGCCGGCGCCCGCGGGCAGGAGGGCCAGGCTGCAGATGCCGCCGCCCAAGATCAGCCCGACGGGCAGGAACAGCGGGCGGCTGGCATGTGGCCGCAGATGCCCGGTCAGCACCTGGAAGACGTTGCTGGCCAGGTTGATGACGGTGAGCATGACCACGGCCTGGCCCAGGCTGAGGCCGAAGCGCTGGCGCACCACCGGCAGGATGACGGGCAGCAGACCGCCGAGACTGTCCACCAGGGCATGGGTCACGGTCAGGGTCAGCAGTTTGCCCCAGGCGCTGGACAGCGAAAATGGCGGGGATCGCATAAAATCTTTCATTAACGGTGAGAAGCGTGGCGGCGAAAGCAACTCGCCGAGCTGGGGCTCGGCGTTCCCAGGCCCGACCACCCCATTGGCTGTTTGCCCTGGCCGGGCACCGGCCGTCTGAATTCCGGGGCGGCGCCCCGGAATTCAGTAGCCGTTCGGATGCTGCTGGCGCCAGGCCCAGGCGGAGGAGACAATGGCGCGGATGTCGTCGAAGCGCGGCTTCCAGCCCAGTTCGGCGCGGGCGCGGGCGGAATCGCTGACCAGCCGCGGCGGGTCGCCGGGCCGGCGGGGGGCGACGACCACCGGGATCGGCTGGCCGGTGATCTCCCGTGCCACCTGGATGATCTCCTTGACGCTGAAGCCGCTGCCGGAGCCGACATTGAAGCTGCCGCACAGGGGGCTTTCCAGGGCCAGCAGATGGGCCTGGGCCAGGTCGCTGACATGGATGTAGTCGCGGATGCAGGTGCCGTCGGGGGTGGGATAGTCCTCGCCGAACACCTGGACATGCGGGCGCTGCTTCATGGCGGCCTGCAGGATGATCGGAATCAGGTGGCTTTCGGGGTGGTGGTCCTCGCCGCGCTGCTCGGTGGCGCCGGCAGCGTTGAAGTAGCGCAGGGCGGTGTAGGCGAGCCCGTGCACCTCGTGGTACCAGCGCAGGATCTTCTCGAAGATCAGCTTGGACTCGCCGTAGGCGTTGATCGGCTTGGTCGGCTCGCTCTCGGGAATGGGCACGGTGGCCGGCATGCCGTAGACGGCGGCCGTGCTGGAAAAGACCAGCTTGCGGACGCCGCAGTCCACGGCCGCGTCCAGCAGGTTCAGGCCATTGGCCACGTTGTTGTGGAAATAGAGGCCGGCATCGCGCATGGACTCGCCGACTTCAATGAAGGCCGCGAAATGAATCACCCCTTGGGGACGCTCGGCGCGCAGCGCCTCGAACACGCGGTCGCGGTCGGCCAGGTCGCCATGAATCAGGCGCGCCCGCGGATCAACGGCGCCGCGGTGCCCCTTGACCAGGGAATCATAGACCACCACCTCGTGCCCGCGGTCCAGCAGGTACTCCGTGGTGCAACTGCCGATATAGCCGGCGCCGCCGGCAACAAGAATTTTCATGGTGTGCTGCCTATGTTATGTTGCGTCAGGCTGAAGCTGTTTAGGCTGTAGGCTGACGGATTCGTCCTTAATGAAGAGTCCCGGCCAACGCGGTGTGCCAAGTGTGAAATGTAATGCAAAAATGTCGGGGTGCGGCGCCAGGTCGGTCAACGGTGGTAAAGAATGCGACGCGGCAACGGGCATGACGCAACGGCCTTGCGGCGGGTCGCCGAGCGTGGTGCAACCACGCTCCTCCAGGAAGGGTCCGGCCGGAAGTTAAGCAAATTTTCACCTCCTGTAGCCACGGGCGTGCCGCCCGTGGCGGGACGCGCCGGGGAACCGGCGGGAAATGATGACAACGGAACACAGCCCCAAGCGGCCGTGGCCCTTGGGGTCTGACCGGGGATTATCAGAGCCCGGAACGGCAGTGACGGGTCAAAATGATTTGCCTCCCCACAGAAAATCTGAAAGCGCCCCATTCATGAGCATGTTTGAACCGGAACGGCTGGCCCGCGCGGAAGCCGGCGACCTGGCAGCGCTGGCCGAACTGGACGCGCTGGGGCTGTTTCTTGCCCCTGGCGAGACCCCCGCGTCCTTCGTTGCCAGTGTCCGCGCCCTCGACACCCGGTTGCGGGAATTTGAGGCGGAACTGGCCACCACCGGCCGTTGCGACCTCGGCGAGGGGGTCAAGCTCGAGGCCGCCCGCCGCATTCCGCCCGAACGCTTTGCCGCCGCCTGGGAAATCACCGAACGGCTGTTCGCCTTCCGCGCCGAATGGGCGCCCGGCTTTTATGTGGACCCCACCTTTTCCTGGCTGTTCGGCGGCTGCGCCTTCACTTTTGACCCCGAACGCTTCGCGGTGTTCATCATCCGCGCCGCCTTTGCCAACCGCGACCGCTGGCTGATCTACGGCCGCGAGGAATTGCTGGCGCACGAGGCCTGTCATGTGGCGCGCATGCCGCTGGCCAGCGAGCGGTTTGAGGAGCGCCACGCCTACGGCACCGCCGCCACCGGCTTCCGCCGCCGGTTCGGCAGCCTGTTCCGCAAGCCCTCCGACAGCCTGCTGTTCCTCGGCGCCACCCTGCTGTTGTTGGCGGCGCAGTCGGCCCAGCTCGCGTTGTTCCCGTGGCTGCCGATGTTTCCCTTCTGGGGGGCGGTCGGCGCCATCCTGCTCTTCCTGCTGCTGCGCGATGCCCGGGACGCCCGCGCCTTCGCCGCCGCCCGCCGGGTGCTCACCGCCCGCTTCGGCGCACCGGCCGGCGCCGTGCGCTTCCGCTGCACCGATGCGGAGATCGCCGAGCTGGCCCGCCTCACCCCCGCCGCCCTGGACGGCTGGCTGACGGCCAAGACCGAGACGGACTGGCGCTGGCGCATCATCCGCCACCGCTTCCTGGCGCCGGCGGCACCGGCGACATGATTTCAGGCTTTGGGGCGGAAGGGGGAAATAGCTTTACGAAGCATATATTAAGCGGTGGTTGACCGTTTTCCTTTCGCGGTTTCAGGCATATATGTCGCAATTCGGATCAACTGGAGGGCCGCCGTCATGCCGTCGCCAAGCGAAAGCCAGAATCTCCGGCTGATCCCCGGCATTCCCTGTCCCGTGGAGCGGATCACCGGCGTCTGGCGCTTCACCCGCGAGCCGGGCTGGTACACCCGCTGCCGGTCCACGCCCGGGCACCTGCTGCATCTGCTGACGGCGGGGAGTTATTCCCTGCAGGCCAACGACCGCCGCTACGAGGTCCGCGCCGGCGACGTGATCTATTACCATGAGTACGAGGAGGTGGCCTGCTTCGGCAACGACACCCCCGTGGAATTCCTGTCGGTGGGGTTCCTCGCCTCCGGCCTGGCGCCGCTGTCGGCCGAGCGGCGGGTGTTCCGTTCCACGCCGCTCATCCGGGAGCAGTTCCGCCGGCTTTACGAGGCCGCCGCCGGGGTTGACGACACGGTCCGGGGGCTGGCGACGTTTGCCGCCCTGGCAGCCCTGCTGGCGGCGGTTTTCACCGGGGCGCCGGCGGCCCGGCGGCCTGCCGCCCGCGACCATGAGGTCTGGTGGGAGGTCGAGCAGCGGCTGCGGCGCGACCGCCAGTATCATGTTTCCCTTGATGACTTGGCCGCGGGGGTTGCGGCCAGCCGTTCCACCCTGGTCCGCTCCTGCCGCCGGGCCACCGGGGAAAGCCCCCGGCAACGGCAGCGCACCCTGCGCCTCGAGGCGGCGCGCGGCCTGCTGGGCTGTTCCACCCTGACCATTTCCGAGATCGCCCGCCACCTCGGGTATCAGCGGATCCATGAATTTTCCCGGGAGTTCCGCCGCCAGGCCGGGATCCCGCCGCGCCGGTGGCGCACCCAAAGCGGAATTGCCGTTTGATCATTCGGGGTTGAGGCCTCATGTTTTCGGACGATTGGCGTCCCCGGCCGCTTTCCTGGCGTGGTTGGCGCGGCCCATCTTCAGATCCATTGTTCCAACAAGGCGGTCACATGTCGTCCCAAAGCATCATCATTGGCGGCACGGCGCGGTTCACGGTCATCACCCCCGAACTGGTCCGCCTTGAGCATTCCCCCGCCGGCACCTTCACCGACGAACCAACCCTGTTCGCCCGCGAACGCACCGCCGCCTCCTGCCCCTGCGAACTCCGCAACACCGGGGCGGAACTGGTGATCGACACCGGTTGTTTCCGCCTGTGCTACCGCGGCGCGGGGGCGGCGTTCACCACCGACAACCTGGAGATCACGGTGGCGGCCGGCGGGGCGGTGTGGCGGCCGGGGCTGGCCGACCCGGCGAACTTGGGCGGGCCACTGGCGACGGTGGACAATGTCCAGGGGCCGGTGCCGCTGCCCGACGGCCTGCTCTCGCGCCTGGGCTGGCATCTGGTGGACGACAGTGAGGGACATCTGCTGCGCGACGGCTGGATCGTCCAGCGCCCCCTGGCGGCCAGCACCACCGACTGGTACTTCTTCGGCTACGGCCAGGACTACAAGGCGGCCCTGCGCGCCCTGGCGGTCATCGGCGGCGCCGCGCCGCTGCCCCGGCGGCACGTGTTCGGCTCCTGGTACTGCCGCTGGTGGTCCTATACCTCGGACGATTACCGGGCCATTGTCGAGGAATACCGGCGGCACGATTTCCCACTCGATATTCTGGTCATGGACATGGACTGGCACCGCAAGGACGGCCAGACCGGGTTCGGCTGGGCCGGCACGCGCGGCTGGACCGGCTGGTCCTGGAACCGCGACCTGCTGCCCGATGCGGAACAACTGCTGGCGGAACTGCGCCGGGACCGCCTGGCGGTCACCCTCAACGTCCATCCCCACGACGGCATCCGCCGCACCGACGACACCTTCCCCGAATTCATGCGCGACCTGGGGCGGACTCCGGAGGATGCCGACCCGCCGTTCCAGGCCGGCGACCGCGACTACATGGCGGCCTATTTCCGCCACGGCCATGAACCGCATGAGCGGGCCGGCGTCGATTTCTGGTGGGTGGACTGGCAGCAGGACAGCCTGATGCCCTATGCCTGGCCGGTGCCCTGGCTGCGGCACCTGCCGTGGCTGAACCACCTCTACTTCGAACACGCCGCGGCCGGCGGCCGGCGCGGGCTCTCCTTCAGCCGCTGGGCCGGCTGGGGCGACCACCGGCACCCGATCCATTTTTCGGGCGACGCCGGCGCC
>Ga0265297_10008183_pt1 | contig 14075 bp, 10 predicted proteins | sample Munlanlwell13791_FD_192502 | JGI IMG/M metagenome (GOLD analysis project Ga0265297, IMG submission 192502) | Leachate microbial communities from a municipal landfill in Southern Ontario, Canada - Leachate well 137-91 | ecosystem: Engineered > Solid waste > Landfill > Unclassified | place... | reverse complement strand
CCGCAGGAATTTTTCCTGGACAGAGACATCCGCTATCGCGTCCTGAAGATCCTTCCAGCTCCTCTCCAGGGTGATCAATACGCCATCGCGCCCGCTCCTCTCATCGGAGACGGCCTGCTCAAGCCGGGACTTTGCCTTTGACACCTCTGCCAGGCGCCGACCCCCCTCAAATAGCGGCAATGACACGGATGCCCCAGCAGACCATTCATTCTTTCTCGGCAGCCACTTGTTTCCAGTCCTGCCTATGGCGCCATTAACGTAAACCTTCGGGAAAAAATCGGATTCTTTTGAATTGAGATTAAATCTTGCCGCTTCTTTTCTCGATATAAGGTCTCTAAGAAAAGGGGTATCCTCCGCCAACTTGTCTATATCAGGTTTTACCGTGTAATCCCGGTCAAGGCAAAGCTCACCCAGGGCCTCGATATCGGTATTGTCTGTGGTGCCAAGTTCTTTTGCCAATTCCCTTTGGGTAAGGTTAAGATTCCTTACGGCCTGGGATAGTTCAAAATCCGCCTGCGCCATATCCGCCTCGGCAGTCAAAAGCGCCCCTTTATGTTCCCTGCCGCCTTCATAACGCAATTTTACAAGTTCGAGATTTTGTTTTCGGCGTGCCGCGATATCCCTGGTAATTGATGTAAGCTCCTGCGCCCTTATAAGATTCGCGAAGGCGCTTCTCAAACCGAGCCTGACATCCGAAGATACCACCGTGTAATTATAACGCATGGCCTGTATAGTCTTTGAAGCACCGCTTAACTCACTGGCTGTCTTGAAACCATCAAATACAAGCTGGCTTCCTGATATACCGTAGGAATAAGTATCCGTGGCGACCATACCGTTAGATTTTTGCCGCTTGGCAGAGGCGTCACTGCTAACCTGCGGCATTATCAGGCTTAGGCTGATATCCTTGTCGGCAACAACCTGCTTTATCTGCTCATGCGCCGATATCAACTCCGGGTTATTGGATATCGCTACGCGCACACACTCATCCCACGTAAGCGCGGCCTGGGGATAAGCGCTGATATTGGGAAATAATAATGCTAACATCAATAAAATAAGCGTCTTCTTATTGAGCATATACAGCCTTTTAAAGATAAGACAAATTTCGATGATATAGGCGCCTAAGGAAAACTGTATGCGGGTGCTTTTTAGTCCGCGGGTTCAAGTTGATTTCAATCTGTTAAAGACAAGGTCGCGTAAGCGCCTGAAATCGCCCGGGGCAAAATCCTTTGTGCCAACTGGCGGCAATACCCTCACCGTCGCCTTAACCCTCGTTTTAAATACCCAATCCCCTCTGGGGATTGCCTCTCTCGTCCCCTGTATAAGAATGGGTAGCACGGGCTTCTTTTCCCTGATAGCAAGTTTGAAGGCGCCGTTCTGAAATTCATTCATATTATCCGTGCGGCTCCTTGTCCCTTCGGGGAAAAAAAGCACGGACATATCATGCCTAAGCCAGGAGACGGCCTCTCTGTATATCCTTTTGATACTGCCGAATTCGCCCCGTGAAAGCTTTATGTGCCTGCCAAGAGACAGGCACCAACCTATAAAGGGCAGTTTAAAAAGGCTTTCCTTCGCCACCCATTTGAATTGCATGCGCGTTTTATATATAACAACTATATCCGCCAGGCTTTGGTGATTGGCTGTTATAACATATGTCTGGCGCGGGTCAATATTTTCAAGCCCATAAACCTTTACGTCCCAAAACGGATTAGACCCTATAATAGCGTTTGCCCACCAAAAACATTGCCTGTGCACAAACCTCATCTGCCTGTCAAACGGGAATAAAGCAACCGCGAAAAACAGGCTTACAAAAAATAATGTCATCGTTAAGATAGTGCTGACAACCCAGATAATTATTGATATTATAATTTTCATTGATTAGACGTATTTTGCGGGATATTTATTCCCAAAAATAATAAAAATAACCCGTAAAAACCGTTTGGCCGGGCATCTGCCACAAGGCAATACGCGCCGGCAATAAAACGCGCGTTAGATCTTGGGCAGGTCTTTTAATGATTCAAGCGAGGCCTTCAGGTCTTTTTCAGGAAGATGATATTCTTTCAGATGGCCCTGCATGAATTTATCATAACCTGCCAGATCCATAAGCCCGTGGCCGCTATAATTCATCAGGATCACCTTTTCCTTCGCCTCCTGCCTCGCCTTTTTCGCTTCATCAATAGCGCATGCTATGGCATGGCTGGTTTCAGGGGCGCATATCATGCCTTCTGTCTTGGCCCAAATAAATGCCGATTCATAACACTTGACCTGGTCATAGGCCTTTGGCCTTATAAGGCCCTGCTTGGCCGCGTGACTTACTAAAGGCGACATGCCATGATACCTAAGTCCACCGGCATGTATCGGCGGCGGGACAAAACTATGCCCTAATGTATACATGGCAAGCAAAGGGGTCTCTCCGGCCATATCCCCATAATCGTAAGTGAATGGGCCTTTTGTAAGCGTTGGGCAGGCAGTGGGCTCGGTTGGTATTATATCAATATCAACGCCATTGATCTTATCGCATATGAAGGGAAACGCCAGGCCTGCAAAGTTACTCCCACCCCCGGCGCAACCTATAATAACATCGGGAAGCCTTTCCCCGATAAGCTTGAGCTGTTTCTTGGCCTCTAAGCCAATGATAGTCTGGTGCAACATAACATGGTTTAAAACACTTCCCAGGGCGTAACGGGTCTTGCCGGTTTTATCAGATACCGCATCCTCCACCGCCTCGCTTATCGCTATCCCAAGACTGCCGGGGGTATTAGGCATTTGCCTTAATATCTTTCTGCCAAATTTCGTTTTCTTGCTCGGGCTGGCGATACATTCGCCTCCCCATACCTTCATCATTATTTTACGCAGAGGTTTCTGATCAAAACTTATCCGCACCATATAGACACGGCATTCGAGCCCAATCAAAGAACAGGCGAAAGAAAGCGCGCAACCCCATTGACCGGCGCCCGTCTCGGTAGTAAGCCTCTTTATTCCGAATTGTTTGTTATACCATGCCTGGGCAACCGCCGTATTGGGTTTATGGCTGCCCGGAGGACTCACGCTTTCATCCTTATAATAAATACGGGCCGGGGTCTTAAGATACCTCTCAAGATAAATAGCCCTTCTTAGCGGCGCGGGGCGCCAGCGGTATAATATCTCAAGCACTTCTTCCGGTATATCTATCCAGCGTTTGGTGCTTGCCTCCTGCTCTACAAGATTCATTGGGAAAACAGAGGCGAGCATATCGGGAGTGACTGGTTTCCCGTCAGGGCCAAGAGGCGGCATGATGGTCCCCTTCAGGTCGGCAACAATATTATACCACTGCCTTGGTATGTCCTTTTCCTCCAGGGTAATCTTTCTGATCATATCCCCTCCTCATTTTTAAAATAAAAAGTAAAACAAGATATCACACGGTTACGGCCTGCCCGCGGATCTGCCCCGCGGGGCAGGCATCCTTCGCGGGGCAGGCACCTGTCCAACAATATAAACAAAGTTTTTCCCTGGGCAGGCCTATGGCCTTTACCATATCATCTATGGTCTGGTATCTTAAGGTGGTGACATTGATGTCCTTGGCGATATAGTCAAGCATACGTTTGTATTTTCTTGATTTATCATCCATATACTCCGATACATCTTCTATATCTCGGCCTTCAAGGGCGAAAATGGCCCTGCGAGCGGCCAATTCCTTTGTCGATCTCGTGGACAGATTAAACTTGCACGGGAATATCAGCGGCGGGCAGGCAAGCCGGACATGTATCTCTTTGGCACCCCTGTTCCACAGCTTTTTGACCGCAAAATTCTTAAGCTGTGTGCCCCTTACTATAGAGTCTTCGCATAAAACTATCCTGTTACCCTCGATTATCTCCCTGATAGCGACAAGTTTCATCGTGGCGACATGGTCCCTTCTGTCCTGTGAAGGCGGGGTATAACTCCTGCCGTAACCGGGAGTATATTTTACAAGCGGCCGGCGAAAAGGCAGGCCTGATTCCATCGCGTATCCTAAACCATGCGAAAGGCCTGAATCGGGCACACCTGTCACAAGGTCCGGCTGTATATCATTATCGCGTCTGGCGAGCAGCCTGCCGCACCTCTCCCTGACAATCTCCGTATTAATACCTTCATAATTTGAGGCGGGAAACCCTGTGTATATCCACAGAAAGGCGCATATCTGGTTCGTCATGCCTCCCGGGCGCTTGACCGTTAGCCCTGCTTCATTCATCAGAACGATCTCACCCGGGGTTATATACTTGACGATATTAAAACCTATATTCTCAAACGCGAATGTCTCGCTTGCCGCGGCCCAGTTATTACCGAGCCTGCCCACGGCCAAAGGCATATACCCGTAACGGTCCCTTGCCGCGTATATACCGTCCTTATGCAGAATCAAAAGCGAACATGAGCCCTGTATCCTGGCAAACATTTTTTGTATACCGTCTATGATGTCCTTGCCCTGATGGATAAGCTTTGCCACAAGCTCTGTTGAATTTACCTGCCCCCTGGTCACCTCGCTGAATGAAACACCCTCTCTTAAAAGGTTATCTGATAAGACCTTCGCGTTTTCAATATAACCGCTTGTCACTATGCAAAAAGGCCCGAATTTTGAGCTAAGGTATATGGGCTGTTCATCATAATCACTGATAACGCCTATACCCTTATTACCTTTCATCTGCTTATAATCACTATAAAATTTGGATTTAAACTGGCTTTGCCTGATATTGTGTATGACGCGGCTGAAATCATCACCTAAAACCGCCATACCCGCGAATTCCGTGCCAAGATGGGAATTATAATCAGTGCCGTAAAATAAGATTTCAGCGCAATCATTTTCTGAAAAAACGCCAAACACCCCGCTCATCTGCTTCCCCCTATACGTATTGATAAATACTAACTTGAAAGATATTTATTATACTATAATACAAATATGCATGTAAACTACTATTTGAATTACGGCGGGTATGACCGCCTATCTTGAGGCATTAGACACATCGCTCCAATTATAGTCTGTCTGGAGCAAAAGCAGTGTCTGTATAAACGCCATGTGAGAATAACCTTGAGGAAAATTACCGGTAAGCCGGCCTGTCCCGGTTTCTATATCTTCAGAAAACAGCCCGAACCTGTTGGCATGCCTTACGATATTATCGAACATCGACCTTGCCTCTTCCTTACGACCTATAAGATACAACGCGTTTATCATCCAAAAGGTGCATACAATGAAAGAATTTTCCGGCACGCCGAAACCGTCATCCCTTATATACCTGAAAACAAAATTATCCTTTACCAGGTCATCCATGCTCTTTGCGACCGTACTTTTCATGCGGTCATCGGACTTATCCATAAAACCGTAATGCAGCATAAGCAGATTAGCGGCGTCAAGCTCCTCCGAACCATAATACATCGTAAACGAGCCTATCTTGTCATTCCAGCCGTTTTTTAATACATCATCCCTGATCTCCGCGGCTGTATCAAGCCACTTTCGGGCATACTGATCCTTGCCTATTCTTTTGGCTATGCGCGCGGCCCTGTTCATAGCGACCCAGCTCATCAGCTTGGAATGGACATAATGCCTCGGCTCTTGCCTGCGCTCCCATATACCCTGGTCCGGCATCATCCATTGCTGTGACGCCACAAAAGCTGATGTCCTAACAGCCGTCCATATCTCCTCATTGAAATCGATCTTGACCCTTTTGTTTAACACAAAATACGTGTATATAGCCTCTATCAGTTGGCCGTATATATCATTTTGGGTCTGGCGATACGCGTTGTTGCCTATGCGAACAGGCCTGGAATTTTCATACCCGCTTAAATACCCCAGAACCTTTTCTTCCAATACCTTTTCTCCGTTTATACCGTACATGATGGATATATTGGCCCTTTTGGTAAGCATGCGGTTTAAGATAAAATCCATATAATTTGTGGCGGTCTTAAAATGGCCTATCCTTATGTACAGATCAACTATCATGGAGCTGTCGCGTATCCAGCAATACCTGTAATCCCAGTTCCTATCCTTGCCTATTATCTCGGGAAGCGACGTCGTCACCGCGGCGATAACAGCTCCGGTCTTCTGATATGTCAGCAGTTTAAGGGTTATGGCCGATCTTATAACCATATCCCTGAATTTTCTCGGCACATCAGTCCGGTAAACCCAATCCAGCCAATATGTCTTTGTCTTTTCATATTCGATATAGACCTTGTCGGTATCAACCTCTTCAAGCTTCTCATGGTAGGAAAAAAGCGCGTAAGACGTACCCCTTAATTCTATGGGTTCAGACCTGATTATCTTATCCAGGTCAAGATTGCTATACAAGTAAAAACTGTTATACGCCCCCTGCCTGGATATGATCTTGATATAACCGCCCTCATTGGACAGATCGGCCTGCGTGCAGGCGTAATTTGGCATAGGCCTAAATTCAAATATTATCTTAGGGCTTCCTGAAACAAGCAGGATGTCCCGGTGTATTTCAGGCGGGCAATAACACTCCTCTCTGGCGGTAATAAACCTGGGCATATAATCCCTCACCTCAAAGGTGCCGTCTTTGGTGATAAAGACCGTTTTAAGTATGGGGGTATGCGGTATATAACCCTGAGTAATGTTTACCGTGTCAACACCGCTGATCCTGAAATAACCACCGCGGTCATTGTCTAATAACCGGGCAAACACAGAGGATGAATCAAAAAACGGCAGGCACAGCCAGTCAATAGCGCAATCGCCGCCTATCAGGGCCGCTGTGGTGCAATTACCTATTATCGCGTAATCGTAATTTTTCATATTGATATATCTGGCTCAATAAAACTATTCTATATACAGGCCCGCTCCATGTCAATGTATATTAAACCATCCCCTAGGCAGTGCTAATGTCCAAACGCATCCTTGACACCCTCTGCCTCGACGGATTAAAATAACCGAGCATCAATGACGGAAAATCGCGGCGCAAGGTATTGACGACCTCCCGCATGCCTAAGAGACCCTCCTTTTCGGGGGAGAACCCAAGAGAGCTGAAATAATACATAGGGTCTATGTTAAGGTTTCTTAATTGTATCATATCTATCCCCGCGGATCTGACAAAAGATGAAAAACTATCCGCCTCCTCCCTGGAATCCGTAAATCCGGGCATAGAAAGATAATTGACCGACACAAATCCCAAGGCCCTTTTTGCCTTTTTAATGGATTCCATTACATGGCCGAATTCATAATCTCCCGGCCTGTAATACCTGTCGTAATAGCGCTCTTGCGCGCTGTTTATACTCACCCTCATGCTGTTAAGGCCGGCGCGAAATAATCTCTTTATGGCCTTCGGCCTGCTGGCGTTTGTATTCAAATTGATAATACCTTTGCCGGATTTGCTTCTTATTATCCTGATAGCCGCCTCAAGCGTATCGGATACCATTAAGGGCTCTCCTTCGCAGCCCTGGCCAAAGCTAACAACAGGGTCTTTGACATTACGTATATGGAATAAAGCTACCTCGGCTATCTCATCCGCGCGCGGGGAGAATTTTATCCGGGGCTGGGTGATAGAGCATCTCTTGTCGGGCTGATGGGATATGCATCCTATACATCTTGAATTGCAATAAGGCGATGAAGGAAGAGGCGCCTCATAGCGGGAAAGGAACAGATTTTTTGCCGCCGGACAAGCATAGCATAAAGCGCACCTTTCAAGGTGCCTAAAAAGCCTGTTTTTCGGAAATAACCTCCGGGTATTCCTTATACCTGATTCGATCTTGGCAATATCCATAAACCGCAGATCCTGGCGCAATTCCCTGTCAACCCTTACCGCGGTTACATAAAACTTCTCTTTGTATAGGCAAACACCGGCATATGAAAAAAGAGGCAAAATCCCAGAATGGTTACGCTCAACATAACAGGGGTTATATGTTATCGTATAACCAGGCGACAAAAAAGCCGCGACCGCGAAGCATGGACGCCGTTTTTTTGAATACGGGTCATTGTTCACGCGGATATAATTTTTGGAGGCCGCATCATACCCGACCGGGATCCTGCCAGGCATGACAAAAAGCTCGCTGTCGCGGGGAAGCTCAATCAGGTCGTCCGGTGACAGGGTAAAGAATATACCTGCCTTCATACCGCAAGGGGTAAGGCCCGGGGCAGGATATATCCTGCCCCTTTTGTCAGCGATAATAAGTTTAGGCCTGTCACCTTTCATAGGAGAGGACGGCGCTCCTTAACCCGTCATAAGTTGATACTCTCGGCAGATACCGCAATTCTTCTTTGATCCTGTCTATGCTATACAGCCTGTCTTTGGTAAAATACGAAACCTTGTGCCTGATAAAAGGTATTCCGGATAAAAGCGCGTCAAAAAAACTCGGCAGCCGTAGAGGCGGTTTTGCGTTAAGACAGCTTGCCATATATTGGAGAAATCCCGCTATCGTCAGGGCCTCTTTATCAGCCACAATATATGTGCCCTCATAAGCTTTTTCATCAACTACAGCCCGCATGATAACATCAACTACATTATCAATATATACAAGCTGCGTCTTTGCCGAACCTGCACCGATTACCGGTATTAGCCTTCTCTTTATAAGTCTACATATAAAACGCAAAAGATGAGGCTCATTTTCCCCATATACCATGACAGGCCTTATAATAGATATCTTAAGCCCTTTATGCCTGTATAAAAGAGCCGCCTTTTCCGCCTCAACCTTTGAACAGCCATATCTATTAGTAAAAGAATACGGCATATCGTCTTTAAGGGGCAGGGCATTGTTACCGCTTATGACCGCTATAGAGCTAAGATATACTACCCTTTTAACCCCCTCGGCGCTGGCCGCCTCAAAGACATTATAACTACCGTCTCTGTTCACCTCTAAGAGCCTTTGGAGGGGCCCATTATTAACGAGCGCGGCGCAATGAAACACTATATCAGGGCTTTCCTGGCGCAGTACATCCTTTACCAACCGGATGTCTTCAATATCAATATACACTGGCTTGGCGCGTGATAGAGCGGGCCCCAGACAGGACAGCCTGCGGCCGGCACAAACTACCTCATGGCCGGCCGTAATCAATCTCCCGGAAAGCCTTTTTCCTATAAAACCTGTCGCTCCTATAACAAGCGCCTTCATCAATACCTTTTTATGCCGGTTATATTGCCCATGGCATCACCCGCGCGGGGAGATATATACCTCCCCAATCGTTTCAACATATTCCCCGCGAGATATATTGAATCCGCGGGGTCCATGCCGTGATAAAATTTGTTGGGATATATCTCGTAATAATCCCTGTATCCGGGAGGGGTGATGTTCGGCATAAAGACATTTGCCCCGCATTTGAGCGCCTTTTCAATGCCGTCTTTTTCAATAGTGCCGACAGCCGTCGTCGCGGGTATATGGGCGTTTGGCATTATCAACCTTACTATAGCGACAACCCGCAACGCCAGCTCAAGCCCGCCGGGGATGCAATTCGCCAAAGGCGTATCATGATGGGGTATGAATGGGCCTATGCCTATCATATCAAGATCCAGCTCGCGCATTAGGAGCATATCGTCAGAAAGGGTATCATATGTCTGGCCGGGCAGGCCTGTCATAATACCGGAACCTGTCTGGAACCCCAAGGATTTCAGTCGCCTTATGCAGGAAATCCTATTATCATAGGAGGAAAAGGGTTTTAACTTTTTAAAAAGCGCCCTGTCGGACGTCTCAAATCTTAAAAGATACCTGTCGGCGCCGGCATCCCTTAAGCTCTTATATTCGTCGAAATCCAATTCCCCCAACGATAAGGTAATACGGCAATCCGACCCAGACTTTATCCTCTTTATTACAGCGCACAAGATATCCGTGCCATAACTTTTGTCCTCGCCGGATTGCAGAAGTATTGTCTTGTAACCACAGCTTATCGCTTCAAGCGCCGTATCTATTATTTCGCCGGCACTCATCCTATAGCGCCTAACATTGCTATTGCCGTTTCGCAGGCCGCAATACAGACAGTTCTTCGCGCAAAAATTTGAGAACTCTATAATGCCCCTTATATGGACCTCGCCTCCAAAGCGTGTCGCCCGCGTGGAGTCTGCGGCGGCGAAAAGAGCGCCGGGGTCATCCGTCTTTAGCCATCGCAGGATATCTTCCCTTTTTATATCCGGCATAATCAAAAATAAAGGTCTCTCTCGCCTTTTTTTACACGTTCATACAACTTGATAAATTCGCAAAACATACCGGGCATTCGTTCTTTTATCTGGTTTATCTCCGATTGTATCACGGGCTCGGATATCCTCTTTGCCTCTTCTCCGGCAAAATCATCAAGCCATTCCCTGAATGTCAACACCGCGTTAAGCTTGCAAAACTTACCTTCCTGTCCGCTGCGCAATAGCTCCATTATGCATTTGCCTGTCCTGCCACAGCGATAACCTGCCGTGCAAAAAGAGCTTATATACCCCATAGAGGCAAACTCGCCTATAACCTCTTCCAGGCTTCCTGTGTCGCCGAGTATAAATTGTTGTTTCTTATCCTGCGCGCGCGCGGGATCACCCGCGTAGGCGCCAATACCTATCTTCGCGGAGGCGTCTGTCTGCGTAATACCAAGCGACAACGCCTGCCGCCTCATCTGCCGTGTTTCGCGCGCCGTAATTATCATGCCGGTATAAGGGACAGCAAGCCTTAAAACAATGATAAGCTTTTTAAAATCATCATCTGATACCTTGTGCCCGGCGGCGTTTATGAAAGGCGTATTATTGGCGGGCTCCAGCCTGGGGAATGAAATGGTGTGAGGGCCTATGCCGAAATCCTCCTCAAGGGCCGATGAATGCGCGACAAGGCCCATGACCTCAAATCTCCAATCGTAAAGCCCGAACAATGCGCCTATTCCGACATCATCTATGCCGGCCTCCTGCGCCCTATGCATAGTATACAAACGCCATCTGTAATTATTTTTTATGGTATTGCGCGGATGGACCGTATTGTAAGTATCGCGATGATAGGTCTCCTGAAAAACCTGATATGTCCCTATTCCCGCTTCGCGCAGCCGGACCAGTTCTTCAACCTTGAGAGGCGGGGCATTGACATTAACGCGCCTGATATTACCAAACCCGTTTCTTGTTTTTACCTTGACGTCATATATGGCCTTTATCGTATCTATTATATAATCTATGCCGCAGTCCGGATGTTCGCCATATACGACAATAAGCCTTTTGTGCCCTATTTCGCCGGCAAGCACCTTTACCTCGGATCTGACCTCTGCAAGACTAAGCAGTGTCCTCTTTGACTGACTATTGGAGCTCCTGAAACCGCAGTAAAGACAATCATTGACGCAGAGATTACTAAGATAGAGAGGGGCAAAGGTCACTATCCTGTTATCATACACCTTTTTCTTTATAAGCGCCGCGGCGCGCGCCATCTGGCAGATCAGGTCTTTATCTTTGACGTTTAGAAGATAGGCCGTCTCATCAAGGCTTAATGTCTGCAAGCTTGCGGACTTGTCTATTATATCCCTTATCCTCTTTCGGTCATCACCCCTACACCTGTTAAGCCTTGTTAGTACAAAATCTTCATCAATAAAATCTTTTCCTGCTTTCAGATATTTTTCAATCTGCCGCGGGTTTACCCTGTCATCGCGCCACCCTTTCAAGTCTTGATTGCTAATATTCATGGTAAAAACTCTTTTTTCTCCGGGTGCAATATAACCCCGGTGTTAAAACCGAACGGGGACAACGCCCTTGGCAAAACTCCTTTCACATATGATATGCATATGCCGTAATTTGTCATAGGAACACCCTGGGCGGCGGCCTGTTCCATCCTTGCCAGCATCTCCCGCCTTGATATCATGCACCCGCCACATTGTATGATCAGTTTATATTCTTTCAGGTTATCCGGAAAATCCCGGCCCGCGCAGGAATCAAACCGTATATCCTTTCCTGTGTAGTCCTTTATCCACCGCGGTATCTTTACCCTGCCTATATCATCCTGTATCGGGTGATGGCTGCAGCTCTCGGCTATAAGGACCTTATCCCGCGGGCCTAGGCTGTCTATAACACGTGCGGCTCCGGCCATTTCCTTAAGGTCAGCTTTGATCCTCGCAAATAATATTGAAAATGTCGTGCATTTTACCTCAAGCGGGGTCTGGGCAAAAACCTGATAGACCACTTGAGAATCACAGACGACAATCCCGGGGCATACCTTTAACCCGCGCAGAGCGTTGGCATACCCGTCCTCTTTTACTACAAGTGCCATCTGGCCGTTATCCAGGGCATCCCTTATAGTCTGTACCTGGGGTAATATTATCCTGCCCTTCGGCGCCTCCATATCTATCGGGACTACCAGTATGGCAAGCCCGCCTTCGGGCATAAGGTCGCCTATGATAGGGGGCGGTTTTAAAAAATCTGCGGGAACTATATCAATAAGGCATTTTTTAAATTCATGTACTGTAGGATCCCGGAGGTCATTGTCAATACTCGATGAAATAATCACATGCCGCGTATAAGAACTCATCTTATCGATAAAATCCTTACCGGGCATACCGGTATCGGATTTATTTATTACTATGATAAGAGGGGCGTTTTCTTTCTTCGCCCGGCAGGCTATGGATTCCTCATACTCCTGCCACTTGCCGGACTCCGTAATAAGCGTGTATATGTCAGCTCTTCTGAATACGGTATCTGTCTTTTTAAGGCGCAGGGCGGAAAGCGGCGATTTATCGTCAATACCTGCTGTATCCAGGAAGAGCACGGGCCCGACTGGAAGAAGTTCTATTGCTTTCTCAACAATGTCGGTAGTCGTTCCCGGTATAGGAGACGCTATAGACACGTCCTGATTGGTTATATAATTGAGAAATGTGGATTTACCCGTATTGGCGCGTCCGAACAACCCTATCTGAAGGCGAAGGGATTTAGGCGTATTTAGCATCACGGCCTCCCGCGCGCGGCTTGCTCAATGATGATTTAACGCTGATACCGGCGATTTTTCCCAATCTGCCTGTTAAGGCGCCTAATTCGTCCGTTGTAGCGTCAACAACCAGCGTTATGATATTAAGGCCCTTTTTGCCGCCCGGCACGCCCATTCTTGCCAATATGATATCTCCGTAATCAGATAATATCTCATTTACCTTAGTAGCGCTTTTCTTCCTGTCCTCTACTATAATACCTATAAATCCCAAACGATTATCCGTGCTTACCATCGGGCATGTCCTTCTTTTTGCCGTTCATACCTTAAAATGCGCCTTTAAAAAACACAAGCCCCAAAATTACCATAAAATAAAAGCGGTAAGTTTGGGGAAATAATGAATGCCTGGTTTCCTTGGCTTTAGATTATGCAATCCTTACCGCAGAATAATTGTGTCATTCGCCAAGGCCAGCGCTGTGACGCGATGGCCCATATCGATAAATCCGTTTTACTTCCTATAGAGAGGCCTCGGCAGATAACGAGTATGAAGCAGTTTGTGCGACTTTTCACCTAAGGGCTTTATCAGGAATTCCTTATACAGTTTAATTATAGAAGGATTCTCATGAGCAAGTCTTAACCGCCTCTCTCTGTCGTCCTGATATAGGCCTTTGGCCCTTATAGTCCTTAACTTGTCCGTGGCCCCATATGGCTGTCCGCCGCCGCCGACGCATCCGCCAGGGCACGCCATAACTTCTATAAAATCATAAGGCGTCTGTTTACCTTTGGCAATCGCTTCGTGAACCCTGTCTAACACGCATTCCACATTACCCATGCCATGGGCCACAGCGATCCTCACATTAGCGCCTTTTATATCAATCTCGGCCTCCTTAACGCCTAATAACCCTCTAACAGAGGTGAATTCAACGTCCTTTAAATTCTCGCCGGTTGCATAAAAATACGCCGTCCTTACAGCGGCCTCCATCACCCCGCCTGTAGCGCCGAATATTACGCCCGCGCCCGTGTAATCACCCAGGATATGATCTGGCTCTTCATCGGGAAGATTCATGAAATCAATACCAGCCTGTTTTATCATGCGGGCCAGCTCTCTTGTCGTTATAGAGACGTCAACATCCTGCCAGCCTGACGAAAACATCTCTTTACTTCTAACGATCTCGTATTTTTTTGATGTACACGGCATCACAGAAACAACGAATATCTTAGATGCCTCTATCTTGTTTTTATCGTCATAATATGTCTTTGCCAAAGCGCCT
>Ga0265297_10008182_pt1 | contig 14075 bp, 14 predicted proteins | sample Munlanlwell13791_FD_192502 | JGI IMG/M metagenome (GOLD analysis project Ga0265297, IMG submission 192502) | Leachate microbial communities from a municipal landfill in Southern Ontario, Canada - Leachate well 137-91 | ecosystem: Engineered > Solid waste > Landfill > Unclassified | place... | reverse complement strand
TTTTTGCCCTAACCATACCTCACCTCCGTGTTCTAAGAATAAAAAAGGGGAAAATCTCCCCTTTTTAAGAACTGTAAGGACTGTTCTTTTGCCCCCCCTAGTTCATTTCTTAGCCTTTTTATTGAACGATGATTTTTTCTGCAATTTTTCTTCCAGGGCTTCTTTAAGCTTAGTTACCTTATCCAACTCAACTTTAAGGCTTGCGCTTACCAGTTGCTCCTGCACTAATGTTTTTTTTAATGCCTCAAAGTTTGCCTTTTCCTCAGCCAGTTCTTTATCCCTGGCTTCTATCTTTTCAGCAAGGCCCGTCTGCTCCTGAATGGCCTTACTCGCTTTTTCTTCCAGATTCATCCTCTGGAGCATTTCTTTTTTACGCAGGGAATTCTGATTATAAGCGCCGATACATGAACCTATATTAAGGACAAAAAGCAGCAGGGTTGCTACTGCCAAGGTAACTATAATTTTATCCTTATTCATCCTTTGCGTCTATTTTTAAAACCGCGTTCGGCTGAAACCCTATTTAAGGTTCTCTTTTGGCTCGCGCAGCAGCGGCTCTTCTATTTGGCCCTTATCCTCTTTAACCTTAGTCACTTTAGGCTGGATGACAATTTCAACTCTGCGGTTAAGCTTACGGCCTTCCTTGGTATTATTAGAAGCGACCGGACGATACTCGCCAAAACCAATTGCCGAGAGGCGCTCCGGAGAAACACCTTTTTCATTGACTAAGAAATGCAAAACACTCAAAGACCGGGCAGTAGATAGTTCCCAATTCGATTTCCAGCCTGAATGCCTGATCGGAACATTATCCGTATATCCTTCTATGCCGATGTTGAAGCCGGCCATATTATCTTTTAAGACTCTAGCGACTTTATCCAAAAGCGGATAGGCTTCACGCCTGATTTTGGCTTTTCCGGAATCAAAAAGCAGGTCTCCCACTACGGTAATAACCAGGCCCTTCTCCATCATCTGTAACTTTACCTGCTTGTCGGTAATCTCCTGGCCTAATCTTTCTTCCAGGAGTTTTTTGGCCTGAGCCAAATCGTCTAACTGCTGCGAGAGTTCGTCAATCTTCTGTTTATCCGAACTCCTGCCGCTCTGAAAAATAAAGGTACACCCGGCTAAAGCTAAGCCCATAAAAACGACCATTCCGAATTTCAATAATTTTTTCATATTTCACCTCTCCTTTTTGTCTACCTAGACAACGCCAACGCAATTTTCGCCACCAGGCGAACGCTGGCCCAATTCCAATAAGGGCCAGGCGCCTAATCAGCGTTGGGCGCCTTGAAAATTAATAATAACACAGGCACAAAACCTAGTCAAGGGAAATAGTATCCTTCCTGTCCGAACCAAACGAAACCAGCGCAATTTTAGCCTTAACCATATCCGAAAGCCTCTTCAGATAACTCCTGGCATTAGGATGTAAGTCCCGTAAACACCTCGGCTTAAACCGCATCTTAGGCCATCCGGCTAATGTTTTATATACCGGCTTAAGGTTAGTCAACACCTCCAAATCGTGAGGGAATTCCTTGAAGAGCTTACCTTTATATTTATAAGCAGTGCAGACCTTGACCTCTTTTAGGCCATCCAGTATATCTATCTTCATGATGGCTAATTCGGATATCCCGTTTAACATAACCGCCTCTTTTACCGCTACGCCGTCAAACCAACCGCACCTTCTTGGCCTGCCGGTGGTTGCTCCGAATTCATGGCCCCTTTCGCGCATAAATTTTCCGAAACCCGCGCTAAATTCCGTCGGAAAAGGGCCTTCTCCGACTCTGGTAGTATAAGCCTTGGCCACGCCGATAACTTTGTCTATTTTTACCGGAGATACGCCTGCGCCTATGCAGGCGCCGCCGGAGGTAGTCGAAGAAGAAGTAACAAAAGGATAAGTTCCGAAATCTATGTCCAGAAATGTCCCTTGCGCGCCCTCGAAAAGGATATCTTTTTTATCTATAATCGCCTGATTTAATAAATGAGCGGTGTTGGAAACGTAAGGAGAAAATAATTTCCCATAATTCAAATATTCCTTATAAATGGGGTTAAAATCATACCCGCTGTGCCGGTAGACCTTTTTAAAAATCTCATTCTTCTCTTTCAGGTTATCCTTTAATTTCTCGCTTAAGACCTCCGGGTTAAGCAGGTCAACCATCCTGATGCCGCAGCGGATAATCTTGTCCGCATAGCATGGCCCGATGCCCCTGCCGGTAGTCCCGATTTTATTCTTCCTTTTGGATTCACGCAAACAGTCCAGGATCCTATGGTACGGCAGGATTACATGAGCTAGTGTGGAAATCTTCAAGCGCCCTTTAATATCGATACCCGCTTTTTTGATTGCTTTTATTTCGCTCAGGAGCACTAAAGGGTCAATAACTACGCCGTTACCGATACAACAGATTTTTTTCTTATGTAAGATCCCCGAAGGCATAAGATGGAATATGTATTCTCTATCCCCCACCACTACCGTATGCCCGGCGTTGTTGCCGCCCTGATAACGCACGATATAATCTACTTGAGCGGATAAGATATCGATTATCTTGCCCTTGCCTTCATCGCCCCATTGCGTCCCTACCAGGATTATATTCATTATTCTTTTTTCCTCACGGCGTCATGGTAAATATCTTACGCGCGATATCCGGATATTTCGCCACAAATTTCAATTCTTCGTCTATCAGCGGCTTCTGGTTATGCACATTGGCGTAGCGGACTAATTCCAGGACTTCGGTTGCCTCACTATCGTCTTTAAAAGCGACTTCCAACTTGTCATAGACGTTCCGGAAACCCTTTATCCCGGAATATTCACCGGCAGTAATCTTACGGCCCGTATCAATTATCTCCGGCTCTCCCCGGCCTAACTCTTCATAATCGTAAAGCTCGTAATTACGCCTGTCTTTAAGCGCGCCATCCGCGTGGATCCCGGATTCATGGGCAAAGGCATTCGCGCCTACTCCCGGCTGATTTATCGGGATAGGCACGCCAAAGGCATAAGAGGCATACTTGCAGATCTTCCAGGCGGTCTTAAGGGTTACCCGGTCGTCGAGCAAATAATTTTTCATATCGTTTCCGTATTTTATAGCCAGGATTACGGAAACCAAATCCGCGTTCCCCGCGCGTTCGCCCATTCCGTTGACACAGGTATTGATATAGGCGTCGCATCCGGAGTCATTGGCTGCTTTTGCCCCGGCAATGGAATTGGCCACGACCAGCCCTAAATCATTATGACAGTGCACCTCAATAGGTATATTGACCGCTTCAGCCAATAGCTTTATCCTTGCATAGATTGAAAACGGGGTATCGCAACCTAATGTATCACAGTAGCGGATCCTGCTGGCGCCGGCGGCTTTGGCTGCCTGGGCAAACTTAACCAGGTAGTCTATTTCAGTGCGCGAGGCGTCTTCCGCGTTAACGCCGACAGACTCTACCCCTAAATGCCCGGCTTCCTTAACGGCTTCAGCCATCTCTTTTATTACCGACTGGTGGTCCAGTTTACCCTTAAATTTATGGACGATCATCTGGTCGGAAGTGGATATGGAAAGGTTCACATGTTTTAAATGCGGAACGAGCTTAAGGGCATTCTTAACGTCATCCTGCGTCGCCCTGAGCCACCCTCCTAACCTTATCGGGACAAGCACGCCTTTTTTGACCAGCTCAAGGTTGGCATTAAGATAATTTGTTTCATGGCGGGTCAGAGGAAAACCAAATTCAGACTGAAATGCCCCCATTTCATTTAGATAAAGATTAATCATGGTCTTCTGCAGCTTAGACAGGCATATGCGCGATGTCTGCACGCCGTCACGGTTAGTAACGTCAATAAGGTAGATTTTTGGTTTAACCATAGCCAGCTCCTTCTTCATTTTTTAATCTTCTTCTTCAATTCCTCTTTGGGCAACGCGCCTCTGGAAGAAAAAATTTCGCGGTTGTCCAGGAGATACGTCGGCCCGAACATAATTTTGAGTTCCTGGCCCAGGCTGCAATTTTTTTTCAATAAAACTTGCCCTTCCGGCCCGCGGCTGCAGGATTTTATTTTTTTAAAATCCATGCCGCTAGCGCAATCCTCCCACCAGGAACTATTTATATTCTTAGCCCGGCAGGCTAAATAATCCCAGAAACCCTGAGGATAATATTTCTGCACGCACACCGCGCGTAAATCCTCTTCAGCCTCGGCATTACCGTGCCGCGTATCTATTTTATCGCCCTGTATAGCAGCTAAAAGATGCAGCGTAGGATTGAATTCCCTAATGATATTCAGCACCCAAAAAGCATCTTTATCAAAAAGGCTTATAAATAAATCCAGTTGACCTTTACGCAACTTACGGCCAAGAAAATAGCCTATGCCGCTAACCTGGGGTTTTAACATATAAAAATCGCCCTTCTGCTCTAAAGAAACTTTAAAATTAGCAAAATTCTTATCCCGGGCTGCTTCCTTACCTAAAAGATATAACGGCAAGCTGGACACCTTTAGGTCTTTAACCAGCTTCTCCGCTTTTTTATCCGGGTAATAAATATAGGAAACTTTTAACCCCGGAAATTGCTTTTTAAGAAAATCAATCACCTCTCCCGGGTTACAGCTGGAACATTCCCGGGGATTAACCACCGTAAGGTTAATCCTGGTTGCTTTACTGAAGACACAGCCGGCGTTAACACTACCGGCGTTCTGGCAGGCACCCACCAGGCCTTCTTTTTTACAGTCATTATCCGAAAAACAAGGCGGCAAGATAGAAAGGATACCCGGATCAGCGCTGACTTTATCCGAAACCCTTATATCTTCCACGTTGACTCTATCTATCTTATTACCTTTAATATTTAAGACAGCTTTATTCAGCCTGCGGCCCTGCCAGGATGGCCTTAAAATTACCGCGCTTTTTGTCTTGGCAAATAATTCCTTGCCCTTACGGTTATGCCCGTCGATAACAACGGAAATCTCCGGGATGTTCTCGATAATTTTCAAGTCCTCGTTTTCTCCGAGGTTGCTCAAAAGGATGATCAGTGAAGCGCCCTTTGATTTTAACTCTTTTACCGCTCTTTCTACGGCTGTCCTCGGTTCAATAAACTTTATCCCTGCCGCTTTCTGTTTTACGCCGTAATTAGTCATCCCGATTATACCCACTCTCAGGCCGCTTATTTCTTTGATGATATACGGGGCGATATTCTCAAGCTTTAAATTAGCAGAAACAAAATTTAATTTTGCCTTGCTTATATTTTCTTTTAAGAAATCTTCTCCGAAATTGAACTCATCGTCGCTGATAGCCAAAGCATCGTATTTCATCAATCCCATAGCCGCCAGGTTAATCCTGGAACGCTGCATATCTAACTGCGTATTCTGGGTGTTTTGGTCAAGAAGGCCGCCGCCAAAAAAATTCCCCGAATCTAAAACCAGAGAATCGGGATATTTTTTTCTCAACTGGTTAATTAAAGTTGCCCTGCGGCTTACTCCCCCATCATCCTCAACCGGGCAATTACAGGGATAGAGCGCTCCGTGCGTCTCGCCCGTATAAATAAGCGTCAATTCTTTATCTTGCGCATAAGCCTCCAGGCTAGCCATCGAAAATAAACCGTAAACTAGCGCACACGCAACCGCTATAATTATTTTTTTCATACCTTAATACCTTTTACGGTTAAAATATTCTCCATTTTTTTAAGCTTATCCGCCAGTCCTGCCGATACCGGGCTATCCACGTTTAAAACACTGATGGCCTTACCTGCCGGCTTGTCCCGGCCAAAAGTCATCGCCGCAATATTAACATTATGCTTGCCCAAAACAGTACCCAGGCTTCCGATTAAGCCAGGCCTGTCCCAGTTCTCGATATAGATCATTTCGCCGACGGGATAAAGCTCCACGTAATATTCGTCTATTTTAACAATCCTAGCCTGTTTATTCCCGGAAAGCGTGCCCCAGATTGTCCGCGTCCCCTTATCCGTTTTTAAAGCCAGCTTGATAAGATTAACAAACTCTTCTTCTTTGGAGGACTTGGCTTCTTTAATCTTAATCCCTCTTTCTTTAGCCAAAGAAACCGCGTTAATGAAATTAACGGTTTCTTTTAATATCGGGGATAACAATCCCTTACAGAGCGTCATAGTCAGCGGGCTCAAGTCATACGCGGCAATCTCTCCGCTATAACTTATATCCAATTCCTGGAACCTGCCTTCAACCAGCTGGGCGGCGAATGCCCCTACTTTTTCAGCCAAAGCAATATAAGGATTAAGCATCTTGCAGACTTCCGCTTCCAGGCAGGGGTAGTTGGCGGCATTGCGTATTCCTCTGCCCAAAAGAGCGTCGCGTACAATTTCAGCTACTTCAATGGCGACATTAACCTGAGCTTCTTCAGTAGAAGCGCCCAGGTGCGGGGTAACAATAACATTATCCAGTTTTGCAAGCTCGGAGTCGGCAGGCAAAGGCTCCTTTTCAAAAACATCTAAAGCCGCTCCGGCGACCTTGCCTTCTTTTATGGCGGCGACCAGCGCCTGCTCATCAACAATGCCGCCCCTGGCGCAATTAATAATGCGCACTCCTTTTTTCATCAACGCAAATTGCGCGGTGGATATCATATGCCGGGTCTCGTCGGTTAAAGGGGTATGCACCGTGATATAATCGGATTGCTCAAACAGCTCTTTTAATTCCACTACTTTAATCCCCAGGGATTCGGCGACATCCCGCGATAAAAACGGGTCATACGCCAAAACCCGCATGCCAAAAGATAAAGCCCTCTTGGCCACTTCCCGGCCTATCCTGCCAAAACCGACTATCCCTAAGGCTTTGCCATAAAGCTCAACACCCATAAACCTGGAACGTTTCCATTCGCCTTTCCGGGTAGAGGCATTTGCCTGGGGAATATTCCTGGAAAGAGAAAGGATCATACTGACTGCATGCTCCGCCGTAGAAATAGTATTTCCCGCGGGAGTATTCATGACAATAATGCCTTTTTGCGTCGCGGCATTCAAATCTACATTATCCAGCCCTACGCCTGCGCGGCCGACTACTTTAAGCTTGGCCGCAGCTTTAATTATATCCTCGGTAACCTTGGTAGCGCTCCTGACTAAAAGGGCCTCGTAATCCTTGATAATTTTTTTTAACTCTCCGGGTTTTAAATCCGTTTTCACATCAACCTGAAATTCTTTAACTTCTTTGAGGATATTTAAACCCTCATCCGATAACGGATCGCTGACTAAGATTTTAATCATTATACTATCTCCTTCGACTCGCTTCGCTCGCTTTAGGATGCTTCGGCTTGAAGTATTAAGCGTAAACGAAGCACTTATTTCAAAAATATTTCCTCTGCTGCCTTAACCCCCGCGCCCATCGGAAATTCATACCCCATCTGGGCGAGGACCTTTTCTAAACAGGAGATGCCTATAATAATATCAAACTCTTCGATAAAACCCATATGCGCAAACCTGAAAATCTTGCCTTTTAATTCTGCCTGGCCGCCGGCTATAGTTACGCCGTAAGTATCCCGCATAGTTTTAACCAGCTTTTCTCCATCTAGCCCTGAAGGGACTTTAACCGAAGTCACTACATCTGAACCGGCCAATGGAGCAAATAATTCCAGGCCCAGGGCTTTGGCCGCTGCCCTGGTTGCATCCGCCAGTTTTCTGTGCCGGGCAAAAACCGCATCCAACCCATCCTGTTTGATCATTTTAAGCGCTTCATTAAGGGCGATAATTAAAGTGATCGCCGGAGTAAACGGGGTATCTGTCTTATCCAAAGCTTTTTTGGCTTTCCTCAAATCAAAATAATAGCGCGGGCTTTTGGAAACCTCGATAAATTTCGCCGCCTTGGGGCTGACGGATATAAAACCTAAACCCGGAGGAAGCATAAGCCCTTTCTGCGAGCCTGAAACAACGACATCGCAGAACCAATCGTCAGTTTTTAAATCAATCGCTCCCAAACCGCTGATGGCGTCAACTACCAGTAGCGCCGGGGTATCTTTAATCAGGCGTCCGCAGGCAGCAATATCATTAACTACACCGGTAGAAGTCTCGCAAAGAGTAACAAATACCGCTTTTATCTTAGGATTGGCCTTTAACCTTTTCTCCAACTCCGCTGGGCTAACTGCCTTGCCCCATTCTACATCCAGGACTTCAGGCGTAACCCCATAAGCTTTGCATATTTCGGTCCATCTCTCGCCGAATTTTCCGCCCTGGACAACCAGGGCTGTATCGCCGCAGGAAAGGATATTTATTACCGCCGCTTCCATCGCGCCGGTACCTGAAGAAGCCAAAATAAAAATATCATTTTTAGTCTGAAATACGAACTTTAATCCTTCGGCAGCCTCCTTTAAAACTGCCTGGAATTGCGGGGTGCGGTGATGAATAATCGGGCGCGCCATGGCCGCGCGAACCTCAGGCGGTAAAGGCGTAGGCCCCGGTGTTAATAAATAATTCTTCCTCATTTGTAAATCCTCCTCAATGTCTTAGTCTTAGGGAAACGGTCCCTATTTATTTTTTCTTCTGCGGCATAATAACTTCGTCAACCAAACCATAGGTTTTGGCCTCTTCGGCAGACATAAAATAATCTCTGTCTGAGTCCTTTTTCACCTTCTCCAGCGCCTGTCCCGTATGGTGCGCGATTATCTCGTTAATATTATCGCGCATTTTTAAAATTTCCTGGGCATGGCGCGATATATCTTCAGCCTGACCCTGGACTCCGCCCCAGGGCTGATGGATCATAATCCTGGAGTTCGGCAGAGCCTGGCGCTTGCCTTTGGCGCCGGCGCAAAGAAGCAGCGCGCCCATACTGGAGGCCTGGCCCACGCAATAAGTAGCTATGTCACATTTTACAAACTGCATAGTATCATAAATGGCTAACCCGGCGGTAACCGAGCCGCCCGGAGAATTAATATAGACATTTATATCCTTGCCCACGTCTTCCATCTGCAGGAATAATATCTGGGCGATGATTAAATTCGCTACATAGTCATCAATGGGCGTACCGATAAAGACTATCCGGTCCTTAAGCAGGCGGGAGTAAATATCATAGGCCCTTTCGTAACCTCTTGAGGTCTGCTCAATAACCATGGGAACCAAAGTCTGCATTTTCGTCTCCATTATACCCTCCTTTATCGCGTTAGGCATTCTCTACCTTCCAATCGGCCTCTCTAAATAAAAATTCCATTACCCGGCGCGGCATATGGTCATCAAGCGCGACATTCTCTTTCTTGGCTATCGCGCTTAAAATCAGGTAAATCCTGACCTGCTTTTGCGCCTCAGGGTCCAGTTCCTTACGCATCTTTTCATCCTGTTCTTCTATCTTTTCACGCGCTACCCCTTTTAAGGCCAAATCCACTTTTGCCTGCCGGAGCATATCTTCCAGCTGGCGCTTAACCAGGCCTTGCGGTAATTTAAAATCTACCTTCTTAATCAAATCTTCAATAATTTGGCTCTCTATTTTCTGGCGTTCGGCGTTTTCCTTCTGGATAAAAATCTGCTTATCCAGGACTTTTTCCAGCTCGCTAAGGCTTGGATAGCCTAAAGATTTAGCGAGCGCCTCATCCACTTTATCCAACTTACGCGATTCCTTTAAAGAATCAATGGCGCGTTTTACTTCGTCGCCGGCAACACTAACGGACTTATAATCAATTTTAATCCCTTTATAATCCTTAACGTCAATCTCCGGGCTGACCTCCACCTTAGCTTTAAAAGAAAGCGAGGAACGGTCTAACTTTACTTCGGATATCTCGGGCAGCTCTATTACGTCCAGGCCCTCTTTATTAACCGCTTCGTTATAAATATCCGGAACTAATTCCCTGAGCACCTGTTCATGGGCCGTGCCGGCATAATTTTTTTCCAGGATATCCCGCGGGGCATGGCCCGGCCGGAATCCCGGGATTTTAGCTTCTCCGGAAATACGCTTAAAGACATCTTCAAATTTGTTTTTTACCACCTCGCCGCTTATTTCAACATTGAGTTCCCTGATATTGCTATCCACCTTCTTCACTTCTGTTTTCATTTCTCCCTTTCGTTGATGAGACCCCTCGCTACAACAAATTCATAAAGGTAGCTCGGGATAAGTCATGGCTTCACTTACATTCTGAATTTTTCCCCCAGGTAGATCTGGCGCGCCTGAGGATTGTTAATCAACTCCTCCGCTGTCCCTGAAATAAGGATCCGGCCTTCGGCAATTAAATAGGCCCGGTCCGTTATCGAAAGCGTCTCTCTTACATTATGGTCAGTAAGCAAAATTCCCAATCCCTTCTCCTTTAATTCCTTAATAATCTCCTGTGCCTCATTGACGACGATCGGGTCAATCCCGGAAAACGGCTCATCCAGGAGTATGAAAGAAGGGTTGGTGACCAGGGCCCGGGTAATCTCCAGGCGCCTGCGCTCTCCGCCGGACAAGGTAAAAGCCTTATTTCTGGCTAGATGCGCTATATTCAGTTCGTTGAGCAGGCTCTCCAGGCGCCTTTTACGCTCGGGCCGGCCCAGGGGAAGCGTCTCCAAAATAGCCATAATATTTTCTTCCACGGTAAGTTTGCGGAAAATGGATGCCTCCTGCGAGAGATAGCCGATGCCAAAGTGCGCCCGCTCATGAATGGATAAATTAGTTATATCATTATTATCAAAGACGATCTTACCGCGGTTAGGCGGAATAATCCCTACCACCATGTAGAAGGTAGTAGTTTTACCCGCGCCATTGGGGCCAAGCAGCCCGACGATTTCTGAGCGCTTGACCATAATGTCAACACCCTTGACGACTTGTCTTCCGTTATAAGATTTACTTAATCCTTGTATTTCCAAAAGATGCATTTTCCAAACCCTCTGTAGAATAGAAAACCAGCTTTGGCCTGCCGCTTAGGACTACCCGGCTATCGGCAGCAGTATACACCGCTTCTTCGCTATACGAAGTATCCTCTCCCCGGACAATTCTGACATTACCCCGCGCGACTATCTTATCAATCTTATTATTGCCCATGATCTGGGAAGTTTTGTTTTCCTGGCGGTTATCTTTTCCGGCGCTAAAATAAAGGTCCATCCTGTCGCTATAAATCGTTAAATCCGGCCTCTCTACTTTGACATCCTTATTAAAGGTAGCAATGTTTTTCTCATAATCTATTTCCAACGACCCTTCGCAGGTAATCATAGTCTTTTCTTTTACGCCCAGGCCGCCAGGATCAGCCGCGGCTTTAAGGGAAGGGTTAATATCTACCCGGACATCTTTATTTAAGGCAATTTTTTTTAGGTTCGGTTCGCCGTGCGCCCCGATAGCGGTAATATTTATATTATCTTTTTCTATATTTACCCTGTCCTTGGTGGTGACCAGTTGGTTCTTTCTATCCCAATCCATGGAGTCGGTCGTAAGTTTGGCTCCCTTAGACGTAGTAATTACTACGTTTTTCTCCAAATGCACTTTGCCGTTTGCCTTATTAAAATCGCCGGTTTTGGCGGTAAGATTTATGTCTTCATCTTTACCGTATAAATTACCGTTTACATCTTTTAATTTGACTTCATCCGTGAATATATCCGCGGACTTACCGGCCAGGTCCCAACTCTTTTTGCCTTTTTCGCCGTAACCCGATAGGGAAAAATCGCCGATTTGCTGTTCTGATTTCTGGCTATCCGCAGTAGCGCCAAAGGCAAGGCTGAAAAATAAAAAAAATATGAAAACAAGCGCCGTTCCCTTAAACTTCATAAAATCTAACAATCTCTTCCCATTTACCTTGGCTTTTGAGGATTAATTCGGCAATCTCACGCACGGCGCCCCGGCCGCCGTGATTGATAGTGATGTAGCCGGCAACCTGTTTGATCTCGGGACAGGCATTAAATACGGCGATAGGTAAACCCACTTTCTTCATCAACCCCAGGTCTACCAGGTCATCTCCCACAAAACAAACCTCATCTTTGGTTACGCGGTATTTCTTTAAAATTTTAGCCAATATCGCGCTTTTAGGAGAGATGTCTACGAAGACTTCGGCTACGTGCATATCGCGCGCCCTGGGCTTAATCGCCATTGAACTCTTGGCGGTAACGATAATAGTTTTAATCCCTGCCTTATACAAGGCATAAGCCCCCAGGCCGTCGTGCACATCAAAAAATTTTGAATCCCTGCCCTTGGAATCGTAGATAATCCGTCCGTCGGTCAAAACGCCGTCCACGTCCAGAAGCAGGATTTTTATTTTTCTGGCGCGCTCTCTTAATTCTTCTTTAAATGTATTCTCGGGCATTTCTCTAGACCAATCCTGCCTTTAAAAGGTCCTGCACATCCAAAAGCCCTACCGGATGTTTATTTTTATCTACTACGGGCAATTCATCAATCTTTTTTTCCCGTAATATGCCTAAAGCCTCCAGAGCCAGCATATCCTGATAAACAACAGTAGGGTCTTTAGTCATGACCTCTTTTATCCGGCGTAAGGCCAAATTCCTGTCTATCTCAACATGGCGGCGTAGGTCGCCGTCGGTAAATATCCCTTTTAATTTTCCTTTTGCGTCCACGACAGTAGCCGAACCCGCACGGGCCTGGGTAATTTTAAGGAGCACTTTGGAAACTTTTTCATCCTCTTTGACTATGGGGTTAGCCGGACCTGAGCGCATGATATCTCCTACGCTTAAGAGTAAACGCCTGCCTAAAGCCCCTCCGGGATGAAAAAAGGCAAAGTCTTTTTCTTTAAAACCTTTTAATTCCAACAGGCATACCGCCAAAGCATCGGCCATAGCCAGGGCTGCCGTAGTAGAAGCGGTAGGGGCCAGGCCTAACGGACAGGCTTCTTTTTTTACCGAGATATCCAAAACTACATCGCTGTATTTCGCCAGAATAGATTTGACGTTGCCGGTAAGGGCAATTATCTTACAACCTATCTTCTTCAATAAAGGTACCAGCTGTTTCATCTCCTCGGTTGAGCCGCTGTTAGAAAGTATAATTACTACGTCATCGCTGGTTACCTTACCCAGGTCTCCATGAATGGCCTCGGCAGTATGTAAAAATAAACTTGGGGTGCCGGTGGAAGCCAGGGTCGCGGAAAATTTTTGGGCGATGATCCCGGTTTTTCCCATGCCGCTGACAATAGCCCGGCCCTTTGTTTTAAAGATGATATTGACGGCGTTTTTAAAATTACTGCCTATGCGCGTCTTTAAATTTTTTATTGCTTGAGCCTCAATATCCAGGACTTCTTTTGCCCTCTTAAGCACATTTATCTTCATAGCGCTTCCTCGATTGACTTAACCTGCTTTAAGAGTTCTTCCAGGTCTTTAAGGTTAATCATATTCGGTCCATCGCAAAGAGCGCTCCCGGGTTGAGGATGTACTTCTAAGAATAAGCCGTCGCAGCCAAAGGCAATTGCCGCCCGGGAAAGGCCGCCAACAAATTGGCGCTCTCCGCCTGAAGAGGTGCCCCTGCCTCCGGGAACTTGTATGCTATGGGTAGCGTCGTAAATTACGGGATACCCGAATTCACGCATAATCTGTAAAGCCCGGAAATCTGAAACCAGGTTATTGTAGCCAAAACTCACTCCCCGTTCGGTAATAATAATCTTTTTATTGCCCGCGGATTCAACCTTTTGAATAATCGGCAGGATATCCCAGGGGGCCAAGAATTGCCCTTTCTTAATATTTACTACTTTACCAGTGCGGGCAGCGGCCAGCACGATATCTGTCTGACGCGATAAAAATGCGGGTATCTGAATAATATCCAAAACTTTGGCTGCCTCGGCCATATCCTTAGCGCAATGCACATCGCTTAATACCGGGACCTTGACCTGCTGCTTAACCTTATTTAAAATTTCTAAACCCTTTTTTATTCCCGGCCCGCGAAAAGAACCTATGGACATACGGTTAGCCTTATCAAAGCTGGATTTAAAAATATAGGGGATACCGAGCTTATACGTAATATCCTTGATTCTCTTGGCCGTATCCAGGCAGAGCGCCTGAGATTCGATCACGCAAGGCCCGGCTATAAGCACGGATGGCCTTTTTTCGCCTATGCGGATATTCCTTACGATTATCTCCTGCATTATATTTTATCCTTTTGTAAGATAAGCTTAACTCTTTCCAGGTCCTCCGGCGTATCTACGCCTATCGTATCAAAATTAGTCTCAATGACCTTGATCCGAAAACCTTCTTCCAGGGCCCGCAGCTGCTCCAGGCGCTCG
>Ga0265297_10008181_pt1 | contig 14076 bp, 7 predicted proteins | sample Munlanlwell13791_FD_192502 | JGI IMG/M metagenome (GOLD analysis project Ga0265297, IMG submission 192502) | Leachate microbial communities from a municipal landfill in Southern Ontario, Canada - Leachate well 137-91 | ecosystem: Engineered > Solid waste > Landfill > Unclassified | place... | reverse complement strand
AACGCGTGATGCAGGTGGGTGGCGTCAACCATGAAGGTGTAGAACGTCGGTCCCATCGGCTCGCTGCCGGCGGGCACAACTTCCGCAACCGTATAGATATGACCCTGCAACAGGCCGCTGAAGGTCGCCGGAGTAGGCTTGCTCTCCAGCTTCTGATTGTCCTCATACAGCTCGATGACGACGCCGTCCCAATCCTTTTCGTCCTGGTCAACCTTCTTGACCGTGATGTCGCCGCTTAGGCGTTTGTTCTTGAAGGTAACCGTCGCCGAGGGGTTCTCCTTGGTCAGTGTCGCCTGCAGCGTCGGCCCGTCAATCGGGGTGCTGCCTTCGGGCACGGACTCGGTGAGAGTATAGGAGCCGTAGGCGAGTCCGTTGAGCGTGAAGGGGGTCTTGGCGTTCGCCGTGTAGCCGTCGGGGCCCGTCACGGTAACGTCGACATCCTTCCACGTGTTGCCGAACTGGTCGACCTTCGTAACCTCGATCGCGCCGTCGATGCGCTTGTTCTTGAAGGTCACCTCAACCGTCTTGTGATCCTTGGTCACCGTGACCTGCTGCTCGGTGGGCCCCAGCGGGGTTGAACCGACAGGCACGATTTCCTTGACGGTATAGGTGCCGTAGGCCAAGGTCGAGAAGGTGACCGGCGTCAGACCCTCGGTGATCTTGGTGTCGCCCTGGTAGAGCTCAACCGTCACACCTGCCCATGCCTCGCCGTTCTCATCCACTTTCTTGACCGTGATCGCGCCGTCCTTTGGCTTCTCGCCGCAGGTCTTCGTGACTTCGATCTTTTCCCGATCCTTCTCGACCGCGCGGACCGTAATCCACGCGGTCAGCTGGATCGTGTGTTGCTCGCCGTCGTTCGGATTGGTCCACTTCTCATCGACATCGAACTCCCCGGGACCGACGAGTCGTGGCGTGAAGTTCAGCTGAGAGCCGTCCGCGGCCGTGCCAGTAATATACAGCAGAGCGTCGGTCGCGACGAAGCCGTCAACATGGAACCCCGTGCAGTCGCCGGTAAGTTGCTTGATATCATAGACCGGCGGCTCGATAACCTTAACCGTCCATGAATCGCACTTCTCCTGCGCCTCCTTGCTCGTCACGCAGGCCGTGTTGACGAGCTCGCCCAGATCCGTCTCCTTGACGGTATGGGTCCGCGTCGTCAGCCACGCCTTTCCAGGCTCGAGATCGGGGACACCGATCGGATCGCCGAACATCGCGTCGTTGATCTCGATATCATTCAGCTTGACGTCACCTGGATTCTGCACCCAGAATGTATACGTAACCTCGTCGCCCGGATGGGCTTCGGTCACGTTCGCGCTCTTGTCGAACTTGATCGACGACACGGGCAGTTTGCAGGCCGCAAACAGCTCCTCGGTGATCGTGTCCGAGTCGGACACCTCTTCGCCGGGCGCCCCAGCCTTCACCGTTACAACGCCGCCGATGTAGTCGGCCGCATCCTTGACGATGAACTTGTAGTTGCCGTCATCGTCGGTCTTGACCGTACCAAGCAACGTATCGTCGCCGAAGATCGATACCGTCTCGCCAGCCATCACGTTGCTGAACTGGTCGAAAACCGTACCCGTTGACAGCAAGTCGCTCTCGTTCTTGCAGGTGAGCTCCTGGGTGATAGACTCCGGTTTCGGCTCAGGCACCTTGCAGGCGGCGAGCATTTCTTCAGTGACGAGGGTGTCCTGATAGACCTCCCCGTTTTCGCCGCAACATTCGTGGTCTTGCCCGTCGGGAATCTCGGCGCTGATCTCGTCCCCGGCTTCCACCGCAATGGATTCGTCGAAGACGTATGTTCCGTCCTGAGCGGTAATGGTCGACCCGAGATATTCGCACTCCTCTCCGGGTTTAGTCCGGAAGATGTCAACCGGGACGCCGCCCATCGGCTGCTCGTCCTCATCTTTGACGATACCGTCGTGCATCTTAACCGACGAGTCAGTGTCACAGCTCAGCGTGAAGCTGAGGAGCGCCGGCGCCGGCTCTTCGTTTCGGCACTCGGCAAACATCTCATCCGTGATCTCGAGCGCGTACTCTGCTTCGCCGATCACGATTTCGATATCCTCACCAACGTACTGCTCCATGCCTTCGGCCGGGAATGAGAAGTTGCCACCTTCGTAGGTCACGAACTTCACTTCCGCACCGTTCGGCAGGTACGCCACGCCTTCCGCACCCTCGACACCAACGCCCTGGGAATACGCCCAGCCGTTGATGAAAAGGTCACTTGGCGACATGACGTCGCAGGAGGCCTCCGCCTCGATCCGATCGACCGCGGGCTTTGGTTCGCCGCAGGTCTTCGTGACCGTAAAGGTCTCTTCGTCCAGCGTTACGGCCTTGGCCGTAATCCATGCTTTCAGGTCGATCTCGTGAGCCTCGCCGTCGTCGGGATTGCTCCACGGAAGAGGCACGGTGATCATGCCGGGGCCAACGGTCTCTGCGTAGTCGATAACGGTACCATCGGCTCCCGTGCCCGTGACGTAGAGCCAAACGTCCGTCGCCACGTCAACAGAAACTTTGCCGCCGAAGCAGTCACCCGTCAATTCCGTAATCTTGTAGACGCTAGCCGCCGCGCACTCGTGGTCAATGTGAGTCTTGACTGTCACGTCGTGCACGAGCTTTCCCATCAGGTACACCTTGAAGTTGATCGGCGTACCCGCGGGAATGAAGCTCAAGCCGCTGTCCCAGGTCTTCGTTACCTTCTGGCCAGCCGGAATGTTGAATGTTTCGGTATTCCCGCCTTCGATCAACGCAACAACAATCTTGTCGCGCCGGCCAGCCCAGAGCGTCTTCGTGATACTGTTGTTGCCGTTCGGGAGACACCCGAAGGCAGGCAGATCCTCCTCGTCCGGATCCACGCCGCAGTAGCTCGTCTGTGGAATATTATGCAGCTTCTCCCAGATCACTTCGCCCTCGTCGCTTTTGACGACAACATGAAGGTCCCAAGTGTCGGGAATGTATTCCATGCCGGTATTCCACTCTACGGGGAACTCTTCACCCGCCGGAATGTTTTCCTGCTCGTAGCGGCTCTGTACTACACCGTTCTCGTCGACCAGCTCCAGAATGAGCGTGGGGTCAACCGGGAACCGAACAGTGAAGCTGAGCGAGATGCTACCGTCGCACGACCACTTAAGGTCGCTGACGAGGCTATTGCCCGGTCCTTCGTCTTCGTTCGTTTCGGGCGCGACCTCAGTCTGCGCCTCCTCAATCGGGGACGGTACTGCGGCGGAGACAGTGGCGCTCCCGAAGAGCTGCAGCACCATAACCACCAGCAGCAAAATGCTCAAAGACTTGCGAGACATTTTCGTATCTCCTTGGGGTTTCTCGACCCACGTTATGCTCACGCTAACCCGCGTGGCTGTATGAAGATGATTGCTCCCACGCGGCATGCGTAGAGCGTGCGTGAACAGTTTTACCGACAACCGCAGGTGGCATAGGGTTTTACCCCCATGAGAATTATTCCGGTTGTGGGAATAATCCGTTGCTCTGTTGGTACGTATTTAGCCTCAACAACAGAAAGCATTATTTAACCATCAAAGGCTCGGGTATCAAAACCCAGACTCGTTCGGGTTATGCGAACAAAGTCTACGTACTCCGGCGCCTTAACAAAGGCCCATCATCATACGGAGCTTATATAACTGCCATTTTCGATCCTATGGCAGGTTTTCACATAAAACATTTATGTAGGGGAGTAGTATCAGAAGACAGGCTCTATCCACATTCTATCTGGACAAAGTCTGCCTTCCGATTTCCCACTACGTGTTTATCATTTTTCCCGATCTTTCAGGACACCTCTTGGAGAGCGCCAATTCTTACTCGACCGGTAAGTCATTTTGACTCATGAAAACTATTCGATTTTTAACGTGCAACCCAAGAACACGATTATCCCTTTCCCGTTTTACTGGGTAGGGGAGGAATTCGTGAAAGATCTGAAGGGAAATTTTACACAGAGAATATGAACCCCCATAGTATGGGGCGCGGTATTCTCCCTTCAGACGTTTCCTTTATTCCAGCCGTATGTTTGACCGGGTAATGAAAATGAAACGATCAATTTTTATACCGAAACCAAGCTAAAATCGCTGCGATAATAACACAATAATTCGTTTTAGTCAATGCTATAGGTTATTTAATCGATATAACTTCTCGGATTAATTATTTCGCACCATACTACGTACCTTATTGTCTTTTAACCAAATATTATCTGTTAACTTTCTTACATAACTTTCACACTTTGATAAAAGATTGCACGGTGAGTGCGTATTGATAAAAGCATTATTGTGCTATACAATACTTCTGTTTATGTGACTTAATGTATGCGCCCGTAGCTCAACTGGATAGAGTGTTGGTCTTCGGAACCAAAGGTTGTGGGTTCAAATCCCGCCGGGCGCGTATTTTATTGACAATAAAGGTCTGTTCGCTGCTATAATTAGTACCGAACGAATCCGTGCTCCGAGATTACAGAGAAAATTGGTAATCGACCTGATTTAAGTGGATTTTAAGTAAACATATGGGCCCGTAGCTCAATGGCAGAGCAATTGCCTCTTAAGCAATGTGTTGAAGGTTCGAATCCTTCCGGGCTCACAATACTATCAAATTGCAACCTTGCCCTACAGTAAGAAAATAAGGTAGATGATAATCGCTAGGAGAACCGTCCGGCGAAGCCGGATTGGTTCGGATTCGGCTACCGCCGAATTTGCAGAAGGCAACCCCCTTCCGGGCTCACTATGTAACGCACCTCGACCTAACCGCGGTTTTTTAAATTTCTTGTTGTGGCTTTTCAATGCCTTTTTAAAATCCCCAGTAACGTGCCTTATTCGTATTTTACTGAGAACATAACGCGGTATTATGAGAATGCTAAAAGCCTATCGTGATATCGTGAAGTATTGATCTTCGGGCATTATTCCTATTTTTGCATCTTCGATGAGTTTCTCGTAAATCGTATTGATCGACCGTTGTCCGGGCATACAAGCCGTACATCTGTTACCGTAGAATTTTCTGTCTCGGCAATCTTCTATGATCTTGGCATACTCTTTTTCTTGCAAAAACCCCATCGTAAATTCAGTGCACGAATAATGCGGTTCAGCCATCAGGTCACAAATTGCCATCCGACCGAAAGGATTGATAGCCGCTCTATAGAGATAAACGCGACAAATATTCGTTTGTTTTGGTGTAAAATCACGAGACCATCCGTTCATCGGAGCGATGAGATTATCCGCAAAATCGACAAACATCGTTCCGTACAAACCTTTTGCATAATTTGTTCGTATTCTTCTCAGTTGGTTGAAAAGTATCGATTGCTCCTCGATAGTCAAACGTCTCGTGATATCGACACAATCAGCCCTAATGTTCAGAAAATCAACACCCAACTGGTGCGCCATCTCCGCAAATTTTTCTACCTCTTTATAGCTTAAGTCCTGAATTACGAACCCGAGACCTATTTTTAAACGCGTTCCCTTTGAATTTCTATCCTGAATGAGCCTTTTTATGCCTGATTTCACGATATTGAGGTTATTCCGTGTGCCCGGTAAGCCGGTAAGCTTGCTGTAGGTAGAATTAGTTGCTGCATGGGCGCTTATCCGTAGCCAGTCAGCACGCAGATATTCATCATAAAGAGGATTTCCGGAACGGGCCATTTCCAGAAGATGAAAACCGTTCGTATAAATCATACTTTTAAGCTTTAGTCTTCTTATGTGGGCCAGTGTTTTGAATCCTTCTGTCCGTAAACTTGGCTCTCCTCCTCCTGAAAATATAATTGTTTTTGTTCCTAAAGCGTAGGCCTGAGATAACGTTTGATTCCATTTCTCAATTGACAAAGGCCCTTCATTTATTTCTTCGGGATCATAATCCGGTTGATCTCGGCCAACCCTCCATAAACACATTCTACATTTATAATTGCATGTTCCCTCTGTTACATGAATTTCGAGTCTTTTAGGAGATAAAGCGATGCCATCTATAACATTTTGAAAATACCGTGGATTTTCAATAAAATCTCTCGTCATTTCCCGGGCATATCGCATCATGATGGCCAGGGGATAATAATCAGAGGTAATCAACGATTGGAACGTTGCCGAATTACGTAACCAGCGGTGAATTTCCTTTACTTCATTAACGGTACTATCTAAAAACTGCATAACCTGACGGCAGGGGAGGGATGGATCCAGAAAATACAAGCTAATTGACTTGAGAACTTTACCTTCTAATTCTTGAGGAAAATCTTCTTTCTGCTGGATAAAGACGGCCTTAATCTTATTCTCATTTTGAGAATTTTTAAAAATCGTATCACCAATAGCCTCTATATCCATATTTTTGTCTATAATAGTATCGAATTATTCGCAATCAATTTATGCCATAAAAATGTATTGAACAAAAGATAGTATAGCGTAGATTAGTAATGTTTAATTCCTATTTTTGTTTGTTCCATTCGGCTTCCGAGATATTCAACCGTTTTTTTAATGGTTCCCACCACGCACGATTCTGCGTATACCACTCGATTGTTTCCTTCATTCCTTCCGTAAAATCAACCTTCGGACGCCATCCCAACTCGTTCGTGATTTTTGAAGAATCAAGGAGATATCGTCGATCGTGACCGGGCCGATCATCAACGTATTGTTTCATCGAAATCGGTTTCCCCAATTCTCGTAATAGTATTTCAGTGATTTCTTCAACACTTTTCTCAACACCACTACCGATATTGTATGTTTCACCAATAGTACCCTTTTTAACAATTAAATCTATTGCTTCACAATGATCTGTTACATAAAGCCACTCCCGACGATTTTGGGAGCTTTTATACAACGAGATGTCTTTATTATCCAGCAAGTTCGATATAAACAGAGGAATGAGTTTTTCCGGAAATTGGTACGGGCCAAAGTTGTTTGAACAGTTGGAAGTCGTCACCGGTAATTTGAATGTTTCAAAATATGCCCTAACCGCCAAATCAGCCCCGGCCTTTGAGGCGTTATACGGGGTACGTGGTTTTAGAGGGCTCGTTTCAGAAAATTTTTCATTGCTCTCAAGGGGCAAATCCCCATACACTTCACACGTCGAAATGTGATGAAATCGGGGAGTCTTGTTTTTCCGGCAAGCTTCAAGTAGGGTTTGCGTACCTAAAACGTTGGTTTTAAAGAAAATAGTCGGGTTAATAATAGCCCAGCTATTGTGACTTTCGGCGGCAAAATTAATCACCACATCGGGTCGGATGTTTTTAATCGCGGTATCAACTGCGTCATAGTCCGCAATATCGCCCTTAATAAACTGGTAATGTTGGCCATTTTTTTCCACAACATCGGAAAGACTTTCAAGGTTGCCGGCATACGTTAAGAGGTCATAATTAAGTATAAAATCTTTGGGATAGCGGTTTAGCCAGTAACGGATGAAGTTGGAGCCGATAAAACCTGCACCTCCGGTAACTAGTAATTTCATTGTGTTCCTTTCACGATAATATACTATATTTGCTTATAATGATTTTCCTCCGGCCAGCAGGAGCGCGTTTCATCTTTTCTGAAATCCGGCTCGGTCAGTTCGTCCCATGGCTACTCGTGAGGGTTTTCTTTCGATAATAAATTTAAATAATTATATCACTAACAGCTAAATAAATACTATATGCGGCGTCTGTAGTTAGTTGAATGAAGTCCATGACTTTGATATATTCAGAGAAGTTGCTCAATTTATATTAAAACGTCAGACTTTCACACATCGTTTTTTAATACCTATTCATTTTATGAAACACCGATTGTTAGCCGAATATCATCACCTTCTCACGCTTCCGAAAAAAGCACGAATATTGCAAATCTCATTCGCCCTTCAGGGAGCCGCATATCCAATTTTAAGCACCTTTATGTCCGCATTTATCTGGCGTCAAGAGGGTGGACTAATAAACGTCGCTTTCTACCATTTAGGACTTTTTATTGCTCTCCCTATCGTTTTTTACCTGAATGGTACATTACTCGTCAGATTCTCAATTACACGCTTATATTTATATGGATCCCTTCTGATGGCGGTATCTGCCATAATTCTCGTCTTATTCTCGCAACTTTTCGTACTTGTGGGGTTTATCTATGCACTCGTTGGGTTCATCGATGGCGCGGGTAATGGGTTCCATTGGGCAAATCGGAATTATCTGACTCAAAAAGAAACTGAGTCTTCGTGCCGTGCATATTTTATCGGTTTAAACCTGACAGTCGATACAATCACCTCCATTTTCGTGCCACTTATAGCCGGATGGACAATCGTTACGCTCGAGCACGCGTTTAACCTGCCGCTGATAATGTCCTATATTCCTTTGGTGCTCTTCGCGGTTTTACTCCTAATCACGAGCGGCATACTGGTTGAAAAAGAACGGTTTGCTTCTCCGAAAACCGCTCTACTTCATATTCAATTAATAAGTCCCTCTTGGAGGGCTATGCGTTTTTTAACCGTCTCGCTCGGGATTATTGAGGGAGTAACTTTCTATCTTCCGACTATCCTCATACTTGAAATAGTGGGCAACGAAGGCGTTTTGGGAACTCTAACCTCACTTCTGGCCTTCGTCGGAATGGCTCTCACGTATTCTTATGGCCGAAAAGCGTCGATAACCCATCACGTACCTGTTTTAATACTTTCTCAATTCGTGGGCATGATTGCCGGTTTTTTTGTGATGATTGCGTTTAATCAGTTCGGCGTAATGCTGTATTTGCTGCTAAGCACCATTTCATTTTCGTTTCTCTGGATAGCAAGTGAGCCTATCATGATGGATATTGTTGATGTCGAGGTTGCGGATAATGAGCCTATACGATATGCATATATTCTCGATCGTGAGGTTTTTCTAAATATCGGACGAGTTCTTTCGGTTTCAATAGTGCTCGTGATTGCTTTTTTTATTAATATGCAGATATTATTCCGATACAGCTTAGTAAGCGTATTTCTAACGTCTATCCTTATGGCGCCGTTATGGGTTTCCACGTTGAGTATAAAGAATAAACAAAAATAGATATTGCTTCTCGCGAGCAGTAAAAAAGTATATACTTATGGCAATATGCGCGGCTGATATTAAACCTTCATCATGGTAAATAATAAATTATGAGCACTCCATTATTTCGAAATAATTCAGAAGGATTTACTCTTATAGAGCTTCTGGTCACCATTTCAATCATCGGAGTCGTAGCCTCGACCGCAACGCTCGCTATTAACCCGTTACAAAAGCTAAAACAAGCACGAGACGCGGTACGTTTGAACGACATGATAACGCTCACAAAAGCATTACAATTCTATTTTATCAATACCAGCAACCAGCAATATGCCACGACAGGCTCGTACGGCGAATCTGAGGCTATTTGCGGGGGTTGGGATTCTTCTGCCGTTGATAATGATTCGGACGGCAATCCGTTTATTGAATTTCTTATAGATTTAGGGAATCTTACAAAAGTCCCGACTGATCCGATTAATAACGGTAATTGTTCGGCGGGCTTTAATTACCGATATTACCGTTACTCGCCAGGTTCAAGCGGGTGCGACGCCTCTCGAGGGGGATTTTATGTGTTTGGAATAAATGACCTTGAAACATCAAGTCGTCCCCATCCGCAAAGTCCGGGATGGAGGTGTCCGGGTCGAAACTGGCAAGGTGAATTCGACTGGGTGACGGGTAAATTTGAAAACTATTAATTATACGATGATAATTATAAGAACCCTTACTGTTTGCATAACTGCCATAATCGCTTTATTTATTTTTACTCCTACTGTAAGTGCATTCGGTGAAATATCGGGAAGCGAGGGAGGGCCACCAAGTTCTGAAGTGCTCGAATATTTTCAGCAAAAAACTGATAAAGATACTCAATTTGACCAACGTCCGGTTATCGCAGCAGGGATTTTATCGTTAATCACACTACTACTCGCAATCGTGCATTTGAAGCGAACAAAGAATAAACTCAACTATACCTATCATCCGAGGCCTTTTTCATTCTTAACGCGCGAACATAATTCACCCTATCTCCGAAATCTTAGACGATCCGAGTTGTTAGGTAAAATCGATGAACAGATAGTACGATTTTATTCCCGACACCAACGACTTCCTTCAATTCTAGAAGCAAACAGTATTATTCGTAAATATCGCGATCCTTTACAAAACAGGCCAAGTAACCTTTCTTCGTTAAATTATGGCTTTAATTATACCAATAACAGTACAAACCCGGAGAATACGCCTCAAAATACGGCTATTCAATATACGATATGGTGTGTTATGGAAGCTGAACAAAGCGGAAAGCCGGATACAATAAATCAGGTATCAAAAGAAATGACATCCGCCGGTACGTAATATTTACATTTTTACGTCTATCTAATCATTTTTTATTACCCACCCTGTACTGAAATTTGAGGTATCATAGAATAATCCTTCCACAAATAGCTTTTGCGGTGTATAATCAGCTGCGTTAAAAAGATAGTAGTTATTATGGATATTAAAAATATTGCCATTATCGCACACGTCGATCACGGTAAAACGACCTTAGTCGACGCGATGCTGAAACAAACCCATACCTTTCGGGACAACCAAAAGGAAATGAATGAAACCCTTATTCTCGATTCAAATGATCTCGAGCGGGAAAAGGGAATTACAATATTGGCAAAAAATACCGCCGTTTCATACAATGGGGTTAAAATTAATATTATCGATACCCCGGGTCATGCCGACTTCGGTGGCGAGGTTGAGCGCGTTATTAATATGGCCAGCGGGGCTTTACTGCTTGTTGATGCCTTTGAAGGTCCGTTACCGCAAACAAAATTCGTCCTTAAAAAAGCCCTTGAAAATAAACTGAAAATTATCCTTATCATCAATAAAATCGATAAAAAAGACGCCCAGCCTGGTCCGGTTCTTCATGGAATAGAAAATCTATTTCTCGAACTTGCTGATGACGAATCAGCTCTTAATTTTACAACTCTCTACGCTGTCGGACGGGATGGTAAAGCATTTTATGAGCTCCCCGAGCTCTACTCTTCCGATATGCCGGGAGATTTGACCCCTATATTTGAAACGATAGTAAAAGAGATACCGGACAGCTCACCCGGGAAAGAAAAGCCGTTCCAACTACTTATTTCGACTCTTGATTACGATAGTTATGTGGGAAAAATCTGCATCGGAAAAGTCAATCAGGGAGTTTTAAAAAAAGATCAACCGGTTACTCTTGTTGAGGATAATAAGGTTATCGGGACCTATCGCGCACAGAAGCTTTATACCAGCGAAGGATTGCTGCGAAAAGAGGTAACTGAGATCAGCAGCGGAGATATCGTTGGTATTGCCGGAATTCCGCAATTAACCATAGGCCAAACGGTCACCGATCCGGATTATACCATTAGCTTACCTAAAATTACCGTCGAAGAACCGACGATTAAAGTTACGTTAGGTCCGAATACCAGTCCCTTTGCCGGTAAAGACGGTAAATTTTTAAGCTCAATACACATTAAAGAACGTTTAAGCCGGGAAGCAGAAACTAATTTGGGATTAAAAATCAGTGAAGACCCCGAAACCGGACGCTTTATTGTCGCGGGTAGGGGAGAACTGCATTTAGCGGTTCTAATCGAAACGATGCGCCGTGAGAATTATGAATTTGAAGTATCAACTCCGCAAGTAATTTATAAAACGATTGACGGGGTCATTTGTGAGCCATATGAAGAAGTGACTATCGAGATTGATCAGCAATTTAATGGGGTTATAACCGAAGAGATGGCAAAACGTAAGGGTGAACTTTTAAGCATGTCTCCGGAAAAAAATAACACGACCCGTTTTATCTATAAAGTAAGCAGTCAAAATCTATTAGGGCTTCGAAACACCCTTTTAACCCAAACACGCGGAACGGCAATTATTAACCCCTATTTTATCGGTTATTTTCCGAAAAAAGCAAAAATGGATTCAATACGAAACGGAGCATTAATCGCCTCTGAAGCCGGCACGTCGCTTTCATACGGATTGGCCAATGCCCAGGAACGGGGAAATCTTTTTGTGGGGCCTGGTGAAAATATTTATGAAGGAATGGTTGTCGGGGTTTCCAGTCGTGACCGGGATATCGAAGTAAACGTCTGCAAAGCGAAAAAACAAACGAACGTACGGGCCTCAACATCTGACATATCAATCCAGCTGACCCCTCCGACAAAACTCGACCTCGAGCAGATGCTTGATTTTATTAATGAAGACGAGATTCTGGAAGTTACTCCGAAAATAATCCGCATCCGGAAAAAATTTCTTTCCTCACTTGAGCGCCGACGACACGATCGTCACGAACGCCACGAGGAATAATTCAGCTTATACGTATTAAATTGAATATAGACCTTCCCCTGCATATCACCCGATAATTTTCAATTATTCGATGACGTATGTTATTTCTACATGTTGTCACACCCTTGCAATAGAGACAATTACGCGTTAGAATTGATACTCTGAATTTGAGTTACAGAAAGTTTAGCCCCCATGCCAAAAAATGCCGACAAATCCCAACTTCGTTTATACTATCGTCAAAAACGAAACATATTTACGGGAACAAAAAAGGCAAAGGCTGATTCCTCGATTGCCCGTAAGATTATCGACTTACCGATTTTTCAGAAAAGCACAACTATAGGAGTTTATGTTTCGATTCCGGAAGAAGTTGATACGCATGGCCTTTTAATTTATGGATTTAATACCGATAAAACAATCGCTGTTCCGAAAATACTGCCAAGGCCGATTATGACATTTTTTAAAATCGGGAGCTTTGACGATCTGAAGACTCATCCCTTCGGAATTCTCGAACCAAATGAAGGACTTGCGGAAGTACCAATTAACCAGATAGAATTGGTGGTCGTGCCGGGTATTGCTTTTGACCGAAAAGGCTATCGCTTAGGCTATGGTGGAGGATATACCGATTGGCTATTTTCACAAAGCAGCGCTTATAAAATCGGCATCGCGTATTCATTTCAGGTCGTCGAAAAGTTACCACGTAAAACCTACGACCGTCCGGTAGATCTTGTTATTACAGAAAAAGAACTTATCGAATGTATAAAATAATTGAGGAGGACTTCATGAGCTTAAACGTAACCGATCCTGATATTTTTTCGTTTATCGAGGAGGAAAAAAAGCGACAAAAAGAGGGTATTGAGCTTATACCGTCTGAAAATTATGTATCAGAGGCGGTAATGCAGGCGTCCGGCTCAGTGCTCACAAATAAATACTCTGAAGGATATGCCGGTAAACGGTATTATGGTGGTAATAGTAATATCGATAAGGTTGAGAAAACAGCAATTGAACGGGCTAAAGCGCTATTCGGCGTTGAATATGCAAACGTCCAGCCTTATTCCGGCTCACCAGCCAATTTTGCCGTCTATACGGCACTCCTTAATCCTGGCGATACCATAACCGGGTTAAGCTTGACTGACGGGGGACACCTTACCCACGGCTGGCCGGTAAGTGCGACCGGTAAATATTTTAAAAGCATCCCGTATCATGTTAAAGCCAACGGCGACTTTGATTTCGAGGAACTGGTAAAAATCGCGCGTGAAGAAAAACCAAAACTCATCTGGGTTGGTGCTTCTGCCTATCCGAAAATTATCCCCTTCGAAAAATTCGCGGAAATTGCCGATGAGATTGGTGCATATCTCGCGGCTGATATTGCCCATATCGCAGGGTTGATTGTAACAGGCAACCATCCTTCACCGGTTCCGTATGCCCATATCATTACAACCACAACGCATAAAACACTTCGCGGACCACGCGGGGCAATGATTATGGTAACAAAAAAAGGACTCGAAAAAGACCCCGAGATTACGGATAAGATCGATAAGGCTGTATTTCCCGGGCTTCAGGGCGGACCCCATAACCATACAACCGCCGCGATCGCCGTAGCTTTAAAGGAAGCCGCAACTGAAGAATTTCATGTATACGGAAAGAATATCGTTACCAACTGCCGTGCGTTAGCTCAAGAGCTTTTAGCCAATGGTATTACACTTGTCGGTGGGGGCACCGAAAATCACCTTCTGCTTATTGACACGTCCGCGCTTGGTAGTCTCGGTGCTCAGCTCGAATTTGCCCTCGACCAGATTAATATTACCGTTAACAAAAATACGATTCCGCAGGAGCCAAGC
>Ga0265297_10008180_pt1 | contig 14078 bp, 12 predicted proteins | sample Munlanlwell13791_FD_192502 | JGI IMG/M metagenome (GOLD analysis project Ga0265297, IMG submission 192502) | Leachate microbial communities from a municipal landfill in Southern Ontario, Canada - Leachate well 137-91 | ecosystem: Engineered > Solid waste > Landfill > Unclassified | place... | reverse complement strand
TTACCGGATGGACCGATGTCGACCTTTCCGAGAAAGGCATACTTGAGGCGAAGAAGGCCGGCCAGGTGTTGAAAAAAGAGGGATTTGTATTCGACATCGCTTATACCTCGGTCCTGAAGAGGGCGATAAGGACGCTCTGGATTGCGCTCGATGAGATGGACCTGATGTGGATACCGGTCCATAACTCATGGCGCCTTAACGAAAGGCATTACGGCGCTCTTCAGGGGCTTAATAAGTCGGAGATGGCCGCGAAATACGGGGAAGAGCAGGTGCTTGTGTGGAGAAGGAGTTATGATGCTCCGCCGCCCGCGCTCGAGAAGAACGACCCGAGAAGCCCGGCCAATGATCCACAGTACAAAGATGTCGGCAAAAAAGATATTCCGTTAACCGAGTGCCTCAAAGATACCGTCGCGAGATTTCTGCCGTACTGGCACGATACTATCGCGCCCACGGTGAAGTCGGGCAAGCGTGTTATAATAGCGGCCCACGGCAACAGCCTGAGGGCGCTGGTCAAGTATCTGGATAATGTTTCCGACAAGGATATAGTAGGCTTGAATATTCCCACAGGGCTTCCTTTGGTGTACGAACTTGACGATCGATTGAAACCGCTCAAGAATTATTATCTGGGGGATCCTGAGGAGGTCAAAAAAGCGATGGAGACAGTGGCTAATCAAGGCAAAGCGAAAAAATAACTGGAAAAGATCCTTCGGATGCTCCTTTTCGTCGCATCCTCAGGATCGATTTTGCGCGCAAAATCGAAAGGTCAAGAAATAATGGTAAAGATCAACAGGGCGCTCATAAGCGTATCGGATAAGACGGGCCTGGAGGCCCTTGCAAAGGTTTTGGGAAAATTCAAAGTAGAGATATTGTCGACGGGCGGAACGGCCAAGGCGATCAGGGCGCTCGGCGTACCGGTCAAAGATGTATCCGAACATACCGGTTTTCCGGAGATGCTCGACGGCAGAGTGAAGACGCTTCATCCGAAGATACACGGAGGCCTTCTTGCGCTTCGCGGTAATAAAGAACATATGGAAACGGTCAAAAAGCATGAGATCGGTCTCATAGATATGGTGGTCGTGAATCTGTATCCTTTTGAGAAAACCGTAGCAAAGCCGGGTGTGAAACTCGAGGAAGCGATCGAGAATATAGACATAGGCGGTCCTTCGATGCTGCGTAGCGCTGCGAAAAACCACAGGTCTGTCTGTGTCGTCTGTGATCCGGCCGATTACGGCAAGGTCATGGCGGAGATGGAGAAAAATTCGGGTAGTATATCAGAAGGGCTTCTTATTGAACTTGGCGTGAAGGTCTTTCAGAAGACATCGACTTACGATGCGGCGATCTATGAGTATCTAAAGGGCCAGGGAAGAGAGGCCGAGGGGCAAGAAAAGGACGAAGAATTTCCAAATATATTGAATCTCAATTTCAGAAAATTGCAGGATCTACGGTACGGGGAAAATCCGCATCAAAAGGCGGCATTCTATAGGGACGAATCCATAACGGAGCCATGCGTCTCCGGCGCTCTTCAGTTGCACGGGAAAGAGTTGTCGTTCAATAATATAATAGACCTGAATGCTGCGCTCGAGATAGTGAAGGAATTCGACGAACCGGCAGCCACGATAATAAAGCATACGAACCCGTGCGGCACGGCAAGCGCGAAAACGCTAAAACAGGCGTATGTCGACGCGCTTGACTGCGACCGCTTGAGCGCTTTCGGCAGTATTGTAGGATTCAACAAGCCGGTGGATCTCGAGGTGGCAAATACCATACTTGCGGAGGCGGATTTTGTCGAATGCATAATAGCGCCGGCCTATGACAGCGCGGCGCTTGAAGCCCTGAAAAAAAAGAAAAATCTGAGACTGCTTGAAGTGAAAGGTTATTCCTCGAAGAGAGACTTGAAGGATAAGGATCTGAAGAAGGTTGTCGGCGGTCTTCTCGTCCAGGACAGGGATATCGTCCACGTTAAAGAATCCGATCTAAAATTTGTCACCAAGGCAAAGCCTACCAAGGAACAGCTCGCCTCACTTATGTTCGGATGGGTGGTCGCAAAACATGTCAAATCCAATGCCATCGTATTATGCCAGGGCACAAAGACCGTCGGAGTTGGCGCAGGCCAGATGTCGCGCGTCGATTCCGTGATGATCGCCTGCAAGAAAGCGGCATCACGCGCCAAAGGTTCCACGCTCGCCAGCGATGCCTTCTTCCCCAAGGAGGACGGTATTGAACAGGCTCATCAGGGCGGCATCGTCGCCATCATCCAGCCGGGCGGGTCCATAAGGGATGAGGAAGTTATAAAGACGGCGGACAGGCTTGGCATAGCGATGGTCTTTACCGGCGCGAGACACTTCAAGCATTAAGACCCATGACTTATCCCGAAGCGCTTGAATACCTCTATTCCTTCGTCAATCACGAGAAAGAGGATGGATACGATTACAAGAAATCCTTCCGACTGGACAGGATGAGGCGCCTTGCCGCCATTCTCGGTGACCCACAAAAAAGCATAAACTCGGTCCATATAGCCGGAACGAAAGGCAAGGGATCGACTTCGGCGATAGTCGCTTCCATCCTTCAAAATGCCGGTTTCAGGACGGGGCTATACACATCTCCCCATCTGGTGTCGGTCCGGGAACGGATAAGGATAGACGGCTCACTTATAAGCGAGGACGATCTTGCCAGGCTGGCCGGGATCCTGAAATCTGCCGTTGGCGAAATGAAAGATGATATCCCGTCCTTCTTTGAGGTGTATACCGCACTGGCATTTATGTACTTTAAGGAGAAGAAAATAGATTTTGCGGTATATGAGGTCGGCCTGGGCGGCAGGCTCGACGCGACGAATATAATTGAAGCGCTCGTCTCGGCAATAACGCCGATAAGTTATGAACATATGGATAAGCTCGGCACCACGTTAAGGAAGATAGCTTCAGAGAAGGCAGGCATATTGAAAGAGGGGGGCGTATGTATCATGGCACCTCAGGAGAAAGAGGCCGAGAGTACGATCGAAGATATATGCAATAAAAGAAATGTCAGGCTCATCCGTATAGGCCGTGATATAAAATTTAAGGAGATATCGACCGGTGACACAAGGCAGGTATTCGACGTGTCGGGCTTATGCGGAGATTATCTTTCCCTGGAGACAAGCCTTTTGGGTTACCATCAGGTAGTTAACGCGGCAACGGCCGTCGGCATAATAGAGGCCCTTCGGTTCAGAAATGTCCCGGTAAAGGACGATTCGATAAGGGAAGGGATAAGATGTGCCAGGTGGGAAGGGCGGCTTGAGATTATCAGGAAAGATCCTTTTGTTATTCTGGACGGCGCTCAAAACAAGGCAAGCGCCAATGCGCTGGCTCAGGCGATAAAGAGATTATTCAAATACAAGAGGCTGATCCTGGTGCTGGGCGTCTGTAAAGATAAGGACATAGAGGGTATCCTGGAGGAACTTCTGCCCATAAGCGATCCAGTAGTTCTGACGAAATCTAATATCGCCGAAAGGGCCATGGAGCCGTCTAAAATAAGGGAACACATAAGACGTAAGGACAAAACAGTAGTTTTAACCGCAAGCGTTAAAGAGGCTATGGAAAAGGCGAGTGCGATAGCGATGCCGGATGATATAATCCTGGCAACCGGCTCGCTTTTTGTAGTAGGAGAGATAAAAGAAGCGATGGCTGGCAGGGAATATGTACAAAAATAATATAGACGATACCATAATCGCTGTTTCGACGCCGATAGGTGAAGGAGGTATAGGCATCGTTCGCCTGAGCGGCCCGCGCGCATTAGAGATAGCCGATCGCTTATTTCTATCAAAAGACGGCAGGAGGGTCCCCGAATGCCAGACCTATACGATCCATTATGGACATATCATAGATAGATCAAATACCGCAGACCGTAAACAAAAGGCCAAAAAATTAATTGTAAAAGGCGAAACCGTCGACGAAGTCCTGTTGACGGTGATGAGGGCGCCGAAGAGTTATACGCGCGAGGATATCGTCGAGATCAATTGCCATGGCGGCATTCAGGCGGCAAAAAAGGTTCTGGACCTTTCGGTGAAATATGGAGCAAGGATTGCCGAGCCGGGTGAATTTACTAAACGAGCATTCTTGAGCGGCAGGATAGATCTTGCCCAGGCGGAGGCGGTGCTTGATACGATACGGGCCAAGACCGAAGGATCGCTCAGGGTAGCGGTAAATCAGCTGGGGGGAGAGCTTTCCTATAGAGTGAACGCCATACGCGATTCGCTCGTTGATATGGCATCCGGGATAGAGGCGTCTATAGATTTTCCGGAGGAAGGTCTCCGGACAAAGGAGAGGGCGGACCTCATTAAAAAGGCGCAGGGTGCCATAGACAGCTTAAAGCTAATGATAGAAACATATGACGACGGGATGGTCCTCAGGGAAGGATTACTTGCCATCATATGTGGTAAGCCCAATGTAGGCAAATCCAGTCTGATGAACCTGCTGCTTAAAAGAGACCGGGTTATCGTGTCCCCTATACCGGGCACTACGCGCGACACCGTCGAAGAAGTCATAAACCTGAAGGGTGTGCCGATAAGACTGGTCGACACGGCCGGCATAACGAAGACCAAAGATATTATCGAAATAGAAGGTGTAAAACGCAGCAGGAGGTATCTTGAATTGGCAGACGTGGTCCTTATCGTTCTGGATGCCTCCACCGGCATAGAGAAGGAAGATAGGGATATAATAGAATGCGTCGGCAGCAAGGAAAAGATAGTTATATTGAACAAGTGCGATCTGGATGAAAATATAGACGAAAAAGAGCTAAGGCGTGTCTTAAAAGGCTGCAGAATAATAAGAGCGTCTGTTACCGAGAAGATAGGCATTGAAAAGCTCGAGAAGAATATCCTGGGTACGGTATGGAGCGGGAAGTTCACCCAGGGCGAAGGCGCTATCGTGAGCAATGCGAGACATAAGGAGCTGCTTGACAAAGCGTATGGATGTATGTTATCAGTTAAAAGAGCGCTTGTGAAAAAGACAGACGCCGAGCTCGTGGCAATAGATTTAAAGGAGGCGATATTCGATCTGGGGCTCATTGTCGGCAGGTCGGTCTCCGACGACATTCTGGATAGGATTTTTGAACAGTTCTGTATAGGAAAATAGTATGGGAGAGGCGATGGACAAAAAACGTATAGAGAAAGCGGTCAGAGAGATACTCATAGCGGTGGGAGAGGATGTCGAGAGGAAGGATATAAAGGATACGCCCAGGCGGGTTGCCGAGATGTATGAAGAGATACTGGGCGGGATGAGGGCGAACCCTGAGCGGGAACTCGAAGTAGTTTTCGAAAAAGAACACGACGAGATAGTGCTGTTAAAAGATATACCGCTTTATTCCATCTGCGAACACCATCTCCTGCCCTTTATAGGCAAGGCGCACGTCGCTTACATACCCAGCAATAACAGGGTAACGGGTCTTAGCAAACTGGCGAGGGTGGTAGACGTATTCGCGAAACGGCTGCAGGTACAGGAGCGGCTTACTACGGATATCGCAGAGATAATCATGAAGAAGCTCAAACCTAAAGGTGTCCTTGTTATCATCGAAGCGGAACATCTTTGCATGAGCATGCGGGGGGTAAAGAAACCGGGAGTTCTTACGATAACAAGCGCAGTGCGCGGCGTCTTCAGGCAGAATGAAAAGACGCGCATGGAGGCGCTGGCGCTTATACGCAGATGACCCCAGGCCATTAATATTATATTGAAAGACCCTTCATCATATATTATAATATTAGCTCAAATTTATATTCAAATCTAAATAATACCAACATATGGTTATAGGTTATGTATCTAGCTGAATTCAGCAGAAATTATATATTCTGGACATGTGCGGCGTCATGGATCATGGCACAAAGCATAAAAGTGGCGCTTGGCATAATAAGGGAGAAGCGTTTCAATTTCCGCTGGTTTGTCGGTACCGGAGGTATGCCGAGTTCGCATGTCGCCGGCGCATCGGCCCTGGCGACATCCATCGGTGTAACGTATGGCTTCGACTCCGGTCTCTTTGCCGCCGTGCTGACGTTCACGCTCATAGTCCTTTTTGACGCGCAGGGCGTGCGCCGCTCTGCAGGGCAACAGGCAGAGATATTAAATAAGATGCTCGACGATATGTATTGGAAGAAGAAGCTTGACGAGGATAAGCTGAAGGAGTTCATAGGACATTCGCCCGTGGAGGTTTGGGCAGGCGCAGCCCTCGGGATCCTTATGTCGTTATTATTTTACAAATAAAGGAATCATCTGAGATGGACAAGAAAATTATATTTTTAATGATTATTATCAGCGTTGTTTTGCTTATTGCCATATCGTTCTTATTTTATAATATAGTCGTGAGCCCTCCGGAAAATGAAGGGCCTTCCTCTATACGTCCGAACGATAGCGAAGAATCCGCGATGTTAAGCAAGGTACAAAAGTCCGTTAAAAACGGCAGCGACGAATCCGCCGTGAAGTCGGCAGAAGACCTTATAGCCAAATATCCTGATTCCCCCCGCGCCGAATCCGCCTATTTCCTGCTTGTCTCCATTTTTGAGAGACGGGGGGATCTTCTGAAGGCAAAAGAGATCTGCCAGAAAATGATCGAAAAGTTTCCGGGCTCGAACAATATTGTCAAAGCGCAGGAACTGCTCGAGGACATAAACGTGAAGATACTTTTTTCGCCGGTGATTACAGAAGGGTTTACGATGTATGAGGTTCAGAAGGGCGATACCCTGACCAGGATTGCCAGGAAGTTCGGTACGACGGTAGAGTTTATTATAAAGGCCAATAACCTGAAGGACAATAACATAAGGGTAGGTAAAAAGGTAAAACTTCCGAAAATGAAATTTGATATAATCGTCGATAAATCCCAGAACATATTGACATTAAAATCAGGCGGTGAAATAGTAAAGACCTACCGGGTAGCGACAGGGAAAAATTCATGCACGCCCGTAGGCACATATAAGGTAACAAATAAGATAATCGACCCGCCATGGTATCCTCCTACGGGAGGCGTCATTCCTGCCCATGACCCCAGAAATGTCCTCGGCTCCAGATGGATAGGGCTGTCCAAGCCGAGTTACGGCATACACGGAACCACAGAACCGGAATCCATCGGTAAGAGCGTTACGGAAGGATGCGTAAGGATGCGTAACTCGGATGTTGAGGAACTGTATGCGATTGTTCCCGATGGGACGGAAGTGGTGATAGTTGACTAAAATGACCGCTCATATACCGGGGCTAGACTTTGAAAAGCCTATTATTGAGCTCGAAAGAAAGATAGAGGAGCTTAAAAGTTTTACCGTCCATAAGGATATCGATATCTCGGGCGAGATAAAAAGGCTCGAAGAGAAACTCTCCCATATAAAGAAAGATGTTTACGAGAATCTTACGCCATGGCAGAGGGTCCAAATAGCCCGCCACCCCAAGAGACCCTATACGCTTGACTATGTTGAAATGATCATGACGGACTTCGTAGAGATACACGGAGACAGGCATTTTGCCGACGACAAGGCGATGATAACGGCTCTTGCGAAGATTGACGGCGAAAATATAGTCATTATAGGGCATCAGAAAGGGAGGGATACGAAAGAGAATCTCGAAAGAAATTTCGGAAGCGCCCATCCCGAAGGATACAGGAAGGCGATGCGCGTCATGACGATGGCGGAAAAATTCGGACTTCCCGTAATCGCCTTGATCGATACTCCCGGTGCGTATCCCGGTATAGGCGCGGAAGAGAGAGGTCAGGCAGAGGCGATAGCGTATAACCTCAGGGAGATGGCCGGCCTCAAAACCACGATACTTGTATTTGTGATAGGTGAAGGGGGTTCCGGGGGGGCGCTTGGTATAGGCATAGGAGACAAAGTCTACGTTTTGGAGAACGCGTACTATTCAGTGATATCTCCGGAGGGATGCGCCGCCATACTCTGGAAGGAAAGGTCAAAGTCGCCGGATGCGGCAGCGGCATTAAAATTGACAGCGAAAGATCTGCTGGATATGAAGATAATCGATGGTATAATAAAAGAACCGCTCGGCGGAGCACACAGGAATCCGCAGGAGACGGCCGACAATATAAAAAAGCAGATAAAGAAAGATCTGGCGGCTCTGAAAAACATCTCTAAAGATAAATTACTGGACGCCAGATATGCCAGGATAAGATCCATAGGAGCATTCAAGGAATAAGTGGGGCCGTAGCGCAGCTGGGAGCGCGACTGAATGGCATTCAGTAGGTCGGGAGTTCGATCCTCCCCGGCTCCACCAAATTTTCCCTCGACCCTCAGCAGAAAATTTGATCCTGAGGAGCATGTCTATAGCAGATTGTGCGACGAAGGACTACCTTTAAAAAGAAGGGTTGTCGATAGCAGGCAAAATTTCAAAGGGGGAAACGTAGTTTCCCCCTTCTTGCGTTCGCTCGCCAAAGGTCTTACGAGGTATGGCTCGCTCACCGCATCCCCCTTCCTTAAAAGAATCAATTCAGAGTAGAGGAGGTTGCTTTATATAAGAGAAGGAAGATATTCTTCCTTCTCTTATAATCTCATCCATCTTACATAGGTGTCGCCTTCGGCGACCTTCGGAGGTTAAAATTCCTTGAGGAATGAAAACCGGTGTGTTATACTGACACGTCAAGGAGAGATTTTTCGCCGAGGTGCTGGAATTGGCATACAGTCCGGTCTCAAAAACCGGTGTCCTCACGGACATGAGGGTTCAACTCCCTCCCTCGGCACCAATCTTGTAAAACGAAGGACCTTAACCCATATGCGTATCGGAGTGCATGTTTCGATAGCCGGGCATATTTATGAATCCCTTGAGCGGGCGAAGGCCCTCGATTGCAATACCATGCAGATATTCAGCCGCAATCCGCGGGGATGGCGGGTCTCTAAGCTTGAATCGCCGGATGTCGAAGAGTTTATACGATTAAAGTTGAAATATGATATAAGGCCGGTAGTCGTTCATATTCCTTATCTAATAAACCTCGCTACTCCCGACGAGAAATTATATAAAAAATCCATCGACGCTTATATAGAAGACATAAAAAGGGCGGACCTGCTCGGCGCGGAATATTTCGTGACGCATCTCGGAAGCCATGTGGATAGCGGCGAGGATAACGGTATCAAACGGTTTTCCCGGGCACTTAACGAGATAATAACGAAAGCCAGACCGAAGACAAGGATACTATTGGAGAATACGGCAGGTTCCGGATCGAACATCGGCTACAAGTTCGAACATATCAAACGGATAGTCGACGGTCTGGATAAGCCATCCGGCATAGGCGTCTGCCTTGACACGGCGCACACATTTGAGGCAGGATATGATATGAAGAATAGGGATGGCCTGGAAAATACTTTCAAGGAATTCGATAAGTTGCTCGGCCTGGACCTCATAAAGGTAGTGCATTTTAACGATTCTTTATCGCCGTCAGGTTCTCATGTGGACAGACATCAGCATATCGGAAAAGGCAAGCTTGGTCTGGATGCCTTGGGCCGCATAATAAATTATCCGGGGCTGAAGGATGCCGCGTTTATAATGGAGACGCCGAAAAAATCGGATAATGACGATAAGAGGAATGTCGCTACGGCGAAAAAGCTAATTAAAATAAGAGATTGAACCATATGGATACCGAAAAACTATATCCTTTCGATACGATCGAGCCGAAGTGGCAGGCCTTCTGGCGCGAAAACCGACTCTTCAACGTCGATACCGATAATTATAAGAATAAATACTATTGCCTCATGATGTTCCCTTATCCGTCGGCGGCATTGCATGTAGGCCACGGCAGGAATTATATTATAGGCGACGTCGTCGCGCGATATAAGATGATGAACGGCTTAAATGTGCTTACACCGATGGGCTTCGACGCGTTTGGACTGCCCGCTGAGAATGCCGCGATAAAGGGAGGGCTGCACCCGAAGGTATCCACATTGAATAATATAAATACTATGAAAAAGCAGCTTAGCCAGTGGGGCGTTGAGTACGATTGGAATCGGGAAGTGATATCCTGCCTTCCCGGATATTACAAATGGACACAGTGGATCTTTGCGAAACTATATGAAAAAGGCCTTGCGTATAAGAAGAAGGCGTTTGTGAATTGGTGCCCTTCCTGCAAGACGGTTCTGGCCAACGAGCAGGTTGTGAACGGCGGATGCGAGAGATGTTCAACCGAGGTAACCCAGAAAGACCTGGAGCAATGGTTCTTCAGGATAACTAATTATGCCGAGAGGCTGTTGAAAGACCTGGAGAAACTTACCGAGTGGCCGGATCGTGTCAAGATGATGCAGTCCAACTGGATAGGTAAGAGCGAAGGCGTGCAGATAAACTTCAGGATAGACGGCTCTAATGAGATACTGGAGTGCTTCACCACGAGGATTGATACGATATACGGCGCAACTTTCATTGCGCTCGCCCCCGAAAATCCGCTTGTCGATAAGCTGATCGGAGAATCCGGGGATGAGAAAGAACTGCGGAAGGCCGTGCAGCATATGCGCGACGAAAGCAGGATGTCGAGCTCCCGGGAGGATACGGATAAGGCAGGCATGTTCACAGGTGCATTTGTCATAAATCCCGTAAACGGTAAAAAGATACCTATCTGGGTTGCCGATTATATACTTATGGAATACGGCTCGGGTGCCATAATGGCTGTTCCGGCCCATGATACCCGTGATTTTGAATTTGCAAAAAAATACAAACTCCCGATAGAGGTTGTCATTGATGATCCTGCCGGCCATCTCGATGGCGCCACGATGAAAGATGCATATGCGGGCGAAGGTGTAATGGTAAATTCGGGGGATTTCAGCGGCTTAAGATCCGAGGACGCCATCAAAAAGATAGGCGACTTCTTCGAGACCAAAGGGTTCGGCAAGAGAATAGTTCAATACAGGCTGAGAGACTGGCTCATCTCCCGGCAGAGGTACTGGGGTGCGCCCATACCGATCGTATATTGCCCCAAATGCGGGATCATACCGGTACCGGAAAACGAATTGCCGGTATTGTTGCCGGATAATGTAGGGTTCAGGCCTACGGGTGAGTCGCCTTTAAAATTTGCCAAAGATTTTGTGAGTACAAAATGCCCGAAATGCAAAGGACCTGCCACGCGGGAGACCGATACCATGGATACCTTCGTAGACTCCAGCTGGTATTTCCTGCGTTACATATCTCCTCATCTCGACGACAGGCCATTTGACACCAAACTTGTCAACCGGTGGCTTCCCGTCGATCAATATATCGGCGGCATAGAGCATGCAATACTCCATCTATTATATTCCCGTTTCATAACTAAATTTTTGTGCGATATAGGCATGATAGATTTCGACGAGCCGTTCAGGAATCTCTTTACGCAGGGGATGATAATAAAGGACGGGGCCAAGATGTCCAAGTCGAAGGGCAATGTCGTAAGTCCCGACGCTTTGATCAACTCTTATGGCGCCGATACCCTCTTCATAGGACCACCTGAGAAGGATGCCGAATGGTCGGACAGGGGCGTTGAGGGGGCATACCGGTTCCTGGGAAGGGTCTGGAGACTTGTTGGAAAAAGTCAAAAAGCCGGAGGTGCGGGGCAGCCTCGAAATGACGGCTTGCGCAGGAAGACCCATCAGACGATAAAAAAAGTTACGGAAGACCTTGAAGGAGGGTTTCATTTTAACACCGCCATAAGTTCAATAATGGAACTTGTCAACGAGATATATGATTGTCTGGCCTCCGGACAAAGCGATCCGTCCGTCCTGAGAGAGGCGATCGAAACCGTAGTCATGCTCCTGTCGCCTTTTGTCCCGCATGTAGCCGAAGAGATGTGGCATATGCTAAAAAGTGACAAAGGCAGCATATTTAAATGCAGATGGCCGTCTTATGACCGGAATGCCATTATCGAAAAGGTCGTGACGATAGCCATTCAGATAAACGGAAAGTTCAGGTCTAGAATAGAAGTGCCGGCTGATTTAACGAAAGAGAATCTCGAAACGGCCGTTCTCTCTGATCCGAAGATAAAGAAATGGACCGAAGATAAGGAGATAAAACAATTTATCGTTATTCCAAATAAACTTGTTAGCATAGTCGTTTAGCTCTCTACCCTCATGCCAAAAAAATATCACCTCTATCTGTTTCTTCTTCTGGTATCGATAACCACCCTTGTCTACTACGATTCTTTCAATAATTCCTTCGTCTATGATGATTACCCTTTTATCGTCGAAAACAAAGCTATCAGAAAATTGGATATGAATCAGCTTATCTCTTATTTCACCAGCCCGGACGCGGTCTCGTCGCACGAAGGATTATCGAGAGATGTCTGGCGGCCTCTCATGACCGTATCTTTTGCCGTAGATTATAGATTGTGGGCCCTCCAGCCGCGGTTTTATCATATCGAGAATACCCTGCTGCATATCGGTAATTCTATCCTGGTTTATATCGCGATTTTTCTGATGCTGGGTAATACGCTGGCGGCATTTGTGGCATCCGTTGTATTTGCCATACATCCCGTGCAGACAGAGGCTGTTACATGGATATCCGGACGGGCAAACGTTCTCTTCTTATTCTTTTTCCTTCTTTCTTTTATATTTCATATAAGAGAAAGAAGGAAAGACCGAGGCGGTTTTGATTACACCAACTCTCTGGTTTTGTTTTTATGCGCATTATTATCCAAAGAGATGGCGATAGTTCTTCCGCTGATATTTATTCTGTACGACGCGTATTTCTACGGCAAAAAGGGATTTAAATATTACGTTCTGTATTATCTGCCCTTCCTTCTCATATCGGTCTTTTATGTTTTGGCGCGCTCGTCCGTTACGGGCGGATTCGCACAGAGAGAATATTGGTGGGGGGGAGGGCTTTTTACGAACTTTCTCATGACCCTGAAAGCAGTAGCCGAATATATCAGGATAATCGTATTTCCGTTAAATCTTAAGATACTTTATCTTATGCCGGCCCCAGCGTCAATTTTCACAAAAGATATGCTGGGCGCGATACTTGTCCTATCGGGCGTTGTAGCCTTTTATCTGTTATTACGAAAGAAAAAAGTGATATCGTTTTATTTCCTGTGGTTTTTTGTGGCACTGATTCCCGTTTATAATATAGTGCCGTTTAAAGCGGTCATGGCGGAGAGATTTTTATATCTGCCGTTAATAGCGTTTGCCGCCGGTTTCGGGATGTTATTTGCATACATAAACGAGGCTTCCGGGATCAACCCGAGGCTCAGAACTGCTCTGAACTTTTCTTTTGTGGGTATCCTGATATTTTATGGCGCCCTGACCATTTCGCGGAATATCGAATGGAGAGATGAGTTGACCTTTTATATGCAGGAGGCAGGCCGCTCGCCGGACGACCCGACTGCCCATTATAACTTTGCGTTCGCGTGCGGAAAAGAAGCGAAAAAACATGCCGCCGACAGGGAGATGGCCGGCCGGTATTACGCGTTGGCTATAAGCGAATACAAAAGAGCAATCCGCCTCAAGCCGACATCCCAGCTCGCCTATGCGGGGCTTGCGAATATATATAACGAGACGGGATATTATGACGAGGCGATCAAAAACTTCAAAAAAGCGCTCGCCATAAAGGAGAATAGCGACCTGTATAATAATCTGGCCGTGGCGTATTATTGTCAGGGGATGTATGACGAGGCCCTGAGATATTGCAGAAGGGCTCTTTATCTCAGTCCGGGCCATGTGAACGGCTATATAAATCTTGGTAATGCATATCTGATGAAGAAAGAATATGGAAAGGCACGCGCCGCCTGGCTTGAGGCAATCAAGCTCGGCGGTTCGGATCCGGCTGTTGAGGCAAGGCTAAGAAGTTTTGACGGAGATTTGAGGTAGCAGATATGTTTAATTTAACGAGATACGAAAAGTTCGCAATTATCGTTCTTATGGCGACGCTTCTTCTGGGGCTGGTGATAGGCGCGTATAAAAGGTCGCATCCGTATATCAAGGAAGTCGCGATCGGGCGATATGACACAGGGAAAAATGCCGCTGACGATACGGAAGAGGAATTGTTGATACAGAGAGAGAGGATAAACATAAATTCGGCCGGCGCAGAAACCTTGCGGAAGCTGAAAGGCATCGGCGCGGTCATGGCAGGCCGCATAATAGATTACAGAAACTCGAACGGTCCTTTTGAGACTATCAA
>Ga0265297_10008179_pt1 | contig 14078 bp, 15 predicted proteins | sample Munlanlwell13791_FD_192502 | JGI IMG/M metagenome (GOLD analysis project Ga0265297, IMG submission 192502) | Leachate microbial communities from a municipal landfill in Southern Ontario, Canada - Leachate well 137-91 | ecosystem: Engineered > Solid waste > Landfill > Unclassified | place... | reverse complement strand
TAATATAATAATAAGGAATATATGACATTTTTTTCGATGGTATTTTTTCACAGTTCAAAATGGTTAAAGCCTTTGACAATGTCTATTCAATTGTTTATAATTAGAGAAGTAAATTGTGATTCGCATAACATATCATGACACCATTCAAGGAGATCCCAATATGAGAATTGGCATTATCGGTCCGATCGGCAGTGGAAAATCCACGTTGTCAAAAAAACTAGCTGATTATTATCATTGTTCCATTGTTGAAGAACCGGTAGAAAAAAACGAATATCTGCCTTATTTTTATAAGGATAAAGAGACATTCGCAATGCTTTCTCAAAACGCTTTTTATAGTTCTTTATTTTTGATGATGTGGAAAACCAAAGATATTCACGATGTTGTATGCGATTCTACTTTATTTTCCAATTTAGTTTTTACTGAATTATTGCGTTTAGAAGGAATCATGTCAGCGATGGAAGTGGCACTGACTTATGCAATAGCTGATGAACATCTGAAACGAATTCCTGATGTCGACTTGCACATTGTCATTGTCAGACCAACAGAACAATTATTTGAAAACGTCCGTCGTCGCGGCCGGGCCATTGAAAAAGGACAACATGAATATTTAACTTTTCATTATGCCAATTACTATGATGTTTTACGACGTATATTTAAAAACTACAAAGTACCTGATACAAAAATTATATGGTTGCCAATTGATGATATGGAACAGCCGGAAGAGTTTAAAGCCATCGTAGACAAAATTGAGCAAAAGTATCAATCATTATAAAAAAAAGACCGATCGTTCTATCGACCGGTCTTTCTATTTTGAAACCAAGAAATTGTATCTTTTACGGTTGTCTTAAAAGGAATTAATTCGGGCAATAGATCAGTTACCATCCGATTGTTAATATAATTGTAATTATCAACTAATGCATCAACCATCATATTGGAAACATCATGCATAAACATCGCACCAATCCGCGCCAGCCACACCGGAACACGAACAAGAAAGATTTTTTTTCCAAGATTTTTGGCAATTTCTATGTAAAAATTACGAATAGTAACGGGATGGCCTGAAAGGATATAACTGCCACTAGTAGTCAATAGCGAGGCTTGATAAATGGCTTTTGCGGTATCACGAACGTCAATAAAATTGTAACCGCCTTTAATATAAAAAAACAAACGTTTTGTAAAACAACTTCGGATTTCTTTGCCGGCGGCAGAGGGTTTATAATCATTGATGCCTATAACGGCTGAAGGATACAGAATTATTGCCTTTAAACCCTTTGTTTGCATCAAATCGTAGATATATGCGGTTCCGGCGGCTTTAGAAGCCGAATAAACGTTTTGAAATCGATTAGGGTAAAACAATGTTGGCTCGTAAACATCTGATGTCATATCGTCTTTATTGATGGCATCGACACTAGATGTATAGATTAATTTAATTTTATTTTCCAAGCAGAAATCAGCTATTATCTTTGTTCCATCACAATTAACGCGATATGATTCTGCTTTCAACTTGTTAGTAAGATCAATTAATCCTGCCATATGGATGAATATATCACCATCTTTTACTTCATGCTTCAGGAATTGGACATCAAAGATATCACCATATTTAATTTCGACATTAAGATTGGCTAGTGCTGGCCCAAATTGACGCGCTAATACTTTGACATTTTCACTCTTTTCTATCAACAAGCGAACTAAAGTATTACCAATGTGCCCTGTGGCACCAGTAACGACATACATATCATAATCCTCGTTTCATCAGTTTGACTCATTGATATTATATCAAAATATCATTTATATGCTATAATTTAAGTAGAAATAATCAAAATGAGATTGATAGAATATAAAAAAGGGGGGAATTCATTGCCATTTCGATTTGGATTATGATGGTTAAAAAACCATCACTCGATATGCAATGAGCATTGATAATATGAACAAAGGAACCGGCAAAATAAAACCATTAAACATAATTATAATTTATGATTCGATTTTCGGAAACACAAAAAAAGTCGCTCAAGCATTACAAGATGGATTTAAGGAGATACATGCCAATTGTCAAATATTACATGCATCTGAGGTGGATATAAAAGCCTTGGATAATACCGATTTGCTAGTTTTCGGGTCACCGACAAGAGCCTTTCATCCAACACCGTTATTATCTAGTTTAATTAAAAATAAAACCTTGGTCTTCGCTGGTAAAAAGGTTGCCGTCTTTGATACCAGAGCTGATATTTCCACGATCAAATCCAAGTTTTTCCGTTCTTTCTTAAACAATATGGGTTATGCCGACGCCTGCTTACGGAGAAAACTTGCCAAGCGAAACGCAATTGTAATCAATGAAACCCAAGGATTCTATGTCACTGGATCGGAAGGGCCATTACGTGAAGGGGAATTAGAACGCGCTTTTTTGTGGGCACAAACGTTAATTACCAATTTATCTAAGTGAAGAGGATTTATATACAATTTAATATTGTATTAGAATGAAAAAAGCCCTATTCAGCATATAACTGAATAAGGGCTTTTTCTTAAGACAATGATAAATATGATTACATCTGATTGGGCCTTCTAGTAATTAGAAAATAGAGGTAGTAAGAAAGATGATAGCCAGAAGACTTGCGACTAAACTAACAACGGTAATTTGCGTGTTTATGGATGGGCCAGCTGTGTCTTTAAACGGATCGCCAACGGTGTCACCAACAATGGCAGACTTGTGAGCAAAGCTGCCTTTACCCCCGTTGTTTCCAGCTTCAACATACTTTTTGCCATTATCCCATAAGCCACCAGAATTACTCATGAATAAAGCGAGAAGAAGACCGGATACGATGTTTCCTGTTAAGAACCCACCAATAGCATAAACACCACCGACAAGACCAACAGCAATTGTGGTAATAATGGTGAATAATCCAGCAGGAATCAATTCTTTTAAGGCCCCGCTAGTGGCAATGGTAATACATTTGTCGTATTCGGGAAGAACGCCTTCCTTACCTTCTTTAAGGCCGGGTATATCTTCAAATTGACGATGGATTTCTGCAACCATCCGCTCAGCATTTCTGCCTACGCCTAGCATGAGCAAAGCACTGAATACTGCTGGAACCGCAGCTCCAATTAATAATCCAAAGAAGACTGTTGGATTCATCACATCAAAGCCAACAATTGCTTGATATATAGTAGCACCGGCTTGGGAATTTAATTCGATTACAGCATCATTGACTTGACTTTGGAAAGCACCTAATAAGGCAATGACGGTTAATCCTGCCGCCCCAATGGCAAAACCTTTTGTAACGGCCTTGACCGTATTTCCCGCTGAATCGAGTTTGTCTGCAATTTCAATAACATCTTCCCCTAAACCGCCCATTTCCGCTAGGCCTTTAGCGTTATCAACGATAGGACCGTAGGCATCATTTGAGATTATCATGCCAACAATCGATAACATTCCCACTGCTGCCATTGAAATTCCAAACATTGCATATCCTGGTCCAAGAGGATCACATAATAAATAAGCAGCGAGTGCGGAAACAGCGATGCCAATCATGGCTGGCAGCACAGAAAGGAATCCATAACTAATTCCCGTTATAATTGTAAAGGCAGGACCACTTTCACTAGCTTTTGCGACTTCATGGACTGGTTTTTTGGTATCGTCGGTAAAGTAATCGGTGATAATTCCAATCAAAACACCGACAAATAGACCGACCATTGCAGCACCATAGATTCGCCATGAAAAGGAGAAAATTAAAGTGGCTATACCAGTTAAGATGGCAAAGGCGCCGGTAGTTATATAAGTGCTTTTGTTTAGAGCTTGGGTTGGTGTTCCTTTTTTTCCCATTCGGGCAAAGGCAACACCCAAAATTGATGCCAATAGACCTAATGCGGCATAGCAGAAAACTAAGGATATGTTTTCAGAACCGAACTTAGCATCAAGACTAGAGGCCATAACTAACGCAGCTGTCATGGATGCGACATTGGAATCAAAAAGATCGGCTCCCATACCGGCAACATCACCCACATTATCACCAACATTGTCGGCGATAACTGCGGGGTTACGAGGATCGTCTTCAGCAAAACCAAGTTCTACCTTACCAACAAGATCAGCGCTAATGTCGGCGGTTTTAGTAAAAATTCCTCCCCCCGCTTTGGCAAAGAGTGCTAAACTAGAAGCACCAAAACTGAAACCTAAAAGCATGGTTGTGTTATTGGTAATTAATAAGACCAAGGAAACACCAAGTAAACTTGCGCCTACAACGGCCATTCCCATAACTGCGCCACCACGGAAAGCCATTAAAAAGCTAGGTCTAATTCCGGTTTGTGCCGCATGAGCAGCCTTCATATTTGCAATTGTGGCGACCACGATTCCGATTTTTCCGGCAATTGCAGAGAAAGCAGTACCGAATAAGTAAGAAATAGTCATTGTTAAGTTTGTAAGAATATTACCGTTCCAAATTGGAGTTGGCAAAAACACAAAGATTAAAACGGCGACAACACCAGAGAACTTTGCTAAAACAGCATATTCTTTGCGAAGAAATGTTGCGGCACCTTGACGAATGTATTCACCAATTGTAGCGATTCTGTCGTTTGCTTTGGGTTGCGATTTTACCCATAGAAATAGCCATAAAGCAAACATAAAAGCTAAAATGGAAATGCCTATACCAAATAGCGCGAAAATCAATGATTCTGTACTCATAAAAAGTAAGTCCTCCTCATAGAATTCATTTCTTAATTTTATCATGGTAAATGCACTTTTTCAACCTTGATTAGCAAAATATAAAGGATTATTAAAATATAATATTATGCATTATTGGATATAATGCTATGCTTTTATGCACCTGCGTTGACATCGATGAATGGATGTGATAGATTATCTATATAATGAAAGCAAAAATGGAGGTATTATATTATGAATAAATGGGAATGTGTTTGCGGATATATTTATGATCCGGCAATTGGTGACATTGATAATGGAATTCAGCCGGGAACAGCCTTTGAGGATTTACCTGATGACTGGGTTTGCCCTCAATGTGGTTTGTCTAAAGATAATTTTAGTTTGATTGAATAGTTAATAGTATAACGACAGATATTTGGGGGGTTCTATGAAAAAATTCTTCAAAGAATTCGGGGCTTTTATATCCAAGGGAAACGCTTTGGACTTGGCTGTCGGAATTGTCATTGGGACCGCTTTTAATGCGATTATTAAAAGTCTTGTTAGCGATATAATAATGCCATTACTCGGTTTGATTGGTGGAACTGAATTTAATAACTTATTTTGGGTTATGAAGGGCCCACAACCCATTATAGTTGATGGAGCGTATATTTTTGATCCGACATCTGTCGTTTTGCGCTATGGGAGTTTTATTCAATCAATAATCGATTTTTTAATCATAGCTTTGGCAGTTTTCTTGGCTTTGAAAGTGGTCATTGGAATTCGCAAGAGTCTCGATCTAGCAAAAACGAAACTTTTAAGGACAGAAGAAGCGTCGCAAGAAATTAAAACTAAATAATTGTATTCTCGATTTAAAAAGCGTGATTTATATTATATAATCGCGCTTTTTAAATGCCGATAATTACATCATAAAAAATGAAATGTGACTTTATTTATCGAATATTTTAAGTTATAATTTGAACATAGAATTTATATAAAGGTGATATTTATGTGGGATTATATTCGCAAGTTCTTTTCTTATTACGAAAACCCTAGTGGCATTGGTCCATATTCCGATGGCTTGGGGGAAGGTGCTTTTGAATGGCGACATATAATATGGATTTTAATTACTATTTTTTTAGTTGTATTCGTTTTTAATTACTTTAAAAAGCACCCCATTACTGGAAGAAGACTTGTGTTAGTTATGGCGATAATGTTGTTTTGCACGCGTTTAGTCAATCAGACATTTCGAGCGATTGTGGGCGCAGAAGTCCCTTGGACGCAAGCTTTTCCTTTCCACATGTGTACACTTCTAACATTTATATTGCCAATTGTGGCCATTTTTGATATTAAAAAATTGAAAACACCAATTTATGTTTTAGGTATCATGGGAGGCACGATTACAATCTTAAATGGTGATTACTTTAACGATTTGTTTTTATCGTTTGCGGCCATTGAAGGGATGAGTGCGCATATGATATTGATTTTAATTCCGGTCATCGAAATAGCAACGAATCGATTTGAACTTAAATTCTCCGAATCATGGAAAGTGCCAGTTGGAATGTTAGTTTTTATGGGGTGGGCTACCCTTGCCAATCGGGTTTTTTATGCTGGCATGGGAACTAACTATATGTATCTTGAGCATAATTCATTACCTTTTGGAGATGAACAAAACTATTTTTTATTCTATACACTTATATTCATTTTTTTCTTCAGTTTGATATATGGAATTCCGCCATTGGCTAAATTATTAAGACAACGAGTTAGAAGGGAAATCCACAGTTAATGGAAAAACTATATCGATGGTCAAAATTCCCTTTGACTTGTTTTCATCCCAATGGGTGGCTTAGACGATTGATGGATATTCAAGGTAATGGACTATCTGGCCACGTCGGCGAAGTATGGACTGACTTGTCTTCCCAATCAGCTTGGCTATCAGGAAATGGTGAAGCTTGGGAAAGGGGACCATATTATCTTGATGGCTTAATTCCTTTGGCGTGGCTGACCCAAGATGATAAAATAATAAATATAAAAAACAAATGGATTGAAAGCATTTTAGCTAGTCGTCAGGAAGACGGGAATTTCGGACCCAAACGCAATCAAGATATGTGGCCTCGTTTAGTCGTTATGAAGGCAATGATAGAAGAATATGAGGCGTCTCATGACGAACGTATTTTTCGCCTTTTAGACGGATATGCGCATTTTCTTGAAAAAAACATTGACAGTTCTTTGCCTAAATTTTGGGCAGCCGCTCGTGCTTTGGAAGGATTTGAAGCTTTAGTTAAATTACAGGATATTACTAATGATGTAAACTATGATCAACTGATTCGTAAACTTAAGTGCTCAATGACTGACTGGTTCAGCTATTTCGCCGATTTTCCTTTTATCGAACCTACCACTAAGTACTTGCCACGAGTGCCGTTTAAGATTGTTAAATGCATATTTGGTTTTTTTGATGAAATCGCTAAAAAAAACCAAATCATTAAAAAGCCGGAATCAGTTGAGCATATTAAAGCATTTAATCATCAGCCTTTGATTACTAAAATGATGTTTACTCATGGTGTAAACATCGCTATGGCTCTGAAATATCCGGTTTATTATGGCTGGTATATCAATGATACTAAGTTAATCGAACTGGGGAAAACAGCCTACTCTACGATTATGAAATACCATGGAACGGCACTGGGAATTCATACTTCTGATGAACACCTATCGGGACATGCTTCTTATCAAGGCACCGAGTTATGCACTATTGTCGAAGAAATGTATGCTTTCGAAGCAATGTTACCAATTACTAAAGATCCATTTTTCGCCGATCGTCTTGATTGGCTTGCATTTAATGCTTTGCCGGCAATGATATCCGCCGATATGACAAAACACCAATATGTACAACAGGTTAATCAGATTGCCGCCGATAAAAAGTCTCGTTCTTTTTATGATACCAATAATGAAGGTAACATTTTTGGACTTGCACCAAATTATGGATGCTGTTTGGCTAATATGCACCAAGGTTTTCCTAAGTTTGCTCGTTGTCAGATATTTCGAACAACGGAAGGAATAGCGGTAACTGGCTATGCACCGATTTCACTATCGACAACAATTGATGGTGAACCATTGATTATTTCGATAGATGGAGATTATCCGTTTTCTAATACAACGACAATCCATATACACGCTTGGCCAAGTGCAAGCACAAAACTACTACTTCGAATACCAGAACTAACGAAAGCATCGGTGTATATTAATGATAAGTATATCGGTGGTTATAGTTCGGGAATGGTTGGTGTAGATCAATCTTTATATACTGATGATAAGATCAACATCGTATTTGATATGGAAATTTGCAGTTTTGAAAATGCAGATGGCAGTATTTCTTTCCGGAAAGGACCGATCTTGCTAGCAATGCCTATCGAATCGCAAGAAACATATCTTCGTGGCACATTACCATTCAATGATGTGGAAATCAAACCGATTTCCCCATGGAATTTGGCACCCATTTTAAAGGGGGGAAATTTACAAATAATTAAAACCATCGAACAAGAAACCCCAAAACAGCCGTTTTCACGTAATACGTTTTCTTTTGAAATACGTGTGCTGGGAACAGTAATTCTTAATTGGAAAGCTAAACATGGTTCTGCTGGAGATATACCCAAAAAGATTATTCGGGGTGAGGATAGAACTTTCTCTTTGGTTCCCTATGGTTCTACGACTTTAAGAATCGCAGCTTTTCCAAGGGTTGAAGATTTGTCTTAAGCAAGTATCACTTAAAACAATGATATATATGGTATAATAATGTATAAATTTAATCAAGAAGGAGTATAAACATGGAAATTAAAAGCGATTATCTGTTGAGTAATAACGTTTCAATTCCATCCATTGGCTTTGGTACATGGCAGATTCCTTCGGGCAAAATAGCGTATGAATCGACGATGCATGCCCTAAAATCCGGGTATCGACATATTGACACCGCTGCTGCTTATGAAAATGAGAAATCGGTTGGCGAAGCTATAAAAGCATCGGGAATTAACCGTCAGGAAATATTTATTACTTCCAAGTTAAAGGCAGGTATGAAGGGCTATGAGATTGCCAAGCGCGAATTTGCAGAGACAATTAAAAAACTTGACGTCGATTACCTTGATCTTTATCTGATTCATGCCCCAAAACCATGGGGCATAAATACCAGTGGCATTGAATATAATGATCAAAATGTTGACACTTGGAAAGCATTTATTGATTTATATCATGAAGGAAAAATAAAAGCTATTGGCGTATCAAATTTCCGGCCAGAACATCTTCAACCTTTGCTAGATAAAACTGGATTTGTCCCGCATGTAAATCAAATATTTCTTTGTCCAGGAGCGCTTCAGACGGAGACGGTTGCCTATGCAAAACCAATATCTATTTTAATTGAAGCATATTCTCCATTTGCGACAGGACGATTGTTTAAATTGGATTTGTTAAAAACAATGGCGATAAAATATAATAAAACGATGGCTCAAATCGCTTTACGGTGGAGTCTTCAACATGGGTTCTTACCGTTACCAAAATCAGTTACACCAGAAAGAATTGAACAAAATCTTGATGTCTTCAATTTTGAAATTGCGCAAGCAGATATGGATCTGATTGATACTGTTAAATTGCCATTTTCTCACCACTAAATGCCGGCCGGAGTTACGACCGGCTTTTTTAGATATAGTGACATACTTTATTTATCTGTGATATAATAAAAACAATGATATGGATTTAGGTTTGTTAAATATGTCGGAGGTAATAGCCTTGATTCAAGTTGATATTGTTAATTGGCCTCGCAAAAATCATTATTTACTATTTAAGGATTTTCAAAATCCGTTTTTCAATATTTGTGCCAACGTTGAAGTGACAAACTTAGTAGAATATGCTAATCGTAATGGTTTTCCGTTTTTTGCGACATTTTTGTTTCTTGTGATGAAAACCATTAATAAAACTTTAGAGTTTAGATATCGGATTAGAGAAAATGGCGTCGTTCTTCATGATGTTGTCCATCCTTCATATACTGTGATGACCGATGAGAAACTATTCCGGTTTGTAACCACGCTTTATGTAAGTGATATGCGCGAATTTATTACTAACGTAACCAACGATATCTTTAAATCCAAAAAAACCATTTCTTTAGAGGATGCTGAAGGCGTTGATGATTTGGTTTATATTTCTTCGCTAAAATGGGTTAGTTTTACTAGCGTCAGTCATCCGTACGATAATAAAAAAATCGATTCGTTCCCACGAGTAACTTGGGGAAAATATTATACCGATAATAATAAGATAATCATCCCCGTTTCCGTAGCTGCACATCACGCACTTTGTGATGGCGAACATGCTGCTATATTTTTGAATGATCTTCAAAAAGAAATAAATCAGTTAGTATAAAGAGAGGTAATTTATGGAAAAACAAAACCGGAAAGTTGCTATTTTGATTGATGCTGAGAATGTAAATTCCGCAAATGCAAGACAGATATTCGATACCATGTCTACATATGGAGAAGTAATTATTCGTCAGATATTTGCTGATTGGTCAAATGAAGCGGTGAAAAGTTGGAAAACGGCTATATCTAATTATTCCATAGTTTCCAATCAACAGTTTACTTTCGTGCCACGGAAAAATTCTTCCGATATTGCTTTAGTTATTCAGGCTATGGTTTTCCTATTTGAACGGAATGTTGACATTTTTTGTTTAGTTTCAAGTGATTCAGATTTTACTCGTCTGGTTCAAGAATTGCGTGAGCGCAATAAAACCGTCATAGGCATGGGTGGTCGCAATTCGATAAAGTCCTTTGTTAATGCCTTTTCTGAGTTTATATACCTTGGTGAAGACAATCCTGAGAATGGATATCATTTATATGTGAAAGCAGAAGATAAATCATCAATCAAACCCACAGAAGTAAAACGTAATGAACCTACGCCATATATAAGTTCGATTAACATCAAACCAAATGAGTTTATCCCCTTGAAGAAGAAAAAATGGATGCGATTCGAGAAATAATCGAAACGTTAATCGATGAGAACGGAAAAGCATATTATAGCCAAATCGGTACGGATATGAAAAATAAATTCTCTGATTTTATCCCCAAGAACTATCATTGCAAATCGTTGAAGTTTTTAATTGATAATATTTTGAAAGATTTACCGGAATTTGAAAAAAGCCGCGATCAACTTGGCAAGAATAAAGGTGCTGAGATTTTATACTTGATAAGAAAAAAATAACTCAAAAAGTCCTAACGTCAAATCGTTAGGATTTTTTTAATCGTCTAATTTGACGACACATGTATTCAATGGTATAATAAAGTATGACCCCCCCAGGGGGGTGTCGTAATAGAGGGATAATATGAAATCCAAATTCGATATCATGGGAATGACATGTACTGCTTGTAGCGCTGCTGTTGAGCGGAATGTAAAAAAAGTTAAAGGCATTACTTCTGTCAATGTTTCTTTGCTGACAAACTCAATGAGCGTAGAATACGATGAAAATGTCATCACGCCAGATAAGATTATTAATGCTGTCAAAAATGGTGGATATGATGCTAAGGTATCTGGTATATCAAAAACATCTTTAGAACAAGCAAAAATAAGTAAGCAACGAATGGTAATTCGTTTGTTTGGATCATTAATATTGTTTTTGCTTTTGTTATATGTATCAATGGGTGCTATGATTGGTTTCCCAGTTCCGAAGTTTATGGATTCTCATCAACAACCAGTTATCTTTGGAATAATTCAAATGAGTATAACGATTGGTATTATTATATTAAATCGCAATTATTTTTTTGTAGGAATTCCTCAAATATGGAAACGTCACCCAAATATGGATTCTTTGATAGCAATCGGATCGGCTTCTGCTTTCATATATGGAGTCTATATTATCATCATGTTTGCCTTTTTCCCGGATTTGATGGCGGGGCGAATGATTGATAATGAGCTATATTTTGAAGCTGCTGGAGCCATCTTGACACTTGTTACTTTAGGGAAATATCTTGAGTTCAAAAGTAAGGCTAAAACTGGCGATGCTATTGCTCGTTTGATTGAGTTGGCACCCAAAAATGCTATTGTTTTTCGTGATGGCAACGAAGTTGAAGTCAGTGTCGATTCAATACAGGTTGGAGAAACAGTAATTATCCGTCCCGGTATGAAAATACCTGTGGATGGGTTAATTACCGAAGGTTATTCTTCGCTTGATGAACAAGCTATTACTGGTGAATCAATGCCAGTAGATAAAAAACCTGGTGATAAAGTAACAACCGCAACAATTAACACCTCAGGAAGTTTTCGTTTCCAAGCCACCGAAGTTGGGGAGGATACGACATTGGCGCGGATAATCGCCTTGGTACAAGAAGCGGGTAATTCGAAAGCGCCGATAGCAAAATTGGCCGATAAGATTAGCGGTATATTCGTCCCCATTGTTATTGGAATTGCGATTTTAACTTTTGTAGGATGGCTAATCGGTGGTGCTCAGTTTGGATTTGCACTTTCAATGGCTATTACGGTTTTAGTAATATCATGCCCTTGTGCATTGGGATTGGCCACTCCAGTTGCCATAATGGTCGCAACCGGAAAAGGAGCGGAAAACGGGATTTTAATAAAATCAGCGGAAAGTTTTGAAATAGCTCATGCAATCGATACAGTCGTATTGGATAAGACCGGCACAATTACATATGGAAAACCAGAAGTCACTGATATGATAACTGTTGGTTCCATAACTCCAACTGATTTGTTGATCATTGCAGCATCAATCGAACATAACTCAGAACATCCTATTGGCCAAGCAATTGTGAGATATGCGACAAAAGCCCAAGTTCAAATCCATGAGGTAAATGATTTTTTTAATGAACCGGGGAAAGGCCTTAAAGGCAAAATTGATGGTCATATTTATTACGCTGGCAATGATATGATGATGATTGATTATAAAATCGATTTATCTGCCGGTCGTGATATCGCACAAAGCCTTGCCACAATGGGAAAAACCCCAATCTATTTGGCTGATGAAAAACAACTTGTTGGTGTTTTTGGAGTGTTTGATTCCATCAGACCAACAAGTTTAGAAGCGATTGATTGGTTTAAAAGTCACAAGATATCGGTAGTCATGGTAACGGGAGATCATGCCATTGTTGCCAATACTATCCGCAATCAATTAGGTATCGATCAGGTCTATTCTGAAACCATGCCTGATAAAAAAGCATTGATTATTGCTAAATTACAAAATGACGGTCATCGTGTGGCAATGATTGGCGATGGAATTAACGACGCAATTGCCTTAGTTAAAGCCGATGTTGGCATGGCAATCGGAGCCGGAACAGACATCGCTATCGAGTCGGCTGATATTATACTAATAAAAAATGATTTACGTGACGCTGCTTTAGCAATTGAATTATCACGCAAAACATTGCTAACAATCAAAATGAATTTGTTTTGGGCTTTTTTCTATAATGCAATCGGTATTCCGATTGCCGCGGGTGTGTTTTACACGTGGCTTGGATTGAAACTTGATCCCACAATCGGAAGTTTAGCTATGAGTCTTTCCAGCATCTCAGTTGTTTTAAATGCCCTAAGATTAAAATTGTTTCATAAATCGAAAAGGAGGATAACATCGTGAAAACAACGCTACAGATTGAAGGTATGAAATGTATGCATTGTCAAAAGCATATAGAACAAGCACTTATATTAATAAATGGTGTAACAAAAGTCGAAGTAAACTATAAAACCAAATTTGCTCAAGTGGAATCAAAGGATGTAATTTCCGATGCTGATTTTACATCAGCTATCGAAGCAGCAGGATATCAAGTCACACATATTAGTGCCAAATGATGAGAGCTGATCCGAAAACAGTAAAGAAACTATTAAATACTGCACGTGGCCAAATTGATGGAATCGGTAATATGATTGAAGAGAACCGGTATTGTATTGACATATCTACTCAAATTTTAGCAGCTATTGCGGTGCTAAAAAAAGCTAATCAAGTGGTAATCCAAGCGCATCTAGAAAACTGTGTTCGAGAAACATTAAATGAAGAAGGACAACAAAAAATAACTGAGATAGTACAATTATAAATAAAATAACATAATTGATCAATTATAAAAAGTCTTCGTAAAGAACGAAGGCTTTTTATATGTGTATAAGCAATTTGATTGTAGATTATGATTGCATATGATAGAATTATTGAAATTATAAAGAGGCACATTATGGAAAAAAAAGATGCGTATAAAAAAACAAATGATTTAAGTCTTAATAAAGCCAATCGGGTTTGTAGAACTAAAGAAAAAGCAGATGGACATCAGAAAAATTATGTCGAAAAGGCAGTCGATTATATACATAGGCATATAAATGAACCACTAAGCCTTGAGTTGATTGCAAAAAACACTTATATAAGTAGTTTTTATCTTTCGCATTTGTTTCATCAAGTAAAAAAAACGACAGTGGGTGAATATAT
>Ga0265297_10008178_pt1 | contig 14078 bp, 13 predicted proteins | sample Munlanlwell13791_FD_192502 | JGI IMG/M metagenome (GOLD analysis project Ga0265297, IMG submission 192502) | Leachate microbial communities from a municipal landfill in Southern Ontario, Canada - Leachate well 137-91 | ecosystem: Engineered > Solid waste > Landfill > Unclassified | place... | reverse complement strand
TGTTCCTGAAGGGCAGCACGGTGGTGCATGCCCCGGACATGAACAAATACAGCGCCTCAAATCCCGACACCTATCAGGTGCTGGCCAGCAATGTGGACAAGCTGTCGTTCTCCAGCGGGGCCGATGCGCGGCTGACGATGAGAATATCGCTGGCGAGCGCGTCTTCGTCCTCCTCCAGCGGCAAGAGCCTGTCGGGAGCGTCCAAGAAGGCCCTCTCCGGCTCTGACGGAAGCAGCACTGACGGAACCAGCACGGACGGGAGCAGCACGACTGCCGCCTCCGAACAGAGTGATCTGCAGACTTCCGTGCTGCCGGACAGCGCCAACGGCACCTCAGTGGCCAAAGCGCTGGTGAACTAGGTTCCGGGCCGCGCTGTAAAGGAAGGCTCGCTCCGGCAGCAGCAGTGGATATTCAAGGCGGGAGCTATGCGCAACGCATAGCCCCCGCCTTCGTTGTTTCCTGGCACGCGCATAAAGGCATTGACTTGCGGGGCATATGGGTTATACTATGGATGTAGAGGCAGGGGTTTTCTTGTTTTCTACGGGCAATCTTCCTGGCAATGCGCTTTCGCGCATCTGCGCAGAAGAAAGAGGATTGTGTTTGAAACCGCGGCCATATTTTTCGGCGAACGAAAACTGCGCGGCCGCAGACTGCGGGAGGAGTTTATGAACAAACACGGAGCGACGCTGGTTGAACTGCTGGCGGCTGTGGGGGCCCTGGCGGCGATGGCGCTGACTATAGCAGCCATGTCCGGGATGGTGGCGACTTCCAACGCATCAATAGACAAGAACGCGCTTGCCCTCAGCCAGGCAAACGTGGCGCTTGAAACCGTCATAGACGGGGTTAAGAATTCCCCCGTAATGCCGGGTTCCGTCCCCCAGACGGTGGCGACAATAGACACCTGCACCAATTATCCCAGCCCCGGCGGCGGCTGCCAGAAACAGCCGAATGTGATGAACTGCGCGGGCTGGCTGCACGAGTACTGCCATGACGGGCTTTATGACGAGACGACCTACACCCGCAGCCTGTGCTTCAAGGTAGCCTCCGGCGGGTCTGCGGTCCAGTACATGTCCCCGGACAATAAAACAATGCAGTCCGTGTTTCTGAAAGGCAACACGGTGGTGCATGTTCCGGACATGAGCAAGTACAACGCCGCGAATTCCAGCACGTACCAGGTTCTGGCCAGCAATGTGTCGTCGCTGGCATTTTCCAGCGGGTCCGATGCGCGGCTGACGATGAGGTTATCGGTCGGAAACACGAGCACAGCATCATCGTCGCTGGCATCGGCGGCGTCGTCTTCCGGTAAAGCGTTGTCCGGCTCGTCCGGCGGCACAGGCAACGACTACAATGTGCCGGGAGGCGGTGGAACCACGGGACAGGACACAATTCAGACCTCCGTGCTGCCGGACAAGGCCAACGGCCTCTCGGCGGCCAAGGCCCTGGTGAACTAAAGCGCACACAGACAACAGACGAAAGCGGAGAGATATTGCAAGGCGGGAGACATGCAAAACATGTCTCCCGCCTGTGTTATGCGCAAACCCGGAACAAGACTATTTCCAGATGCCGGGGATGGGGGTTCCGTCGTAGGGGCATTTTCCGCCGGAGGGCGTAACAACATCCTGCAAAACCCGGTAGCCGTAGCGCACTATAAGCGGCTTGCCGCATTTGGGGCAGAAAGTGGTCTCGCCCGCGCCGCCGGGCAGATTGCCCACGTATACAAAACGCAGCCCCGCCTTTATTGCGGAGTTGCGGGCGCGCTCCAGCGTCTCCACCGGCGTGGGCGGCAGGTTTGCCAGCTTGTAATTGGGACCGAAGCGGCTGAAAAAAAGCGGCGTGTCCGCGCCCAGATTGTCTTTCACCCAGCGGCATAATGCGGTTATTGAAGCCTCGCTGTCGTTTAGTCCGGGAATGACCAGATTCACTATTTCCAGTTGTATGCCGGTCTCTTTGGCGGCCAGCATGGCCCGCTTGACGTTTTCCAACTCCCCGCCGACATAGCCGCTGTAGAATTTTTCATCAAAGCCCTTGAGGTCTATTTTAACGACGTCAAAATCCTTAATCAGCGCCTTGAACGCCGCCGGATTCGCATAGCCGCCGGTAACCAGCACGTTTTTAAGGCCGCGCTTGCGCGCCAGCGCGGCGGTATCGCGCACGTATTCGTAAAAAACTATCGGCTCGGAATAGGTGTAGGCTATGCTTTTTGAGCGCGCGGCCAGAGCGTAATTTACCACATCCTCCGGCGGCAGCCAGCTTTTAGGCTCGGTTTTCAACTGAACGGAAGCCATGCCGGGGCTGCCCGGCACGGGCACAATGTCAAGCCCGGTAGGGACAAGAATACTCTTTTCCGCCTGTTCGGGATAAATCTGCGAAATCTCCCAGTTCTGGCAGGCTTTGCAGCGCAGGTTGCAGCCGGCGGTGGCTATGGAATAAATCCAGCTTCCGGGCAGCATGTGGAAAACGGGTTTTTTCTCTATCGGGTCTATATGCGCGGAAACCGCGCCGCCGTAGACGAGGGTCTTAAGCTCCCCCCCGCTGTTGAGCCGGACGCGGCAGCGGCCCCGCATCCCCTCCGGCAGAAAGCACTTGAACGGGCAGACAAAGCACTGGACGCCGTTGCAGGCGGACGACCAGCGCGCCGCCGTCCGCGCCGCCGGGTTATCCGCCCCGCCGAAAATCAGCCGCGCCGTGTCCGGCGGCGGGAACAGCGCCACAAGCCACACAAAGCACAAACACGCCGCCGCCGGAAGGAAAGCTAGGCCAGCTTGTAGAAGTCTTTTACGATATTCCATGCGGCGCGCGCGCTGTCAACAAAATGCAGCAGCTTGATGTCCTCTTTGGAGATGACGCCGTAGCGCGCGATGGCGTCCCACTTGATGATGTCGCTCCAGTATTTTTTGCCGATCATCACTATGGGGAAATGATGCTTCTTGCCGGTTTGCAGCAGGGTCAGCGCCTCGAAAAGCTCGTCAAAAGTGCCAAAGCCGCCGGGAAAAACCACCAGCGCCTTGGCGCGCATCATAAAGTGCATTTTGCGCATCGCGAAATAATGGAAGCGGAACGCGAATTCCGGCGACACGTAAGGGTTTGGCCCCTGTTCCATCGGCAGAGTGATATTGAGGCCGATGCTTTTTGCGCCGCCTTCGTATGCGCCGCGGTTGGCGGCTTCCATTATGCCGGGGCCGCCGCCGGTTACGATGATAAACCGGCCCTTGCTCTCCTCGGCCACGATGCGGGCGAACTCGCGCGCCACCTCGTAGTATTTGCACATCTTAAGCAGATTTTTGACCGAGCGCAGCTTGTTGCAGAGAAGGCGGCTCTGCGGGTCCAGCCTGCACGCGCGCGTTACGGCGGCTATGCGGGCCAGCGCGTCCTCTTTGGACCATATCCTCGCGCTGCCAAAGCACACCACCGTGGAGGTGATGCCGTAATCCTGCAAAATCATCTCCGGCTTCATCATTTCGAGCTGGAGGCGCAGCGGGCGCAGTTCCTCGCGCGCCAGAAATTCAAAATCCTGGTACGCCTTGCGGTAAGGCTTGGATTTTCTTAAAAGCAGAGTCTGCTTCTGACGGTCAAACGGCTCAACGGGTTTTTTCACGTGAAGTCTCCTCAATAAAAGCCGCGGCGCGCGCCGCTATTTTCCCGGCGGACAAATCCAGCTCGTCAAAAAGCTCGCGCTGCCGTCCGTGGGTTACGAATATGTCCGGTATTCCCAGCCGCAGCGTTTTCGGGCGCAGGCCGCGCGCGCAGAACGCCTCCAGCACGGCGGAGCCAAATCCCCCCGCCAGCATATTGTCCTCCACGGTAATCACCGGCCCGGCGGAGGCGGCCTCGGCGATAATCTCCTCGTCCAGCGGCTTTATAAAGCGGACGTTTATGACGCCGCAGCTTATGCCTTTGTCCTCCAGCAGCCGCGCCGCCTCAAGCGAGGGGTGAACCCGGTTTCCGGCGGCGATTATGGTGGCGGCATCGCCGCGCTTGAGCCAGACCCCCTTGCCCCAGGGCAGCGGCTGCGGCTCCTTGTCCATGGCGGCGCCAAAGCCCGCGCCGCGCGGGTAGCGCAGCACGCAGGGCGACTCCGCCGCCAGGGCGGTTTTAAGCGCGTGCTGCAACTCGTTCTCGTCGGCGGGCGCGATGACGGCCAGATTCGGGATATTGCGGAACAGGCTTAAATCAAACACCCCGTGATGGGTGGGGCCGTCCTCGCCCACTATGCCGGCGCGGTCCAGCGCCAGCACGACCGGCAGCTTCTGAAGGCACACGTCGTGGAGCATCTGGTCGTAGGCGCGCTGCGAAAAAGACGAATACAGCGCGACCACCGGCCTCATCCCCTCGCAGGCAAGTCCGGCGGCGAAAGTAACGGCATGCTCCTCGGCGATGCCTACGTCGTAGAACCGCTCCGGCATTCTGTCGCGGAACAGGTCCAGTCCGGTGCCTTCGGGCATGGCGGCGGTGATGGCGGTTATGCGCGGGTCAGTCTCGGCCAGTTTCACAAGCGTTTGCGCAAACACCTTGGTGAAGCTGGGCGCGGCGCCGGCGGGGGCAGGCTCCGGCGCGCCTGTTACCTTGTCAAAAATCCCCAGGCCGTGATAGTCTATGGGACGGGCCTCCGCCGGGGCGTAGCCTTTGCCCTTCACTGTAGCCACATGCAGCACCACCGGGCCGCGCATCTCTTTTATGCGGCCCAGTATCTCCACCAGCTTGCCTACGTCGTGGCCGTTCACGGGGCCCAGGTAGGCGAACCCCATCTCCTCAAAGAGCATTCCCGGAAACAGCAGCACCTTGGTGCGCTTTGCCACGCGCAGCAGGCTGGCGCCCCAGAAATCGAAGCGGTTCAGGAAGGCTTCCACCCGCTGCTCGGCGTTTTTAAGCGAGCCGGCGCTCATCAGCCTGGTCAGGAAAGCGCCCAGCTGCCCCACCCGGTGAGAGATAAACATCTGGTTGTCGTTGAGAATCACCAGCATGTCCGTTCCCAGATGGCCGGCGTTCTGCAAAGCCTCGTAGGCCATGCCGCCGGTCATGCACCCGTCGGAGACTATGGCCACCACCTTGCGGTTTTCACCCTTGCGGTCGCGCGCGGCGGCCATGCCCAGCGCCGCCGAAAGGGCGGTGGAGGCATGCCCCGCCCCGAAACAGTCGTATTCGGACTCGTCGCGGCGCAGGAACCCGGAGATGCCGCCCTTTGTGCGAATGCCGTCAAACCTGCCGTATCTGCCGGTGAGCAGCTTGTGCGCGTAGGCCTGATGCCCCGTGTCAAAAACCAGCCTGTCCTGCGGGGTGTCAAAAACGTAATGCAGCGCCACAATCAAATCCGCCGCGCCGAGGCTGGAGCCCAGATGCCCGCCGTTTTTGCTGATGGCGCTGATTATTTTCTCGCGGATTTCGCGGCAGACCCGGGGCAGCAGCTCCGGGCGCAGCCGGCGCAGCTCCGCGGGCGAGGATATTTCCGGCAGTATGTTCTCAGGCATATCAGTAAGTCCTTTCCAGCACGAAATTCGCCAGCGCGCGCAGCCCCTCCCGGCGGCTTTGCGGCAGGCGGGTTTTTTCCAGCTCGGCAAGAGCGGTTTTTATCTGGCGGGCGGCCTCGCGGCGCGCGCGCTCCAGCCCGTAGACGGTGACAAAAGTCAGCTTGCCGTTGGCGGCGTCGCTGCCGGATTTGCCCAGTTTCTTCTTGTCGGCAGTAACATCCAGTATGTCGTCTACTATCTGGAACGCCAGGCCGATGGCGCGCCCGTATTCGCGCGCGGCGGCCAGTTTTTCCCCCTCCGCGCCGGCAAGTATGGCACCTATTTCAACCGGCGCGCGCAGCAGCGCGCCGGTTTTGTGGCGGTGTATGTAATCCAGAATGCCGGCTTTCTCCGGCCTGCCGGAGGGCAGCAGGAAATAGGCCGGCCTCCTGGCGGAAAGCGCGCCCAGCCCCGCCGCGCGGCGGCTTTTGCCGGAGAGCATTCCCTCCGCGAATATATCCGCGGTCTGTCCGCCCACCATGCCTTGCGCCCCGGCGGCGCGGGCAAGGCAGGCCGCGGCGCGGCAGGCCCGCGCGGGGCCGATGGCGGGGTTTTCCGCGGTTTCAAGAACGGTTTCAAAAGCCAGCGTCAAAAGCGCGTCGCCGGCCAGCACGGCGCAAGCCTCGCCGAAAACCCTGTGATTGGTGGGCTTGCCGCGGCGCAAATCGTCGTTGTCCATGGCGGGCAGGTCGTCGTGCACCAGCGAATAGGCGTGAACCATTTCCAGCGCGCAGGCCGCCGGCATCGCGCCATCGCCGTCCAGGCCAAATGCCCGCGCGGACAGAATTGCCAACGCCGGGCGCAGCCTTTTGCCGCCGGCCTCCAGGGAATAGCGCATCGCGTCCGCCAGAACGGGCGGGCAGCCGCGCAGCGCGCTCATGCGCCGGCGCAACTGGCGGTCTATCCGCGCCGCCTGGGTTTTCAGATAGCTCTCAAATCTCATAAAAACAGAAGCTGCAGGCCGAGGCGCTGGGAAAAACCCATGTCGCCCTCGTCGGACCAGCTGTAGTCTATGCGCATGTCGCTGAAAAGGCTGCTTTTTTCGGCGCTGAGGCTGTCCAGGTCCAGGCCCAGCCCGAGGGAGAGGCCGTTTCCGATGTCCCTGTCAAACCGCATGCCGGCGCGTATGGAAAACAGCTCAAGCGCGGACACTCCCAGCCCGGCGCAGAAATAGCCGGCGGCATCCTGCTCTTTCACATAATCCGCCGACGGAGCAAACACCATCAGCCGCTTGACGGCGACAAAATCCGTCGCCGCGCCGGCGCGTATGGTGCGGGGCAGGTCAAACCCGCCGCCGCCGAAATCCTGTTTGCCGGTGATATTGAGAACCGATGCCGCCAGCACCAGCTTTCTGGACGGAGATACCGCCACGCCCGCATCCGCGGTAACGCCGGAGGAGGAAACGTCGTCAAGACGCTCGTGGAAATACCTGAGGCTGGCCCCCACGGAGACGCGCTTGTATATGCGGCGGTATTTTCCCAAATCCTCCAGGCGCGCCCAGCCGGCAAGCGGAAGCTGGGGGTCCTGCGAGCCCCTGTCCCGGTTCCAGTGCGGAAACGACTGCGCGTAGCTTATAATACCCATCATGTGCGAGGAACTGGTCTGTCCTGCGGGATTGCCGCCCGCGTCGTAAGCGTCAAAACTGCCGCTGCCCAGAAAAGACGCCGCCACCGCGAATGTGCCGATGTTGGTGTTCATCGCGAAAGCGGCATACTCCTGCCGCAATCCGCTTATGTATTGGTTGTGCGCCGCCGAGAGCGCGGCGAAATTCATAAATCCCAGCCCCGCCGGATTGTAAAGCACGCTGTCCGGCCCGGACAGGGCGGTGTACGCCTGCAATGCCGCAGGCACGGGCGCTGCGGGTATTTTCAGGAAATTGGCGGAGGTGGTTCCGGCGCCGGAGGCATGGCAGGCCCCGGCGCAAAGCGCCAGAGCGGCAAAAACCGCAAAAATCCTACGCAAAAAGCCCATATTATTACATTAGTAATCATGGCGGGCAAAATGCAAGCACATTTTCAGCATCCGGCAGAGAGGAGCCGGACGACGGGTAGCAGAACAACCGCGGCAGACCGTCCGCGCCATCAGCTTCGCTGCCGGTTCTGTCAGAAAAACCAACGTTGCGGGAACCCACGCGGCGGCGGATTCCTCCGCCGCCGCCTCGGTTCTCGCTGCAAACTGCAATTTACGGGTTTACGGGTTCAACCCTGCTTTTCGTTTTCCGACACGAACTTCTCTATCTCTTTTATGTTCTCGAGAATAAGGCGCGCTTTCCCGACGCCGAAGGAGAAAGGATATTTATCCTCCTCGTTGCGCTTGAGGACAATCAGCGGGTTTCCCTTATACTCTGTTCTTTCTACGGGCATTATGGTCTCTCCTAAGAGCTGGAAACGAAGCGGCTTCATTGCCGCCATACAAGGCTGCGGCTTAGCGAATGCTCTTTTTAATCTGTTCCTGCCCAGGCAGGAACCTCCTGTTGAGGATATTATAGCAAAACCTGTGTAATATAAATCAAGCGTTTCTACTGCACCCCTGCCAGGACGCAGCCGAAATACGCGATGGCCGATATCGCGGCGGCGGCGGGTATGGTGAATATCCACGCCCATATTATGCTGCCGGCCACGCCCCAGCGCACCGCCGTAATCCGCCTGAGCGAGCCTACACCCATTATCGCGCCCGTGATGGTATGCGTGGTGCTTACCGGCGCACCGAAGGCGGAAGCTATATATAAAGTGGAAGCCGCGCCGAATTCGGCGCAAAAACCGTCCACGGGACGCAGCTTGGCCACTTTCTGGCCCATTGTCTTGACAATGCGCCACCCGCCGGAAAGCGTGCCCAGCGCCATCGCCGCATAGCAGGCCATGGCGACCCAGCCGGGAACATAAAATTCCTTGCCCAGCAGCCCCTGGCTGAACAGCAGGACCGAGATGATGCCCATCGTCTTCTGCGCGTCGTTGCCGCCGTGCCCCAGGCTGTAGGCTGCGGCGGAGAGAAGCTGCCCTTTCCTGAACCAGCCGTCTACCTGGCCGGGGGCTTTGCGGCGCAATGTCCACATCACCACCAGCCCCACCGCCACGCCGAGAATAAGCCCCAGCACCGGCGAGATTATCATGAAGGCCAGCGTCTTTGAAATCCCGCCCATCACAAGAGAGCCTGTCCCCGCCTTCACGAAAGCCGCGCCCGCCAGCCCGCCCATCAGCGCGTGAGAGGAGCTTGTCGGCAGGCCGTAATACCAGGTGATGATATTCCACGCGCACGCGCCGATAAGCGTGGCCAGTATGACATTGGTATCCACCACGGAGATGTCCACTATCCCCCTGCCGATGGTGTTGGCAACGTGATGCTTGAACACCATAAACGCCACGAAATTGAAAAACGCCGCCCAGATGACGGCGTAGCGCGGGCTTAACACCCGCGTTGAAACCACGGTCGCTATGGAATTGGCGGCGTCGTGAAAGCCGTTTAGAAAATCAAAAAACAGCGCAAGCAAGATAAGGAATATCAACGTGGCCGTCATTTGTTCACCCGTGTTTTACCACTATGGATTCCACCAGTTTGGCGGCATGCTCGCATTCGTCTATGGCATTCTCGGCTATCTCGTATATTTCCTTGCGCTTGATTATGTCCACGGCGTCGCGCGCGTTTTCAAACAGCCGTCCGATGACCTGCTCGCGCAGCACGTCGCCCATATTTTCCAGGCGGTTGAGTTCTATGCAGTAATCCATGATACGGCTGTTACGCGAGCTGTCGCGCAGCGCGCCCACCGCCTTGACTATGGTGCCGGCGCACTGCTCCAGAATATCCGCGAACAAAAGCAGGTCATTGTCCGGCAGCGACACCTTATAAAGCATCAGCCGGGTTACCAGCGCGTGCATCCTGTCCACGACATCATCCAGCTTGTTGGCCAGGGACAGAATATCCTCCCGGTCAAACGGGGTAATAAAAGTGCGGTTGAGCATATTGGTGATTTCATGGGCCACGGTGTCGGCTTCATGCTCAATCTCGCGGATTTTTTTGATGACGGCGTCGCAATTGCCGCCGCCCCTGGCAGCCTCCGACAGGCATTGCGCCGCCCTGACCAGATTGGCGGCCTGCTCGTCAAACAAATCAAAAAACTGCTCTTCCTTGGGAATAAGATTGAATTGCATGGCGCTCTCCTGCCGAAAGATTATATACACCATACCTAAATATGCGGCACGGGTGCAAGGATTCATAACTAGCGCTCTCTCATGGGAATTGACAAGAATGTTTTTTTGGGCTATAATACTAGCAGTCATAAGGACTGACTGCTAATTATGAGAATACTGAAACCGGAAACGGCCAAGGAGCGCGAGGATAAAATCCTCCGCTGGATTGTTCAGGAATTCGCGCAGACCAAGCGCCCCGTAAGCTCCGATATGATAGCCAAAAAGGCGAAGATGGGCGTCTCCAGCGCGACGGTGCGCAATATCATGAAAAAGCTGGAAGATGAAGGCCTGCTTCATCAGGAGCATACTTCCGGCGGGCGGGTACCGACGGACAAGGCGTACCGCGCCTATGTTGACTATCTGGCGGGGATGCAGGCCGTCGCGCTGAAAGAAAAGGAATCCATACAGCGCGAGTATGACAGCCGTATGGACGAGATGGACACTCTTCTGGCGCAGACTTCCCGGATGCTGGCGTCGCTGTCGCATTCGGCGGGGTTTGCTTTCTCGTCGCCAGTGGCAGAGCAGAATGTCGTCCGGCTGGATTTCATACCGCTGGGCCCCGGCGCGATACTGGCGGTGATGGTAACCGATTCCGGCAACGTGCGCCATTTGCCGGTTAAGCTCAATTACGAGATTCACCCGCGCCGGCTGCGGCTGCTGGCGGCTTTTCTGAATCAGGAAGTCTCCGGCCTGCCGCTACGCGAGGCAAAGCGCAGGCTGTGGCAGCATCTTAACGAGGACAGCTCCGAGCTGCGCGACGTAGCCGACCTTGCCCGGCGTTTCCTGGAGGATGTGGAGCAGCGCTCCGCCCAGGAAAGCGAGTTTTATCTTGAAGGCATGGGCCAGCTTGATTTTTCCGGCATGACCGGCGCCATCGGGCTTATGGAGGAGCGCCGCCGCCTCGCCGGGCTGATGGAAGAAAAAATGCGCTCGCTTTCCTCCGGGGAGCGGCATGTGGATATCGCCATCGGCGCGGAAAACGAGCTTAAGGAGCTGCGCGGCTTTAGCATGATAACCTGCCCCTACCGCGCGGGCGAGCGGGTGATGGGCATGGTCGGCATCATCGGCCCCAAGTATATGGAGTATCCGCGCATGATATCGCTGGTGAATTTCATCGGCGAGGTTGTGGAAACCACCATCTCGCACTGGGAGGACATGCTCGCGCCGGAGAGCAAAATCATCCCCCTGGAGTATGACGAGCCGCGCAAGAGGAGCCGCAAATGAAAAAGAAAGAAACCGAGCCCGAAACCCAGCCGGAGCAAACCGCCCCGCAGGAGGATTATTACGACCAGCTTATCCGGCTGAAAGCGGATTTTGAAAATTACCGCAAGCGCGTGGACCGCGAAAAGCCGGAACTGGTGGCCTTCGGGCGGCAGCAAATGCTGCTGCAGCTGCTGCCGGTGTACGAGACGATGCTCAAAGCCAAGTCCCATCTGGACAAACAGGACACCGGCGAGCTGCGCAAGGGGCTGGAGCTGGTGTTCAAGGAGTTTGAAAAGGTTTTCGCCGGCGAGAATGTGGAGGTTATGGACTGCGTCGGCAAGCCCTACGACCCGATGCGCCACGAGGTCCTGGCCGCATTGGACTGCGGGGACGACAAGGACGGCCTCGTCATAGAAGAGGCCGCGAAAGGATTTACCTGCTGCGGGAAAGTCATTGTTCCCGCCAAAGTCTGCATAGGAAAAAAGCGGGAGGCGCCGCAGGAGCAGCCCCCCGCGGAGGAGAAATGATATGGCGAAAATAATAGGCATAGACCTGGGCACCTCCAACACCGCCGCCGCGGTGATGGAAGGCGGTCACGTAACAATAATCCCGTCGGCGGAGGGCAGCTCCATCGGCGGCAAGGCGTTCCCGTCTTACACGGCCTTCACCAAGGACGGCCAGATGCTGGTGGGCGAGCCGGCGCGCCGGCAGGCCGTCGCCAACCCCGAAGGCACGGTAACCGCCTTCAAGCGCAAGATGGGAACCGACCACAAATACGATATCCGGGGCAAGCAGTTCACGCCGCAGCAGCTTTCGGCCTTCCTGCTTCAGAAGGTAAAACGCGACGCGGAGGCTTTCCTGGGCGACAAGGTGGAAAAGGCGGTCATCACCGTCCCGGCCTACTTCAACGACAACCAGCGCCAGGCCACCAAAGACGCCGGCACCATCGCCGGCCTTGAGGTTGTGCGCCTGGTAAACGAGCCTACCGCCGCCGCGCTGGCCTACGGCGTGGACAAGGCGGGCAAAGAGCAGAAAATAATGGTCTTTGACCTGGGTGGCGGCACGCTGGACGTCACCATAATGGAGATGGGCAAGGAGGGCACGTTTGACGTCATCTCCACCTCCGGCGACACGCAGCTCGGCGGCACCGACATGGACAACGCCATCATAGAGTATATCTGCGACGAGTTCCGCAAGGACACCGGCGTTGATCTAAAAAAAGACCCGCAGGCGATGCAGCGGCTCAAGGAATCCGGCGAGAAGGCCAAGATAGAGCTTTCCACCGTCATGGAGACCGAGATTAACCTGCCCTTCATCTCCGCAGACGCCAGCGGCCCCAAGCATCTCCAGCTTAAATTCTCGCGCGCCAAGCTGGAAAGCCTGGTGGACCCGATAGTAAAGCGCTGCGCCGTGTCCATAGACCGCGCCGTTACCGACGGCAAGCTGAAAATGGACAACATAGACCGCGTAATTCTGGTCGGCGGCCCGACCCGCATGCCGATAGTGCAGCGTTTCGTGGAGGAACACGTCGGTAAAAAGCTGGAGCGCGGCGTGGACCCCATGGAATGCGTCGCCTCCGGCGCGGCGGTGCAGGCCGCCATCCTGACCGGCGAGGTAAAAGACGTGCTGCTGCTGGATGTTACGCCGCTGTCGCTGGGCATAGAGACCCTCGGCGGCGTGTCCACAAAGCTCATAGAGCGCAACACGACCATCCCCGTCCGCAAAAAGCAGGTGTTTTCCACCGCGTCCGACAATCAGCCGGCGGTTACGGTGCATATCCTGCAGGGCGAGCGGCCCATGGCCAAAGACAACGTCTCGCTTGGCCGCTTTGACCTGGACGGCATTCCCCCCGCCCCGCGCGGCATGCCACAGATAGAGGTTACCTTTGACATAGACGCCAACGGCATACTCAAAGTGCTGGCAAAGGACCTCGGCACCAACAAGGAGCAGCATATCACCATCTCCGCGCCGAACAAGCTGGGCAAGGACGAGATAGACAAGTTCGTCAAGCAGGCCGAGCAGTTCGCCGACGCAGACAAGGCCAACAAGGAGAAGGTGGAAGCCAAAAACGAAGGCGACAGCGTCCTCTACCAGACCGAAAAGGCGCTCAAGGAACACGGCGACAAAATCCCGCAGGAAGACCGTCTGACGATAGATCGCGCCCTCGGCGAGCTGCGCGAGGCGTTAAAAAGCGAAGACGCCGCCAGAATGAAAAAGGCCAAAGACGCCGCGCTTGAAGCCGCGCAAAAGCTGGGCGAAATCATCTACAAACAAGCCCAGCAGCAACAGCAGAGCGCGGGCGGAGCAGCCGCAAACGGCCCGCAAGGCCAGACCGGCGGAAGCGGCCCCGAAGCCACAGCAAGCGCAGGCCCGGAAGCCGCAGCCTCCGGCAAAAAAGAAGACATAGTAGACGCCGAAGTGGTGGACGAAAAGCATTAACCAACAGCAACCCGGAAGCTGTCATCGGATAAATGTCCGATGACAGCTTCCGTCGTAAATCAGGGAGAAATGTAATTTATAGTATACTGTCCCCATTGGTACGTTGTAATTTAGGAAAGGGGAATGCTTTTAATGAGTAAGGCAACATAATGGAAAATACTGTTTTACAAATCATCGTCGTTTTATTGACTGCTTTTGGTGGGGGTTTTTTTGGGGCTTATTTTCAATCTCGATTCCAGCATAAAAAAGAAGTTGAGGAAGATATTCATCAGTTGAAACGGAAAAGATATGGCTCAATTTTAATCCAAATGCTTACAATTCTTGACCCCGAAAGAGGTCTGGCGAAAGTACAGCAATTTCGCGAAGATTTGAAAAATGTTGAGGACTTTAAAGAAGAAGTAAAAACTGAAATGCTACATAGTATTCTTTTTGCTAATGACGAGGTAATAAGGGCAATGGCTGAATTTGTAAAAAACCTTAATCACGCCTCTTACATTAAAACTGTTTCGGCAATGCGAAAAGATTTATGGGGGAAAGATACGGCGATAGGAGAGGATATTTTAAAAGAATTTGCCGCCAAGTCGACCCCTTGAGGGCCAATGGGGACAGGATACTAAATTAGGGTCCACTGAAAAACTCTGATATTATTGAATTCCTCGTCGGGGAAATGCGATAATATTGGTGTGGAAACGCTCTGAAACTGCACGGAAAATGCGCCAAGCGCGCAAAAACCGTGCAGTTTTTTAAT
>Ga0265297_10008177_pt1 | contig 14080 bp, 14 predicted proteins | sample Munlanlwell13791_FD_192502 | JGI IMG/M metagenome (GOLD analysis project Ga0265297, IMG submission 192502) | Leachate microbial communities from a municipal landfill in Southern Ontario, Canada - Leachate well 137-91 | ecosystem: Engineered > Solid waste > Landfill > Unclassified | place... | reverse complement strand
ATGATTATCATCCAATGATCCGGCCATGAGCGAACAGGCGGCGCCATCCTGCGGATATGCAGGGCCCTCTCCGGGTCCGGAGGATTTCTCCTCATCGTCTGCGGTACCCCCGGTCGAACCAGCATCAGCCGCAGGCTCAGGGCAGATCTTGGCTTCGTTGTCATAGACGTCCGGGATGCCGTTGGCATTGGCGTCGAGCCAGCCGCCCTCCTGCGCATCAGGGCACCCGTCGTTGTCCGAATCGTCGTCCCTGGCGTTGGGAACTCCGTCGCAGTCCAAGTCGCTGATGGTCTCCGGCGGCATGCACTCGCCCTCGCCCTGAACGATGAGATAGTCGAAGTCAGGCAGACCGTCGCCGTCGTAATCGCCCCCGTCCTCGACCCCGTCCTCAAGGCCGTCGCGGTCGGTGTCCATCACCGATGGATCCGTCTCATCCGGATCGAGCCACCCGTTGCCGTTCAAATCCTCTTCCCCGTCCGAGAGCCCGTCCCCGTCAGAATCGGGGTTGAGGGGATCCATCTCGTTCGGATTTTTGTAGTTGGTGCCTGCGGCCATGAGGCCGTGACAGCCGTTCTTCTCCTCAGGCTGGATCATTCCGGCTTCCACGCCGTCCGAGAGCCCGTCCTCGTCCGTATCGCAGGTGTTTCGCTTGGTGCCCAGCCTCTGCTCGTCGCCATCCCCGATTCCGTCGCCGTCAGTGTCAAAGGCGAGAGGGTCTGATTCATCCGGGCCCAGAATTTCGTCGCCGTCGCGATCACCCTCATCGCCGTCTATGATGCCGTCGACGTCGGTGTCAGGATTGGATGGATCCGTCTCTCCCTCGTCCACGACGCCATTGTTGTTTATATCCTCGTCGCAATTCGTGAGGCCATCGCTGTCGGAGTCCGCGTCGCAGTCGCCCGCAGGCCCGACTATCCCGATAACCCTGTCTGCGGCAAATACGCGGGAGGAGGCGAAAAGGCCGGCACCGGTCGATACGATGAGGATGAAAAGCCCAAGCCACGCAAAGCGGACCATGCGCCCCCTATCATTATAATTATGGACGGTCTCCATACGCATCCTTTTCGCCTGCCCGCAAAAAATGTTGCTCACTTTTTTAGGCCGGCCAGGACAGGGTGTGGAGGCTCACTGCGTCAGGGCCTTAACGCAGCGCGCGTTGAAATCGCGCAACTTTCCGGCAGGGTGGTCGATAACAGCATCAGTCACAGGGGTGCACAACAATGGTGAATTCTTGTACATATCTGAAGGACGCCTCAGTGAGGCAGAGGTGCGAAGAGCTCATGCGCGCCTGCGAGACGCTTGATCCCGCAAACCCTGTCCTCGAAATGGAAGCCGGCCCGGTCAACGTAAACAACAGCAAGACGTGTTTCATGATGGCCCCTACCCTGCTCAAGCTCGGCCACACCCTCAAAAAGGGAGCAGGGCCTGATCCTGAACCTCAACCTGCGCCTCAGCCTGAACCTCAGCCTAAGCCTGAACCTAAACCTGAACCTAAACCTGAACCTGAACCTCAGCCTAAGCCTCAGCCTGCTCCGAAGAGGAGTTCATGGGCTGATCTAGGATCGCCCAGTCAACCAACCGAACCAGGGGAGACAGTTGAGACCCCGACTTCCGCGCCTCGGGAGTCGTGCATCATGAAACCGTTCACAGCCCAGCTCATCGCGGACAACAGGAAGATGGTCGCGAAGAGGACCCTGCTCCTCGGCAAGGGCAAGGGGGCTCGCGTGAAAGTCGAATACAGCGTAGGCAAGACGGAGTCGCCTGAGATCTTCGAGATGACTTATGATCTCACGCTGAATGGAGAGGTCCTGGGGAACAGACAGTCGCTGCGCTTCAAGGCGCCTTTGAACAATGTATCCCTGCAATTCGAGATAACACCGAGCGCCGAACAACCGGGGATAGTACAGTCGATAAGAATCATCCAGATGCAGTGAGGCCGATCAGGCATTGTCCACGCCCGTCTTGTATTTGCAGCCCTTCCTCGCACAGTGGATTTCAAGCTCGCCGCCCTTGCGCGAAGCCTTCTTCACCAGCACCGGATAACCGCACTGCGGGCACGGGCCCGTGATCGGCATATCCCAGAGCGCGAACTTGCACGCGGGGTAGCCGGCGCAGCCGTAGAAGATCTTGCCTCGCCGCGTGCTCTTCTGCACGAGTTCGGCCTTGCCGCACTCCGGACACGTGACCTTGGTCCCTATGGAGCGCGTGCCCTTGCACTCCGGGTATTTAGTGCACGCCAGGAACTCGCCGAATCGACCCCTGCGCAAGACCATGGGGCTGCCGCAGATTTCGCATACCTCGTCGGTGGCCGCAGCCTCCGAGACGACTATGGCGCCGGCCTCGTTGCGCGTGAACTCCTTGGTGTTGCGGCAGTCCGGGTAACCGGAACAGGCGAGGAACTCCCCGTGGCGGCCCCACTTTATGACCATGGGTTTGCCGCACTTTTCGCACATGATGTTCGTCTCGACCTGTTGTCTCTTCACGTCGCGCATCTTGACGCGGGCCTTTGCGAGCGCATCTTTGAACGGCGTGTAAAAATCGTTGAGCGTCTCGACCCAGCCCCGGCGGCCCTCCTCCACCTCGTCCAGCTCCACCTCCATCTGCGCGGTGAACCCCACGTCCAGGATCGACGGGAAGCTGGAGACCAGCAGCCCGTTTACGAGCCTGCCCAGCTCCGAGGGGAAGAATCGCCCCTCCGTCTTTCTCACATAGCCCTTGTCCTGGATCACGCTCATGATCGAGGCGTACGTCGACGGCCTGCCGATGCCCTTCTCTTCGAGCTCCTTGACCAGGGATGCCTCGGTGAATCGCGGCGGCGGCTGCGTGAAGTGCTGATTCGGATCGATGCCCAGGACCTTTAGGATCTCGCCTTCCTTGAGGGCAGGCAGCGTGGGATTCTCCTCCTCGTCCTTCTCGCGCGCGTCGTCCTCGCCCTCGAGATAAACGGCGATGAAGCCCGGGAACTTGAGCACTTGGCCCGTGGCGCGCAGCAGGAAGCGGCCGGCCTCGATATCGAACCCGGTCTGGTCGAACACGGCCGGCATCATCTGCGAGGCCACGAAGCGCTTCCAGATGAGATCATAGAGCCTCTGCTCGTCCTTGCCCAGATACTTGCTCACCGTCTCGGGGGGATAATTCATGGACGTGGGTCTGACCGCCTCATGCGCCTCCTGGGCATTCTTCTTCGATTTGTAGACGTTCGGCTTATCAGGCAGCGACTCTCCGCCGAAGCGGTCCTTTATGAACGCCCTCACCTCTTCGATCGCCGACGAAGCGATGTGGGTGGAGTCGGTTCGCATGTACGTGATGAGGCCCACCGAGCCCTCGTCGCCGAGCTCCACTCCCTCGTAGAGCCTCTGCGCGAGCATCATCGTCTTCTTGGCGGTGAATCCCAGTTTTCGCGCCGCCTCCTGCTGGAGCTTGGAGGTGATGAACGGCGGCGAAGGCCTGCGCTGGCGCTCCTTCCTCGTGATCGATGCGAGCTTGAACTTCTCGCGCTCCAGCTCGGAGACGAATTGCTTCGCCTGATCGCCGGCGTTGATTTCAAAGTCCTTGCCGTCGACCCTTATGAGCTTGGCCTCGAACGGCGGGGGCTTGCTCCCCTGAAGGTGCGTGACTATGGACCAATATTCCTTGGTGACGAACTTCTCAATCTCGTCCTCGCGCTCGCAGACTATCCGCACAGCCACCGACTGCACGCGGCCGGCCGATAGACCCCTGCGGACCTTTTCCCACAGGAGCGGCGAGATGCGATAGCCCACAAGTCTGTCTAGTATCCGGCGGGCCTGCTGCGCCTCGAAGAGGTTGCGGTCCAATTCTGTCGGATTATCGATCGCCTCCCTGATCGCGCGCTGGGTGATCTCGTTGAAGCGGGCGCGGACAATGCGCGGCCCGGAGGAGCCCTTTGTTTTCTTCTTCGAGCCCTTTCTGATCTGCTCCGCGATGTGCCATGCGATCGCCTCGCCCTCCCTGTCCGGGTCGGGCGCCAGGAAGACCTCGTCCGAGACCTTCGCGGCGTCGGTTATCTGCTTGAGCACCTTGGACTTGCCTTTGATCACCACGTACTTGGGCTCGAAGCCGTTCTCCACGTCCACGCCGATATCGCGCTGAGGCAGGTCTATCACGTGGCCGACCGAGGCGATGACCGAATATCCCTTGCCGAGGTATTTCTTTATGGTTTTGGCCTTGGCCGGCGACTCGACTATGACGAGAGCGTTAGGCATCAGATCCCCTTTTTCTGCGCCAGCGTCGGCCCGCAAGCTCCTCCACGGAGCCTGCGATGCGAAGTTCCGAGAGTCCAGCCAGCACATCGGCCGCCCTCATCCCGCTCTTCGCCACGATCTCATCGACAGAGGCATGACCCCTAGCCGGCACTGCGCGCAAAAGTGGTGAGTCCATATCCACATCGTTTTCAAATTGTCCAGCCCTTTTGAGGAATCGGCGTCCAACGAGGAGTGGAGACACTATCGCCTCCACGTCGTCCGCGCTCTCCACGAGAGGAGCGCCGTCGCGTATCAGGGCATTGACCCCGCGGGCCCCGAACGTGCCGCCCGCGCCGGGCACGGCCATCACCTCCCTGTTCTGCTCCAGCGCGAACCTGGCGGTGATGAGGCTGCCGCTCTTCGCAGCCGCCTCGACAACCACCGTGGCGAGGGACATGCCGCTGATTATGCGGTTGCGCTGGGGAAAGTTCGGCTTGTTGGGCAAGGCGCCCAGCGGAAATTCGGAGAGGATGAGCCCGCACGCCGCCACGGCCTCGTACAGCCTCTCATTGCCCGGCGGATAGACGATGTCCGGGCCGCAGCCCATCACGGCAACCGTTGGCCCTCCGCCGGAGAGCGCCCCCCTGTGACAGGCGGAGTCGATGCCATAAGCAAGCCCGCTCGCCACGACATAGCCCTTCTCCGCAAGCCCCTCTGCGATCGCGGCGCCGGCCTCGATCGCACGCTGACTGGCCCTGCGCGAACCCACCATCGCAACCATGGGCATGCCGAGGGATTCGACCAGTTTTCCCCTGGCCACGAGGAGAGAGGGGGGATCGACGATCTGGCGCAGGAGTTCAGGATAACACGGATCCGCGATGGATATGATCGAGAGGCCGGCCCTCTCTATCTCCTTGAATTCCCCTTCGGCCTCCCTCATCTGTCTTTGACCGAACTTGAGAAACCTGTTCCATAGCGCCGCCTGATCGAGGAAGAGGGGCCGCAGCGTCGGGCGATCGCCTTCAAAGATATTTTCTATCGAACCGCAGGCATCGAGGAGCGTCTTGCCTATCGAGGGAAAGCGAAAGAAGAGGGTTCGGAATGCCAACAAAAATATACGCCCGCGCAGGTCGTCCATCGAATTCCTCCATCCCCACATGACCTGGCACGAGCGGTTTTATCGCGAGCTTCTCGCCCGCATGCTGCACTAGCCTTCAGAGGGCGGCATCTGGTCCACCCTGTCCTTCAATTCCTTGCCCACCTTGAAGAACGGAAGTTTCTTGGGCATCACCTTGATCGACTCGCCTGTCCTCGGATTGCGGCCCGTGTACGCGCCGTACTCCTTGACCACGAAACTCCCGAGCCCCCTGATCTCTATGCGATCGCCCTTCACTATCGCTTCCGTCATCGAGTCGAATATGAGGTTGACGACGTCCTCGGCCCTCTTCTTCGTGATCTGCGCCTTGGCAGATACCGTCTCGATGAGCTCTGATTTATTCATCGTCACCTCTGCGTAATTTGCCGATTTCACTGAAGAATTTAGCAATACGCCCCATGACTGTCAAGCATCATTTTATCAGGAATGTAATCAAAGACGCTGCCTAGGCCTTGCGGCGAATCGCCATGAGATTCTTATCGGCTGCGGCAGGATAACCCCACGCTCGCTCGAATCGATCGACGGGGACGATGAGCCCGGGCCTTGGCGGAAGCCCGGGATCGTGGATCTTGATCGAGTTCTTTTCCACATCGCAGATCACGACAAAATGGCCTGAGTAGCCCGGCTCCTGATTGAGGGCGCAGGCATTGATATTCACGATCAGCACCGCACCATCAGCGATCCTGAAGACAAGATCAGAGAGGTCAGGCGCCTTTTGAATTATGCGACCAAACTCGACGAAATGGCGCGCGAATTTCATCTCCCTTTCCACGTCGCTGTGCTCTATCTGCGCGCGGCCCACCTCCTCGCCGTACCTCGCAAGGAGATATTCGCCGCCTCGCAGCGCGAACTCCTCGTAGTCGAAATTCTCCACCAGCTCCGGGTCCAGCCCGTTATCCAGCATCCAGATCATGGCCGCGGTCGGCCACGTCCACTTGCCCGGAAGCTTCTGCGATATGCGATCGAGCTCGTCGTAGGTGAAGGTGCGCTCCGGCATGAGCACGGCCAGCGCCATCTTCATCGCCGCCTGGAAACAATGCGTGCCGTCGCCTGTGTTTGGAAAAAATGGGATATTCATGACAGTCAGCCGATCTGTGGGCCCGGCGCGAATCGAACGCGCGACCCCCTGCTTAGGAGGCAGGTGCTCTATCCGCTGAGCTACGAGCCCACAGGTCGGCCGTCAGTAGGTGACCATCGAGTAGACCGGAACGCCCTTGATCTTATCGCGGCCGCCCAAGGAGCCCAGCTCCACGATGAAAGCGCACTCGACGACCTCGCCGCCCTGCCCTTTCACGAGCTGGCACGCGGCCTTGGCCGTGCCGCCGGTCGCCAGCAGGTCATCCATCACCACCACCTTCTGGCCGCGGGTTATGGCGTCGGTGTGCATCTCGATGGTCGCGGAGCCATACTCCAGGTCATACGAGATGTCCACGGTCTTATAGGGAAGTTTGCCCTTCTTGCGCACCGGGACAAAGGACGCGCCGAGTTTTTCCGCGAGAGGCGCAGCGAAGATGAAGCCGCGCGATTCGATTCCGACCACGACATCGACGCCCTTTTTTTCGTAGCGGCGGACGAGCCCCTCTATCGTTGCGGAGAAGGCCTTGTGGTTCGCGAGCAACGGGGTGATGTCCTTGAAGATGATGCCCGGCTTGGGAAAATCCGGGATGTCCCTGATGTTGGCCTTTACGATCTTCTCCATCCTCTCCTCCTCGCTCGTCTTGTTCGTCGTGGTCATGCGGTGCGCCTCGCTGATGCAGCCCTAGCCGCGTTTGGGCAGGAAAAATAGGGGATTGCGCGCTGTTTGTCCATGTCGAATTTCAAAGTGCAGGTGCGGCCCTGTGGCCCTCCCCGTGCGCCCGACCTTTCCTATCACCTGCCCCTGTTTCACCGTCTGCCCCTTCTTCACCTTGTTTACGCTGTTGTGCGAGTAGGCGGTGAACATGTTGTCCTTGTGGCGGAGGAGGATGAGGTTTCCATAACCGCGCATAGAGCCGGAGTACACGACCTTGCCGGCGGCCGAGGCCTTTATCGGTGTGCCGGTCTTCGCGCTGATATCGATGCCGTCGTGCCTGCGGCCGTCGCGATAACCGAAGGGGGAGCTCAACCTGCCGTCCACCGGCCAGATGAAGCGGCCCCGGTAGAATTTGATTTTGTCCGATTTCGCCCCTGCCTTCTTGCCCTTCGCCTCTTTCTTTGCCGTAACATCGTCGCCGAAGGGCAGCTTCTTGACCCCCTCCTTCTTCACGCGCGGAGGTATGTAGAGGCGCATCCCGGACTTGATCTCGCCCGGGTCCATGATGTTGTTGTACTCGGCGAGCGTCTGCACGTCCGTGCGATAGATCTTGGCGATGCGCTGGATCGACTCGCCGCTGCGGACCTTGTGATACACCCCTCGCTTGTCGTAAGAGGTGGCGCAGCCCGCAACCCCAAGGAGGAGCACTGCTATGATGATTGCATGAAGAAAGCGTTTCATCGACATCAACTCTCTCTCTGCCATCCATCTTTTCCGATAAGTTTCACGAAGCGGCACGCCGTGACGCTCCTCGTGTCGAACTCGTCGCCGCGCCTCGTGATCACGTCCAGCCGCTGGATCTCCTCGCCGCCGACTGGAATGACGAGCCTCCCGCCGTCCGCCAGCTGCGCCATGAGCGCCTCCGGCACCACGGGCGCGCCGGCGGTCACGATGATCCCGTCGAACGGCGCCTCCTCCGGCCAACCCAGCGTGCCGTCCCCTATGCGGAGCGTGATATTTTCATAGCCGATCCTGTAGAGCACCTTGCGCGCGCGTATCGAAAGGTCGTGAATGCGCTCGATCGTGTAGACCTGTCGCGCCATCTCAGCGAGCACTGCGGCCTGATATCCCGAGCCGGTGCCGATCTCCAATATTTTTTCGTTTCCTTCGATGGCCAAAGCCTCGGTCATGATAGCGACCATCATGGGCTGCGAGATCGTCTGATTGAAGCCGATCGGGAGCGGCCTGTCCTGATAGGCCTGATCCTCCATGCCCGGACTCACGAACGCGTGGCGTTTGACCCTGCCCATGACCTCTAGCACGCGCGAATCGCGGACGCCGCCGGGGATGAGCTGCTCGGTCACCATCCTACGCCTCGCCACTGAATAAGGGTCCGGTTTCGAGTTCGCCGGAGCCTTGAGCTCCTTTCTTCGCCCGATCATTCGAAGCTCCGCCTCCATTTCATTGCAAAGGGGAACTTCTCGACAGCCCGAAGCTCCGCGCCACCCGTGAGGTTGACTCGAAGCGGCGTGATGGAGACGAACCCCTTGCGCACCGCATTGCAGTCCGAATGCGGAACGTCCTCGAAGCCGCTCTGGTCGCCGCCTATCCAGTAGTACTTCTTTCCCCTGGGATCGGTCTTCTCCACGATCACCCCTCCGTAGTTCCGCTTGCCCTGCCTGGTCAGCGCAAAACCCTTTATGGATTCGATCGGGACGTCGGGAACGTTCACGTTGAGCACGACCCCTCGCGGCAACCCGTCGCGCAGCACGCCCTGCGCAATTTCGCGCGCGCATGCAGCCGCGGTCTCCAGGTGTTTTCCCTTTCCCATGCTCGAGACGGAGATCGAGGGTATGCCCAGTATCCCGCCCTCGAACGCGACCGACACCGTGCCCGAGTAGTGCACATCGTCGCCCAGGTTCGGCCCGTGGTTGATGCCTGAGACTATGAGGTCAGGCCTCTGGCCCAAAAGCCCGTGCACCGCGAGCAGCACGCAGTCCGTGGGCGTACCGTCCACGGAATAGACGTCGCGCGAGACGCGCTCCACGCGCAGGGGCCTGTGCAGCGTGATCGAGTGACTGGAAGCGCTGCGCTCCTTGTCGGGCGCCGCGATCACCACCCTGCCGAGCGAACCGAGGGCGCGCGCGAGCCTTCTCAACCCGTCGGCGCGCACGCCGTCGTCGTTCGAGACGAGGATCAGCGGCGAGGATTGCGCTCTTTTCTTTCTTCTTCCCGTTTGACGCATGACACCCCTGGCGAGCTAAATTCTCAATATTATTGAATATTTACGGCATAGCTCATCATGTGTCAAGCGAAACTGCCGTTTGTTCCCCTCCCGAGTCGCCGATCGCTAGCCGCGGGTCACGGCTTTCTTGCATTTTCCAATCGACGTTGTTAAACGCCGGCATCTTATGAGCCAACAATACAAGAAGGCGGGCGTGGACATCGATGCGGGAAACCGCTTCGTGGAGATCATCAAACCCTACATCAAGTCGACCCACAGACGCGGCGTTGTCTCGGACATCGGCGGCTTCGGGGGTCTCTACTCGCTGGGCGAGCTCAACATGAAGGACCCCGTGCTCGTCTCAGGCACCGACGGGGTAGGCACGAAGCTGCGCATCGCCATCGAGATGCAAAAGTTCGACACCATCGGCATCGACCTGGTGGCGATGTGCGTCAACGACATCGCGTGCAGCGGCGCCGAGCCGCTCTTCTTCCTGGACTACTTCGCCATGTCGAAGCTCAAGCCCGAGGAACACTCGGAGATCGTGAAGGGCATCGCCCAGGCCTGCAAGAAGACCGGCTGCGCGCTGATCGGCGGAGAGACCGCCGAGATGCCGGACATGTACGCCGAGGATGACTTCGATCTGGCTGGCTTCGCGGTCGGCATAGTGGACCGCTCTAAGATCATCGACGGCAGCGCCATCGGGATCGGAAACGCGATCGTGGGGGTTGAGTCCACCGGCTTCCACAGCAACGGCTACTCGCTCGTGCGCAAGATATTGCGCGATGCAAAGCTCGACCTCAAAAAGGTATACGACGGGATCGACAAGCCCCTGGGCGAGGCGCTGATCACACCCACCGCCCTCTACAGCCCGCTCATCACGCAACTTGCGCGCTCGCACGAGATCAAGGGCGTCGCCCATATCACGGGCGGGGGATTCTGGGACAACATCCCGAGGATACTGCCCGCCGGGGTCAGCGCCGCGATCGACAGGTCCTCGTGGACCATACCGGAGCTCTTCCGCTTCTTCCAACAGAACGGAGGCGTCGACGACCAAGAGATGCTCAGGGTATTCAACTGCGGGGTGGGGCTGGTGATGGTGGTGCCGGCCGACCAGCTCTCCGGGGTCATCGAGACCGCCGGCATCGCTGGATTTTCGGCATTCGAGCTCGGCAGGATAGTGAAGCGCAAGGGCGACGAGCCGCGGATCACCGTCGAATAGACTGCCATGAAAAAAAACCCCTTCCCAATAGGCGTGCTCGCATCAGGCAGCGGGACCAACCTGCAGTCGATCATCGACGCCTCCGAATCAGGCAAGATCAACGCAGAGGTGAAGATCGTCATCAGCGACACGCCCGGCGCCAAGGCGCTGGAGCGCGCGAAGAAACACGGGATACCGGCCCTGCTCGTGCAGAGAGGCGATTTCAAATCCAAGCTGGATTTTGAGCAGAGGATCGTTTCCCTGCTCGCGGAACACGGCGTCTCCCTCGTCTGTCTCGCCGGCTACATGCGCATAATCGGGAAGACGCTGCTCGACGCCTTCTCGATGAAGATCGTCAACATCCACCCGGCCCTCCTGCCCTCATTCCCCGGCCTCGACGGACAACGGCAGGCGCTGGACTACGGCGTGAAGATCGCGGGCTGCACCGTGCACTTCGTGGACGAGCTCACCGACCACGGCCCGATCATCGCGCAGGCCGCGGTCGAGGTGAAGGAGGATGACACGGTGGATTCGCTGCGCGAGAGGATCATCAAGGAAGAACACCGCATATACCCAGAGGCCATCGGACTATATGCGGATGGAAGGTTGACAGTGGAAGGCAGGCGGGTAAGGATAACGGGCGTCCGATAGATCGGGCCGCGCTTAAAGGGGGAGAGATGAAAAGACTATTCGCATTCGTATTGGCGGCAGCCGTCATGGTCGCGGCTCAGACGGCGGGCGCCGAGGGCAACGCGGCCGGAAACTTCACGGTGGGCATAGGGCCTGCGGGCAACGTCTACGTGGTCGATTCCAGCCCGGAGCTCGATCCGGGCATCGGCGGTTACCTCTTCTTCGACTACCGCTGGTCGCCGCAGTTCTCCACGCAGGTGAGCGTGCTCGTCACCACTCAGGACGGCACCGGCATATCCGATGGCGACGGCGGCATCGAATTTCTGGGCATCCCGACATTTGATCTCAAGTTCTATCTCTTCTCCGAGCCTTCGCGCTGGGATCCCTACGGACTCATCGGCCTGGGCGTGTATGCGGTGACCGAGGGCTCGCAGAACAACGGCACATGGGCAGTCGGCGTCGGCGCCGACATAGGGCTGGGCACCGACTTCTATCTCACTGAGAAGTGGTCGCTGGGACTGCAGTTCATATTCCGCTCGATCGGCCTCATAGATTCCACCAGCGGCTCGAACAACGGCACCGCCCTGTTCCCGTTCTCCATGCTGGGGAACGTGGCGTATCATTTCTAAGCTGATGAAACCATCAATGAAAAAGATCGTCCTGTTGTCGCTTGCTGCGGCGCTCGCCGTCTCGGCGTGTTCGCGCAAACCCGAATCCTTCGAGGAGCAGCGCAAGGACATGGTGCGCAAGCAGATCGAGCAGCGAGGCATACAGGATCGCTCGATCGTGAATGCCTTCATGTCAGTGCCGCGCGAGGAGTTCGTGACCGATAAGTACAAGGATCGCGCATACGAGGACAACGAGGCACCGATAGGATACGAGCAGTCGCTCGACCGGCCCTACGAGAACGCGCTCATGATCCTCGCGCTCGACATTCAGCCCGGCGAGAAGGTGCTGGAGGTCGGCACGGGCTCAGGCTACCTGGCCTCGCTGATGTCAAAGATCGCGAAAGAGGTCTACACGATAGAGATCGTGCCCGAGATCGCGGACATGGCGCGCGCCCACATCGCAAGACTCGGGTACAAGAATATCGAGATAAAAACAGGCGACGGGTTTGTGGGCTGGCCTGAGCACGCGCCTTTCGACGCGATTGTGCTAACCTGCAGCCCGGACGAGATGCCCAAGCCGCTCGTCGAGCAGCTCGCCGAGGGCGGAAGGCTGGTCCTGCCCATGGGCGGCACTGAAAAATTCCAGGAGCTTATACTCTACGAGAAGACAGGAGGAGAGTTCAAGCAGAAGGCCCGCCTCTCACCCACCGAATTCGTGCCTATGCAGGGGAAGATCCGCCAATAAAATCGGCTCCTGCCGACACCAGTGAAGTGACATCATCGGACAACTCCGCCTCGCCCAACTCCTTGAATATCCCGGCCGCTTCCGCCAGATTTCCCATGATGACGTTCAATTCAGCAGTATCCCCAATCTCGTCAAACCTTGGGCCACCCTCTTTGGAGAGGCCCAGCGCCTCCCGCACCATGGAACCGGCAAGCTCGAGCCTGCGCTCGTAATAAAACGCGACGTCGCCCTGTATGCTGGCAAGCTCGCTGTAGAGGTCCATCCTGCCGGCCCGAAGCGCGCTCGAAAGACCCATAAAAAGCCTCAGGATAGGCTTCCCTCCATCGTAGCTTATGGATTTGAGCCACTGGCTCGCCTCTGCGGAACGCATAGGATTGTATTGCTCAAGACCACCTGCCCGCCTGTCGCGCATGTCCGCAGCAAGCCCGTATGTGACCGCAGCGGCGACATCACGCGGGGCTTTGAACCCAAGGAACTCCTGGGCGGCAGCCGCAAAAGAAAACTCCGCCATGTCCAGGGACCACGGTATGCCCATATTCGCGAAGAGAACCCCGGCAGTAAAAAAGGAGTCGGCAGGATCAACCGCAGTTCCGGGCTGAGATTCAAAAACCGAGGCATTATGCCTCTGCAGATGCGCCCTCGTCAGGATCGACTTCGCAAGATCGGCGTAACCGTAGCCGCCGCCGTGCAGAAACGAGAGCCTCGCCAGCCTCTCCGCCAACAAGCGTACTGTAAGCCCCGAGAACTCCCTTGGCGCGCCGCTCATGGGGGCGACTCCATCCGGGGCATGGAACGAACTGAGCAACTGGGATGCAATGAGCTCGCGTCTGACCGCGAGCTCCGACGCCGCCTGCCCTGTATAGAAGGTGTCGACCGGCAACAAATCGGCCGCCTTGAGATTCAGCATGCTCCTCAGCATCCCGACGTCATCGGCCAGTTCCTCATCATCGAGCTGTTGGGCGATGGAGTTTACGTCCCACTCCGGCTGATCACCCTTCTTGAAGTCGATATTCAGCAGAGATTTTGCGCCGACCTGCATGTCGTCTATAGAGGTAAAGACTATGCTGCCGTTCACAATATCGGTCGGCACCACGCCGATCAACTGGTGGTTCGCAATCCCGGTCAGGGCCTGGTGAAACTGCGCAAAATTCGTGATCGCGTTCATGTTGTAGTCCCCTCTATTAGAGCCTCGGTTACGAACTAACGGCTATCCCTCCGGTCAGATGGCTGAGCAGCCAGTCCCCCTCCTCAAAGATCTTTACGATCTTTTCCTCTGCCGCGCGATTCAAATCATTCCCTCCGAGATCCCAGTTGTTGCGCTCGAGCCTCTCGATCTCCGTCAGACCCTGACGGAACTTCGCATGTGCAGCGGGACAAAACCTCTTTTCCGACCGCCACTCTGGGTTGGCTTGATCCAGGCACCACGACGAATGCTCTTCGTGACTCTTACTCAGCGCCTCTAAGTCGCCCCCATCCCATGCATGCTGCATGGCGCGGAAAACGTGGTAAATGTAAGCGTACGGGGCGGAACGATCCGGAGAGCGGGTTGCAAGCCATTGCCTTGCCGCAGCGGAATGCAATT
>Ga0265297_10008176_pt1 | contig 14081 bp, 15 predicted proteins | sample Munlanlwell13791_FD_192502 | JGI IMG/M metagenome (GOLD analysis project Ga0265297, IMG submission 192502) | Leachate microbial communities from a municipal landfill in Southern Ontario, Canada - Leachate well 137-91 | ecosystem: Engineered > Solid waste > Landfill > Unclassified | place... | reverse complement strand
CACCGCAATTCACCAGCACGTCCGGCTCATAGACCGTATGCGCGTCGACGGCGACGCCGAGGCTGTCCACGAAGGCTTCGCATGGTTTCCCCGAGCGCGCGATCGCATCGGCGAGCGCCCGCCAGATCTGCGCTTTGGCTCTGCCATGCTCGGCGCGCTCCGGCGCCATGGCGACGATCTCGCCGCGCGCCAGCTCATAGCGGCCGCGCTCCTGCCGCTCGGACCAGGCGAGGAATTCGGGGATCGTCATGAGCTTGCGGGCGGGCTCGGTCATGAGCGCCTATCTAGCACGGCGCAGGCGAAACACGAGGGTGAGATTATTGGCCGGCATTTCGACGATGCGCGGCTGCGAAAATCCATTTTTCTGCGCGCAGGCGACGACGGTCTCGAGATCGCGCACGCCCCAGGCGGGATTGGTCGCGCGCAGGCTCGCGTCGAATTCCTCATTGCTCGGCGCCGTATGGACGCCGCCGCGCTTATAGGGGCCGTAGAGACAGACGGGCGCGCCTTCGGGCAGCATCGACGCCGCGGTCGCGAACAGGCTCTCCGTCGACTCCCAGGGCGAGATATGGACCATGTTGATGCAAAGGAGCGCATCGGCCTTCGCTATGGGCCAGGGCGTCCGCGTCGCATCGAGCGCGAGCGGCGCGCGTAAATTCCCGAGGCCGCTCGCCGTGACCCAGGCGGCGACGCTCTCCCGCGCCCTCTCGTCGCGATCCGTGGGCTGGAAGACGAGGCCCGGCAGATGGGCGGCGAAATGCGCGGCGTGCTCGCCCGTGCCGCTGGCGATCTCCAGCACGAGGCCTTTTGCCGGCAGCTCCTCGCGCAGCACGTCGAGAATCGGCCCGCGATTGCGCGCGGCGGCGGGGGCAAAGAGGCGTTTATCGTCTTCGGCTTGCGTCATGCGGGCGGTTTCCTCATGCGTCTTCAAGCAAGGAAGAGGCCGTCGCGGCGGCGTCCGCTTCGTCGTCGACCATGCATGTCGGCGAAATAGAGCGCTTCCAGCCGAAGTGGACGCCGATTCGGCGTCGGAAACGCGCTAAAACAAAAGCTTAGAGTCTTTTCCTGTTTCAATGAAACAGGAAAAGACTCTCGTGGCGAAGCGAATGGCAGAGCACGCCATGAAGACTGTCCCGCAGCTGGCGGCGCCTCGGGGCTCCTTCCGCCGCTCCCGATTTTCGGGGGCTCCGACTTGCTCGCGACAGGTCTCATTCACCCCATGGATTCGTCACCTCGACGTCGAGGTCGGCGAAATCGCGCCGATTGCGCGTGACGAGCCGCGCGCCGAGGGCAAGCGCAATGCCGGCAATCTGCGTGTCGCGATGGTCGACTGTCCGTCCGCTGCGGCGGCGCGAGGCCGCGAGCCGCCCAGCCGCTTCGGCCGCCTTCTCGTCGAAGGCCGCAATGCGACCGCTGAACGCCGTTTTCATCATCCGGCCGAGCGCGGCGGAGAGTTCCGCTTTTCTTCGGCTCGGGTCGAGAAGCTCCAAGCCGAAATGCAGCTCCATCAGCGAAATCGAAGATATCCAGACCGAAGACAGGGCATGGCGATCCAGCCACGCCAGCACCAATGGATGCGGTCTCGCTTTGACGAGCTCCGAAACGACATTCGTGTCGAGCAGGATCACTCGAATTCGGCCGGCCGCGCAGATGACGCTCCGCGGAGCTCCAAGGCCGTCACTTCCTCATCGGAGAGGCCGATTTCGGAAAATCGCGCGGCGAGGCGGGAGGCCCATCCGAAGTCTTCGGCTTCTCGGCCGGCGACTGCCGCTTCTATGATGCGGCGGGCCTCTTCCTCCATGCTGCGCCCATGTTTCGCCGCTCGACGCCGAAGCTTCTGCTTCACGTCCTCGGCGAGATTTCGTACGAGCAGCTGAGCCATGCGGGATGTCCGGCTGATATCAATGATATCATAGCAGAGCCCGCCGACGCGTCAATCCGCCCTCCGCTCAGCTCGCCTCGGCCAGCAGCGACAGCTGCGTGCGCACGCGCTCTTCCGTCACATCGGTGAGCGTCGTCGGATAGTCGCCCGTGAAGCAATGATCGGTGAATTGCGGCCGTTGGGGATCGCGCTTCGCCTCGCCCATGGCGCGGTAGATGCCGTCGATCGACAGAAAGGCCAAGCTGTCCGAGCCGATATACTGCCGCATCTCGTCGAGGCTGTGCGTCGCGGCGAGGAGCTTCTCCTTCTGCGGCGTGTCGATGCCGTAATAGTCCGGATGGGTGATCGGCGGCGAGGAGATGAGGAAGTGCACCTCGAGCGCGCCGGCGTCGCGCATCATCTGCACGATCTTCACCGAGGTCGTGCCGCGCACGATGGAGTCGTCGATGAGGATCACGCGCTTGCCGGCGACGACGGAGCGGTTGGCGCTGTGCTTTAAACGCACGCCGATCTCGCGCACCGATTGCGTCGGCTGGATGAAGGTGCGGCCGACATAATGGTTGCGGATGATGCCGAGCTCGAAGGGAAGCCCCGACTCCCGCGCATAGCCGATGGCGGCGGGCACGCCGGAATCGGGCACCGGCACGACGACGTCGGCCTCGATCTTCTGCTCGCGGGCGAGCTGCGCGCCCATGGCCTTGCGCACCTCATAGACGGGGCGGCCATGCACGATGGAGTCCGGGCGCGCGAAATAGATATATTCGAAGATGCAGGGGCGCATCGGCTGCGGCGGGAAGGGCTTGACGCTCTCGAGCCCGTCCTCCGAGATGACGACGATCTCGCCATTCTCGACGTCGCGCACGAAGCGCGCGCCGATGATGTCGAGCGCGCAAGTCTCCGAGGCGAGAATATATTTGCCGTCGAGCTCGCCGATGACGAGCGGGCGGATGCCGAGCGGGTCGCGCGCGCCGATGAGCTTCTTGTTGGAGAGCACGACCAGCGAATAGGCGCCCTCTATGGAGCGCAGCGCCTCGATGAAGCGCTCGACCAGCCGCGTCTTGCGGCTGCGCGCCACGAGATGGAGGATCACCTCCGTGTCGGAGGTCGATTGGAAGATCGCGCCTTCCTCGATCAGATCGCGGCGCAGCGTATGCGCATTGGTGAGATTGCCATTATGGCCGATGGCGAAGCCGCCGGTGTTGAGCTCGGCGAAGAGCGGCTGGACGTTGCGCAGGATCGTCTCGCCGGTCGTGGCGTAGCGAACATGGCCGATCGCCGAATTGCCGGGCAGGCGCTCGATCGTGCTCTCTTGAGAGAAATGATCGCCGACGAGGCCGAGGCGGCGCTCGGAATTGAAGCGCTTGCCGTCGAAGGCGACGATGCCCGCGGCCTCCTGGCCGCGGTGCTGCAGCGCATGCAGTCCGAGCGCGGTGAGCACCGTCGCCTCGGGATGGTCGAATATGCCGAAGACGCCGCAATATTCGCGCAGCCGGTCGCCGTCGAGATCGTCGTCGTTCGACTCGGGGATGTTCGACATGGAAGGACGCCCGCCGCCGTCCAGGTCAGAACCGTTCATTCGCTTCTCCTAGAGCGTTTCCAGCCGAAGTGGACGCCGGTTCGGCGTCGGAAACGCGTAAAAACAAGAGCCGAAATCTTTCCATGTTTCGTTGAAGCACGGAAAGACATGAAGCGTCACGTCACCCGCTGGCCCTCATCGCGTCTTTCGTTCTCATCGCGCCCTGCGTCCGGAGACGAGGGAGTCGAGTTTCTGTTGCTCGCTCGCGCCATATGTGGCGACGGACGGCCGATTTGTAAGATCGCCGCGCTTTTCGGGCGCAGGCTCGTCGCCCTTGCCGGCCTCGCCCTCGGACTCGGCCGGCGGCTCTTCCGCGCCGGGCCCGCCCTTCTTGGATTTGATCTTCGCGACGAGCCCTTCGATGTCGTCGGGCAGATATTCGCGCAGCTTGTCGCCGGAGGCCTGCAGGACGGGCTTGGTCCGGGCGTTCTTGATCCACTCCGGCTGGGTCGCCTCCGGCACAAGCCAAGCGTAGAACAAGAAGGCCACCACCGCGAGCAGCAGTCCGCGCGCCGCGCCGAACAGGAAGCCCAGCGTGCGGTCGAGCGCGCCGATCTTCGAGTCGAGGATGAGGTCCGAGAGCTTCACAGTGAACAGCGACACGACCACCAGAGTGGCGAAGAAGACGACGGCCGCCGCCGCGAGCAGCGCGATATTGTCCTTCGGCACATAGGGTTTGACATAGGGCACGACGAGCGGATGCAAATAATAGGCCGCCGCTGCGGCCGCCACCCAGGACAAAATGGCCAGCACCTCGCGCGTGAAGCCGCGCAGCAGCGCGAGCAGGCCCGAGACCAGCACCATTATGGTGACGGCGAGATCGAGATAGGACGGCATGTGCAAGGCCTCTCGTGTTTCGTCTTCTGCTTCCGTGAATCCCTCGGGTCGCGCTCGGCGCTGGCGGAGCGCGCGAAAGGCGCCGCCGCAGCTCGACGCCGGCGCGTTCGCCGTCGCCGTCGGAATCTCGGCGTCGAGTATAAGGGAGCGACCATAATTCGTCACGTCCCGGCGCGGACGGTCTCGGCGCGAGCGGCGCCGTTTGTCCACAAGCGCCCGCGCCGCGGGTTACAAACCCCGCGATTGCGGCATTTGCGAGAAGCGGCGGAGGAAGGCGGGCGACAGACTCAGGCGGCGCGGCGAATCTCGCCGAGCGTGGAGGCGGCGATCATCAGCGCCATGCCGTGGACGCGGGCCTCGTCGCGGCCCTGCCAGCGGCGCAGAATCACGCGGAAGAGCTCATCCATCACCGTCTCGTCTATGGCCTCGAGCGAACGCTCCTCGATGTTCGCGCGCCGGGCGAGCCGCACGAGATCGTCGCGCGCGTCCCGCGCCATCAGCGGCTCGCCTTCGAGGAGGCTGCGCCACATGCGGCAATGCTGACGTCCGAGAGCGTCCCACATCTGACGACGTCCACGAAACCAGGCCTCATAGACGCTGAATATTCGGTCCGCCACTAACGGTTCACTCCAGCGGGCGATTTCTCTGCTCGTCTCCGCAAATTCCCGAGATTGCATTGGTCGGCCTCGTGGAAACTAGAAACGCGTGATTCGCTGAATGAAATCATTATTGCTCATGGTTAATTTTCTGCAACCGTCCGCAGCGGACGCCGCACCGTTTATTGTGTGACTACATCATTGTTCCTGCGACGAATGTCGAGGGCCACAAGCAACAATACGTATTGATGTGCGGCGAGATTACGTATTTCGCGTTCACGAATCGAGGCGGTCAGGAGCGCTGTGGCGCGCGGCGCTCGCGCGGGACCGAATCTTTCGCAATGTCGGCGACGAGCGAAGCGACATGGCCGCAATGCGACAAAGCGACGCCCGCGGCCTTGTCCTCCTCGCTCGTCTGCTGCGCCTGGGGCAGAACGGCGCGGCGGAAGCCGAGCTTGCCGGCCTCCTTCAGACGCGCGCCGGCGTGAATGACCGGGCGAACCGCGCCCGAGAGCGCGATCTCGCCGAAAAACAACAGTTCGGCGGGCAGGGTCGCGCCGGTCAGCGAGGAGACGAGCGCGGCGGCGGCGGCGAGATCGGCCGCGGGCTCGTCGGCGCGCAAGCCGCCGGCGACATTGAGATAGACGTCATGCATGCCGAGCTTCAGCCCGGCATGGGCCTCCAGCACGGCGAGAATCATCGACAGCCGATTCGAATCGAAGCCGACGACGGCGCGGCGCGGCGTGCCGAGCGAGGTCGGCGCGACCAGCGCCTGGATCTCGACCAGCATGGGGCGCTGGCCCTCCATGCCGGCGAGCACGGCGGCGCCCGGCGCGGCCGCGTCGCGGCCGGCGAGGAAAAGGGCGGAAGGATTGGCGACCTCGGCGAGGCCGGCGCCGGTCATTTCGAAGACGCCGATCTCGCCGGTCGCGCCGAAGCGGTTCTTGGAGGCGCGCAACATGCGGAAATGATGCGCGCTGTCGCCCTCGAAGGAGAGCACGGCGTCGACCATGTGCTCGACGACGCGCGGGCCGGCGACCTGGCCGTCCTTGGTGACATGGCCGACCAGGATCACCGTCGAGCCGCTGAGCTTGGCGTGGCGCAGCAGCGTCTGGGCGCTGGCGCGCACCTGCGTCACCGTGCCGGGCGCGGAGTCGACGCTCTGCGTATGCATCGTCTGGATCGAGTCGATGACGATGAGCGCCGCGCGCCGTCCCGTGGAGCAGGTGGCGAGAATATCCTCGACCTGCGTCGCGCCGGCGAGCTCGACCGGGGCGCTCGACAGCCCCAGCCGTTCGGCGCGCAGCCGCACCTGCGCGGCGGCCTCCTCGCCGGAGATGTAGATCACCCGCTCGCCGCGCCGCGCCAGCGCCGCGCAGGCCTGGATCAGCAGCGTCGATTTGCCGATGCCGGGCTCGCCGCCGAGCAGAGCGACGGAGCCGGGCACGAAGCCGCCGCCGGTCACGCGGTCGAATTCTTCTATTCCCGTGGCGATGCGCGGGGCCGGCCGGGCGTCGCCGGCGAGCGCCTCGAGCGCGAAGGGCCGGCCGCGGCCGACGCGCGCCGCCGGGCCGAAACCGCCGCCGGCGCCGCCGTTCTCCTCGACGATCGTGTTCCACTCGCCGCAGGATTCGCAGCGGCCCTGCCAGCGGCTCGTCGCCGCGCCGCAGTTCTGACATACGAAGCTCTGGCGGGATTTAGCCATGTCGTGCTTTGCCTCCGCGCGCCATGGCGGGCAGAAGCGCCAGCGGGGCGAGCGCCGCCGCGGCCGCGCAGCCATAGGCGAAGCCCTGGCCGCTGCTCTCGGCCAGCGCGCCGAAGATCACATTGCCCGTGATCACCGCGACGGCGTTGGCGAGGCCGAAGACGCCGAAGCCGGTGGCGCGCAGATGCGCCGGCGCCGCGCGGGCCACCAGCGCCGAAAACGCCACTTGGGCGATGGCGATGTGCAGTCCCCAGAGGCCGACGCCCACGAAGGCCGAGGCGATATCGCGGGAGAAGGCGAGCGCCGCCTCGGACGCGGCGAGAGTGAGGCTCGCCGAAACGAGCAGGCGGCGCTCGCTCCAGATGTCGACGATCTTTCCCGCGGGATAGGCGGCGAGCATGGCCACGAAGGACATTGCGACGAGCGTGAGCGGCGCGAAAGCGATCTCGAGGCCCGCCCCCGTCGCCCGCAGCACGAGAAACGCCTCGCCGACGCGCGCCGCCGCGAGAGCCGCGCCGAAGCCGAGCAGCAGCCAGAAGGGACGCGGCAGTTCCGAGAAACCTTCGAGCAGCGCCTTGCGCCCGGCGGCCGGCGGGCGCGTCTCCTCCGGCTCATGGACGAAGAGCGCGAGAATGAGCACGCAGACGAGCGCCGGAAGGCAGGCGGCCCAGAAGACCAAACGCGTGTCGTCATGGGTCGCCAGCATCAGGCCGATCGCCGCGAGCGGGCCGATCACCGCGCCGACCGTGTCGAGCGTCTGGCGCAGCCCATAGGCCGCGCCGCGCTGCTCCGGCGTGGTGACGTCGGCGATCAGCGCGTCGCGCGGCGCGCCCCGCAATCCCTTGCCGAGCCGGTCGAGCACGCGCGCGGCGATCACTTCCGCGGCGCCGCCGGCGAGCGGGAAGATCGGCTTTACCGCCGCGGCGAGGCCATAGCCGAGGAGCGTCAGTCCCTTGCGGCGGCCGATCATGTCCGAGAGGCGACCGGAGACGACCTTGACGGCGAGCGCCGTCGCCTCCGCCGCGCCCTCGATCCAGCCGATGTCGGCCATGGCGACGCCGAGGGTTCCGGCGAGATAGACGGGCAAAAGCGCATGGATCATCTCGGAGGAGAAATCCATGAACAGCGAAGTGAGGCCCAACGCCCAGACGGCGGAGGGCATGGAGGGGGCTCTGCGAATCGTTTCGGCGGAATCCGGGGCGCGCTCGCTCATGGGCGCGCTTCTACGTCGTAGATCCTCGCCACGGCAAGCAAAAGCGACGCGCGACCTATTCGTCGATGGCGCGGTGTCCGTTGATGCGCGCCCGCAGCACATTGGACGCTTTGAACATCACGACGCGACGCGCGGTGATCGGCGCCGAGGCGCCCGTCTTGGGATTGCGGCCGACGCGCTCGCTCTTGGAGCGAATATGGAAAGAGCCGAAGGAGGAGAGCTTGACGTCCTCGCCGGAGACGATGGCGTCGAAAATCTCCGAAAGCACGGCTTCGACGAATTCGCCGGACTCGACGCGCGAGAGGCCGATGCGGCGGTGCACGGCGTCCGCGAGATCCGCCCGAGTCACGGTGTGATGCGCCGGGCTCGCCGACGCGCTGGAAATGGCGTCCTCCCGGGAATGCTCTTCGACGACCGGCGCGCTTTTCTCAGAAATATTTTGCGACATGATCGACCTTATGGATTCAAAACGAAAACTAACATCGTCGAGTTCGACTTCTTTTTCCGGTTCGTGACAACTCTCGCGGGAGAATGGGTTCATCGCGGACGAATCGCAACGGCCGCCGCAGCCGCTCATTGCGAGGAGCGAAAAACTCAATTTGGTTATTTTTCAGAAACTACGGAGGAAATCAAGCGCAGGTTGCAGTTTTTGGCGCGCCCGCGCGGCCGCTCACCAGCGGATGAGCGCCGACCCCCAGGTGAAGCCGCCGCCGACCGCCTCGAGCATCACGAGTTCGTTGTGGCGAATGCGTCCGTCGTCGCGGGCGACCGATAGGGCGAGGGGAATGGAGGCCGCAGATGTGTTGCCGTGCAAATGCACCGTGGCGACCACTTTTTCGGGCGCGATGCCGAGCTTCGTCGCCGACATGTCGATGATCCGGCGATTGGCCTGATGCGGCACGAACCAGGAGAGATCGGCGGCGGTGAAGCCCGTCGCGGCGAAAGCGTCGGCGACGACATCCGTCACCATGCCGACGGCGAAGCGGAAGACTTCCTTGCCCTCCATGCGCAAATGACCGACCGTTCCGGTCGAGGAGGGGCCGCCGTCGACATGCAATTTGGCGCGGTGGCGCCCGTCCGAGCGCAAATGCGTCGTCAGCACGCCGCGCTCGGCGAGCGAGCCTTCGCTCTCGCGCGCCTCGAGCACGATGGCGCCGGCGCCGTCGCCGAACAGCACGCAGGTCGTGCGGTCGGTCCAGTCGAGAATGCGCGAGAAGGTCTCCGCGCCGATGACGAGCGCGCGTCTGTGCGAGCCGGAGCGCAGGAATTTTTCCGCCGTCGCCAGAGCGAAGACGAATCCCGAGCACACGGCCTGAAGATCGAAGGCGGCGCCGCGCGTGATCCCGAGCGCGGCCTGGATCTGCGTCGCGGTGGACGGAAAAGTATAGTCGGGCGTCGAGGTGCCGACGATGACGAGATCTATGTCCTCTGGACCGAGGCCTGCGTCCGCGAGGGCGGCGCGCGCGGCCTTCTCGCCGAGCATGGAGGTCGTCTCGCCCGGCGCGGCGATGTGACGCTCCTTTATGCCGGTGCGCTGCGTGATCCATTCGTCGCTGGTGTCGACGGTCGTCGCCAGCTCTTCATTGGTGAGGATGCGGCTCGGCAAATAGCTGCCGAGGCCCACGACGACGGAGCGCAGAGGGCGCGGGGAAAAAGTCACTGAGCGGCTTCCTGGTCGTCGCGGCGGCTCGTCGCCAGCATGTCGCGGATTTTCGAGAGCAGGTCTTGATGCGCCATCTCATAGCCGATCTCGACGGCGCGGGCGAAGGCGAGCGCGTCTGCGCCGCCGTGGCTCTTGATGACGACGCCCTCGAGGCCGAGGAAGACGCCGCCGTTGATATTGCGCACGTCCACCTTCTCGCGCAGCTCGCGAAAGGCGCCGCGCGCCAGCAGATAGCCGATCTTGGCGAGCCAGCTCTTCTCGATCGCCTGGCGCAGATAGTCCTTGATCTGCGTCGCCGTGCCCTCGGCGGTCTTCAGCGCGATATTGCCGGTGAAACCTTCCGCCACGACGACGTCGACGACGCCCTTGCCGATCTCGTCGCCCTCGACGAAGCCGTGATAGTCGAGGTCCGGAAGATCGGCCTCCTTGAGCAGCCGCGAAGCCGTCTTGACCTCCTCGACGCCCTTGATCTCCTCCACGCCGACATTGAGCAGGCCGACGCTCGGCCGCTCTATCTCGAAGAGGGAGCGCGCCATTGCGGCGCCCATCACCGCGAGATCGACGAGATGGCGGGCGTCCGCGCCGATGGAGGCGCCGACGTCGAGCACGATGGAATAGCCGCGCGCCGTCGGCGCCGGCCACAGGCAGGCGAGGGCGGGGCGCTCGATCTTGGCCATTGTGCGCAGGCAGACCTTGGCCATGGCCATCAGCGCGCCGGTGTTGCCGGCCGAGACGGCGACGTCGGCCTCGCCCTTCTTCACCGCCTCGATCGCCTGCCACATGGAGGAGACGCGGCGCCCCGCGCGCAGCGCCTGGCTCGGCTTGTCGTCCATGCGGACGGAGACGTCGCAATGGCGCACGCTCGCGACGCGAGCGAGGCGCGGATGGGCGGCGAGCTCGGTCCGGATCAGACCCTCGTCGCCATACAGCAGAAAGCTGCTGTCTGGATGGCGGTCGTGTGCGATGGCGGCGCCGGCGATGGTGACCTTCGGACCATGATCGCCGCCCATTGCGTCCAACGCTATGCGAATGGGCTGCGCCATTCTGCCTCGTCTCCCGAGCTGTTACGAATTACGAAAGTGCGCGCGGCCCGCAATGTTTCCGCCCCACGGGGCCGCCGGTCGCGCGAAAGATGCGGCGAAGCGGCGCCCAAGAAGGTCCGCTCTCCTCGGCTGCCCGCGATTTTCCGTTGCGAGCCGGGTTCGCCGCCGGCCCCAGGCGCCAGCGCGTGACGAATTGCCATTTGCGCCGCGCCAGCGCAAGAGCAATTCCAGCCGGCGCTCCCGCTTCCTCCGAGCCGGCGTTCGTCGCCTCGCCGACGAACGCCGGCTCGAAGTCTGCGAGAGAAGCAGGATTTTTCTCGAAAAAACCAAGTTCCCCCATTTTCGAAATCCGGCTCAGCTTCTGCGCCCCTTGCCGAGCGCGTCGCGAAGTCCGGCGAAAGGCGAGGCTTTCGCCGTCGGCTCCTCCTCCGACGCCTCGGGCGGGGCGAAGCGCGCGCCGGGCTTGCGGGGGTAGGGGTCGAGCGCGAGCGCCAGAAACTCGGCGACGATCGCGCCGAGATCGATGCGGCCGTCGACCAGCGGGTCCGGCGCGTCCTCGTCGAGATCGGAGATATGGCGGCTCGCCCTCGGCTCCTTCGCCTCATCGGGAGCGGCCTCCCGCCGTCGCCGCGACACGCGCTGGGCCGACTCCGGCGCGGCCGGCGAGGGCTCCGGCGTGAAGGAAAGATCGATCGGCTCGACGATGCGAGCGTCGAAATCCTCGAGCGTCACCACGCAGGTCTGGCGCAGATCGGCGGCGAGCTCGCCGGTCACGCGCAGGCCGCCGCGCCCTTCGCGCGTCACTTTCAGCTTCGCCTCGAGGCGGCTCAGCGCCCGCAGGCCGTCCGCCCCGGCGAGCGCCGCGCGCTCCGTCTCGTCGGCCGAGATGGAGAGCTCCAGCCCGTCCTCGGGCACGTCGACGGCGGCGAGCGGACGCGAGAACGGCTCCACGGGCGTGAACGGCTCTCGGGGCGTTTGCAGATCGTCGCTCATTCGCCGCTCCTTCTCTCCGACGTCGAGGTCGGCCGACATAATGAAATATAGATGGGCGCCGCGGGCGCTGGTCGAGGCTTCGCCATTTTCCGGCCATTGATACGGTCGAAGAGGCGCGGGCGCCAGCCTCCGGGCCGAACCGGAGGCGTCGCCGCTTGCTTTCGCTCGGGCCGAGAGTTAGGCAAAGTCAGGACATTGTCGCGATCGAGGTCGGCCTCGCATATAGGCCAAACGCGGAGAGAAAAATGGGGTCTCGGGGTTCGCTCGTCGTCGCATCACGGCAGGCCCGCAGCCTCGCCGCGCTCGTTCTCGTCGCGGCGCCGCTCGCCGGCTGTCTCGGCTATGACGGCGTCATCAATCGCGGCGCGATCATCGAGGAGCGCAAGGTCGCGCAGGTGAAGGTCGGCATGCCGGCCCAACAGGTCCTCGCTCTGCTCGGCACTCCCTCGACAACATCCACCATCGGCGGCGACGCCTGGTACTATTTCAGCCAGCGCGTCGAGCGCCAGCTCGCCTTCATGCCGCCGGAGGTCGCGGACCAGCACATTCTCGCCGTCTATTTCGACAAGGCGAGAAAAGTTCAGCGCATCGCGGATTATGGTCTGAAGGACGGCAAGGTCGTCGACTTCCTCACCCGCACGACGCCGACGGCCGGCGCGGAGTTCAATTTCATCCGCAACATGCTGGCGAAGCTCACGAGCTTCTGACGGCTGAAAAAATCGTGCATTTTCAAACAGAAGCGTGGCTGTGTCACTTTGGCGCCAATGTGGCGGACGATTTGGCCGGCCGGCTCCGTACGTAGTAGATCGCTTCATTTTTAAAGGCTTGCGGGAAAGGCGGAGCCCTCGCCGAATGTGACGCTCGCGTGACGGGCGCGGTCGATTTTTCGCCCCCCGCGGTTGCTAGCGTCCGTTTCGTCCAAACAACAGCGAGGAACGAAACAGAGTGTCTTTCGAAGCGATAGCTCCTGCCGTCAGCGGCGAAGCGTCGGCGCCGAAATGGTCGCGCTTTCTGCCCGTGCTCAACCGCGCAGATGCGGACCGGCCCCTTTCGGGGGCCGACGGATCCGTTCACATGCTCCTTCGCGCTTTCGCCATAGCGACGGCCACGGCCTTCGCTCTGGTGGCGGCGCTGCTGTCGATGCCGGACGGCTGGAGTCGGTTCAAAACGGCGGAGTCCGCGCGCGCCGGCGCGCAGAGTCGGCGCGCGCCGCCGCCCTTGTTCTTCCTGACCAATCGCGGCCTCAGCGATCAGCCGCTCGACGCCGACGCGGCCGAGGCCATGGGCGAGGCGGTGAAAGCCTGGTCCGGCGCCGCCGACGCCGAGGCGGAGACGAACGTGTCGAGCGCAGCGCCGGCGGTCCTGCAATTTGGTCCCGTGCGCGTCGCCCGCGCCATCGTCGAGCATGTGGTGCAGGCGGCCAAGACCACCGGCTCCGATCCGGCGCTGCTGATGGCCATCGCCGACAAGGAGTCGAGCTTTGCGCCGAGGGCCAAGGCCAGCACCTCTTCGGCGAGCGGGCTGTTCCAGTTCATCGATTCGACCTGGCTCAAGGCGGTCCGCATGTTCGGGTCGAGCCATGGCCAGGAGGCGGCCGCCAAGGCGATCGACGGCGACTATCGCGTCGCCCCGCAGAAGCGCTCCGAAATTCTGGCCATGCGCAACGACCCCTATCTCTCGGCGGTGTTCGCGGCGGAGATGCTGAAGCGCGACGGCGAGCGCATCGCCGAGCGCATCGGCCGTCCGCTGACGGCGGGCGAAACCTATCTCATCCATTTCCTGGGGCCGGACGACGCCGCGCGCTTCATGGAGAAGGTCGAGGAGGCGCCCAATACGCCGGCGGCCAGGCTGCTGCCGAGGCCTGCCCGCGCCAATAAGCCCATCTTCTTCGCCCGCCAGGGCCATAAGATGAAGCCGAAGTCGGTCGGCGAGGTGCATGAGGCCTTCGAGACGATGATGGGCCAGCGCTCGGACCGCTACAAGGGCGTCGAGCGGCAATTGCCCGGCGGGGCGCTCGCCTATACGGAGTGACGAAAGGCGGCCTGCGTGCCGCCTTCATTTGCGCCAGCGCTCGGCCGCCGCGTCGTCCTTCGCCTTGGCCGCGACCCAGTCGCCGACGCTTCCGTCGGCGCGATGCTCCTTCTTCCAGAAGGGGGCGCGGGTCTTGAGATAATCCATCAGAAATTCCGCCGCGGCGAAGGCCTCGCCGCGGTGGCGCGCGGCGGCGATCACCAGCACGATCTTCTCGCCGGGCGGAATGCGGCCGTGGCGGTGGATGATGGTCAGCGCCTGCAGCGGCCAGCGGGCGAGCGCCTCCTCGGCGACGCGGGCGATCTCTTCCTCCGCCATGCCGGGGTAATGCTCGAGCTCCAACGCCGAGAGCGTCCCGTCCTCGTCCCGGCAGAGGCCGGTGAAGGAGACGAGGGCGCCGATGTCGCGGCGGCCTTCCTCGATCAGCGCGGCCTCATGGGCCGGATCGAAGGGGGCGGATTGGATGCGGATGGTGGGGGTCATCTATGTCGGCGTCAGGCAGCGGGCAGTAGGCAGTAGGCAGTAGGCAGTAGGCAGTAGGG
>Ga0265297_10008175_pt1 | contig 14082 bp, 13 predicted proteins | sample Munlanlwell13791_FD_192502 | JGI IMG/M metagenome (GOLD analysis project Ga0265297, IMG submission 192502) | Leachate microbial communities from a municipal landfill in Southern Ontario, Canada - Leachate well 137-91 | ecosystem: Engineered > Solid waste > Landfill > Unclassified | place... | reverse complement strand
GACAGGATGATGATGAGGCCGATGACGCCGGAGATGATGATCTTCTTCGCTTCGCCGACCTGTTCCTCGTTACCGCCCGCGGTCATCCATTTGAATCCGCCGTAGAGGATCAGACACACGGCGATGATGCCCAAGAGGCCCATGAACGCCCTGATGACGCTGCCGACCGTCTCGCGGATATCTTTGGTGCCGAGACCCGTGGCCGTCGCATACGGCATGCCGATATCCTCGTTCGTCAGCTGTGCCTTGACGACCAGCGGCAGGGTCATCGCGGACAGGCTACTCGCTGCGATGGCGGCCTTCTTAAGGAGTTTTCTCATATCCTTTGCCTTAATATCCCCAATCCGGGGATTCGGATGAATTCTATCCCAAAACGCTATAAAGCGGAATAGCTGTCCGGTCTCACGTGGCGGCAGGCCTTGCGTCTGCTCGCCATGGGCAGGGACAAGTTCACCGCGTACGCGAGCGGAGCTAGTCGTGCGTGGCCCTGCCGCTACTGGCCTAGCGCCGAGAGCACGAAATTCACGAGCGCGTAGGAGGAGAAGATGATGATAAGGCCAAGGATTGACCAGATTATGGTCTTTTGAGCCTTATCCACCCGGTCTTTGTTGCCGGCCGAGGTCATCCACATGACGCCGCCGTAGATGAACATGACGAGCGCGAGAACGCCCGAGATGCCGATGAGACCGCGGATGATGCGGCCGATGATCGTCGGGATGTTCACGTTCCCGATCGGTTTGAATACATCCGAGTTTATCGATACGTCCGCGGCCAGCGCGTCGCCAGCAACGACCAGGATGCAGATGACCGTGACGGCGGTGAGTACGGCGGTCAGCGCAATCAAGCCTCTTTGACCACCGCGCCTGTTTCGCTCGGGCGCAGGACGAACTACCGGCTCTTCTTCTTTCATATCCATATGCCTAGAGTCTAGCCCCGAGCGCGATGAAGATGGCGCGCAGGATGGCATAACCGCCGAAGATCACCGCCAATCCGATGACCGCCCAGACGATCGCCTTCTTGCCTTTCTCGATCTTGTCGGAACTGCCTCCGGACGCCAGCCACATGACGCCGCCGTAGACGAACATCAGGAGAGCGATCGAGCCGGCGACCGCGGTGAAGATGGTGATGACGCGGCCGATGAGTTCCGGTATGGAGTCGGTGTCGAGCGGATTCTCCAGTTCGCGCGGGGCAATCGTGGTGGCGGCTGGAGGGGTCCTAGTTTCGTTCGAAACGGCGACGCAGGTCGATTGTCCGGGGGGATCGGTCGAATCTCGAGTGCACATGCCCGGTGCGGGGGAAACCTCCGATGGGCCGCAATCCCTTCCTGAACAAAGCCCGTCAGTTCCGCAACACGCGGCTGCGCTCGGACAACAATTACCGCTTAGCGGTGCGATGACGAAATCTCCCGATGGCGGTTCGCTTGGTGCCGGAGCCTCAGTTTCCTGGCATGTTCCAAGTTCGCACGTACCCGGCGCGGCTACAGTGCCGCAATCGTCACCGTCATCGGCCTCATCTGGACACGCAGCACCGACTGGCACGTCCCAAGACGCCGCATCGGCCGGAGAGGCCGAAAGGACGAAAAAAATTGAAGCTAACGCGAGCGACAAGATTGCCGTCGATGCCCAGACGATGGAGGCAGCAAGATGATGGTCTTGTGCTATAGTGCTTCTTTTTTCACTCATATGCTGGTTCGATACGTGCCGGATATCCGGCACTTCCTTACGGTGTTGCTGGAGTCGTCGGCTCTCCCGTCGCTGGCTCCGCCGTTTCTTCCGTCGGCACCGTCGTGAATTCTTCGCTCACGCCCAGCCGCGCCAGGCCGTAGCGGATAAGGTAGCCGGTCAGAAGAATGATGGCGATGCCGATGATCGCGGCCATGAGCGCGTCTTTGCCTTTCTTCACCTTGTCTTCCGCGCCGCCCGACGAGAGCATCATGAATCCGCCGTAGACGAACATCAGGAGAGCCAGTCCTCCGGTCAGGCCGAGGATGACTTGGGCGATGTTGCCAAAGGTCTCGAGCAGGCAGGGCAGCTGCGCCAGCTCGCCGCTCCGGGCGCAATCCGGGACCAGGCTCACCGCCATGGCAGCGACAGGGAGCAGCAGGCCGGCGGTCGACGCGACGGCGGCCAAAGCCGCCTTTTTTCGGATCGGATATCTCATATCGTTATTCTATCGTCTGATTCACTTTCGCGGCTCCGAGCCCGACGATCTTCACCGGATCCGGTTCCTCGCCGGTGAGCATCTGTTCGATCATCTCCTCGAACGCGCCCTCGGTCGCGTCCGCGTCGCTGCCGCGGTACCAGGTCATGGCCGTGGGCAGTTCGGAGGCGAACACCGACAGGTCGATGTCCTCGAGCTGGCTGTTGATGAGCGAGCGCAGCGCGGTCGGTTTCTTGGTGTAGGCGAGGTACTTCTGTGCCTGTTCGGCCGCGGCCATGAACTGCAGAAACTCCCAGACCTCGTCCGGGTGCTCCGTCTTTTCCGACACTACCTCCACCCAATAGTTCGCGTAGTTGACCGGTTTGTTGCCTTCGATCTGCGGCAGGGGAGAGATGCCGAAGTTGAGCGCGGAATTCTGCTGGCGGATCTGCGGCAGGTGGTAGGAATAACCGAAGAAATAAGCGGTCTGTCCCTTCACGAACGCCTCAAGCGAACTCGTCATCTTCGCGTTCCAGGTGTAGACCTCTTTCTCCGGATTCGCGAAGTCGGTGTAGAAGATGAGCGCCTCCGCCGCCGGCGGAGTCGTGCGACCTGTGAGTTCCTCGGGGATGCGGTCGAAAGTCGCGACGCCGTCGCCATCGGTCATTTCCGCGCCGTTCTGGATCATCAGCACCGACAGGATGTCGCTTGCTCGTTCGATGTTCTCCGTCGTGCCGAGCGACGCGGCGGGCTGGATGATGTTGCCGGCCTCGTCGAGGCGCGTGATCTTCTTGACGTGATCCTGGAATTCGAGCCAGTGCGACGCCGGCTTGGCGATGCTGTTGGCGTTCAGGATGTCGCGGTTGTAGTACATCACCATCGTGTCGACCGAAAGCGGCAGGCCGTAGACGCGCGGTATGAGCGGCGCGCGCGGATCGGCCTGTTCGGTCGGGATGACGACGTCGTACGACACGGCGTCGATGAAGTCGTTCGCCACCTGCCGCACGGTGATGCCCGGGACGGATTTGACGGTCGTGACCTCTTCTTTCTTGAGGCTGCCCTTGAGCTCGGTGTAGGGGATGGAGAGAGTCGCTGGCGCGGCCAGGAGGCGCGGCCGCCATTCGTTCATCCAGGTGTTGTGGATGCTGAAGATGTCCGGACCGCGGTCCTCGGAGATGGCATTCAGCAGCTCCCGCTCGTATTCGTCGTAGCGAAACAGGCGGTAGTCGATCTTGATGTGCGGGTGCAGTGCCTGGTAGGAGGCGATGATATCCCTGAAGGCGTCGCGGTCGTCGAACACACGCCAGTATTTGATGGTGAAGGGCTGAGTGAGATCCGCGAGTTCGTCGTCTTGTCCGCAGCTGAAGCCGCCGAAGACCAGTATCGCGGTCAGACAGGCAAAAACAGCCTTCGAACGGGAAAGCCTCCGGGCGATTCTCGCGAGAAAGTCCATATCGAGCCAGGTCATTTCTTAAGACTCTTGGCGCGCGCGCGGATGAAGTCCGCGAATTTGCCGTCGCCGTTCACTTCGGCGTGTTTGAGTCCGAAGTCGACAGCGGCAGACAGGAACTGCATTTTGTTGCCGCAGTCGTAGCGCGTGCCCTCGAAATCGTAAGCGTAGATGGAGCGCTCGCCGATCAGGGCGCGGAAGGCGTCCGCCAGGCGGATTTCGCCGCCTTTGGACGGTTTGGCCCTCTCGAGCGCCGCGAACACTTCCGGGGTGATGATGTATTTGCCGATCACCGCCAGGTCGGAGGGCGCCTCCTCCGGACTCGGCTTCTCGACGAAGCCTTTCACTTCATAGGTGCGCTTCGCGGTCTCGACGGCATCCACCACGCCGTAGTTCGAGATCTCTTCCTTAGGGATGTGCTGGACCGCGATGACCGGATCGCGATATTTCTCGTAGACGTCCATCAGCTGGCCGATGCAGGGCTTCTTCGAGTCGACGATGTCGTCGCCGAACAGCACGGCCACCGGCTCGTCTTTTCCGACCAGATTTTTAGCGTGCAGGATGGCGTGACCGTCGCCCTTCGGTTCGAGTTGGCGGATGTAGACGAACGAGGCGAGCTTGGTGATCTCACGGATCTGCTCGAGCAGTTTCGTCTTGCCTTTCTCCTCAAGCCGATGCTCCAGCTCGTAGTTGGTGTCGAAGTGGTCTTCGATGGCGCGCTTCGTCTGGCTGGTGATGAAAATGATCTGCTCGATGCCGGCCTCAACGGCCTCTTCGACGATGTATTGGATGACCGGCTTGTCGACCAGGGACAGCATCTCCTTCGGCTGCGCCTTGGTGGCGGGAAGGAAGCGCGTGCCCATGCCGGCTACCGGGATGATGGCTTTGCGGATTTTCATACGCTTATAAGTATAGAAGATTCGGGGGATGTTTGGAAGCAAATAAAGCGGTAATTGAGGATACCCCTCAACCCCGCCCTCTCCCCGCAAGCGGGGCGAGGGTGGATTATGCGACAGGTGCTCCCTCTCCCGCTATGCGGGAGAGGGTCGGGGTGAGGGCAACACACGCCCCTATAACTACACGATAGGGTCGTAGTGCCTGACACTTCAGGGACAGGTTTACCTGGGAGTGGAAAGCAAAAAGCTCAAAGCTTTTCAGTATCTGCTTTCAGCTTTGAGCTCCTTCTGCACCTTCCCTGTCCCGAGCGAAGCGAATTCTGAGCTTGTTGAAGAAGAGCCGCGTCGAGGGGTGCACCTTTTTCACCCTATCTCAGAGTGGTGTTCACTACACTCGCGGCCTCGCTGACGATCGGGGTGTAATCTGGCTCCTGCGCGGTCGGATAAGTCTCGATCATCTCGGCGAATGCGGCGTCGACTTTACCGTAGTCCTTGCCGCGGTACCACGATTCGGCGGTCAAGAGCTGTGAGACGAACGGCGCGGCATCCGGATCCTGGAGCTGGTCGTCGATCAGGTTGCGGAGCGCGGTCGGTCTGCCGGTCGCCTGCAGATAGCCGGTGACCTGTTCCTCGCTCGCCGCGAAAAGGATGAAGTCCCAGGCCTCGTTCGGATGCGAGGTCTTTTTCGAGACGGTCTCGACCGGGTATTTGGCGTTGTTCCTGACCTTGGACGGATCCACCTGCGGCATCACCGCGACTTCGAAATTAAGGCGCGGCGCACGGTCGCGGATCTCTTTCCGGTCGAACGGGAAGCCGAAGTAGAACGCGGTCTTGCCGGCGATGAACGCGTCCAGCGAGTCCGGCAGATCGTTGTCCCAGGTATACGTCGACATGCCCGAGCGCCCGAAGCTCTGGTAGAAGATGAGCGCCTGTACGCCGGGCGGGTAAGCCCGGTCCTGCGTGTCCGACGTGTAGCGGTCGAATCTGGCGTAGCCGCTGTCGTCGATCATCTTCGCTCCGTTCTGCATCATGATCGTCGTCAGGAGTTCGGTGTGGTAGCGGACGTTCTGCGCGGTGCCGATCGCTGCGCCGGACTGCTTGATGCCGTCATCCTCGTCGAGGATGGTGAGCTTCTTCACGTGGTCCTGCAGATCCTTCCAGGTAGCCGGCGGTTTGTCGATATCGGCCTGGCGCAGCAGGTCGGAGCTGTAGAACATCGCCATGGTGTCGCACGAGAAGGGGAGTCCCCAAATCTTCTCTTCCGCCGTCTGTCCGCGCTCGGTGACCGTCGTCAGCATCACCACATCGTCCACGACCGCCTCGACGTAATCGTTGATGAGTTCGAGCTTGGTCATAGTGTCGCTCTCGAGGTTGGCGGCGACGATCTTCTTGTCGGCCGTGACGACCTGCGACGGCACGACGGTCTTTTCGGGCATCGGCAGGATCTTCTCTTTCCAGCCCGCGAGCCAGACGTTCGGGATGCTGAACATGTCCGGACCGCGGTCCTCGGCGATCGCCTCAAGCAGCGCGGTCTCGTATTCGTCCGCGCGGAAGGAGCGCACGTTGATGGTGACGTTCGGGTGGAGTTTGGTGTACGCGGCGATTGCCGCGGAGAGCGCCTCGGACGGGTCGTCCATGCGCCAGTATTCGAGCGTGACCGGGTTGATCTGGACGGTGGAGCCGCCGAAACAGCCGGCTCCCGTGAGGAGCAAGGCCGAGATGATTAACGGTAGTGCGAGTTTGCGCATATGCGGTTGGTTCCGTATCATTGCCCCATCATTGTACCTTCATTCGGCCGTATCCGCGAGTCGGTACGGCTCATCGTCGGAGGAGCAGATGCCGGTTTCACCGGAAGATGTCCTGGTAGAGAAAGAGTATCCGCGGACGCCGCAGGGCGTCATGGATTTCATCGACGATCGGCTTCATGCGCACATCTGGCGGCGCGGTGACGAGCATCGCATCGACGTGCCGGACGGCCTGGCAAGGGGCACTGCCTACGAGGCCTGGCGCGAAATCGCCGCCGCCTACATCGGGCTCGGATGGCGCGTGCGCATTTCGGTCGCCGGGTTGACGGCCGCCGAGCTGACGTGCGTCACGCTCTATTTCACCAAGGAGTGAGCTCATCTGGACCGTCCCGCGTGGCGGTCTTTTTTGCCTGCTAAACCCCGGGCGTCAGCCCGGGGTTCCTTGCTCTCCCGAATCCTGCCGCCCTTTGGGACCGTAGCGGCAGGGCTTGTCCCTGCCACATACGGCCCTGATTCCGGTGCAGGCACAAGGCCTGCCGCTACGCATCCTTGGAATGCGGCGGCCGTCCGGTAGGGCGGGAGAGGGACGGGCGAAGCCCGCAGGGCAAAGATACCCCAAGGCTTGCCCTGGGAGTTTCATTCTTCGTTCGAGGTCAGTATTTCACTGGTCTGGAGAACAGTCTGAAGTGCGATGAGTACATCCTGCTCTCCGAGTAATATCTATCTCCGTCTTTCCGGAAAAAATATCCGGCACCCATCTGTTCGATATAGATGAAGCCTTGCAGTCCCATCATCTGCAGGAAAGAATCCCTGTCTTTGGCCAGATATGTCTCGTCGTCGACGCGCGCGACTCCGGAGCATAGGATGACTTTCGGCAGCGCGAGCGCTATTCCGAGATGATTCGCCGGCTGTCCGAGCGCGCGGCCGAAGACGGCGAGGTATGCTAAGACCGTGACGGCTATCACTCCGGCGATTACGGCGAGGATTTTCTTATGTTTCGGGGAGATTTTCATGAAAGGCGTCGGGTATCAAAGCATAAACCTGTCCCTAAAGTGCCAGGCACCGAAGTGTCAGGCACCGGCGGGGACGCGGTGCGATAATACGGCCGCGATTCTGTCGGTGTGCAGAGTCAGGAATTCCGGCAGACGGGAGTATATCGGTTCGGGGAGATTGTCGAGCGTGAACCAGCCGAGGTCGTCGAACTTGTGCGGTTCGGCGATGCGGACCTGTTCCGGGCGGACGCGGACGCAGAAGTCGAGCGCCAGCCAGTGCTGCATCGGCGCGCCGGCGTGGTCGTAGTGGACGTCGCGATATCCGAGGAAGTCGGTGCCCAGCACCTCGGCGCCGTACTCTTCCATGATTTCGCGCCGGAGCGCTTGCTCGACATCCTCGCCGACTTCGAGCGCGCCGCCGCCGATGTCCCATGTCCCGGCTTCGTTCCTGGCGTTCACGCCGCGCTGGGCGAGCACGAACCGGCCGCAGCCGTCATGGCACAAGAAAACCACGGCGATGCCGACGCGGTCGTTCAGTTGGCGCGATTCGCGCGCGGGCGATGCGTCCGCCTCGCAGGCACAACGCTTGTCCTGTTTTTGGCGAAGGATTGTCTTGAGCATAGACGGCGGATTATGGGGAAATCAGGCCCATGGTTCGGGATGCCCGACCCTCACGATGTTCACGGCATTATCGCCCGTTTTCAGCACCGTGTCAACCGTGCTGTCATCTCTCCGAGATGGGCGGTCAGGAATTTCAGCCGCGCCAGTTCGAACCGCGCGAGGACGTCGACGCGGGTGTTGCCGTGCAGATAATGTTCGCTCTCGATCCAGTGGCCATGCATGAATCCGTCGTAGAATCGTCGGAGACCGGCGGCGAGCTCGTCTGTCGGGATGGGATAGATGTCCTGATATCCGTCGATATATGCGCGGATGTTCGTGAATATATCCGCCTTCTCTCCGCCGCAGATCAGGCTGTAGTTCATGGCGCGGAATATCTCATCGGTCCGCGGTCCATAGCCGGTTTTCTCCAGGTCGAAGACGTGGGCGACCTCGTCTCGCTCGTCGAAGAAGACGTTGGCGTCATGATAGTCGCCGTGCAGGAGGTGGTCGTTTGCGGGCGAGGGGTGCGGTGCGCGGGGAGCGGATTCCGCGAATGATTTCTTGATTTCGAGTATTTCAATCGCCGTGCGGTCGAAGTTGTCGCGCGTTGGCATCTGGTGCGCTTTTACGAGCAGAAGCTTGAGCTGTTCCAGATCGGCCGCGCGGTCTTCGGGTTTGGAAGCGACTTCGGTGTCCAGGGTACATTTCGCCCCGCGCAAGTGGATTCGGCCGAGCATCCGACCGAGCGAGACGGCGGCCCGCGGCGTCATTCGATTGCCGTCGAGATGTCGGCCGGAGACGTACGGGAAGAGGGTATAGTGAGCTGACTCGTGGGTGAAGAAAGACGAGCCATCTTTCATGAGCAAGGGCATGATGACCGGAATGCCGCCCTGGGCGAAAAACGATTTGCTGGCGTGAATCCGGAAGATTTTCGCCGAATCGGCGAAACGATACTTCTTCAGGAAATACCGCGTCGTTCCAGCTGAAATGACGTGATTTTCGCTCAAAAATCCCTTCGTGACGGGATCCGTCGAGGTAATCGGCCCAATGCCGTAGAGGGAGGAGATTTTTTCGAGCAGTCCCCGCATATGGATAGAGCGTATACCTTTGCGGTTGATTGTCCTACTTCCTATAAGCAAAGAGCTCGCGCTTCGGGCGGGCTCTTTGCTAATGGCGGTGGGGCTGAGTTCAGTATTTAATCAGTACAGTCAACGTAGGGCCTTTTCGAGATCTTTTGGGGCCGTATTTTGCCCTCCAGCGCCTGTTCGTTTAGCGGAAGTCGGAAAGCGGAATGAGATTCCGATTTCCGCCCTAAAAACTAAACTTTAAAGACGCGACCCCAGTTGAATACTCATACTTCTTTGGACTGATGCTTACTCAGATTCTTCTCATCCTTTCCGTAAATGATATAAATTACCGCTTTGTAATACGTGAGTTGCAGAAGCAAGGAAAAGATGTAAAGGACTACTAGGGAGACGAGCGCTCCCACCGCATAAAAGATGGCGTTAGGCTTATACGCAACAATTTTTCGTGACGAAGAGCATATTTTATTGGAAATGAAGCACTTTCTATGTTCATCATCTTCATTCAGTATTTTTTCCAACCCACTTACGAGCGATGCTTTATCCTTAAGCCCCCTGATTCCCATCATTTGATCAGCGATGCTAGATAGGTTGCCCCTAATATCAGCACTACAAAATGCCTCATACTCAAGTCCGGTGGTCGAGACATAAGTAATCTCGCCGTCATCCTCCAGGCAGCCTATGTAGGAGAAATTCTTTATGAATTGTGGGGTGACATTTGCGATTTTTGGATCTTGGTTTCCTGCATAGTCGTTAAGGGTTGTGATGATTATCGAATTATAGGAATGGTGAACGTTATTTACCCACACAACGGTTGCTAAAATTCCCAAAAGAACCCCAACGATTATATTAATTGAGAAAAGCACCACGAACAGCCTGTGCCACCACCGGCTCTGTAACACCTCTTTATGACTAGAAAATGGAAATAGTATCTTTTTTAGCCGCATAGCCAATAATTTTTTAGAATCCCAAAATTCTCACCCTATTTCATAAAAATTTTAGCCCAAATTAGACCAAAAGCAAAGCCTGGACTTACTTCCCGGCATTTGGCATCCACTGGGTCGTATGCATGAATTTTGGAATCGTATCTTGCCTTTCGATAGTCGTCTGTTTCACGGAAGTGTAAAAAATAAAGCACGTCCTAAAACGTGCGTATTGTGGGAGGGGGGTGTTTGAGAAGGGAGTTGCTGGGGAATCTAAGGAGTGGGGTGGTGCATCAAAACGAACAAGTCATGCTCTAGCGATGAGGTCATGGGCCGCGCTTAGCGCTGTTATTTCTCCGCCATTTTTTGTAGCGTTCGGTCGAATTTTTCAACTCGGCATTTTGTTTTGCGCGAAGGCTCTTAAGCGCGGCCGATCCGCGCTTCACGACCCGACCCGCATCCGCGCTCATCTTCTCCCAATCATCGTACTTAAAAAGGATGTTGTGCGTTAGGTCGTTACGCAGTTTTTTGAAGCGGTCGAGTTTGCGAAATGTCTGCTTGCTCAATAACGGATTCGCTACCTTCAATAGCTGCCCCAGCGTATACTTTTCCAGTTTTGGATAGTCAAAGCCGCTTCCTGGAATCAAGCCACGCAATCTAGGTGTTGGGCACAACTCGACCGATCGAAACAGCGCCAAGATTGTGGCGGCGATAAGGTTTTCCTGAATTAGCATCCGCGCATAGCTGTTTCGCTCGGTACGCTCCATTTCGTTGAGCATCAAATATACGACTAATTTTCCTTTATAATTTTGACGCATAAGTGTGGCGGATCTAATTCAATAAGTACTTTCCATCGTCTTCCGTATACTTCAATTTTACAACAGAACCGCCCCTTCGGGCGGTTCTGTTTTGACGATCAGGTCCCATCGGTTGTCCTTCTTACGTTTTGGTAGAGGAACAGGAGGGAATCTCACTGCTCGCTGCGCCCTGCACCATAACGGTGCAGGGCGGCTGCGCTTGCGGGAACCTTCGGGTTCCCGCACACGCCCTCCTCGGCAAGCGGGAACCTCCCGGTTCGTTCGGCTCGCCAAAGAGCTGAAGGTCTCACCGAACCCGGGGCGGCCCATGCCGCCCGTTCGGCGCTGCGCTGGCTCGCGCCTCACCCCCCTCCCCGCCCGAATCCCTCCGCCACAGCAAAACGCCCCATAAGATTGGGGCGTTTTGCTGTGGCGGAGAAGGAGGGATTCGAACCCTCGATACCTGTTAAGGTATACCGGTTTTCGAGACCGGCGCCTTCAACCGCTCGGCCACCTCTCCGTGAATATGTCGTTTTTTATGGAAAGTACTAGGTCCCGGACATCGCTCGTTGATCACTCGTGATTCCGGGACGTCCGCCCTTAATGAATTGGCGGTCGTTTTCGCCGGGGGATGAACCCCCGGCGCCCGGGCTTTATGCCCGGGCGAGACCGGCGCCTTCAACCGCTCTTACCCGGGGTTCATCCCCGGGCGGCCACCTCTCCATGTACCAGACTGGATGTTAACGGACGCGTACTGATGTTTGTGACCCTCACCCCAGCCCTCTCCCGCTTTGCGGGAGAGGGGGGATTAATTTGTGGGCCACCCCCCATGTCCTATCGCGGAAGGTAAATTATCACAACTCTTCCCGGCTTTCAAGGCCGTCGGACCTTCGATTCCCCTCAAGCGCCTGTCGCCTCATGCTCTCCGCCAGGCCGATGACAATCCAGAACAGGAACGAGATGTCGTTCTTCAGATATGGTACGTCGACGAGTCCGTGCACCAGGATGGCGATCATCGCGGCGATGACTCCGGCCGGGAGCCATTCGTCCTTGCGGTCGCGGTAGAGACCGATGGCGACAGCGAAGACCGTCCAGATGATGACCAGGAATCCGGCGAGGCCGACGATGCCGGTCTCTGACCAGAAGTTCAGCAGGAAGTTGTGTGGGTACATGAAGATCTCGATGTGCCTCGCTTCGTGATATGGCGCGAGCGCGGTCTGATAACCGGCGAGCCCGGCGCCGACGATCGGCCGGTCATAGAGCATGTCCAACGATTCTTGCCAGACGATCTTCCTGACGTGCCAGGAGTCGTCGCGCATCGACGCCATGAGCGACACGTAATCGGTGAGCGGCTGGTAGAAGATGACGAGTGCGCATCCCGCGATGACGAACACGAGCGCCGCTTTGCGGAGCGGCCGGTACAGCAGGCCGAACGCCAGCAAGCCGGCGGCAACGCCGAGCATCGCCCCTTCCGAGACGGCGAACAGTATGGATAGCAGGCCGAGCACCGCCGCCATGATGCCCAGGAGGAAGACGGCCAGATTGCGGAACGCGCCATCTTTCCGTAGCGAGGACACCGCCCATCCGGCCATGAGCACCGTGACAGGCGCGGCGATGAGGCCGATGCCGTTCGGGAAGCCGAAGAAGCTCGTCACCCTGCGGACGTCTTCCGGCACCCAGACCGGATTCGGGATGCCGAAGCCAGTCACTTTTTGGTAGACCGCTGAAAGGCCGATAATCGCGAGCGAGATGCCGAGCGCGCCCAGAACCGTGCGCCGCGTGTCAGCGTCGCGCACCATGTCCGTGAACAGCACGAAGAACAGCAGCGGCTCGAGGAAATACGCCCGCCAGATGCCGAGCGCGGCCACTGGTTCCGGGGAGACCAGTATGCCGATCACCGAACCGGTCAGCAGAAGCGCGATCCCCGGCAGCCACCTGCATATCGTACTTCCCCGCTTCCCCGCTCTTGCCCCGAATCCGAGCGTGGCGAGCGGTTCGGGGTCCCCGCTTCCCCGCTTTTCTCGCCCGAACAACAGCCACGACACGAACAACACCGCGAAGAATATCTCGAGCAGCGTGGTGGGCAGCGCTTCGAGCGGACCGAACGGTAGGGATATCGTGAAACGGATCAGGTAGACAGGCAGGAGCGCGCAAAACGCCGCCAGCGCGAGCTTGCGGTCGAGGACGCACAGCGCGAAGAATAGCAGCGCGGCGATGATGGCGAATGTGGTGGCGGGGTCCATGGGTTAGCGGGGATAGCGGGGATAGCGGGGATAGCGGGGAGAGGTTCTTTACCCGCTAGCCCGGCGTATGCCGGGCGGTCCCCGCTAGGCCGGCGTATGCCGGCCGACCCCGCTTACGCGGTTGTCATTTTCGAAGTATCGGATAGTCAATCAGTCTCTGGTATTCGGTTTGGCAAGGGCGGATTTCACCGCCTCCATCGGCACGCCGCCCAGGGCGTAAAGCGCCAGCGCGTATGAGGCCATGCCGAGGGCGATCCTGACGAGGACGTGCAGCCTGGCGGCCGCCAAGAGGAGCGCGAACATCACCGCGCTCGCGACGATGATCTTGGCGAGCCGCTTCAGGTCCGGCATGAAGCCGGTCATCTTCGAGACTGACACAGTGACGGCTATGGCGACGAACAATTCGGAGAACGCCGTGACCCAAGCCGCGCCTAGCGCGCCGAACTTGCCGATGAGGACGAAATAAAGCGGCAGACAGATGATCGCGTTCGCCGCGAACACCCAGATGAATTTCCGCTGCTGGCCCATCGCCACATAGGCGTGAGCGTACAGCGCGTGCCAGTAGACGGCGAGCATCCCGATCATCAGGACAGCGAGGAACGTGCCGGAAGAGCGGAACTCTTCGCCACCGACCAATGCCATCAGGTCGGACGCGACCGCGAACCCCCCGGCCATGAGCGGCACGGCGATGAGCGCCAGGAAGTCGAACGACTGCGACAGTTTATGGTTGAATCCGGTCCGGTCAGCGCGCGACCAAGCCGCGGTCAGGGGCGGCAGTACCAGCCCCATGAAGATGTACGGCACTGATACGAGTACGTCGAGCACCTTGTAGGCGGCGCCGTACAGTCCGACTTCGGCTTGCGTGCGCATTATCGACAGGATGACGACGTCGCCCTTTAGATATAGAAGGTTGAACAGGATACTCACGCCGATCGGCCAGGTCTCAACGATCGTTTCTGTCCATGCCGGCCGTTCGAACTTCAGTCCAATCGGTCCGTGCTTCCGCGCCATCGCGTAGGTCATGCCGAATTGGAGGATGTTGCTCAATGACAGGGCGACGACGAACGACAGCAGTCCGAACCCCGACGCCACGGCTCCGGCGACGCAGCCGAACATCAGCAGGCGTCCGGCCGTCTCGGCGAGCGAGGATTTCCAGGCCGTCAGGTGTTTCTGCAAGATGCCTTTGAGCGTTTCGGACAGCGTCAGCGCCAAGAA
>Ga0265297_10008174_pt1 | contig 14083 bp, 12 predicted proteins | sample Munlanlwell13791_FD_192502 | JGI IMG/M metagenome (GOLD analysis project Ga0265297, IMG submission 192502) | Leachate microbial communities from a municipal landfill in Southern Ontario, Canada - Leachate well 137-91 | ecosystem: Engineered > Solid waste > Landfill > Unclassified | place... | reverse complement strand
TGCAATGAGTCAGAAGGCCTCAGCCAAAAGTCTTCTTACTTTAATACAGAATCAGGTAAGAGATAAAGATATTATGGCTTGGTCGAAAGACGACAATATACAGCGATTTTTTGATGATATCGGGGTTAGCGGCCGCATGGAAAAAACTCCAAATGATGAAGATTATTTTAGTTTGATTTCAATAAATGTGGGCGGAAATAAAAGTGACAGATATATTGATTCTAATATTTCTCATGAAACAATAATAAATAAAAATGGGGAAGTGCGTGATATTGTAACGTATAAAAGGTCTCATACATGGGAGCCAAACATTGTTTTAAAGTGGAAGAGCCAGCTTGAATCTTTTGGTTACACTGATATTCCGGAATGGTTACAAAAGATTTTGGGAAGCGGAGAAAATAAATCCGTAATTAAAATCTTTGTTCCAAAAGGCAGCGAGCTTGAAGAGATAATAGGTGTTTCAATGGAGGAAGTTACAATTGGATACGATGAAGAAGTTGATAAAACTTATATGTATTTTACTTTGTCGGTCAATCCTCAGGAAGAAAAAGTAATTACAATGACATATAAATTGCCTTATAAGCTGGACCTTGGTATCGCGGACGAGTATAGGTTAACCGTTCAAAAGCAGCCGGGCATTTTAAATATTCCTTCATTTGTTAAAAGAATTTTGGCGGATTCCAGAATAAATAATTACAAAAATTATCCGGAGGAAGTTGTTTATACTCAGGGTAAAGCCTTGGAATATCAAACCTCACTGATGACGGATCTTTACTTTGCTTCTCTTTGGGGAATTGAATAATTTATTTTCGCTTGAACCTTTTTTCAAGTTCGTCGAATGAAAGTTTTATCATTGATGGACGTCCATGAGGGCACGTATATGGTCTTTTAAGTGTGTCCAACTGTCTTATTAAATTAAGCATTTCATACATGCTAAGATCCTTGCCGAATTTTATTGCACTTCTGCAAGCCATGTATTCGATTACTCTTTCCTGAGGGTCCTTTACCGCTCTGGTTTGTTTTTCGTCCGACAGGTCGCTTATAACGCTTAAAATTGTTTGCTCTATATTCTCGCCGGCAATAACAGAAGGTACGCTGTGAACTATGAATGTGTTCTTACCAAATAGCTCTATTTCAAATCCAAGTTTTAAAAAAGTCTCGCTGTATTGTTCAAAAATTTCACATTCAAGAGTTGATAACTCTATTGTTAAAGGCAGAAGTAATTGCTGTTTTTGCGGTAATGATTTTTCAAGTTCATTCATAAGTTCTTCGAATCTTACTCTCTCATGTGCCGCATGTTGATCTATAAGAACCAGCCCTTCCTGATTTTCAGCGAGTATATATGACTTTGCAATCTGAGCGATAGGCATCATGCTTGGCTCTTTTTCATCCTCTTTTTTATATGAGTATTTGTTGATTCCCGCAGGCCTTGAATAATCAAATATAAGTGGAGCTGAAGATTGGGTCTGAGTATATTCGCCGGAATTAATATCCGTGTTTTCATGAATTGTGAATGAAGGCATCAATACATTTTTTTCCAGAGTTTTTTGCGCCGCTCTTCCCAAAATTGAAAACAGTTGGCTTTGATTTAAAAACCTTATTTCAAGTTTTCTCGGGTGAACATTTACGTCGATAAGATTTGGTGTAATGCTTATGTTTATAACAAAAAACGGCTTTTTGCCGTCCATTAAAAGCGAGTGATAACTTTCCGCCAAAGCGTAACTAAAAACGGAATGAGTTATTGGTCTTTCATTAACATAAAGGTATTGATGTCTTGTTCCTTTCCGTCCAAGTTCAGGTTTTCCTATGAATCCTTCTATTGAAATTTCTCCGCTTTCATAAAAAATCGGTATACAGTTTTCTGCCGTATGTTTGCCAAGAACACTGTTAATTCTTTCAATCAAAGATTGAGTTTTTGGGTAGTCGGCAACAATTTTTCCGTCGTGTACAAGTTTGAATTGAATGGATTTGTTTATAAGCGCTATGCTCTGAAAAAGCTTAAGGATTGAGATATACTCGCTTGATAAACTTTTTAAATATTTCTTTCGCGCCGGGGTATTGAAGAATAAATTTTTAACTTCAATGCTTGTTCCGTTGTTGCAGCCGCATTCGGAAATTGATTCAACTCCGCCGGCTATTGTCTCAATTCTTGTTCCGGTTTCATCTTCTTTTCTTTTTGTTTGCATGTTCATAATAGATACGGAAGCTATGCTCGCTATAGCTTCGCCTCTAAACCCCATGGTCTTTATATTGAACAAATCCTCCTGTGATTCTATCTTGCTTGTAGCGTGCCTTTCAAAGGCAAGTTTTGCGTCTTCCGGGTCCATTCCGTTTCCGTTGTCGGTTATTCTTATAAGTTCGTCTCCGGCCCCGTTGATTTCTAAGGTAATTGAAGTGGCACCCGCATCAATGGAGTTTTCCAAAAGCTCTTTAACTACTGACGCAGGTCTTTCCACCACCTCGCCGGCAGCTATTTGGTTTATTAAATTTTCCGGAAGAACCTTGATTATAGACATTATTCTTTGCTTTTACGTTTTAATTCATCAAGCTTTTTAAGCGCGTCGAGTGGAGTTAGATTGTTTACATCAATGCCGTCCAACTCCTCTTTCATTTTTTTCAGACCTTGATTCTTACGATCAAACTCCATAAACAAATCCATTTGATCTTCGGACTTTTTATTTTTTGGATCATGTAAGGTTTTTTGAATACCTTTTTCAAGTACATCTTCTTCAAGATCTTTTAGAATATGTGACGATTTTTCTATTATCCAGATTGGCAAACCGGCCCTTTTAGCTACCTCTATTCCGTAACTTTTGTTTATTCCTCCTGGTTCAAGTTTGTATAGGAATATAACTCCTTCATTATTTTCTTTAACCGCTATGCTGTAATTTTTTGCGCGCGGAAGATTTTCCACAACGGATATAAGCTCATGATAATGTGTGGCAAAAAGAGTTTTTGCTTTTATCTTATTGTGAATATATTCGGTTATAGCCCACGCGATACTTACTCCGTCATAGGTGGAAGTTCCGCGTCCAATCTCGTCCAAAATTATTAAACTTTTTGATGTGGCGTTATTTAAAATAAATGCGGCCTCTTGCATCTCAACCATAAAAGTACTCTGACCTTTTACCAAATTATCCGATGCTCCGACGCGTGTAAAAATTCTATCAACCAATTCAATTGATGCTTTTTCGGCGGGTACAAAACTTCCAATATGCGCCAAAAGAACTATCAGTGCGGTCTGCCTAAGTATTGTCGACTTACCCCCCATATTTGGCCCGGTAATAAGCAAAAGACAGTTGTCTACATTGTCCAGTTTTATGTCGTTTGGAATGAAATTTGACGAGAACGACATTTGCTCGATAACGGGATGTCTACCGCCTGAAATTTCTATTCTGCCGTCTAATGTTATTTCCGGTCGGCAATAATTATTATGTTTTGCTATCGAAGCAAAAGAAGTAAGACTGTCCAAGGTCGCTATTAGTTTTGCATTTTTAAGTATGTCTTTTATGTAACTTACAGCCCGATTTCTTATGTCCTGGAAAATATTGTATTCCAGTTTTATTATTTTTTCTTCCGCCCCAAGAACTTTTTCTTCGTACTCTTTAAGTTCCGGAGTTATGTATCTTTCCGCATTAACAAGCGTTTGTTTGCGAATATAATCTTCCGGGATCAGATGCAGATTTGTGTTACTTACCTCTATAAAATATCCAAACACCTTGTTGTATTTTACTTTCATCGAAGCTATTCCGGTTCTTTTGCTTTCCTTTTCCTGCAGATCTTTAATGAAATTTTTTCCTTCTCTACTTATGGATTTAAGATCGTCAAGTTCGTTGTTATATCCTTTTCTGATTATGCTCCCGTCTTTAAGAGAAAGCGGCGCATCGGGATCTATGGATTCTTCAATAAGATTTACAAGATCTTTTAAATCAACAAATGAATCACGTGTATTTTTTAAAAGATCGGATTTTACATTTGATAAAGCTAGTTTGAATTTTGGGAGATACTCAAGCGATTCTTTAAGGCCAAGCATGTCTCTGGCGTTACCAGAGCCAAGACTTAACTTGGAAATAATTCTTTCAATATCGGCTATATTTTTAAGCAGTTCAGCTATTTCCTGATGAAGGCTATTTCCGGTAAAAAATTCTTCTACCGCATCAAGTCTGCTTTCTATTTCGGTCTTATCCAAAAGGGGATGCGTGAGCCAGAATTTAAGCATTCTTGCCCCCATGGAAGTTTGAGTTTTATCTATAACAGAAATTAAAGAGCCTTCTTTTTCCTGATCTCTAAGTGTTTTAAGTAGTTCCAGATTTCGCAAAGTCGATTCATCAATCGGCATATACTCATCCGTATGGAAATATCTTATGGCTTGAAAATGCGGCAAATCACTTTTCTGAGTTCCTTTTAAATATTCAAGCAATATGCCCGCGGCATTTATCGCAAAAGGATATTCTTCTATTCCAAAACCGGTAAGCGAATTAACTTTGAAATGTTTAATCAATATATCTTTTGCATCTTTGTAGCACTCATAAGGGAAAAAACAGGCGGACTCGAAATGACTTTTTAACTGATTTCCTTTTTCCGATTCATAAAATTCCGTATTTAAAATGCACTCCGCGGGTGAAATTTTTGAAATCTCCGTAACGAGCTCCATAAAATCTTTAACCTGTGTAGTGGCGAATTCTCCGGTTGTTAAATCGGCATAAGAAAGACCAAAAAAATCTTTTCCGGCGATTATACTTGCAACGAAATTATTACTTTTTGTATCAAGTATATTTTCATTGAAGGTGGTGCCCGGAGTTATAACTCTTGTAACGGCGCGTTCAACTATTCCCGGAAGTTCCGGGTCGCTCATTTGGTCGCAAATCGCAACTTTTTCGCCAAATTTTGTAAGTTTTGCAATGTAATTCTCGGCTGCATGATGAGGAACTCCGCACATTGGAACTTTTCCTTCACCCTTGTTGCGGGCGGTAAGAGTTATATTCAAAAGCTTGGACGCCTTTATCGCGTCCTCGCCGAACATTTCATAAAAATCTCCAAGCCGAAAAAACAAAATACAATCAGCATATTGACGTTTAATCTCTTCGTATTGTTGCATCATCGGAGTCGCCATACAAAAGAACCGTGAAAAGCCCCATTCGGTACCAAACTATATCGAACTTAGGCTATTATGTCCACTTTTTATGGAGCCGATGATGGGAGTCGAACCCACGACCTCTGCTTTACGAAAGCATTGCTCTACCAACTGAGCTACATCGGCGCAAAGTGGCAAAAGAAAATTACCACATTGCGATTTGACCGTCCATTTTATAGTAACTTTTTCGTAAAGATTTCATCCAGAAGCGCAATTTTTGCACCAATGATCTTTTTTTGAAGTTGGTTGGAAATGGTTTTACGAACCATAATCTTGGTTTTCTTGATATTCTTACGTTCATAATTTTTTGGTTATATGAATTTTTTTAGGGTCGGATAAAAAGCCGATGAAATTTTGAGTTTTTCCATCGAGAATTAACTTAAAGCTTTATAATCCCTAGCGATAGTATCTAATTAGTCCGGTTACAACGCCCTGCACAAGCAGTTCGTTTTCAGGATATATGTCGCTATATGTGGGATTTTCAGCTTTTAAATAATGAGTGCCGTTTGATGTGATGTATCTTTTTACCGTATTCTGTCCGTCTACAAGCGCAACAACCACATCTCCATTTCTCGGTGATTTTTCAGAGTTTACAACAACCATGTCTCCTTCAAATATTCCGGCATTTATCATACTTTCGCCTATAACTTTTAGTAGGAAAAAGCCCTCACGTTTACTTGCGATATCGGTACCTACATCGTACCAAGAATCAATGTATTCTTCGGTTAATATCGGTCCTCCGGCAGGTATGAATCCCAGCAAAGGCAGTTTTATGGATTCAGATTCAAGCCTTCTTTTAACGCTTTCCAATATTTTTATTCCGCGTGGAGTATCATCTCTATTTATGTAGCCTTTTTCTTCCAAGGCTTTTAAATGTTTTAAGATACTGTTGTCGGAATTAACGTTAAAATGCTCTCTCATCTCTCTTATGGTTGGAGATGAACCGTGTTTTATTTGGTACTTTTCTATGTATTTAAGTACTCCTTCTTGTTTTGGTGTGAGAAATTTCATCTTTAATAGGTGAGTGTACGCTCACATAATAGGTGAGACTGCACTCACCGTCAAGACTTTTTTGAAAATTTATTCGAATTCGAAAATCTTTTTCTTTGAATACCGCATCAACAAGACCGGAACAAGGTTGTAAATTCTTCTTACAGACCGGTTATGATGCCTTACTTTTTCATTATATTTGTTGGACATTTCTTCGATTTCATTTGAAATTTCTTTAAATTCTTTTCTTAATTCAAGGAAATTTGTATTCTGCGCCAAATCGCGATTCTCGGCAGCAAGATCCAAAAGTTGTTTTATATTGCCGGATAAAGAATGTTCAATGGTAATTTTTTCCGCACCAGGAACTGTGTTTTTACCAGACTTATCTCTTACCTGAATTGACTGCTCTATGATTCTTTCGTATTCGATTTTTTTGTTCTCCGGAGTATGAAGCCTGATTGTTTCAATCAGATTTGGGATCAAATCTTGCCTGTATTGAAGCTTATCCATAAGGTTATACCATCTTGTATTCAGGTCGTCGCGCATCGTACGTATGTGTACAATCGACATACTTCCAAGAAAAATAAGAACGATTACAACTCCTATACCGATAAAAATAATATTTTCCATGCCTAAAGTTTACCAATATCTTGCCCTCTATGACAACCCTGAAATAGGTTCATTTTTTTTAATGCTCTTATGCGTTGGTACATCCTTATTTGAAAGTCCTTTCTGTATATATTCTCTTTTTAATTCATTTATTTTCCTAAAATAGTACCCGGGATTCGGTATAAAGCTAAGTGTTTTTGTTGTGGATGTTGAAGAAAGGGTGATTATAAGCTCTCCGAAATTCAACATTTTTTTCATAATTCCGTGCTTGGATTCTTTTATGTCCTGGATTTTAGAAAGGTCTATGGCATCTTTAGAGTCCCTTAAATAAAGTGATTTATCTACATCTACGATTCGGTAATTTGTTATCACCACTATCTCAAGGTAATACTTTATGAGTCTAAGGAAAAAATGATGTATGTATAAAGTAAAAAGACAAACTATTGAAAATGCGAGCAATGTTATAAGTGAAGAATCCTGTGAGAAGAATGTGTATACTCGAACGAAATTTGCGATTAATAAAATTAAAACTGTAATAAAAATTAAAAAACCTAAAATATCACGAATGAGTACTATCCAGTGTTTTCTGCAGAAACATTCCACAGTTTCATTCTCCAACTGACCTTTAAAATGCCTGTCTGTATTTAAAGTTTCGCTCATAATGTTATGTCAAACATGAATACCGTAGATATAACGCCGAATAAAATTGAAATGACAATGTAGGCGGCCGCTATGTATCTAAGCCTTACAAAGCCAAAAAGAAGAGTGTATTTTGACTCGTCAAAACGATAACGATTTATGTATCGATAAAGAATTTTTACGCTCATCAGACAGAATCCGATTGAGATTATGCCTATAACTGTAGTGATCCACACGAGTGCCATAACTGTGTGGTTAATTTGCCCTAGCGATTATATAATATAACGAAATGCCAAAAAGTCAATGTATCAACACTTTTTTTCTTCCGTTATACATGCGTCACCAAGATATCTGTCCAGTACTTCGATTATGTTTTTTACGCCCTGGCTTTCATTTGGAATTTCCTTTTCGACACGTTTGTATTTGTCCCAAGGAAGAATCTTGCCTATGGCGCGGATTAGATTTTTGTACGTTAACAGTTCATCTTCTATTACTATGGTGCCTTCATGTTTCTCCTGATATGCAAACGCGTTTAGAAGCTGTTCACCTCTACTTGCAGAGCTTCCTATTGGTATTAATATTGCCGGAATTTTTAGTGCTTCTATTTCGGCCAAAGTATTTGCTCCCGATCTTGCTATTACCAAATCCGTAATACGATAAAAATCCGGAAGTTGCTCGTCTATGTATTCATAGGCTTTATATCTTGAGTGATATTCTTCCGGAAGTGGTAGCGCGGGTTGTAATTTTCCGTAACCGGTTATGTGTATAATTTGATAATGATGAGCCAGTTCATTGGCGGCGAGAGAAATATCTTCATTTATGTGCTTTGCCCCCTGACTTCCGCCCATAACCAGAATTATTGGAATATCCTTTGAAAAACCGGTTAGTTTATATGCGTGTTCACTTTTTCCCTGAAAAATCGATTCGCGTACGGGATTTCCGGTTACAATTTTATTTTTGTGCTTCATGAAATATCTTTGACTTTCATGATGAGCAAGGCACAAAACGCTTGCTTTCTTTGCACTTACTTTATTGGCCAATCCGGGCGTTATGTCGGATTCGTGCATTATAGTAGGAATTTTTAAAAGTCTTGCCGCGAACATTACCGGGATACTCACATATCCTCCTTTGCTAAAAACGACCTGCGGTTTAAAAGCTCTTAAAGCCGAAAATGCCTGAGCTATTCCGACAGGAACTCTAAAAAGGTCGGTAAAATTTTTAAAAGAAAAGTATCTTCTCATTTTGCCGGTTGCAATTCCTTTGTAGGCTACGTTAATTTTAGGAATCATTTTTGCTTCCGGTCCTTTTTTCGATCCGATATAAAGAATGTTTATATCCGGATATTTTTCTTTAAGCTTGGTTATCAGGGCGATATTCGGGATAATATGTCCTCCCGTGCCCCCTCCTGTGAAAACGATGCGTCTCATATGGTGTTGTGTATCTTGATATATTTAAAAGAATTCCAATGCCGATAAGTGTTGTTAAAATTGACGATCCGCCATAACTTACAAGTGGAAGTGTTATGCCTGTTACAGGCAAAAGTCCAGTGTTTACGCTTATATTTATAAATGCTTGAGCGGTGATCCATGTAGTTATTCCTATCGCGACAAGCATTGAGAATCTGTCTGGTGCGGTATTTGCTATTCTAAAGCCCCTGTATGCAATTACAGTATAGCCAATTACAACAAAAAATACTCTAAAGAATCCAAGTTCTTCCGCTGACGCCGCAAAGATAAAATCGTCCGATGCCTGTGGTAGCCAGTATGATTTTTGTACTCCCTGAGTAAGTCCTTTGCCCCAAACTCCACCGCTTCCAACAGCTATATTTGCCTGTTCTGATTGCCAGCAGTAATCTTCCACGCAATCTTTATCCAACGAAACGTATGCAGTAAACCTTTCACGCACATGGCTTACGTTTGCTATAACCATAACTGCTATTAAAAAGGCCGCAAGTCCTCCAAGTAAAAGATGTCTTATTTTTGCTCCCGCAACAAAATAAATTGATACAGCCACTGTTGCCAAAACAAGTGTCGATCCAAGATCCGGCTGAAGAACAACCGGTAAAATTATAATTCCGGAAATAACGCAAAATGGTATAAATCCGTATTGAAAATCACCTACGTCTTTTGTTTTTTCGTCCATCCATCTTGCCAGATAAAATATAAGTGCAAGTTTTGCGAATTCGGAAGGCTGAATGGATGTATTAAAAATAACAAGCCAGCTTCTTGCTATTGTGTTCAAGCTGGAACCGAAAATAAGAACAAATAAAAGAAGGAACATAGTGCCCGCAAACATCGGGAGAGCCATTTTTTTCCAAAATTTATAAGGAATTTTTGCGCATATAATAAGAGCTATAAATCCGATTATCACCCTTATTACGTGATTTCTGAATAATAAATAACAATCAACACCTTCTTGCTCGCAATTAGGATACAAAATTTCCGGAGCGGAAAGCTGAATGGACTTTGGCACGCCTATACTTGTGATCATGACAACGCCAAAAAGCAGTAGCGCTAAAGTGAAAACGAGCAATATTGTGTCCGACTTGGTTTTCTGCATTAAATCCGAATTTATAAGCCTGACAATAGTACATTAAATTTGCGTTTGCAGGCAACATTTCGTGGTATACTTGGACTTGCTATGGAAAATATTAAGTGGAGACATATAGGAATATTTGCTTTGTTTGTTTTGGACTCGTTTATTCTTGATAGAGTTCTTAAGGAATATTTGCTTTACTCTTTGGACTCAAGACTGGAAATAATCCCGAATGTTTTTGCGCTTACAATTCAGGAAAATCCGGGTATAGCTTTTAGCATAAAACTGCCTTATTACTTACAGCTGATTCTTGCTCCGGCACTTATTCTTGTTGGAATTAAATTAGCTTTTGACTATCTTGATTTGAATAACAAGTTCGTTCTTGTTGTTCTTGGTGTTATTGTTGGCGGCGCGCTTGGAAATTTTGTGGACAGGGTTATGTATAGCGGAGTTATCGACTATATTTCGTTCTGGCATTATCCGGTTTTTAATCTGGCCGATGTATTTATTGTAGTTGGGATCTTTATTATTATTGCGTTTTATGGTAAAATAAAAAGAGTTTAATTCCTAGATTAAGCCTATATGGAACAACAAGACACCATGGACGCATCTCCAAGATTTACCTTTTTGTCGCTTATTACAAGAACAATTTCGGGTCTTGGCGGTGGTATAGCGGGAACAATAATACTTCTTATTATTTACATGCTTAGCAGCTCAATTCTTAGGCCTGTTTTAACTCAGGCGGAAGAAGGAGTGGACGTTACACCGCTTTTCACGGTTGTAATTATGGTGATGGTTTTTGTTTCACTTCTAGCTGCAAATATTTTTGCTCCGTTGTTTATTTCTTTTACGCAGGGGGACAGATACAAAAGAACCGCAACCGCGCTTTTTCAGATTTTTATAATAAACATTGTTGTATTTGTAATGCTTGTTCCGGTTTATTTGTTTTCGGCCGGTTCAGGTCTTGAATTTATGTCCTTTGTTGCCGGCTTACAGATGTCATTGGCTGTTATTGGAAGCGCAATGGTTTTTGAGGTTATCTCAAATTATAAATACGTATTGCTTGGCATTTACAGTATTATTTTCGCGGTTCTTGCCGCAGTTGTTTTCAGCGGAATACTTTATCAGGCAACAGGAAGCGCACTTGTTCTTTTATTCCTTGCTCTCCCTCTTTTGTGGGGTGGAATCGGTTTTATTTTTGGAATCGTGGGAATGATTTACAGCTGGATTGTTTCAACCTGGGGAGTTGATTATCTTGCAGCAAATCAGGAATATTCAAAAGATTACGGAGTACAGGAAAACGAAAACGAAGTTGAAATCGTTGAACCTACACCTGAAGATACGGAAGGTGTTGATTTCCTAAGAAAGTAATAATCAACGAAGATTCTTTTTGATGGCTTCTTCCATTACACTGAAAGGTGCTTTTTGCGATGTCCAAAGCTCAAAAGCGGCAACTCCCTGATGAAGAAGCATTCTGTCGCCGGTTATTACGGTTGCTCCGGCTTCACGCGCGTCTTTAACTATTCTTGTTTCGATTGGATTGTAAATCATTTCCATTATCATCATATTGCTTTGCAATAATTCCGGAGAAACAATTTCCACTCCGTCTCTTTTGTTAAGTCCGGCGGATGTTGCCTGAATTACAATTTTTGGGCTATAAGACTCAAAATCATCAAGTTCTCCGTATTCACAATTAAACTCTTCCGCAAGGGCTTTGGCTTTGGAAAGTGTTCTGTTTAGAATCGTAATCGGCCAAGCATCGTTTTTATGAAGCGCGTATATTGCCGCTCGGGCAGCTCCACCGGCTCCAAGTATAACAACACTTTTATTCTCTATTTGTGTTTTTTCGAGTAATGATTTTTCAACACCTATCCAATCGACATTTGTTCCGATAAGAGAACCTTTGTCCCAATATATTGTGTTTACCGCCCCTATTTTTTTGGCTGTTGCATCAATGGAATCAAGAAAAGGCATAACGGCCTGCTTATAAGGCGTTGATACGCTCAATCCTTTTATCTTTTTATCACGGACTTTTTTGAAAAAATCATCCAATTTTTCCGGAGAAATTTCGAAGAAGTCGTATGAGGCCTTTATTCCAAGTGCCTTGAAACCCGCATTGTGCATTACCGGTGATAACGAGTGATGTGCCGGAAACGCAAGTATTCCATAAGTATCCATACCCCCATTCTACTATAACTTCGTTGAAAAAGCAGTGATTTTTTGATATAATTAACAGATTCGAATATAAAACAAAAAAAACAAATGATTAATTGGCTTATACCAACGGCTTCGGCCCAGGTTGGAACCAAGGTTACCGGGGAGACAAGTGAGCAACTTGCAGGAGTTCTTGACTTTGTTATCGTTAAAATCCCGTCTTTTATCGCCGCTTTTGTAGTTTTTGTACTTTTCTTTCTTATCGCGAAAGCTATTAAAGGAATTGTTGAAAACAAAATGGCCGATAAATTTGAAGAGCATAAAGAAATGCAAATTCTTGCCGGAAGGACAGCTTCAACAGCTACAATAATTATTGGCGCCACGGTTTCTTTGAATATAGCGGGAATTGATTTGACCGTAATTATAGCCGCTGCCGGATTTGGTATAGGTTTTGCCTTAAGAGATATAATTACAAATTTTCTTGCCGGAATGATGATTCTTGCGCAGAAACATTTTACAATCGGAGACTTTATTAAGGTTAATGGAACAATGGGAAAAATAATTGATATACAGGCAAGAGCAACGGTTTTGCAGTCAATAGACGGGACAAGGGTGATTGTGCCTAACGCACAGCTTTTTTCAAACCAGGTTACAAGTTTTACATCCAATCCTTTTAGAAGAATTGAAGTTAATGTTTGCGCTGCATATGGCGAAGATATAGAGCTGGCGATAAAAACATGTTACGCGGTGGTTCAGCATACAAAAGGTGTTTTACTTGAACCTAAACCGGTTGTACTTGTTAAAGAATGGGGCGCAAATAATATTGATATGGTGGTAAGGGCTTGGGTTGATTCAAGAAGCGCATGGCTAAAAATAAAGAGCAATTTAACGGTTAGTTTGTTAAAGGCGTTTGATGAAATGAATATAAGATATGACTTCCAGAGGGTTACGCTTGATTACGATAAAGATATAGCCGAAAAACACGCGGCAACAGTTGTTGATACTGCGAAGCTTCCGGAATGGCTTAATCGCGTAAAGGATGGCGAATCCGAACAAGTGGGACAAAAGACAAATTTTCAACCTTATGAGCCTTCAAAAGGGCCTGCAGTGGATAGGCCGGGGGCTTCATTCTTAAGTGTCCAGCAAAAAATCCAACAACAGGTACAGGCTGAAAGTCAGCCTGCGGTACAGCCAGTGGTGCAGTCTGTGGAGGTGCAGCCGGTGCCGTCTCAGCCGGGAGTTGAAGAACAACCGCCGGTTGTACAAGTGCAAGTGCAAGTGCCTGTGCAGTCTCAGCCTAGCGTTGAAGTGCAAGCAAGCACACCGGTTGCCGAATCAAAGATTTAAAAAGGCGATTAGGTGCCTGTTGTGCGAAGTTCTCTTTTGTGAAAAAATAACATTAAGGAAGATTCTACCACATTTTATTATTAATTTTTAAGGAGCAAAACTATGGCAAATTCAAATGAGCCGTCTCAAGGACAGACTATAAAATGTCCTGCGTGTAAAGAAGATATTCAGCTGGGCGCAAAGAAATGTAAACATTGTGGTGCTGATTTAAGGAATTTGTTTGTAAAGCATAAAATTATAACCGGCTTACTAATTATTATTGGAATTGGAATCATTGGAAATGCCATGGGAGGCAATGAAACAAAAAATACTTCGAGCAATTCATCAACTGTCAACAACACACAAGAAGCTAAATCCGCTACAGATGCAAAAGTTGAAGCAGACGACCAAGTTAAGACTGCAACTGTTCCAGCCGAGTACAAATCTGCTCTCAACAAAGCCACGACATATGCTAGCATGATGCACATGTCCAAGCAGGGAGTTTACGACCAGCTTGTTTCAGAATATGGAGAAAAGTTTTCGGCTGCCGCTGCACAGTATGCAATAGACAATATAGATGCAGACTGGAATGCAAATGCGCTAGCTAAGGCAAAAACCTATCAGGAGACTATGAGTATGTCTCCAGCCAGCATTCATGATCAATTGGCTTCTGAGTATGGTGAAAAGTTTACGCAA
>Ga0265297_10008173_pt1 | contig 14083 bp, 13 predicted proteins | sample Munlanlwell13791_FD_192502 | JGI IMG/M metagenome (GOLD analysis project Ga0265297, IMG submission 192502) | Leachate microbial communities from a municipal landfill in Southern Ontario, Canada - Leachate well 137-91 | ecosystem: Engineered > Solid waste > Landfill > Unclassified | place... | reverse complement strand
TCTTCCCGGTCATTGTATGGGATATTTAATCCCCCCTGGTCGGGACGCAGGCCAAAATGCCTGATCTGATCGAAGAGAAACGAATTTTGTTCCGGTATGACCGCTCGAAGCAAAAGGATGGCTTTATCTAATGGCGTTGCGGCTTGGCTATTGTTCTTGGCGAGGATCGCTTTCAATCGCGCTTTGATCTTGGGGGTTATTTCAAACGGGTCTTCCAAGCCAGAGCGGCGGAGCGCCTTTAAAGTGTTGTTGATCACCTGATTTTCCGGACCGATCGCTCCCCGCCGATCCAGGACGATATCCCATAGTCTGGCGGCCGGGACGTCGCGTAACCGGACCCTGTCGGTTTGTTGCCGGCCGAATTTTTCGATGATCAAATGGTTTAAAGATAATGATGTTTTACAGGCCATTGTTCTGAATATCTATCGATAAAAAACCGCTAATATTTCAAATTAATTAGTGGGTGACTATCGGGGGAAGGTCAGTTCATTTTTCCAAAGAATCGGATGGCCCGACTTATCTTTAATATGTTATAATTTTCCCATGTCAGTCAGATTATTCGATACTACTTTACGCGACGGCGCCCAGACCGAGGGGATCTCTTTTTCCCTTGAGGATAAGATCAAGATCACTCGTCTCCTCGATGAGTTTGGTATCCACTATATTGAGGGTGGTTGGCCGGGAAGTAATCCCAAGGATATCGAGTTTTTTCAGAAGATGAAGTCGGTCCAACTGCGACAAGCCAAGCTAGTTGCTTTTTCTTCCACCCGCCGGGCCGGAATAAAAGTCGAGGACGATAAAAATATCGCGACGCTGATCGCCGCCGAAACGCCGGCGGTCTCGATCTTCGGCAAGAGCTGGGATTTCCACGTGACCGACGCTCTCAAGACGACCCTGGAAGAAAATCTGGCGATGATCTCCGACACGGTCGCGTACCTGAAAAAAGCGGGCCGCGAAGTGATCTACGACGCCGAACATTTTTTCGATGGTTACAAGGCCAATCCGGAATACGCGCTGAAATGTTTGCTGGCCGCGAGTGAGGCGGGCGCCGATCTACTTTGCCTCTGCGATACCAACGGCGGCACGCTGGCTTATGAAACCCAGCGGATCATCAACGAAATAAAGAACCAATTAACGGTCCCGTTCGGGATCCACGCGCATAACGATGCCGAATGCGCCGTTTCCGTTTCCGGTATGGCGGTTTATTGCGGCGCGACGCACGTCCAGGGGACGATCAACGGTTATGGCGAGCGTTGCGGCAACGCCAACCTTTGCTCGATCATTCCACTTTTGAAATTGAAATTGAAAGTTGATTGCGTTAGCGAGGAACAGCTGCGCGGCTTGACCGAGCTTTCCCGGCACGTCGCGGAGATCGCCAATTTGCCGCTGTCACCGCATCAGCCTTACGTTGGTCGCTCGGCCTTTGCCCACAAAGGGGGCATTCACGTCAGCGCGGTCGCCAAAAATCCCGGCACTTATGAACACATCGCCCCCGAAGCGGTCGGCAACGAACGGCGGGTGACGATCTCGGAACTTTCCGGGGTCAGCAACATCCTCCACAAAGCGGAGGAGTACGGGATCGACTTGAAGAAGGATTCGCCGGAGATCAAAGGGCTGATCAAGACCTTGAAAGAGATGGAAAACCAGGGCTATTCATTTGAAGAAGGGGAAGCTTCGTTTGAAATGCTGGTCAAAAAAGTTTTGGGCCAATTCAAACCGTACTTTGATCTCGAAGAATTCCGGGTCGAGACCGGGAAGAAGGGGACCTCTGCGGCTAAAGTTAACGCCTTTATCAAACTCAAGGTTGGCGATAAACATTATGACGCCAGCGCCAGCGGCGACGGGCCGGTTAACGCTCTCGATAACGCCCTGCGCAAAGTCCTGGAAGGTTTATATCCCCAGCTCAAAGAGATGAAGTTGACCGATTATAAGGTCCGGGTCTTAAACACCGAAGCGGGGACCGCGGCCAAGGTCCGGGTGACGGTTGAATCGGCGGATGACAGCAAAGTCTGGGGAACGGTCGGCGTTTCCGAGAACGTGACCGAAGCCAGCTGGCTGGCGCTGATCGATTCGATCGAATATAAGCTGATGCTCTGCGCCAGATAAACCTCGTTTTTTCACCTTATTAATTGTGGTATAATCGATAGTATTATGAATACGGTAAATCTCCCGCTTACGGCAAAAATCAACGCTGCCGGCCACTTGGAGATCGGGGGTTGCGACCTCCTCGCGGTCGCTAAAGAATTCGGGACCCCGCTTTACGTGATCGATGAGGCAACGGTCCGTTCCCAATGCCAAACATATCTGCGCTCTTTCCGAACGTATTATCCTCAAACCGAGTTGGTTTTCGCCAGCAAGGCCCTGTGCGCGGTCGGCGTGGCGAAGGTTATTGCCAGCGAGGGGTTTGGTTTCGACGTTTCTTCCGGCGGCGAGCTCTTTACCGTCATGAAAGCAAAAGCCGATCCGAAAAAGATCTGTTTTCACGGTAACAATAAATCGTTGAAAGAGATCGAAGAGGGGATCAAAGCCGGGGTCGGTCGTTTTGTCGTAGACAATCAGTACGAATTAGCCAATCTCGCTAGCACGTCGGAACGGCTTGGCCGCGACGTTTCTATCCTGGTCCGGGTCAATCCCGGGATCGAAGCCCACACCCACGAATTTATCCAGACCGGCCGGATCGACTCGAAATTCGGCGTGCCGCTGGACGAACTAGCTGAACTGGTGGAGGCGGTCCGCAAAACCAAACGGCTCAAGCTGGCCGGTTTTCACGCCCATATCGGTTCGCAGATCTTCGACGTCGAACCGTTTATTGCCGAAGCGAAACTGCTCGTCTCGTTGACCAATAAATACGGGACTACGGAGCTGAGCCTGGGGGGCGGGATCGGGATCCCGTACCTGGCCAGCCAACAGGCGCCGAACATCGAAGAGTTTGCCAAACGGATCGCGGCTGAACTTAACGGCAAGACCACGGCCAAATTATATCTTGAACCCGGCCGCTCGATCGTCGGGCAGGCGGGGGTCACTCTTTATGCCATCGGCGCGATCCGCGACATCCCGGGGATCAGAAAATACCTGATCGTCGACGGTGGCATGTCGGATAACCCGCGCTACATCCTTTATCAGGCGGTTTACGAAGCCTGTTTAGCCCATAATCCGGGCGCGGCCAAGACTGAAACGATCACTATCGGCGGACGCTTCTGCGAGTCGGGCGATCTGGTCATTAAAGACGGCAAACTGCCGCCGGCCAAGGTCGGCGATCTGATAGTCGTTTCGTGCACCGGCGCCTATAATTATTCGATGGCTTCCAATTATAACCGGGTGCCGCGGCCGGCGCTGGTCATGCTGAATGGCGGCAAAGCGAAAGTTGTCGTCAAACGGGAAAGATACGAGGATTTGATCGCCAATGATGCCATTTGAGCTCCGCTGGGTCGACCTGATCGATATTTTTACGGTCGCCGTAATAATATATTACTCGCTCCTCTGGCTGCAGGGGACGCGGGCGATCTCCCTTATTCGCGGCTTGATCGTTCTCCTCTCCCTTTACGCGACCGGGCGGTTGATCGGACTTTATACCATTAACTGGCTGTTTGAAAAGTTCGCGCCGGTGGTCGCGGTCATGCTGGTCATTCTTTTTCAACCGGAATTACGCCGTACCCTGGAGCGTTTTGGCCGGGGGCGGATCCTGGGGATCTTTTCCCTGTCGACCGTTCAAGACGGGAGCTATTACATCCGAAGCGTGGTCCGGGCGGTCCAGCAGCTGTCGGAAGAAAAGATCGGCGCCCTGATCGTGATCGAACGGGTCATGGGGATGACCGAGCACCTGGAATCCGGCGTGCGGCTCGACTCCCTGTTGTCGACCGAGCTGCTGCTCTCGATCTTTGAACCGCGTTCGCCGCTTCACGATGGGGCGGTCATTGTCCAGGGGGACCGGATCGTCTCGGCGAGTTGTTTGCTGCCGATCTCCGATAGCCGCCTGCTCGATCACCGGCTGGGGACCAGGCACCGGGCGGCGGTCGGCCTGTCGGAGATATCCGACGCCATGGTGATCGTCGTTTCCGAAAAGACCGGGATCGTTTCAGTCGCTGAAAACGGGAGCCTGATCCGTCATTTAACGAGCGATCTGTTGGAAGAAAAGCTTTTCGCGCTGTACCGGGTGGAGAAACCAAAATTGGACCTTTTTGGCTGGAAACATGAACATCAAACAACTGCAAAATAAAAAAGGCCGGGAAAAGATCGTGATGCTGACCGCGTACGATCATCCGGTCGCTAAACTCCTGGACGGGGCCGGGCTCGACGTCGTTTTGGTCGGCGATTCCCTGGGGAATGTCGCTTTAGGTTACCGGAACACACTGCCTGTGACCATGGATGAAATGGTCATTCACGTTCAGGCGGTTGCCCGCGGCGTTGAAAACGCCTTGATCGTGGCCGACCTGCCGTTCGGTTCTTACCAGATCGAACCGAAAGAAGCGGTCCGCTCCGCCGTTCGCCTGGTCAAAGCCGGGGCCGACGCGGTCAAACTTGAGGGAGCGGAGCATCTGGCAGCGGTCCGCGAAATTATTAAAGCCGGGATCCCGGTCATGGGGCATCTGGGCTTTACCCCGCAGTCGGTTAAACTGCTTGGCTATAAGGTCCAGGGGAAAGAAAAAAAATCAGCCGCTAAAATAGTGGCCGACGCCAAGCTGTTGGAAAAAGCCGGTTGTTTCGCGTTGGTCATTGAACTGGTCCCCGAAGAGCTGGGGGCGAAAATTTCCAAGTCGCTGAAGATCCCGGCCATCGGGATCGGCGCCGGCGCGAAAGTTGACGGCCAGGTCTTGGTAACGAACGACCTGATCGGCCTTTTTGATTCGCCGCCGAGCTTTGTTAAGCCGCGGGCCAACGTGGCGGGGATCATTAAAAAAGCGGTCGGGGATTATATCCGCGAGGTGAAACAATGAGGCCATGCCCGCAAAAAATGCATTTTGGTTTTGGCGAAAAGTATCCGCCGGCGCTTCGTAATTTGACGGTTGACGGAAAGCATCACGGACAGGATTTCCTGACCCCGACCGGAACGCCGATCATCGCCTGCGTTAACGGAGTGGTTTACGACCGCTCGTTCCATCGCGGTTACGGCCTCTCTTTCTGGATCAAGTTTTTTGTCGCCGGAAAGACCTATCGTTTGATCCTGGCCCATCTTTCCAAGATCACCAACCAGAAAAAAGTCGGCCAGAAGATCGGCAAGACCGAAGTGATCGGCAAATCAGGCGACAGCGGGATGGCGACCGGCCATCCTCATCTGCACCTGGAAGTCCAGCAGCTAAAAAATGGAGCTTGGGCGGCGATCGATCCCGGCTTTGTGACCGGCTGTTAAAAAAATATTTTGATGTGATCGGGCCCCCGTAGCTCAGTTGGATAGAGCAGCAGTTTCCTAAACTGTTGGCCGCAGGTTCGATCCCTGTCGGGGGCAGATCGCACGAGAAGATTAATTATGAACATAATTTTAATTGGCTTTATGGGTTCCGGTAAATCGGCGGTCGGTCGGGCTCTGGCCGAGCGGCTCCGCCTGGAGTTCCTGGACACCGACGAGTTGATCGAAGGGGCGGAGGGGATGAAGATCAGTAAGATCTTCAAGGAAAAAGGGGAAGAGTATTTCCGCGCCCTGGAAACGGACACTTTGGAGACCCTGGCCACTTACGATAATTTTGTCCTGTCGACCGGCGGCGGGATCATTTTGCGGGAAGCAAACGTGGCGCTTTTAAGGAACCTGGGTAAGGTTGTCTTGCTCTGGGCCGAACCAGACGTGATCTTTGAACGGGTCGGCAAAGAAAAACACCGTCCGCTCCTCAACGTCTTGGACCCGAAAGCGGAGATCAATAAGATCCTGAACGTCCGGCGGGCGAAATATCAGGCGGCAGCGCAGGTTACGATCGATACGTCGACCATTCCGGTCGCCGAAGTGGTCGAAAGGATAATCAAACAACTATGAACAAGATTCGAGTTAACTTAAAAGAAAACAGCTACGACATCCTGATCGGGACCGATATTTTACCGGAGCTTGGCAAGATTATTGAAGCGAACGACTGGGGCCGTGAAGTTATTATCATTACTGACCCGCTGGTCAACGATCTGTACGGAGACCGGGTCCGTAAAGGTTTTAAAACGAAACCGCTGATCATCGAAACCAAGCGGGGAGAGAGCCACAAGACTTTGGCCGAAGCGGCCAGGGTTTTTGATATCTTGGTCCGCCATGGCGCCCATCGCGATTGCCTGATCATCGCTCTTGGCGGCGGAGTGGTGGGGGACCTGGCCGGTTTTGTCGCCGCCAACTATATGCGCGGCGTTCCCTACATTCAGGTGCCGACGACCCTTTTGGCCCAGGTCGACGCTTCGATCGGCGGCAAAACGGCGGTCAACCATCCCAGGGGAAAGAACCTGATCGGCGCTTTTTACCAGCCGAAATTGGTCTTTATCGACGTTAAAACGTTAACTTCGCTGCCGGTTCGCGAATTGCGGACCGGTCTGGCGGAAATCGTTAAATACGGCATGATCAAAGACGCCGGCTTTTTTAAATTTCTGGAAGAGAACGCCCACCATCTCCACACCAGGGCTTTTGAAAAAGACGATACGCTGCGCGCCGCTCTCAAGCTCTGGCAGACGATCGTCGCCGAGTCGGCCAAGATCAAGGCCGAAGTGGTCGAAAAAGACGAGAAGGAAGCCAAGCTCCGGATGATCCTGAACTTCGGCCACACCGTCGGCCACGCGATCGAATCGCTGACCCGTTACCGTTCTTACAACCATGGGGAAGCGGTGGCGATCGGGATGGTCGCGGCCTCGCTTATTTCGCAAAAACTGGGAGTAAGCGAGCCCAGCGTGATGGACCGCCTTTGCCGCTTGTTCGATAAGCTGGGCTTGCCCTCAGAGATCAAAGGGTTCCCGGCGGCCAAGATCATGGCCGGGATCAATCTCGACAAAAAAGTCATCGACGGCCGGGTTAATTTTGTCCTGCCGGAAAAACTGGGCAAGGTCATTATTCGCGACAACGTGCCGAGCGAGATCGTCAGACAAGCTTTACTTGAATTGGGGGCAAAATGAAAAACGCAGCGGAACAACTCGAGATCATTAAACGGGGGGCGGTTGAGATCATCCCCGAAAAAGAGCTGGAAGAAAAGCTCAAAACTGGCCGGCCGCTTCGGATAAAGTTCGGGGCCGATCCGTCGGCCCCCGATATTCATCTTGGCCATACCGTCGTTTTGAACAAACTGCGCCAATTCCAGGACCTGGGGCACCACGTCATTTTCCTGATCGGTGATTTTACCGCCATGATCGGCGACCCGACCGGAAAATCGGAAACCCGCAAGGCGTTGTCCAAAGAGCAAGTCGAAGAGAACGCCAAATCTTACAAAGAACAGGTTTTTAAGGTCCTCGATAAGCACAAGACCGAAGTTGTTTACAATTCCCACTGGCTGGAAAAAATGAACCTGATGGACGTCTTCAAGCTTTCCGCCCAGTATACCGTGGCCAGAATGCTGGAGCGAAAGGATTTCGCCGCTCGTTTCGAGAACGAAAAAGATATCTCCATCCTGGAATTTCTTTATCCCTTGTTGCAAGGACATGATTCGGTCCACCTGAAAGCTGATCTTGAAATTGGCGGGACCGATCAGAAGTTCAACCTTTTGATGGGACGGACCCTCCAGCAGAAAGCAGGTCAAGCCGCCCAGGTCGTCCTGACGATGCCGCTCCTTGAAGGGACCGATGGGGTCCAGAAGATGAGCAAGTCGCTCGGTAACTACATCGGCATTACTGAAACGCCGAACGAGATCTTCGGCAAGACGATGTCGATCTCCGATACCCTGATGATCCGTTACTACGAACTTTTAACCAGCGAGCCGCTGGCCGAAATCAAAGCGCTCCACCCGATGGAGGCGAAGAAAAAACTGGCCCGGTTGATCGTGGCCCGTTTTTACGGCGAGAAAGAAGCCGGCGCGGCGGAAGAGCATTTTACTTCGGTTTTTAAAAAAGGTGAGCTTCCCCAGGAAATTGAAACTATTTCCCTTGATCGCGGCGAACTGCCGCTGATCGATCTTCTGGCCGAGACCAAGCTCGCCCCTTCAAGATCGGAAGCCAAACGGCTGATCCAGCAAGGCGGCGTGTCGGTTGACGGCGAGACGCTGACCGACGAAAAAACCAAGATATCTTTGGCTAACGAACGGACGATCAAGGTCGGTAAACGGAAATTTCTGCGCGTCAAGAATGGCTAACCTCCATTTAATATACGGCGACGAACGTTTGCTGGTCGACGAGAAGATCGCCGCCTTCAAGAAATCGGTCGCTGACCCGTCGATCAACCTCGAACTGCTCGAAGGCGACTCTGTCACTCCCGGCGATTTAAGCAACGCCCTCCAAACGCAAACCCTCCTCGGCGGCGATAAGGTCGTGATCGTTCGCGAGATCGACGTTACCTCCGATAATCAGGCTGAATTCATGGCCCCGCTGATCAATCTGGCGCCCGGGGTGACCGCCGTTTTTCATTTCTCTTCGATCGATAAGCGGATGAAGTTTTTCAAGTTCCTGTCCGAGCGGGCGGAAGTGACCGAATGCAAATCGTTCGCTCCCTGGGAGACCGAGCAGGTCGAGAACTGGGTCTGGGAACGGGCGCAAAAGAACGGCAAAAAGCTGATCGGTGACGCGGGACGCTTGCTGATCGAGATCTGCGGGACCGATCTGGCCTTTCTGGCCAGCGAGATCGACAAGCTTGCCACTTACGTCGGGAAAAAGCCGGAGATCAATTCTACCGACGTCAACAAGGCCGCGTCGCAGGGGGAGGTCAATGTTTTTGCCCTGACCGACGCGCTCCGCTATAAAGACTTGCCGCAAGCCTTGGGCCTTTTTCAAAATCTCCTCCACAACCGGGTGGAACTTCTGCCGCTTCTAGGTCTTTTGCGGACCCAGTACCGGCTGATGCTCCAGATCAAAGCCCTTCCGGGACGAGACCGGAATCCATTTAACGTCGCCAAAGCGATCGGCGGGAACCAATTCAACGTCCGCAAGTGCCTGGAGACGATCGACCGTTTTTCCCTGGCCGAATTAAAAGCCGATATCCAACTGCTCTTGGAAACCAATTTAAAATTAAAATCCGGCGAGTCGCAAACGGTCGTCTTCGAGACCTTGCTGACCGCCCTGTGCGGGTCGTAGACGATGCCGCTTAAGGTCAGGCTCCGTTTGCTGTTTGGTTTTTTTCTGATCGGTTTTCTCATGGTGGTTATCCGGCTGGTCGATCTGCAGATAATCCATTACCAATTCTACCGGGAGAAATCGCAGAACCAGCGAATGAGGATTATCCCGATCTCTTCCAACCGGGGGGATGTCATGGACGCGCAGGGGGATATCCTGGCGACCACGGTCGATTCTTTTTCGGTCTTCACCAATAAGAAAGGTTTTTCCTGGATCATTCGCAAAGTCACGGAAGCCGAAGCCAAGAAAGCGTTGGCCAAGAACCCCAAAGCTTACCGGATGATCAAGGAGAAAAAGCGGATCTATCCCAAGAACCAGCTCTGTTCGCAGATCATTGGTTTTGTCGGCGTCGATAACCAGGGACTTTCCGGGGTTGAGCTCGCCTGGGATAAATACCTGCAGGGGAAATCGGGGAAGGTCGTGACCGAAGGCGACCCGACCGGCCGCGAGCTATACGGCGCGGTCCGGGAGATCGAACCGAGCGGTGACGGGCAAAACGTTACCCTGACGGTCGATAGCGCGATCCAATACGTCGCCGAACGGGAGATCAATCGGCAAGTCCGCGAGACAAGAGCGAAATCAGGCATGATCATCGTGATGAACGCCAAGAACGGCGATATTCTCGCTCTGGCCAGTAAACCGGATTTCAACCCGAATAGCTTCGGTAAATATAATTCCCGTCTCTGGCATCCCCGCGTCCTCGATCCCTACGAGCCGGGTTCAACCTTCAAGCTGATCTTGGCCGCGTCCGGTTTGGAGCAGGGAGTGATCAAGGCCGATTCCCGTCTCAAAGCGCTCGACCAGATCGAGATCGGCACCCGGATCGTTAAAAATTCCCACCAGATCAAATGGCAGGGGAGCACGATCTCGATCTCGGAAATGCTGGAGCAGTCGATCAATACCGCGACCGTCCAGGTCGGGGTCATGCTTGGCGCCCAGAACTACCACAAACATATTAAAAAGTTCGGTTTTGGCGAGCTGACCGGGTTCGGACTGGCCGGCGAATCGCGCGGCATTGTCATGGACTGGGAACGCTGGCCGAAATCGGCAGTGGGGATGACGACCTTTGGGCAGGGACTGTCGGTCACGCCGATTCAGCTCTTGCAAGCGGTTTCCGCTTTTGCCAACAAAGGGAAAATGGTTAAACCTCACCTGATCAAAAAAATTGAAGCGAGCGACGGTAATTTTATGAAGGTTTATGATGAGAAGCCGTCTAGACGGGCAATTTCCGAAAAGGTCGCCAAAGAAGTTTTGGAGATGATGCGGAACGTGGTTATCAAAGGGACCGGAAAAAAAGCCCAGATGGCTTATTTCACTGTTGGCGGCAAGACCGGGACGGCGCAAAAAGCGGCGCCAAACGGTCGAGGCTATTTAAAGAACTCTTTTGTCACTTCGTTTATCGGCCTGGCGCCGTTAAGCGATCCGGAGATCATCACGCTGGTGATCGTTGATGAGCCGCAAACTTCGATCTGGGGCGAGACCGTGGCGGTCCCGCCGTTCAAGACCGTGACCGAACATGCCCTTCGTTATTTGAACGCCCGGCCGGACATGCTATAGGGTTGGCAATAAGATTGCTGCCTCTCCCACCGTCCCGATCGGATCGGGACGGTCCCCCCTCTCCACAAAGTGGAGAGGGCCATGGGGAAGGGTGATGGCAACCGTTTTTTTCGGCCCTCTCCATCGAAGAGGGAGAGGGGGGACCAACCCGATTTCATCGGGTTGGTGGGAGAGGAAAAGAGAATGGCGATTAGTAAATGAAAAGGAAAAAGATATGAGAAAAATATTGTCCTCCTTATTGCTTCTTTGTTTTATCTCTTCCTCTATATATGCGGAAACTAATGATAAATATGGTGTACATCTAAATGTAGATAAGTCGACGCAGGCTAATCCTATATATATTCTTAATGATTCCAACTTTGATTTAGTAGTATCAATTGATGATGAAAATCGATATAAAATATGGGAAAAATACGAGTGTTATTTGCTTTTACCAAATGGTATGGTGCAAACTGATATTAACCAGTATCGTAAAATTCGTTTCACCGTTCATGTGAATACTACTGAAGCTAATACTAAGATCGGGTTGTTAATAAAAAACAAGCAAAACGCAAGGATATTTGGTTATACCGCTAACTTCAGAGGAGTTGTGTCTCTTTCCTCTCCTGACCGGTTGATTGCTGATATTTCGCCAGGCTTAGCTAAAATAAGTTGTGCGACCTTGTTCGTCTCCGGGCTTATTATTGATGCGTTTAAGACATCTAACATTTGGACGGGCGAGAAAAAGCCATTTGAAGCTTCGAATATAACTATAGGGGCGCTTATTTTATTTGTAAGTGGAGGTCTAGGGTGGATTTATTCAGATAATGTTATTGCTAACACAGCAAAGCCTTCATTTGAAACGTTGATATCTTTGCCGTATCGAGTGAGCAATTTAGATATGGGGGCGTTCAAAAAAGAGCGTGATAACAATAGGAATGTTTACGAAAACATTGATGTGTTTTTTATGCAAAATGATATCACAGAGAATGCTACCGCAGAACAACTTGCTGTCGTGTTTAATAGGTTGATTGAAATTCCAAATCTTGTGCAATTGATTGAAGATAATAAGGACATTCCACAAACACAACTCCAAAAAGCGGACGATGAGGTCAGGATTCAAAATAAGCATCTACTGAATGAAATTTACCCATTCACTTTAGCGGAGAGTAGACGGCAGGAAGGATCAAGCTTTAATGAGGTCGTTTTGACCCCCATGACCTCGGCCGAAGTCGAGTATTATTGGAATAATTTAGGGAAATAGCGAATTGTTTTATACAAGTCCTCTCAGTTCGGCCCTCTCCATCTTCGATGGAGAGGGGGGACCAACCCGATGAAATCGGGTTGGTGGGAGAGGCATAAAATACAATTTGTGTTATAATAATCCATAAATCTTATGACTAAAAAACGTGTTTTATCAGGGATCCAGCCGACCGGCAAACTTCACCTCGGTAACCTTATCGGGGCGGTGGAAAATTGGACCCGGCTCCAGGACCAGCACGACTGCTTCTTTTTTATTGCTGACCTTCATGCCTTGACGACCGCTTATGCCGAAAGCGATAAAATCCGCGACAACGTCAAACAGCTGACGATCGACCTTTTATCTGCCGGGATCGACCCGGAAAAGGCGGTCCTTTTCCGTCAATCGGATGTTCCCGAACATTCCGAGCTTCACCTGATCTTTTCGATGATCACGCCGCTTTCCTGGTTGGAAAGGGTCCCAACCTACAAAGGGAAAATCGAAGAGATGAAGGAAAAAGATCTGGGGACTTACGGTTTTCTCGGCTATCCGCTCCTTCAGGCGGCTGATATTCTGATCTACAAGGCGAACCTGGTCCCGGTCGGCGAAGACCAATTGCCGCATTTGGAACTGACCCGGGAAGTTGCCCGGCGCTTTAATTTCCTCTATAAAGAAATATTTCCCGAACCGAAAGATGAGCTGACTAATTTTCCGGTCCTGCCCGGGCTTGACGGCCGGAAGATGAGCAAATCTTACGGCAACACCATCGCGATCTCCGATTCGCCGGATGAGATCCGGAAAAAGATCGGGACGATGATCACCGATCCTGCCCGGGTTAAAAAAGATGACCCCGGTCATCCTGAGGTTTGTCCGGTCTATTCATATTATAAGGTTTTTGCCAAAGAGCGGGCCGACCTTGTCGCCCTGGAATGCCGGGAAGCCAAGCGTGGCTGTGTTGCTTGTAAGAAAGAACTGGCCGAGATCCTGATCAAATATTTGGAACCGATCCACACCCGCCAGGCAATTTTCCAGCGTGACCATGAGCTGGTCGCCGGCATTTTGGCTAATGGAGCGGAACGGGCGCGGGCGATCGCCTCGAAGACCCTGAAAGAAGCCAAACAAGTGGTGGGGTTGATATGAGCGAAGAAGCGCTCCTTAACCGGACGACCGATTATCAAGTCAAGCTCGAGGTGTTCGAAGGGCCGTTCGATCTCCTCCTTAAGGCGATCGACGACGGCAAGCTGGAAGTGGGGACCGTTTCCATTAACCAGATAATCACGACCTATTTCGAATATTGGAAGACCTATCGACCTAGCCTGATCGCCGCCTCCGACTTTTTATACATGGCCGCTTACCTGATTGACCTAAAGACCCGCGGACTGCTGCCGGTTCGGCAAGTTGAAGGCGAACAAGAGAACGACCTCAAGATCGAAGAGTCGCTCGTTTCCCACATTCATGAGTATGCCGCTTACAAACAGATCGCCAAGAGCCTGCGCCAGCGCAAAGAAGTTTTCGACAAGATCTATTCCCGCCACGAAGGGGAGCGGGTTGAAAAAGATATTCAGCTGGTCGATATTTCGCTTCGCGACCTGGTCGTTGCCTTTAAAAAGGTTTACGACGACGCCGCGGAGCGTGAAAATATCCTGCCGATCAAGGCGGAAGAGATCACGTTGGAAGACCGGATCCTCGAGGTCCGAGACCTTTTGGCGAAGCGGCCGGAAGGCGTGCCGTTCGAAGAATTATTTATCCGCAAGACCCGGTTGGAAGTCGTGGTGACATTTCTCGCGATCCTGGAACTGGCCAAACAGGGCAACTTACAGATCAAACAAGACCGTCGTTTCGCGACAATTATGATATCATTGGGCGGAGATCGACCGGAAGGAGGGGATAGTGATGGAAACAGTTGAGAACCTTGGAAATAGCGACGCGGTGGAAGCGGTCGAAAGCGTGACGCTCGATCCGGCCAGGATCAAAAGCATTATCGAATCGGTTTTGTTCGTGGCCAGAAAACCATTATCGGTTGAACAGCTGGAAGAAGTCCTCGAACTTTCGCGCGATGTTTTTCAACCGGTCTTAGACGAACTGTTGGTGGAATATCAG
>Ga0265297_10008172_pt1 | contig 14084 bp, 12 predicted proteins | sample Munlanlwell13791_FD_192502 | JGI IMG/M metagenome (GOLD analysis project Ga0265297, IMG submission 192502) | Leachate microbial communities from a municipal landfill in Southern Ontario, Canada - Leachate well 137-91 | ecosystem: Engineered > Solid waste > Landfill > Unclassified | place... | reverse complement strand
AGCTGGGTTAGAAGGATATTAAGCTGTTTTGCAATATTTACATCAAGAGGGCTTAATGCAATTAAATTATTCTTATATCCGATTGCCGATGCAGCAAGGGTCTTATAATTATTTTCCTCCACCCAGCCCAGCAATATGTTGCTCCCGGCGTTTTTTTCTGATACTTTTTTCATAACTTCAGCGACTATTTCAAGCGGTGCATCAGCGTAGACAATCAATGGTTTTTCGATGGCCTCTCTTACATTCTTCACCATATCTGCCGCTTCATCCGCAGTCATGGTTCCTGCATCAGGGTTTATTTTTGTCAGGTGAAAACATATTGCATCTGCATTAAATTTTTCAATGCACTTCTTTGCCCATAAAACGGGGTCTTCTGCTACATCATTGAAATAATCAAGAAGATAACCGGGCCAGTTTTGAGGCTTGGCATCAAAAACGTCAATTGCAATCACAGGCCTGTTTGGGATTTCTCCTTCAAAATTATAGAAGGGCAATGCCGATTCACCACCGGCAGTGATTTCAGATTTTTCTTTTCCAAGTTTTAATGAATTAATTTTACCCGTATACGACTCTTTTGGAATTTGAAAATTCATTCATGTCCCTCCTTATTAATCGTTTTTTATGCGGAATGTTATATAGTAACAACTTTGTAACATGTGATACTTTGTTATTATTTTATCATTTTTAATAAAAAAATTCATATAAATTTTGAAAAAATAATTCATAACAGCAGGGTTTGAAATTTATAAAAGTTAATAAAATCGGGCTATATCTCAAGTTTTTCTACTATTTCTTTTACCTGCTGCAATGAAGTACTCTCAGGCGGTAACTCAAAAATAGATTTGTCCGACAATTCAATATCAATAATATTCTTATCTGAATTGATTATTCCCAGAATTTCAAAATCCTGTTCCTTAACGAAGTCTAAAAGTCTATTATCGGGCTTATTGTCTACCCTGCTTAGTATTAAAAAAACTTTGCCAATATTTATTTTTAATTCTTTTGACAGATCTCTTAACCGTGCAGCAGTTTGTACTCCGCGAAGTGAAGGATCCGATATTAAAAGAAGATATCTTATATTATGAGTAGTTTTGCGGCTCAAGTGCTCCATTCCGGCTTCATTGTCCATAACAATATAATCATAGCTATCCTGGAGCATATCTATATATTTTTTAAATAAATTATTTGCTGCACAATAACACCCGGGTCCCTCGCCCCTTCCCATTGCCAGAAGATCAAAATCTTTCCCTTCTGCAACAGCCTGGTGAATATTCATTTCAACCATCTGGTCTTTATATATCCCCGATGATATCACCGCACCATTTTTTTTGAAATCTTCTACAAGCTGACCTACAGTCATATTTATCTTAATTCCAAGCAATTCATTGAGATTGGAATTCGGATCTGCATCAAGTGCCAGGATTTTCCCGGCTTTTTTATCAATCATGCTTCTTATAAGCAATGCACTTGTAGTTGTTTTTCCGGTTCCGCCTTTTCCGGCTACAGCAATATTTATTCCCATTTTTTAAGCAACTTTCTTTAATTATCCAGAACAATTATCTTACGGATGGAAAATCTTTTAAATCTGTATAAGGCAAAAACAAACCCGCAACATAACGATCCATAAATTTCATATTCGTACTCAGTTCTATATAAGTAATTTTTTCTGCTATTTCAGAAGTGTAATCAAATTTATTTTCCGATAATAAACACAGATAAGCACCCATGATCGAAGTATTTCCAACAAATGCATATCTATCGGTATTGATATCAGGAAGCATGCCGATTGTAACAGCATTCTTAATATTAAGATTTGTTCCAAGTCCTCCAGCAATACAAACCTTTTCTATATCTGCAATTTTTAATCCTATATCTTCAAGAATTGTTTTTATTCCGGAATAAACGGCTGCTTTTGCCCTCATCAAATTATCTATGTCAATTTCACTTATAAATATATCTTCCCCGGTTCCGCTGTTTCCGGATTCGGCAATAATATATCTAAAATCACCATCAGCATTTGTCAGGTAACTATTGCCGATACCCTTATTAAATTTCCCTTTTCTGTCTATTATGCCCTTTGAAAACATTTCACCCATCAAATCGATCAGTCCTGCACCACATATTCCAACAGGCTTTGAGTCACCGATCACCTGATAAAAACATTTATATGTATCCTCATCAATAAAAACTTTCTCGATGGCACCCTGCACAGCCCTGCTGCCGCATCTTACTCCACCCCCTTCAAAAGCAGGACCTGCTGAACAGGAACAGCCCATCATCCATTCAAAATTACCCACTACGATTTCACCATTCGTACCAAGATCTATGAATAATGTAATTCCTTCCCTTTTTGACATATTTACGGCAAGTACACCTGAAGTGATATCCCCGCCGAGAAAACTGGCAACCCCCTCTATATTGTAAATTGCGACATTTTTAATGTATTTAAGTCCCATCTCGGATGAATCCGTTTTTGAAAATTGATTGGCAACAGTAATATACGGCACTTCCCTTATAAATTTTGGAGACACTCCATAAAAAATATGCATCATTGTGGAATTCCCTGCCACAAGCATTAACACGATATCTTCCTCGTTAATATTAGTACTTGTAAGAAGCTTCAATATCATATTATTTATTGAATCAATAACCGAATTCCTGAGTCTGTTGAGTCCATCGCTTTTCGTTGAATAAATAATCCTGTTTATTATATCTTCTCCAAATTTTATCTGAGGATTATATCCGGAAGTAGAACCTATAATTTCACCGGTTGTCAAATCTACAACCTGCAATACAAGAGTAGTTGTTCCTATATCAAGAGAAAAACCATAATATTTTTTCTTACCTGGCGGTTGTATATTTATCAAACTGTTCGACTTTTTATCAACTGTTGCCGTGATTTTAAAATTATTTTCCCTTAAAAGGCCTGGCAGTTTTCTTAAAACACTCAAGGGGACCGCTACATTGTTCAAGCTAAAATTAGTTTTTAAACTTTTTCTCAGCCTATATAAATCAGTAGTTGCATAATTCAAAGTAGGACTTTCCACGATTATTTCTTCTTTTATTATCCAGGGGTTTATATCAAATTGCGCAAACTCATCAGACTTGACCCCGCTATAAACTTTACTTTCATATAATTTAGAGTTTCCCTCTTCTATTTTAGCCCTGACTTTTTTCTTTTCAGGTACAAATACGATAGCATCTCCCCTCACCTTACTCAGGCATGAAAGGACATAACCTTCATCCCTATCTCTGGCATTGATAAATTTTACTTTTTTTGAATAAATATTACCGCTTTTTACCTGGACTTTGCATCTTCCGCAGGTTCCCACACCATCGCATGCCGATTCTATGTCAATTCCGCAATCAAGAATAGCCTGCCTCAAATTATAATCTCCAGGGACTTTGATAGTTTTTCCACTGGGCAGGAATTTAATTGAAAAATGTTTCTTATCTAACATTATCTTCTAAACTACTGGTTCAATGGCATAATTTCAAAATATTATTGTTCGGCCCCAAAAAAAGACAACTGGCATTCTGCCTTAAGTAAGGACAGCAATAATAGTAAAAATTATATAATATATATATATTTTTAAGCAACCAATCTTACCCGATCATTAGTATAATTTTTGAGTTTGCTTCTAAGCCATTTTTAAACTAAATTGCAAAAATATATCAATGAAGCTATATTCATTGATATAAAGCCGGAGAATTTCTGATTAAATGAATAATGATATAGCAAGAAAAACAGGAGAAATAATTATGAGTTTCGAGAAACAATTCCTGGAAGAGACAAATATAAGGATTAATAATGCATCTGAAATAATCATCCATTGTCTTGATCAATTAAAAGAAGAGTATATCTGGTATAAGCCTGACAACAGTGTAAATAGTATTGGAATAATACTAAATCATCTATGCGGCAATTTAAGGCAATGGATCATTTCCGGAATCGGTGGGCTTGAAGATATAAGGAATCGGCCGCTTGAATTTAAAGACGATACCAGGCTCAGCAAAACAGAGCTGGTAAATAAGTTCCGGGAAATTATCAGCAGCTGTAATAAAACAATAAATAATTTTAATCCTGATAATTTACTGGAAAACCGACACATTCAGGGATTTGAAAAAAGTGCATTAAGTGCAATTTATGGAACAGTTAACCATCTGGAGTTACATGCGGGCCAGATAATATATATAACACGTTCGATCTTAAAGTCTGATTATAAATTGAAGTGGATTCCCCAAACAAAAGAGCAGGGTGCAGGATAACCTTTTAAAATAATATAATACTTAAAACCTCAATTCATGTATAAAAATTTCTCCATTTAAGCTCAATATATTAGTTCTGACTTTTTCCACTATTCCCAGCTACAAGTTTTTTAAGCCAAATTTCTTTCTCTTATTCCATTTAAGTTTAAAACTGCTGAGCTTTACTAATACATCTAAGATATTATTCTTATTTACAATATTTCAATAGAATTATTAAAAATTAGAAATAAATTTACTATTTGTAAATTTTAAAAAAAATTGAAAAAAATAAAAATAAGGGTCATCAGAACATATTATTCCCTATTGTTATTTGTTACTATTTATCTTATGCAGTATTTCTTTAAGTATTAAAAAATTCTTTTAAACTAATTATTACTTCTAAAATTTGGTTCGAAATTTCACGCCCTGAGGCAGCCATTTCGGTATGTATGTCATATAAATCTCACAATATTTAATCAAATGTATTAATTTGAATAGCAGTTATAAAGTTTGATCGATAGATTTTTTTATTAAAATAAAGATGAATAAAAAAATCTTTTTTGATAAGATATGCAAATGTGCCATATACATATAAAATTGTAGAATAACAGTAACAAAGGAGTGAATAAAAAGATGAGAGTAATTTCATGTATCGTTGTGGTTTCGATGCTGATGCTTGGAGCTGTGGCTTGTGCCGCTCCTGCTGCTGAAAAATCAGAACTAACCGCAGCGTCAACTACGCAGCAAACGACGACAGAGTCTACCGAGGAAACGGTATCCGAGTCTGTACAGGAGACTGTCCCGGATCCGGAAATGGTTATTGAATTCAAGGATACCATTTTGGAAAAAGATATCCGCGAGCTATTAAACAAGCCCGAAGGTGATATTACTGTAGGGGATGCACTTGAGGTAACCTATATTGATTTTTCAAAACAATATGAAGACGACGATGCAATTAAAATACAGAAAATTGACGGATTGGAGTACTTTATAAATCTGGAAGAATTACATTTAATGTTTAATAGCGTAAGTGATATAAGCCCGCTTGCCTCAATGACAAAGTTAAAAAGACTCGGCTTGGGTGCAAATGGAGTAGAGGACATAAGCGTTTTTACAAACTTAACTGAGCTGGATTCTCTGGCATTTTTCAGTAATGAGCCAGTTACAGATTTTAGCCCTCTGGAGAACCTGGATAAAATGGGCTGGATGCTGCTTGGTTATGATAATATCAATGACGTAAGCATACTTTCAGGAATGACGGAGCTATGGCATCTGGATTTAGCTAACACCCAGGTGAGCGATGTAACTCCACTGGCAAATCTAAAAAATTTAAAAAAGTTATTTTTAAAGGACAGCAAGGTTACTGATTTCAGTCCGCTTGCCGGAATCTATGACCAACTCGAGGAAAAGGACTTCGAACTGGAATGAAAATTTATGCATAGCAGGTCTCTTTAATCTAAGCGAAAAAGTATTCATGTAAAAACGTCTATCAATTAGATGGGCGTTTTTACATAATTCTCCTAACTCACTCTTGCGCCCCAGCAGTATGAAGAAATGAAATTTAGCCTCTTGGATATGATAAAAAATCATAAAAATCCAGTTCCGGTATAAAAATAACCTTATCCGAGTTTGCAATCCTGGTTCTAACTTCGTACGTTGTAGCCAGCCACTTTTCACTTATTGTAAGACTGCAATCAGGGATTCTTCTTTGAAGTTCTTTTGCAACATATAACGAATTCCCTGTTCCTGAAAAGTAATAAATCTTTGTGCTTGTGATATTTCTAATATTACCTGCTTTTTGAATAGATTAAAAATGGTTTGATATTTTTATTAACTTTCCTGCTTTAGTTTATAGGCAAACTCTTCTGCTCTTTTTAAGTCTTCAGTATTCGGCCTGCCTTTGTTTAGTCCCCCAAATAGCTTAAGGAAACTATTCGTATCCAGACCCGGACAGCCAAACTCTCCTGCAATCTTATAACCTTTGGATTTAAGTTTCTCTCTGAGTTCTAAATGTTGTTGTGCAACCAGTTCTTTACCCTGTGGATTTGTTGATTTCACAAATATCGCTGGAATCCCACATGTTGAGAAAATAAATGCTTTCCTGTTGGTGACCTGCGGCAACTTATCAGCAAGCTCAAGCAGGGATTTATGATGTTTCCCACTATATATCCCCGAACTAAAACCTATTAGATCATATTCCTGAAGGTCTTTAAAATTTAATTTCTGCGGTTCTTTGATTTCAGCATCAAGGATTTTTGCAATAGAGTCTGCAATCTTTTTTGTATTATTGTGATGGTATGAATATAAGACCAGTGCAGACTTCATTTCCATTATTCTCCTTTTTATTTACTCGATTTTCTCCAGAAATATAAAATAAAACTTGTAAAGAAGTATAGCACAGCAGTATAAAAGTTTAACAGGTTTTAAAAGATAAGGATTTTGAATATTTTTTTAATTCATTTAAAATATTACATATAAGAAATTTTTATAAATTTGAAAATTCTACGGACATTATTATTACTTAACTTAACCTACAGGAATTCTTCTGCTCCTCTTTGATTCAAGCTGACTCAGGGCAATTTTACGTATGCGAACAGATTTAGGAGTCACTTCAACAAGTTCGCTGTCGTCAATATATTCAAGAGCATCCTCCAGGCTAATAGTCCTTGGAACATTAAAATGCTCCATGCCGCCTTCGCCTTTGGAACGCATGTTTGACAACTGCTTTTCCTTGCAGGCATTTACCCATATATCTTCCTTTCTGGAATTTTGCCCGATTACCTGGCCCTTATATACATGAACACCTGCACCATAGAATAATTCACCCCTGCTCTGAATACTGGTAAGGCCATATAATCGCGTCGTTCCGCTCTCGCACGCAACCAGTGAACCCCTTTCTCGCTTTTTCCACTCACCGCTTTCCGCAAGATAACTGTAGAAAAGGTTGTTCATTATACCATGCCCGCGGGTATCGGTCATGAACTCCCGCCTGTAACCAAACAAACCATAGGTCGGTATTATAAATTCAAGGTAGGTGATCCCCTCTTTCGTTTCCATTTTCTTCATCTGGCCATTCCGGCTCCCCAATTTCTGGATAACTGCACCTGAATATTTTTCCGGCACTGAAATAAAAATTTCTTCATACGGTATGAATTTTTTCCCCTCTATGGTCTTAGTTATAACCTGTGGCTGGGAAACCTGCAATTCATAACCTTCCCGGCGTAATCTTTCGATAAGAATAGCTAGATGAAATTCGCCTCTGCCTGAAACGACCCATCCGCCTGAAGGATTATCTTCCACTTTCAATGCTACATCATTTTCAAGTTCCTTATAAAGCCTTTCCCTTATTTGTCTTGAAGTCGTAAACTGTCCTTCCCTTCCTGCAAAAGGAGATGAATTGACAGAAAAATTTATTTTGACGGTAGGTTCTTCAATTTTAATCAATGGCAGAGCTATCGGCGTATTGATATCCGCTATCGTTTCGCCTATAGTAACATCAGGTATACCTGCAATTGAAACAATTTCTCCGGTTACCGCTTCCCCAACCTCAGTCTGTGCCAATCCCTGAAATGTCATAAGTGAAGTCAGACGACACCTCTTCATACGGCCCTCGCGGTCTATTTTAATGACTTCCTGCCCCGCATTAATTTTTCCGTTATAGATCCGGCCCGTTGCAACACGGCCCTTGTAATTATCCCAGTTTATTGAAGTCACAAGCATCTGCAAAGGCAGATTTATATCTCCTTCGGGTTCGGGGATATATCTTATGATCTCATCGAATAATGGCGTAATATCATGCATCAGGTGCAAATGTGGCTCCAGACCTGATTTACCCATTCTTGAGGACGTATAGAGAACGGGAAAATTTGCAGTTTTTTCACTGGCTCCAAGATCTATAAAAAGGTCAAAAGTATCATTTAGGGCCTTATTTATATCGGAAATTGGTTTATCTATTTTATTTATGACTACGATAATTTTATGATTGAGTTCAAGGGCTTTTTTTAAGACAAAACGTGTCTGCGGCATAGGACCATCCTGGGCATCCACAAGCAGAAGCGAACCTTCGGCCATTTTTAAGACCCTTTCAACCTCGCCGCCAAAATCAGCATGACCCGGAGTATCTATAATATTGATCTTTACGCCGCGCCATATAACCGAGGCATTTTTTGAAAAAATTGTAATACCCCGTTCCCTTTCGAGTTCATTGCTGTCCATTATACAATTTACAGAAGCAACTTCTTTATTTAATTTTGTTTCAGATTGGCGGAGCAGGGAATCTACAAGGGTAGTCTTGCCATGATCAACATGGGCAATAATTGCTATATTACGAATTTTCATGATTGTTAAATCTCAAATCACTCCTGCCGGGTATTGCCATCGAGTGCTTCCGGCTTTTATTTTTAGAAATATTCTTTATGGCTTGCTTAAGCTTAAATATCTTAAACCTCTTACCGCATAATTACAACTTCTATTTTTAAAAAATGATTGAGGATGCAACGGAGTTTGAACAGGATTGTCTTTTCTTAAAAAGCAAAAAGCAACTGCTTGAACCGGATAAAGCGATACAGGAAAGAGCTGTTTCCGCTCTGGAAAGAATCAGGATGAGACCCGAAGCTTATATTGCAATGCTTATTGGCGATCCTGGCTGTAAAATAAAGATTGGACATTACAGAGTAATAATAGATATAGATAAGCAAAACTTACTAATTCTTATAATTAAAATAGATCATCGAAAAAATATTTATGAGAAATGAGAATTACCGAACAGATTTTTTATACCAATTATTTCTTTAAAAGTCGGTTCGAGTCCTAAATCCCCGGCTAATTTGAATGTTTAAATCAAACTAAGCCGCAGATAAGTTTACATCAGATCTGTCAATTTTATATCTCTATATAAATCCCTTAAAATATTTCTATCAAACTACTTGACAATACATAGTAGATAGGTGTATTATGCTGGCATAAGCTATTATGTATCACATAGGAGATGGACAATGAATAACGATACTCAGATTGTGAAAGGGATATTAGAGGGCTGCATACTAAAAATCGTAGAAAATGAAGAAATATATGGGTATAAGGCCGTGGAAAAATTAAACATTTTAGGCTTTGAAGTCAATGAAGCAACAGTTTATCCGATATTGACAAGATTGCAGAACAAAGAGTATCTGAATATTGATAAAAGACCCTCGCCCTATGGTCCTGTAAGAAAGTACTATTCTCTCACCGAAGCCGGAAAGAAAAGTCTGCAGGAATTTAAAGATACATGGGATAGGATTAAAAATATCGTTAACAAAGTAATGAAAGGTGATGAAAATGACAAAAAGAAATAAAATAGTTTTAGGGAGCTCAATTTTTCTGTCGTTGTGCGTAATTGCAACTGTAATCATTAATTTAAAATACAAAATACAAAACAGTGATATTAATACTAATTCTTTAATTTTAATAGGAATTATCATATTGCTTAGCATTATTTCTATCCCTGTGGTTTATTTTTTGAAGGTGCGTAAAAGCAAATTTGAAAGAATGCTTAATAATGAATATTTTCAAAAATATGAAATCATCAAAGACGCTGTTATGAATTCTCAGCTTTCAGGTATTAATAAAAAAGAAATTAAAGAAGATATACTCGACATACTGATTTCGGCCCAAAAATCCGGTAAACCTGCCGAAGACACTGTTGGTAATCCGGAAACTTTTGCCGGGGAAATAATTCTGTCTTATGCCAGACCAGGAAGGCTGCCGGTTTTAAGCATTATGGACGGAATTATGTACTTTATACTTTTTATAATGGGTGTGAACATATTTATGTGGTTCGAACAAACAAATGTAAGCTTTTTTAAAACCGGGATTGATATAAGCATAATAACGTTCCTTTTTATAATTTCTTTCATTCTAATACCTGTTACAAAGAAACTGGCTTCAACACATAATTACTGGATGTTTATATTACCGGTAGCTTCCGGAATAGTATTTGTCCTATTTGCTGAAATAACCAGGAGATTTTTCTACAGTAATGAAATTATAAGACAATTTCTTGATGGTACCGTCAGAATGGTTCCTAATATTTTTATATTGATTTTGTATATAGTTTTAATTCCAATCATCTTATTTTTCAAGTCATATGTAAGGAGACAGTTACTTAAAACAATAGATTGATCTTTCAGGTCGATATTTGATAATTCGATAATCCTTACGATAGACTCTGTGCAGGATTTAAATAAACTTTTCATTAATACCCCGGAAAAATAATTGAAATAACGAATATATATGGGTGCTATAATAAGTTTAAAAGTTTTTGGACTGGAGGTTAGAGTGTATAAAAGCAAAATAATAAAAAAGATGGTTTTAATCTCACTGGTTACGGCAATTTTAATTTTGTTTTTTAATGGCTGTTCAACAACAGGAAAAGTCCTGACAGAAAAAAACAATGGTGATAGCTTAAACTTAAAAATAAATGATACAGTAGAGATACGGTTAGAATCCAATCCGACTACAGGATACGGCTGGTTTTTAAGTGATAAGGCAGATAGTACTATAGTTTCCGTAAACGATCCTGAATTTATTGAGTCTAAAAAGGATAAGGAACTTGTTGGAGCAGGAGGTTATGAAATATTTACAATTAAAACTATCTCCAAAGGAAAAACAAGTATAATATTAAATTATGAAAGGCCCTGGGAGGAGGGAGTAGAGCCCATAGAAACATTTGAGATAACCATTTCAGTTGACTGATAGATTAGGATTCCGATATAGCAAATATCAAGTTATCTTAAAAATCTGTTAAGCTAATTAATTCCTTTAAAAAATAGTTTAAAATTTTATCACCCGGGGCAGCCTATGATAAGCCGATATAGATAATTTCAAACATTCAGATTTTTATATAAATGAAAATATCTTATTACAATGATTTGAATAGGATATATAATAATAAAAAAATGTGATTTTATAATATGACAAAAGTCCTGGTATTTGCATTTCTGTCAGGTCTCTCATTAATTTTAGGCGTAATAATCGGCACCTCTTTTAAAATCGGTAAGAAAACAATAGCTGCAATCATGGCATTCGGTACGGGTGTTCTTATATGTGCACTGACATTTGGATTAATGGAAGAATCTTTTAAGCACGGAGGATTTGAAGCCATAGCTATTGGATTTTTAATAGGCGGGATATTTTTTATCCTGGGCGATATATTGATACATAGATACGGCGGGAGAAATTATAAAAAGAGAAAACACTTCATACCCGCGAGAGAAACCAATGGGAAGGCAATCATACTTGGTGCTGCCCTTGATGGAATACCGGAATCCATGGCTCTTGGAATAGCATTATTAAGTAAAAATGGTATAGGACTTTTAATGGTAACTGCAATATTTTTGTCAAATCTTCCTGAAAGTCTTTCCTCTGTGAACGATCTTAAAGAAGAGGGATTATCAAAAAAACAAATTTACCTGACCTGGTCGGCAGTTAGCGCAATTGGGATACTTACTACTATTTTAAGTTTTATATTTTTAAAAAATTTGAATTTAAATATTATGGGCATTATCGAATCATTCGCAGCTGGAGCTATTTTAGCAATGCTTGCGGATAGTATGATGCCGGAAGCATATGAAGAGGGCGGCTATCTTATAGGAATCCTGACAATTTTAGGATTCTTAACGGCCTTTATACTCCTTAAATTATCAGGAACATTAATTTAAATCCCTTATCTGTCTTTTTCTTACCTGATAATGGGCAGTACAACCATTATAATTAAAAAGATTATAAGGATAAAAAAGAGGATTTTTAAAATTCCCGGGCCTGCTCTTTCAAACATTTTCATAATAAAATCAGTTATAAATATAATATAATTTATGAGAAGGCTTTTAATACCAGAAGTGAAGAGGAGATATCGGTTTCTGAAGATTATACATAAGTCTATATTTTATAATGATACTCTTTTCAATCAAATTGAATCCAATAATATCCCGGAATTGTTTTGCTGCCAGAGAACCCGATGCTAATTGCTTCGCAGTCAATTTTAACAAGTAATGATGAGGATCCTATTGGAGGGGCATTAATTTCCGGCGAATATTTGATGAATCTATAATTAATAGTTGATCATTGGAAATTTGTCCATGCGGTCAAATTCTGTCTTAGAATATAGGGTGATTCGAGTTTTTATTATTTTTAGTAATAGAGTAATATTGTTTAAACTTATAGAATTAATTCTTTAGCGATTTTGCATATATTGGTTATATCCATGTTTATCATATGAATGTAGCTTTTTGAGCCCTCTAATACAAACATTATTTTTATATATGACCGTATATCTCCACTGATGTATGACATATAAAAGATATCAAATCCTGCCGGCGGCTTCTATTCTCTCCATTATCGGTGGATGGCTGTAAAGTAAATATTTTATGTACCAGTGCGGGGATACATCAGATAGATTGGATTCCGCAAGCTTCAACATTAACTGGATTTGAGCATCAGGGTTTTCTGTTGCCTGAATAGCAAAATTATCAGCCTGTCTTTCAAAAGCCCGGGACACTGCATTCTGTACCGGCAGGGACAAAAACGAAATTATCGATATTAAAAGAATTATAACCAAAATCGATTTGAAATCCCCTACCATGCTGGAGTAAGCAAAAACAGCATTTATAAGAAATAATCCCACAGTTCCCGAAATGATCCCTATCATCATGCTCTTTAATATATGCCAGTTGTACCAGTGGCCTATTTCATGTGCTATTACATTTAACGTCTCTTCCCTTGAGAAATTATTAATTAGATTATCGAATACTACTATGCGTTTACTGCCTCCAATTCCGGTAAAATAGGCATTTGCTTTATTCGTTTTCCTGCTTGCATCGGCTACCAGAACTTCCTTTACTTCTATTCCTGCTATCCCTGCAATATTTATTATCTGTTCCTGAAAATTTTCATCCTTTAACTTTTCAAATTTATAAAACATCGGGTCTATCAATATAGGATAGAGATAGGTGCTCACTACAATAAATATTGCTAAAACAGCTGAGGAAATTATCCACCAATACTTTGGTATGTAAATCATCAGGGCATAGATACCCGTCATTCCCAGAGAAGAAATTAATATGGAAATGCCATTTTCTTTTAGGTAATCTGAGAACCACATAGTCAAAGTCTGGTTTGAAAGCCCAAATCTGTGTTCGATAATGTAACCTCTATAATACGCCAGTGGTAGGAGTATAAGTTGAATTAATATATAGAATAAGACTATGAAGGAAAAAGCCAGTAAAATATTTATACGGATGCTTTTAAAATATTTAAAAAATACAATAACTATACCGGACATAATGGACCAGGATAAAAAACGGCTGACAATACTGATATTTAATGAGACTCTATTATAATTTGAAGCTTTTGACAGCAAGCCGTCATCAAAATACTGCCGTACATTATCACCATAAACAGGCCTATACAATAAATTAACCAGAAGTATTGAAGTAAGCGATAGTATTGCCAGACTGATCAAAATTATTAATATAAAACCCAACAACTTTTTCCCTCTAAATATATTAATTTTCATAACTCAATTCAAGTATAAAAATATCCTCACTTAAATCAATAATTCTGTTCTGACTTCGTTCGCTATGGATAGCCATAATCGATTTTTTAATAAAAGATACTTAAGCAACTAAACAATTCTTTCCGCATGGCGCAATAAGCTTACTTGTAAGTTCCATATGCATATCCTTTATTTTTTATTACCTTCTATTTTCGCAATTGGTTGCCTGATAATTGTCTTTAATTTTTCTGGCTTTGTTCTCCTGAAATCTCCTAAATATATTTCATGATGTTTACCTTTTAATTCA
>Ga0265297_10008171_pt1 | contig 14084 bp, 12 predicted proteins | sample Munlanlwell13791_FD_192502 | JGI IMG/M metagenome (GOLD analysis project Ga0265297, IMG submission 192502) | Leachate microbial communities from a municipal landfill in Southern Ontario, Canada - Leachate well 137-91 | ecosystem: Engineered > Solid waste > Landfill > Unclassified | place... | reverse complement strand
GACAGTTGCCGAAGCCATGTGGAAGGGAGCGGCGGTGATCGGAGGTAATGTTGGTGGAATACGTTACCAGATCGACGATGGTATCAACGGATTTCTGGTTTCTTCAATAGAAGAAGCAGCACAAAGAATAGTCCAGCTGGTAGAAGATAAGAGACTCAGAAGCCGGATTGGGGAAAAAGCAAAGGAATCAGTAAGGGAAAGATTTTTGCTAACAAGATATTTAGAGCAATACCTCGATTTGCTCGGCTCTTTCAAGACGGTTTTCAAGTTGACTGACAAAGTAAAAAAATACGAATGAAATCATTAAATAGTTTACTTTGTTTTACATATTCTCAGGAAGAATTTAAAGGCTAATCAGAGAGAGGATGGGTTGAAAGGACCGAAGGACAAAAAGCATAATCGCTCACCGGAAAAAGCTGGTATGCCGGGATCGTCAAGAGCACAACTAAAAGATTTGACTGTCACGGAACTAATGGAACATTTGCAGTCGTCTCCTGACGGATTGGGGAAAGATGAGGCGCAGAACCGTCTGGGCAAATATGGCTATAACGAACTTGCTGAGAAGAAAGTAAATCCATTTCTTAAATTCCTCTCCTATTTCTGGGGGCCCATCCCCATCATGATCATGGTGGCGGCAATTCTATCCGGTGTGCTGCGCCATTGGCCGGACCTCGGTGTGATCCTGTTCTTACTGATACTGAATGCTGTTGTAGGTTTCAGAGAAGAATATCAGGCAGGCAATGCCATTGCGGCGCTCAAAGAAAAACTGGCTGTGCAAGCCAGAGTAAAACGCGATGGAGAATGGATGCAGATACCGGCAAGAGAATTAGTGCCAGGTGATATTATCCGCCTCCGTATCGGTGATATTATACCTGCCGATGCCAGATTACTTGAAGGCGATCCCGTACAGGTAGACCAGTCCGCACTGACCGGCGAATCATTACCCGTGGAGCACAAATCCGGAGATATCGTCTATTCCGGTTCTATTTTAAAACAGGGTGAAATCGAAGCACTGGTCTATGCTACCGGCAAAGATACTTATTATGGCAAGACTGCTGAACTCGTTGAAAGCGCTGAGACACGCAGTCACCTGCAGCGTGCTGTTATTAAGATTGCTGATTATCTCATAGTGATTGCGGCGGTACTTGCTGTAGTAATCCTGCTGGTGGCTATTTTCAGAGGAGACCAGTTCCTTACCGTATTGCAGTTTGCGCTGGTACTGACAATAGCGGCTGTGCCTGTTGCCATGCCAGCGGTAATGTCGGTTACCATGGCCTTGGGATCCAGAGTACTTGCTGCTAAACAGGCAATCGTTACCAAACTATCGACGATTGAAGAAGTAGCCGGCATCGATATTCTCTGTTCCGATAAGACCGGTACCCTTACCCAGAGCAAATTGACACCCGGTGACCCTTTCACTATGGATGACATCAGCAAAGAGCAACTGATTCTGAGCGGGGCACTGGCATCTCGCGCTGAAGACCAGGATCCCATTGATCTGGCAGTATTAAGCGGAATCAAAGATAAAGAAGAGCTTAAATCCTACCAGATAGTTCACTTTCAACCTTTCGACCCTGTTCACAAGCGTACCGAGGCTACCGTTAAAACAAAGCAGGGAGATACTCTGAAAGTAACCAAGGGCGCACCTCAGGTAATATTAGCCCTGGACCCCAATGCTGCAAAGATACAGCAGAAGGTTGAAGATGAAGTGAATAATTTCGCCAAACGTGGATTCCGTTCTCTGGGAGTAGCCAGTACCGACCAGAAAGGCAAGTGGCAATTTCTGGGAGTAATCCCGCTTTATGACCCGCTGCGAGAAGATTCCAAGTCTACCATCGATACTGCCAAAGATATGGGAATCAAAGTGAAGATGCTTACCGGAGACCAGATCGCTATTGCCCGGGAAATAGGAAAGCAGTTGGACCTGGGTAGTAATATCATAGATGCCAGCATTTTTGAGGAGACCAAACATCATGAAACCGGTCAATTGGTTAATGCTATCGAGCAAGCCGATGGTTTTGCCCAGGTATTTCCTGAACATAAGTATCACATAGTAGATGTGCTGCAGCAACGTGGACATATAGTAGGTATGACCGGTGATGGGGTTAATGATGCTCCGGCGCTTAAGAAAGCAGATGCCGGCATTGCTGTGTCGGGTTCTACTGATGCCGCCAGAGCAGCAGCCGACATTGTGCTTATGGTTCCTGGACTCTCTGTAATCATCGATGCTATCAAAGAAAGCCGAAAGATATTTCAGCGTATGACAAACTATGCCATATATCGCATTGCTGAAACTGTAGCCTTGTTGATCTTTTTAACTCTGGCTATATTGTTTTCCAATTTCTATCCTGTAACGGCCATTATGATAGTACTTCTGGCAATACTTAACGATGGCGCCATCCTGTCAATCGCTTATGATAACGTCCGTTATTCCAATGAGCCGGAGCGATGGAATATGAAGTCAGTGCTGGGTATGGCCACTGTAATAGGTTTGTTCGCCGTTATCCGTTCTTTTGGCATATTCTACCTGGGACAGCATGTCTTCCATCTCAGCAATGATATGATTCAAACTCTCATATATCTTAATTTATCTATAGGTGGGCATCTGACCGTATTTGTGGCTCGAACTCGCGGTCCTTTCTGGTCTGTCCGTCCGGCCAATATCCTGCTTATGGCTGTGGTAGGAACGCAAATTCTGGCTACATTTATTGCTGTGTATGGATTACTGATGGCACCTATCGGCTGGTACTTTGCCGGTATAGTCTGGGGTTATACTCTGATAATGTTCCTTATCCAGGACAGGGTCAAGCTGTTCGCCTGCAGGATTTTCGATAAAGAATGCTCTGGTTTCCTGGCAAAAGAAGCTCGAACATAGACGGTTATATATCAGCCTCTATCTCCAAAAGTCGTAATTGTAGCAGCTCTAACTTAAAAAGTGATACACTCATTGGGTGCAGATCAATGAGAATAGTGATGGAAAAGAGTATATAGTCTGAGTGGCATTTAATTAATCAGGAGGTACTAATACCATGATAAGATTCAGCAAGGTTGTTACTGCCATTTTGACAGCGGTATTACTTTTATCAATGGTAATATCATCCAGCTGTCTTACTAATACAGTTGCGCAGGATGTTTATGAGAAGGCCAGAATTACAGCGCGCACCGAAATCTGGAAGGATATCAATTCCGGCAAGGCTGGCAGCGCTACAGTGGCCGTCATGGACAATGGCGAAACTGTCTATTCAGAGGGCTTCGGTATGGCAGACAGGGAGAAGAGTATACCGGTAGCTCCTGATACCATGTTCAATATCGGCTCGATAAGTAAGGTATATGTTGCTGCCGCAATCATGCTACTTGTCGATGATGGGAAAGTGCAACTGGACAGTCCTGTAGTCCAATATCTGCCGGACTTTACCATGGCGGACCCGAGGTATAAAGATATCACTGTACGGATGCTATTGAACCATACTTCAGGCTTTCCCGGCGGTACTTTATCCAATTCGTTTGGCTTCGATTATAATGTGGATGTGTTTGCCGATACCCTGGAAGGCCTGTCGCTCTCCCACCTTAAACATGCTCCGGGGGAAATGGCACCATATTGCAATGATGGTTTTACTCTTGCCGAGATGATTGTAGAGCGGATAAGCGGTCGTAAATACATCGATTTCCTGCGGGAGCGGATATTTAAACCCCTGTCTCTAAACAATACCGGTCTGAGTGTAGGAGAAGAACCGGACAAACAGTCGGCAGCCTATTACAGGGTTGACACCGCAGTAAGGGAGCCGCTGGAAGCGGTGTCGGTCCTGGGAGCAGGTGGTCTGGCTGCAACCGCTGAGGATTTGTGCCGTTTTGTGGGCACTTTTTCAGGTGAGGGAAAACAGATATTCTCCAGTTCATCCCTGGAGGAGATGAAAAAAGGACAACCGTCCCTGTTTGCTGGGAAACTGAAGAATGTACATATGCCTTATGGGTTGGGATGGGATATGACCGAACTTCCTCCATATCAGGCTAAAGGCATTCAGGTGTTGGGGAAAAGCGGCGGCACTGGAAATTATACCTCGATGGTCTACACCGTTCCGGAGCAGAGGCTCTCAGTGGCCGTAATCTGCACCGGTTCTAAGAGCAGTGCCATGGCGATGGCACTGGATATATTAAACGCTGTGCTGGTAGGGAAAGGGTTGATGCAGGAGGAAACAGCGGTTGTATCCAAACCTCCTGAACCGCAGGCAATCCCTGGTGGAGATATTAGTTTTGAAGGGTATTATACAAATGGCACCGATACCTTAAGAATCTCATTTGATACAGAGGAAAATACCGTAACTGGGTATACTCTGAAGAATGGCGAGGAAACCCCTATGCTTTCCCTGTTCTATAATAACGGCTACTATATCGATAAAACAGGCAGCCGCTATTATTTCACCACTATCGATGGTAAAGACTACCTCATAACGAACGTTTCTAAGTTCAACCTGGATATGGTAGCGATGCAAAAATTAGCTGAACCGGAACCTCCGCAGTCTCTGAGAATAGACGTAAACGGTAAACAATGGTTGAGAAGAAACATGAAACCTTATGAGTCACCGATGTTCTATATATCGTATGTTGTCAAATCCAGTACTATTGAGGCATTGCCCGGCTATGTTGACTTTTTTGGGCCGAAGGTAGTGCAATCGCCCGATTTTGCCGGAATGCCAGTCAATAACCTTCGCGATCTCACGGAACTGATGTTGTTCGATGAGGATAGGCGGACATGGGCATGGCTTTCGGGCTTTTTATATAGTCCTGTCGAAATTGCCGGCGCACTTAACTCCGGTGATAATAGCGTTAAAATCGGTGATAGCGGCTACAATGAGTGGCTCAAAGCCGGTGCAGGTCTTATTGTAAGCTTTGAAAAGCCTGATAAAGGCAGAGTAATAGCTCTCTCGCCGGATGGCGCTGTGCTCTACGACAGCGCCATTGACAAGGGAGAAGTATATATTCCGAAGGACGGTTTCGTGCAATTAGCCGGTGTTCCGGGAGACGTCTTTAAAGTTACCGCCAGAGATTAATTTTTGTATTGGCCTGGCGGAGTAACGAATTATGACTGTTTCGAAATGTATCCTCGAGACCTTGAAATATGTAGTAATCGTTATAGTGACATTTGTCGTTCTCCAGGCCGTGGTCGTGGTCGTACACGAATTTATCCATAGTACTGTTGCCTGGGCACTGGGGCATATGCCCAGCCCGCTCGACATCGTCTGGGGGAATCCCGTGACGCTGAAAGGATGGGACGAAGGCGTTCATTACTCCCAGCTATACGAATCCGGTCACTTTCACGCTGCGGCGATTATCGGGGTGAGCCCTCTGATTTTCCATGCGGCCATCGTGATCCTCGGGCTTGTTTTTCTGCGGCGGAAAGGGATGCAGTCTAGAAAATGGCTTTTTCACATTTTCTACTGGTTTGTCATAGCCAATTTCATGGAACTTATTGCCTATATCACCATGGGGTCGTTCTGGAGTGGTGGTGATGTCTATCATCTCTGCCACGGACTGGGGATTTCTCCCTGGATAGCCTTCATCGTGGGGTTGCTGGTTGTTGCGGCGGGACTGTACTTTCTCTGTAGAGATATTATTCCTCGCATGTATGCTATCTTTGCTCAGGATAACCGTCTGAATCAATGGGCGATACTGTTGCTGACTGTCATTATTCTTTTCATTTGGGGAAGCGGACTGCGAGTTGCGCTTTCTGTCTACCCCCATCCCCAGTGGCTGTTCGCATTTGTTGATTTTGCGGCATTTATCGTAATCCTGGTCATTTGCAATCCAACCAGGGCATGGGTCATCAGGCGTATAGAAACTTTCTAGGTGCCCCGCTCTGTGTGAGCAAGGCGTTACGGTCACCTCAAGGAGTTGACACGTAAGTAAACTTGTTCTGTCGCCAGTTCTCTGAAAATGAGTCCGGTTTTCGAACTAAAGTTGCCGGGAAATTGCAACTTCGCCGTCTGAACTTGCACTCATATTGAAACCGAACTCTTTAGCTAGAGTCAACATTTTGTGATTATCTATTAACACAATACCGTATATTCTTTTCAATCCTCTTACTCGTCCTATATCGAGCAAGGTCTCCATGAATTTCGTACCTAAACCACTGTCCTGGAAGTTATCAGCCACTAATATGGCGAATTCACCGCTTTGCAGGCCGGGGTCAATGCAAAGTCTAACAACACCGACGTTTCGTTTCCTGCCATTTGGATCGTATTCAGCTATGATAGCCACCTCGTTCTTATAATCAATGTCACAAAATTGATTGACCATTTCCTCCGTGGCTTCTTTAATCGCATGGAAAAATCTGTATCTGGATGATTGACTTGACAGTCCGTCGATAAGCTCTTTCTCTATTTGCTTATCCTCTGATGTTATCGGTCTTAATATTACAGTTCTACCGTCTCGACTAGTCCAGGATTCCCTGTATTTGGAGAGGTCGAGTGAGTCATGCACATTATCCGGGTTTTCTGCTCTCATGATTTAATTATACCATTCGACTGGGAGCCTATAATATTAGGTGCCCCGCTCTGCAGAAGCAAGGTGTTACGGTCACCTCAAGGAGGTGACACGTAAGTCATGCCACTCCTGGACTAATTCTTAGTATGGCGATTATAGCTTTTATCCCATCCGCTGGCCTAAATCTCTTATGACTCTATCGTATCTTCACATCTTACAGCCGGACGATACCTATTAGTCATCATAGTTGGTATAATGGGTAGTAAGATAGCAAACACGCATAAATAAGGAGGTTTAGCAATGGGTAGTAAGGGAAGAAAAAATGTGAAAAAACCCAAGAAAACAGAAAAAAAGAAGAAATAATGTAATTGCTTACTAAAATCCAGTCCAGTACAAAAAAGCTAAATCATTAATCTGTCAGCAGATCTCTATGTATTATGTGCTTTTACCACATCTTCACGTCCAACTGCCTGACAATATCTATTAGCCATCGTCGATGGCGTATGCCCCAATAATCTATGTAACATCAAGCAATCTCCACCATTCTTCAGCCATAACGTAGCAAAGATATGTCTCAGTAAATGAGGGTGTATATTAATGCCTGTATTTCTTTAGGTAACACCTGATCACAATTGCCATGTTCTAAAGTATTATTCAGTAGCGGGTACTCGCAAGAGCCCCAGACCCGCCGGATCGCCACGTGCTTCACACTCGCGATGACAGTTTTTGTTACGTGGCACCTCAAGGAGGTGATACGTAAGTAAATGATATAATTAGACGATTCTCTAGGTGGCAACTGTCCACAGGTGCCTCACTCTGTGGAGGCAAGATGTTGCGGGCACCTCGTTGAGATGGCACGCAGGTAATATGGCATGAGCATTATTTCCAGGATTACAGACTGGGTTACCACTCCATATACTATTTACCTCATTCTCAGAGACCCGGCAATTTCGAAGTCAGCAAAGGTGCGCTCGGTCATCGGTCTTGTTATTATCTTTGCCTACATAGTCAGTCCGCTGGATATAGTGCCAGACTTTATTCCCATGTCAGGCTGGATAGATGACTTTATTGTTATCCCGATCTGGGTGTTTCTGATGAGGAAGTTCATCCCGGATATTAATGTAGTGGAAAAGAGGGATAGGGCTGAAGCCAGTATCAGGCGAATCCTCATCAGGGTTATAGTTTCTCTTGCGATATTTGTTTTCCTGGTAGTTGTCTGGCTGGGTGTTCTAATTTACCTTATCGTGAGATTAGTAACGGGTTAAAATAATTTCTCCAGGTAACACCCCGATAATATCGGGGTGTTACGCTCTACAGTATTATTCAGTATCGGGTACTCGCGGGAGCCCCAGACCCGCGGGATTGCCACGTGCTTCGCACTCGCGATGACAGTTCCTCTAAGTGGCACCTGATCACAGGAGCCCCGCTTTGTGCGAACGAGACGTTACGGTCACCTCAGAAAGGTGGCACGTAACGCAGCATTAGAATATCTTATTCGTTATAGAAGGCCAGTCCCAATGTGCCGGGGCCGGTATGTGTACCGATTACAGGTGTTATTTCACTCAGCATCAGTTCAACCGGGTTATATTTAACCGCTACCATTTTCTTCAGCTTTTCAGCTTCCTCTGTGGCATCACCATGCATGACGGCTACGTGGAGCGGACCGGTACCGTTTACTCTTTCATCCATCATTTCAATTAGCTTATCCATTACTTTTGCCTTGGTACGCACTCTTGCCAGGGGTTCCACCTTGCCGGTACTTACATTTATACCAGTAATCGGTTTCACCTGTAACCACGAAGCCAGCACTGCCTGTGGTAAGCTGACCCGTCCACCCTTTTTCAGGTACTCCAGCGTATCCATTGCCCAGAATATATGAGTTCTGGCTGCTGTATTCCGGGCAGCTTTAGCTACATCTGCCATGCTCCCGCCTGCCGCTGCCGTTTTGGCCGCTGCTAATACAGCGAACCCCTGGGCCATCATAGCTGTTTTAGTATCGATTACCTCGATGGGGACATCGCTTATCGTATCTTTGGCGGTCATTGCCGAGTTATACGCAGCGCCGAGACCACCTGTAAGTACCACTGCTAATATTCCGTCTACTTTTTCTTCCTTTAATTCTTCAAATATCCGGGTGAATTCTCCTGGCATACCGCTTGAAGTGGTGGGTAAAGTCTTTGAGGTACGCAGTCGTTTGTAGAATTCCCCTGTCTTTATATCCACTCCGTCACGGTATTTGACCTTATCCCATATGATCTGCACTGCAGCAACGCTAATATCATATTTTTGCAGCAATTCTTCAGATATACAGGCCACACTGTCAGTTACAATAGCTATTTTTGCCATTAGGCCTCCTGATTTTATTCGTTTTGCGTTTGTTGATACAGATGTAAGGGACTAAAATTCGGGCTATTATAATCGAATGCTGGCATCCGGTCAAAAAAGCTTTAATTGAGGTTATTGAAAAAGCTACAAAACAATAGAGAACCGTTAATAGCTTCCTTAATTGAAGTCAATTGTTTCGATAAATTATGAGGAGCCCCTTTTATTCTCTGAGATTGCCATGCTTCGCTCGCAATGACAGTGGAGTTACAAGATAAGATACTCGGAGACCTCCTTGAACTCCGAGATCGCCACGTGCTTCGCACTCGCGATGACATTAGTATTGGTAGCAGCGGATGGATTTGAACCAGCAAATTTTTGCACTTGATGTTATACTGTTTCTTGTTTTTAATAATAGAATTTGCTATGGAACTATACTATAGTGTCAGATAATAACTTCTCCCACCCTAATAAGAACAAACCTCGGTTTTTCTATGGATACATAATAGTTATTGCTGCCTTTATTATTATGTTGGTAGGCTATGGTCTATATAATTCTTTTGGCATCTTCTTAACACCTTTGATAAATGAGTTTGGTTGGACCAGGGCTACAACCTCTGGTGCTTTCTCGCTGTCCATGATTTTATGTGGAGTACTGGGTATTGTTGTAGGGGGGCTCACTGATAAGTTCGGTTCCAGGATAGTAATGACAGCTTGTGGATGCTTCTTAGCCTTAGGCTTCTTACTTATGTCACAAATATCTGCTGCATGGCAGTTATATCTGTTTTACGGGATCATAATAGGCATTGGCATAAGTGGGGTCTGGGTTCCATTGCTGTCAACTGTAGCCAGGTGGTTTGATAAGAAAAGAAGCCTTATGACGGGCATTGTTTTGTCTGGAATGGGCCTGGGCACACTGATTTCGCCACTGGTGGTTAGCCGTCTTATTTCCACCTATGATTGGCGTATGGCCTCTATGATCCTGGGTATTGTTCTTCTGGTAATTATTGTGCTGGCTTCTCAGTTTCTGAGGCATGCCCCAAGCCAGAAGGGACAAACGCCATACTCTGAAAATGAAGCGGTAGAGCAGGAGCCACCATTGGAAACTAAGGCTTTTTCTTTACGAGAGGCATCTCATGTCAGACAATTCTGGATGGTTTTTGGTATTTTATTCTGTTGGGGATTCTGCGCGTTCTCTGTTGTTGTCCATATTGTGCCATATACTATTGAGCTAGGAATTCCGGCCGTCAACGCTGCCAATATTTTAGCTACTATTGGCGGGATAAGCGTTATTGGTAATTATGTGCTGGGTCACTTAGGCGACAGAATCGGGAATAGACGGATTTTTATTATCGGTTTTATTATCTGGACGGCTATATTGCTATGGCTGGTTCCATCTAAACAATTATGGATGCTATATATCTTTGCTATTATTTTTGGTTTTGCTGACGGTGGCCTTGCCGCATCAGAGTCTCCGATAATAGCATGGCTTTTTGGTTTACGTTCCCATGGCTTGATTTTTGGGGTCTTGGGCTTAGGATTTACAATTGGAGGTGCTGTAGGACCGATTGTGACTGGTCAAATTTTTGATTTAACTGGTGGGTATCAGGTTGCTTTCTTGGTCTGTGCTGCTTTCAGCATTTTCGGACTCATAATATCTTCTATATTAAAGCCAATCAAAGCGAATAGAGATTGAGCCCTGACAGAATTAAAATTGGTAGCATTGGAGAGATTTGAACAACTAACTATTTTCCTCTCCATCTGGAGATGATTGTTCTATTTTTTAAATCGTCAGGATGACAACAGAAGCAGACTCCAGTATGACAGCTAATCACCTCTCCGCATTCCGGGCATTCCCATTTTCCCATTTCCTTTTTTAGAAAGCTCTCGATACCGTGTTCTTTGATAAACACCAGGTTCTCTATCATGCTCATATGATAAAAAGTACGGTACCGTTTATCGAGTGCTTTAAGGCGACGGCATGGAAAGTCATCACAATCATAGCAGAAGCTGATAAGTCCTTTACCTAGCAGTTCACAATGATTGCTCATGTGTGTACAGTTCTTGCCGCGTGGTCGGCAACCGGGACAATACGACTTGTGAAAACCCTTCTTCTTCAGATCATTTTGCATTGCCAGGTAGTTGGCGCATATACCACAGTTCATCCCGCAAGGAGCGATAAGTTCTTGACGCATATTCTGTAGTTTATCAGAAGTATATGTGAAAAGGTAAGGGGGATTTTAATATAACAGTGGAGTTTTCCGGGTGTCAGTAAGACGTTACGGCCACCTCATGGAGGTGACACGTACATAAATGATTGCTAACCTTTAGATAAGAAGTCTTCAATATCACTAATGAAATTCAATGCTTCTGTCTCTATTTGTTTTGTCAAAGTATCCAAATCGCTAAAATCTGGCTGATCAACTAAGATGTGCTCTACAATAGAATCAGTGCCTTTGATCGTTGATGGAATGCGGAATTTATTCCAGCCACTATCTTTGAGCAGTTGCCAGTATTTTGCTTGAACTTGCTTGTTGTTTCCTGCTAGCCAAACTTCGAATCTGGTTTTAGCATGAACAAAAACTATCGCAATTTTCAATTTTCTGCTTTTTAATGATTTCGGAAAGAGAGGGAAATACGTCATATCCATATACCCGTGATAAATACTCCCCGATGAGGAATATTCAGGATATTTGCTTTTAAAATGCGTTCTCAAACTCATTATATATTCCATTAATCCTTTATATGCCTTTCTAATATAACCCCTCTCCATCTGTTTTTTATATTCATACATATACTCATTAAATGATTCCATATACAAATTCTCCATAATAGCTTGGTCTATTACTTATTCCTAAATTGCTTGTTTTTTCCTATTTAATTTAAGTGATACTAATAAATAATACCATACTGATTGATTTGAAATTTCCCATTCGGCTTGAAAATATACCGGATATGTGGGTGAGTTAAGTGAATGTTTAAAAAACTTATAAAAATGGTAGCAGCGGAGGGATTTGAACCCCCGACCAAGGGCTTATGAGTCCCCTGCTCTACCCCTGAGCTACGCTGCCACGGCATAAAAGTTAGCATAGTTTGGGGAATTTGGCAAACTCTTAACAAGGAGAGATATATTTATGCCCTTTTCTTTTTGGCCTGGCTTGATAGCCAGGTGCACCATTTGTTTATGCCCTCACCTGTTTTGCAGGAGACTTCGAAGATTTTCACTTTAGGGTTCAGCCCCTCGACGAGCTTGCGGAACCGGGGTAAATCAAAGTCCACATATGCCGCCAGGTCGACTTTGTTGATGATAACTACGTCAGCTTCAGTGAACATTACAGGATATTTTGCCGGTTTGTCATCGCCTTCGGGTATGCTGGCGATGACCACTTTCTTGTCTTCTCCAAGCGCAAATGCAGCAGGGCAGATAAGGTTGCCCACGTTCTCGATAATAAGCACATCGATTTTTGGTAAGGGGAGATTTCCCAATGCTTTGCTGATCATCTGAGCTTCCAGTGAGCAACTGCCGCCGGTATTAATCTGGACCACGGGAATACCTTCTTTGCCGATTCTATCGGCATCGATTTTTGAAGCTACATCACCTTCAATAACCGCCAGCCGCAGTTTGTTCCCAAGATGCTTGATTGTTTGCAGGATCAGGCTGGTTTTGCCTGACCCCGGTGATGACATCAGATTAATGTTCAGGATGCCATGTTTGTCCAGAGCCTGCCTGTTTTGAACGGCAATGGCATCGTTGGCGTTGGTAATGTCTTTTAAGACCGGTACTTTCATGTTTCAACCTCGATACTTTCTATATAGCAATCTTTCCCACCCTTTATATCCATATTATAGCTGCTGCAATTGGGGCAAATCCATAAGTTATCTTCCGGATGGAATTCGGTGCCACAGTCACGGCATTTTAACTGTGATGGCACCGGCTTGAAATCGATAGTGGCTTCCTGGGCAACGGTGTCTTTCTTTATAATGTCAAAGTAAAACTGGACGCAGTCGCCAACTACTCCTGATAGCTCACCGACTACCATGTTAATTTTGGTGACCTTTTTCGCCTTGGCTGTTTTGGCTTCATCTAAAACAGTGTCCAGCATTCCCTGTGTTATGGCTAGTTCGTGCACTTGATTGAAAGAGATATTTATTTGCGTTAGGTTTTCAGGTTATGAATTATAAGCTTTCGGCTCCTATATTGACAAACTTTACCCCTCACCCTGTATCCCTCTCCCCTTTTCACAGGGGAGAGGGAAGATTTTTTCTAAGAGGGGTAAACCCCTCTTAAACTTCCCGGTATAGTTTGAAAGTGTCCTTTGATGAAATTGAAGACTTTGTTCCTCGTCCTGTGTCCTGATTTTACACAGGGGAGAGGGAGGAGTGTTTTGTAATAGGGGCACGCCCCTCTTAAACTTCCCGGTATAGTTTGAAGGTGTCCTTTGGTGAAATTAAAGACTTTGTTCCTCGTCCTGTGTCCTGATTTTACACAGGGGAGAGGGAGGAGTGTTTTGTAATAGGGGCACGCCCCTCTTAAACTTCCCGGTATAGTTTGAAGGTGTCCTTTGATGAAATTGAAGACTTTGTTCCTCGTCCTGTGTCTTGACTTTGTACAAGGGAGAGGGAGGAAAGTTTTGTGGATATCTCAAAGAGACGACACGTAAGTAATGGAGAGAAGCAGGGAGGTTTTTGGGCAGTTATGCTATTTGAGAAGGTAAATTTTCATTAGCGGTTGGGATTTAATTTGGCCCTTCGGCTTTGTCAGGCTCGATATCGCTGACTATAGCCAATATGGGGCCTTCCGGAGTATCCTCAATATCGATCGCTATGCCCACAAGGTGGGGAGCCATAGCGTTTTCCACAAGCAGCACTTTGGAGCCCTTATGTTCTACTACATTATCGCCCGGCCTCTCTTTGTCCAGAGCTATGCCTATTTGTCCCTGCTCGTTGGTGACCAGTCTCAAACCTAATTCCTTGTCGTCGGCATTATTGTCCAGTATGTTTTTCAGTTCCTCTTTGGCACGATCGGTCACTCCTATCATTTCAGCTCCTTTAATTTTTATTCGGGGCTGTGCTCAGATATATTATCGGCGCCGGTCAGATTTAATATCTTCCCGTTCTACCTCTACCTCCCCTGCCACCGCTCCCGCCTCTGCCTCGGTCGAAGCCTCCTCCGCCTCCTCCTCTTCTGCCTCCGTAGGATTTATTGCCATAGGATCTGCCGCCGCTATCTCGCGAACGAGCTCCACTGACAGAGATAGTGCGCTCCTTCAGTTTTTTACCGT
>Ga0265297_10008170_pt1 | contig 14085 bp, 10 predicted proteins | sample Munlanlwell13791_FD_192502 | JGI IMG/M metagenome (GOLD analysis project Ga0265297, IMG submission 192502) | Leachate microbial communities from a municipal landfill in Southern Ontario, Canada - Leachate well 137-91 | ecosystem: Engineered > Solid waste > Landfill > Unclassified | place... | reverse complement strand
GACCACGTGTATGTCGCGGCGCAGACGGCCGACGGCGAACCGGCTTACTGGATGGACGGGGTCATGGTGGCGTTACCCCTCCTTGACGGATGCACATCGGGTGCGGCGGTCGCTTGCACCGATACCGGGGATATGATCGTCGTTGCCGGCGCTTGCATCAGTGAAGGGAGTTGGATACCCGTCGTCTGGGTCGACGGAGCTGTTTCCGACCTCGGGCTCCACGGCGACCCGTATGCACCATCGACCCAGGCTGTCGTAGGCGACGTCGCGGTCGTCGGCGATGATATCGTCGTCGCCGGGATTTCCATAGACGGCTCGATGATGTTGACGCCTACGGTCTGGTTCAACGGCTCAACCGGCGGGGCGGTATCCATTTTCGTCAAGCAGTAGGCCGATCCCAGCGTGGCAGGTGCAGATCATCGACGCCGAGATTGATTGCACCCGCGAGCCGGTGAAGGCGTACGAGGTGACCGGGCTGCGGTAGGGGCGGCCGGGCACTCGCGCGCCGACGTCGTACGCGAATGAAAGGGGGCCGCCTCCGCGGGCGGCCCCTCGATCGCGGATGAAACCGGGCTCAGTTGACGATGATCTGCAGGACCCTGTCGTCAGCGATCGGCACGGGGTTAAGGTTGTCGTAGGCGTTGGCCGCGGCATCCCTGATAGCTACCCTGTACACTCCCGACGGATCGGTCCCGCCCTTGGCGGCCTTGATCAGGATCGTGCACGAGACGTTGGCGCCGGTGGCGGACTTGCCCATGGACACGAACACGACCGACAGGCCGGTGGTGCCGGACTGGGCGATGACATCGGTCGTTAAGATGGTCGCCATAGGCTCGGTTCCGGCCAGGCCGAACGTGACCTGGTAGTATTGGTCGACGTCGGTCGATGAGTTGATGTTCACGGTGAAGTTGTCCGAAGCGCCGGGTCCGTTGTTCGAGAACGTACCGGCGATGACCCCGTCGAGGAGGGTCGATGTCGAGGCGAGGGCGCTCGGGGCCTGGGTGTCGGTGAAGTTGAGCGTGGCCGACCATTCCGAGTCGGGAGCCCCGGTCAGGGGGGCCGCGATGTCCCTGGCCCGCACGCGTACCGTGAGGGTGCGCGACGGATCGATCGTAGCGCCTCCTGCCAGGGTCAGGGTGCCGACGTAGTAGCTCGAGTCGCTGGACAGGACCAGGGTGCTCGTATCGACGTTGCCGCCGGAAGTCCACCCGGCGTCGCCGGCGAACTGGTATTCCCACAGGTAGTTGTCCGCGCCGGCCGCGTAGCCTATCTGCACCTTCAGGGCCGTCTCGCCCGCGTTGTACTTGCCGCGCTGCCAGTACGACTTGGTCGCGTCGGCGATGTACTTCGTCGCGGCGTCCAATGCCAGGCTCGGGGTTGCGAGCCTGGCTGCAGGCAGGGTGGTGAAGCCGCAGGCCGTGCCCGTCGCGTCGGCCACTATATCGTCGTTCTCGAACATGCGGCCCTTCACCTTGAAGAAGACCTTGTATGCGGTGTTGTACTTGAGATCGGCGGCCGGATTGAAGGTCAGGGTGGTCCCCGCGGGGGTGATCGTCGCCGGGATGTACATGCCGGCGGCGTCCTGCAGGTACGTGGCATAGGGGTCGAACTCGACGATTTCCGCGTTGAAGGTCAGGACCACGTCGCCGGCCAGCGGGAAATAAACCGTATTAACGCCGGTGCCGTAGGCCGTCCAGGTGCTCGCGGTGAGCAGCTTGAGGGCGTCGCGGACCTTGAACGTATGGGTCGTCGTGGGGTAGGGCACGCCGTCCGCCGACTCGAAGCCGGTGAAGGTTGCGGCTATGGTTTCGCCGTACTCGAAGCGCTCCGCGGGCGTGGCCGTGAGGACGGTGTTTCCGTCGGTCCACGCGGACGAGACGAGGTACTCCTCGGGGCTACCGTCGTCGTCCTTGACGGCCAGCGTACCCCGGGCGGGGTTCATGGCCTTGGAGAAGGTGAACACCAGCGGCGTGGGGGCGATGACGGTGCCCGGCTCGAAGGACGCCAGGGAAATGGCCAGTTCGGGGTCGAATTCCACCACCTTCGGAGCCACGGCCGCGACGAAGTACTGCGTGCCGAGGTCACGGGTCGCCGAACCCTGGAGTATGCCGTCGACTATCGCCGAGGGACTGACGGCGGTGCTCGCGTCGCCGACCTCGCCGGCGACCACGGCGTCGCGGTCGATGCGCAGCCTGATGGACGGGCCTGAGAACGCCGAAAGGTCGCCGAGGGCCGGCACGTTCGGTATGGAGAAAGCACCCGTGCCCGTATCGATGGTACCGGCTATGGTTAGTGGCCACCCGTCGTTCCAGTCGCCGAAGTCGGCGACGATGTACCAACCCTCCCCGGGTTCCACGGCCAGGTTGTCCGGATCGGTCCCGTCGGTCTTCAGCATGGCGAAGCCGGTCAGGGTCGCCGTGAGCGGGTACACGAGGAACGAGTCCGCCTCGTCATCGCCCCATATGTCGACGTTGACGAAGTAGTTGCCGTCCACGGGTTCTATCAGGGAACTGCCTCCCACGAGGTTGCCGTCCTCATCGTAGACGGCGGGCAGGATGGCCATGTCGCGCAGCTCGCCGAGGGTGGGCACATGGAAGTGCGCGGTCACGGTCGTAGACTTGACCGCCGCGCTCGCCGCGGTCGTGCCTATGGTCAGGGTATGTTCGCCCGAGATGAAGCCGCCTATCTCGAACCAGCCCTTGTCATTTGTGACGATTTCCTTGATCGCCTTGGCGGTGGAACCGGTGTTGCCGATGATAGGCACCCCGACCACCGGCCTGCCCGCCGCGTCGAGGACGTAGCCCCCGACCGTGCCGTACACCGTGGCGTCCGCGTGCCCGGAATCGGTCTCGACCGCCTGTGGGCAGCCTGCCAGCGCGACGACGAGCATCGCCGCGAGGGCGATTCCTGCCAACTTTGTCATGATTGCCTCCTGTCCTGCGTGGGAACGGTCCCCCATGGACCGCCATCCGCATAAGTATAGAAGAGCTCGTGGAGGAATACCATCGGAACACCGGCCCGGCGGCCGGATCATGTCGCACCCCTTGCGCGCGGAGCCTTCGCGGCCCATCCTATCCGCATGGACAGGATCAGGGGCACGGGACTCGGGGACAAGCGGCGGCTTATAGCCGTACTGGCCGCATTGCTGGTCGTCGGTTTCGGCGGGGCCAGCGTCTTCGCCTTCATGGCCGCCAGGGATGCCATCCGGGCGACCATCGAGGAGAACGGCCTGCCGGTGGCCGCCGAGACGGTCTACACCCGCCTGCAGGCGGACCTGATGCGGCCGCTCCTGGTCTCTTCCATGATGGCCGACGACACCTTCCTGCACGCATGGGTCGAGGAGGGCGAGGGCGAGGTCGGCGAGATAGCGGAATACCTGGGCGAGATAAAGGCCCGGTACGGGGCGTTCGCCGCCTTCTTCGTGTCCGATCGCACCCTGCGGTACTACTACCCCGACGGGGTGCTCAAGGTCGTCAGGCCCGACGAGCCACGGGACGCCTGGTACTGGCGCGTCAGGTCCATGACCATGCCGTACGAGCTCAACGTGGATCCCGACCTGGCCAACGACGACACCCTGACCGTCTTCATCAACTACCGGGTCGTGGACTCGGACGGCCGCTACCTCGGTGCGGCGGGCATCGGCATTTCGGTGGACGCCCTCACCGAAATGGTGGACAGGCTCCGCGACGCCTACGGCACAGCGCTGTATTTCGTCGACGAGGACGGCCAGGTCGTGGCGGGCATGCCGGCAGGCCTCGGGACCGCGCCTGCGACGCTGGATGACGACCCGGCCCTCTCCGCCCTGGCAGGTTCCGCGCTTGCCGACGGTTCCCACCGCTACGCGCGGAATGGCGAGGAGATACTGCTCCATGTCCGCTGGGTGCCCGAACTGTCGTGGTTCCTCTTCGTGGAGAGGCCGGAAGGCGCGGCAGTAGCCGGCGCGCGCCGCGCCCTGTACGTCAACCTGGCCGTACTTGCCCTGATCCTGGTCCTCGTCCTGCTGACGGCCACGCTGACGGTGAACCGTTTCCAGTCCAGGCTCGAGCGCACGGCCTCGACGGACCAGTTGACGGGCATCATGAACCGGACGGCCTTCGGCATAGCCGCCGACCACGCCGTCAAGGAGGCCCGGCGCTCGGGCAGGCCGCTGGCCGCCGCCATGTTCGACGTGGACGGCTTCAAGCGGGTCAACGACGCCCTGGGGCATCCAGCCGGCGACGCGACGCTCAGGGCGGTCGCCCTGGCCATCGGGACCGGGCTGCGCGAATCGGACCTCCTGTGCCGCTGGGGCGGGGAGGAATTCCTGGTGCTATTCGTCTCGTGCGCGCTCGACGACGCGGCCGCCGTCGTCGAGAAGGTCCGCGCGGCGGTCGCCGATCGGACCGGCCGCGACGGGCTGTCCCGGGTCACCGTCAGCGCCGGCCTGGCGGCCATGACCCCCGGCGAGGCGTTCGAGTCCCTGGTCCGGCGCGCCGACGAAGCCTTGCTGGCAGCCAAGCGCGCCGGCAAGGACCGGTCGGTGGCGGCGGGGTAGCGGGCCGCGTTTCGCCCGTGGCTCGCACCTGGCTCGGCTTGAAATTCGGTACCCGGCGTGCTAGGTTTGTTCGTGGATTGAACAACTGCACGCGGGTTCCTGCCATCCATGACTTCCGTCCATCGGTGAGAGCGCGTTTCGGCCGCCTTGTTCGTGACGGAACGACAGTTCTCCGTGGAAACGACCGCGTCCAGGCGCTGGGCGGAAGGCCCCCGCGCCCTTGGTCGGGGAGGGCCATCCATAGTATACTGCGGGCCATGCGTTCAGCGTCGTCCCGTCCCTGGATTCCCTTGGTCCTGTTCATCATGGGCCTGCCCTCGCCCTCGGCGGAAGGGACGTCCCCGGCCTACGGCTTCAGGAACATGGACGACTCGGACATGGCCGCGCTGGCCCGCGGCGATAGCGTTTTCAGGCAGCCGACAGCGTGGAACAAGCTGTCCATACCGGATTCCGCGCCCTTCCGGGACGAGATGACCGGTTTCGTCCGCAAGGGCGGGTTCAACTACCTGGGCGAGGTACTCCTCGTCGTCCCCCTTTCGGTGCGTCCGTCGGCCCTGTCCCAGGTCCGGGACATACTGTTGGACCTGGAGTCGTACGCCGGCATCCCCTACTGGTCCAGGCAGGACGGCAGGCGCTACGACCTGTTCGACCGGATGTCCGTCGTCTCCCGGAGCGGCAACCGCGACTCGGGCGGCGCTCTCGTCGACCAGCACATGAAACCCTTCGACGACTACCGCGCCTCGTACCGGTGGTCCATGGACGGCGACCGGCTGTCGTTCGAGTGCTACAACGAGACGCCCATCGTGTACTCCGGCATCAAGGCCGTCATGCCGGGCAACCTGGTATGGCGTCTGGAGGCCTATCGCTCGGGCGATTCATGGGTCTTCTACGGGTTGGGCGCCGTCAAGGCGTTCGACATGTTCGGCGCCCTGCGCCCGAGGCTGTCGGCCTCCTTCATGGGCCGCATCGAGGCGTTCTTCAAGAGGGTCTATGCGTCGCCCTGACGCGCGCGGGGCTCGTCCCCGCCGGCGGAGGTCCGCATGAGGTCGCGTCGGCTCGCATGCGCCCTGCTCGCGCTCCTGGTCGCGCCCGTCGCCGCGGACGGACCGGCCTACGTGCTACGGTCGGTCCGCTGGGAGATCGAGGGACGGACCCGCGAGTACGCGCTGGCCCGTATGGCCGACATCCGCGTCGGCGCCGCCTTCGATGACCGGGTATCGCTGGACGACTACGTCGAGGCCAAGCGGCGGCTCCTGGTCAACCAGAGGGTCCTCGAAACCGTCGAAATAGCCGTCTCGTTCGGCGAGGCTGATCCGGGCGCGCCGGTTCCCGTCGACCTTGTCGTTCGCGTCAAGGATTCCTGGAACGTCATAGCCCTTCCGTACTTTCGCTTCGACTCGAACGACGGCCTCCTCCTGTCGGTCAGGGCCCGGGACTACGACTTCCTCGGGTCGATGCTACCCCTTCGGATCAACTTCAACCGCGACCAGGTCGCGTCGGGCGGCGTGACCTGGGGCGGCGACGCCGATTTTTCCCTGCCGTTCCAGGCCCTCGACCTGCCCTGGACCTGGTCCCTGGACGGGGCCATCGGTTTCTGGGAGAGCGGCGGTTCCGCCCAGGGCGACCTGGGCACCACCCTGTCCGTCGGGCTCCCGGCCGGCCCGGGAACGCTGGATTTCTACGCGTCGCAGAGGGCCTACGGCGGGCCGCGCACCGCGGCCGGCGTGCCGTACGACGTTTCAGCGTACATGAACACCGGGTTCGGGGTTGGCTGGACCGTCCCGCTGGCCGAGCTCGGCGGGCTCGGGACGCTGTCCCTCCGCCCCCGCCTCACGGCGTCGGGCAACTGGATGTTCGGGGGCATCGGGGACCCCGCCCTGGATACCGGGTGGACCTTCGCGGCCGGGGTCGGCGCCTCGTTTGGCGGGTACGACTGGGTCGGCAACTTCCGCCGTGGGCTGGTCGCGTCGGCCGACGTCCAGGTGGCCTGGCTGGCCGCGTACGACGCCTTGGCCAGGACGGCGACCGTGGAATTGGCCGGTTACTCGGCCCTCGGCTGGGCCGGCCCGTCGTTCCGGGCCTACGGCATCTGGTCGCCCGACGCCGTGACCGAGGACGCCTCGTCCCGCGTCCGCGGCATACTCGACAGCCGCGCCCCGACCGACCTGGCCCTGGTCGTCAACCTGGACTTTCCCGTTCGGGTCATACGCTTCATGCCGGCCGAGTGGTTCGGCATCCCGTGGATGCGCTACTTCCAGTTCGAGCAGCAGTGGAGCCCCTTCGTGGACCTGTCGCTCGGCCACTACGACGGCACGTGGTTCGACCCGGCCGACGGGTGGTACGCCGCCGGCCTCGAGGTGATAACCTTTCCCCTGGCCATGCGGAGCCTCTATATACGCATCTCGGCCGGCTGGTCCATTCCCGACGTCGTCGCGCTGCGCTCGCCGACCGGGGCCAGCCCCCGGGACGGGCGATCCATATACGAGCTGTTCATAGGATTCGGGTACCACTACTAGGGTGCCGGACCTGCCTGGGCCGGGGGAGAAGGAGGATACAGTGGCCGATGCCATCCGTGACGGGGATTGGGATCTCGTCATCAAGCCTCATACGAAGTGGATGGAACTTGACCTGCGCGAGCTGGCGCGGTATCGCGACCTGGTCTACCTCCTCGTCAAGCGCGACGTGGCGACCGTGTACAAGCAGACGATACTCGGACCGGTCTGGTTCGTCATCCAGCCGATCGTGACCACGATCATCTATACGTTCATTTTCGGCAACCTCGCGGGCCTGTCCACGGACGGGGTTCCGCGGCCCCTTTTCTATTTCGGCGGCACCATGCTCTGGAACTATTTCCAGTTGACACTTCTGAACATCTCGGACACGTTCGTGATCAACACGTACTTGTTCAGCAAGGTCTACTTCCCTCGCCTCACGGTACCCCTGTCGAAGGTCCTCTCCAACCTGATCTCGCTCGGCGTCCAGGCGGCTACCCTGGCCGCGCTGTACGTTTTCTATATCGCCACCGGCGAGAGCGCGTCCCCATCCTGGTGGATACTCGCCTTGCCGTTCCTGGTCGCCTGGCTGGCAATCCTTGCCGCAGGCATAGGGTTGCTCGTTTCCGCGTTGACCAAGAAGTATCGCGACCTCCGTCAACTGCTCAGCTTCGGGATGCACCTGTGGATGTACGCGACCCCGATCGTGTATCCCCTCTCACAGGTTCCGGACAAGCTTCGGTGGATCATGATGATGAACCCGGCGACCGCCCCCATCGAGCTGTTCAGGACGTTCGCGTTCGGACTCCCATGGCCGGATCCAATACTGTTGCTGTCCAGCGCGCTCGTCTCGTGCGTCATTCTCGTCCTCGGCCTCGGCCTCTTCCGCAGGAGCGAAGCCGATATCGTCGACGTAGCCTGAGGAATCGACCGATGGGAATAGTCATACGAGCCCGGAACGTATCGAAGGTGTACCGCCTCGGCGTCATCAACCATGGGACGCTGCGCAAGGACATGGCTGCCTGGTTGGCGAGGCTGAGGGGCAGGCAGGACCCGAACGCGGTCATCGGATCCGAGCAACATCTCGATACCGGGGACAACTACTGGGCCTTGAAGGACGTCAGCTTCGATATCGAGCAGGGCGAGCGCGTCGGTCTCATAGGGCACAACGGAGCGGGCAAGAGCACGCTTCTCCGCATTTTGTCGCGCATCACGACTCCGACGGAGGGCGGGCTCGGGATCAGGGGACGGATAGCGAGCCTCCTGGAGGTTGGTACCGGCTTCCACCCCGAGCTTACGGGTCGGGAGAACGTGTTCCTGAACGGGGCCATTCTCGGCATGCGCCGGCGCGAGATAGAGCGGAAATTCGACGAGATCGTGGCCTTCAGCGAGATAGATACCTACATCGATACGCCGGTCAAGCGCTATTCGAGCGGGATGTACGTACGACTCGCTTTCGCCGTCGCCGCCCACCTCGACAGCGAGATCCTGCTGGCCGACGAAGTGCTCGCGGTCGGGGACGCCTCGTTCCAGGCGAAGTGCCTCGGCAAGATGTACAACGTGTCCAGGAGCGAAGGGCGTACCGTAGTCCTGGTCAGCCACAACATGTCGGCCATCAGCTCGCTGTGCAACAGGGCGCTCTACCTCGAAAACGGAACCCTGATACCGACGGACTCGCTCGAGAGCAGCCTGGATCTGTACATGAAGAAGGCGCCCGTCGCCACGCCACCCGCCGCTTGGGACGGCGACGTCGGCGACGAGGACCTGAGGATGACACGCGCGTCGGTCCGGCCCGCCACCGACGCGAATCCGGGACGGACGAAGTTGCGCAGGGGCGAGACACTCGTGCTCGCCTGCACGTACGAGATCCTGACGAAGCGCGAAGACTACGTCTTCTGCGTGGAGATAACGAACGGCAGGGGCGTACGCCTCTGCGAGATCGCGGCGCAGGAGTCGCCCGCCATCGGGTACGCGGCGCTCGCGGCGCCGGGTCGCCACGAGCTGAAGCTGGAGATAGATACCGGGATTCTCGCCCAGGGCGAGTATTTTATCACGTTCGACTTCGCGATCGTGGACACGCGCCGGATCATCAACGAAGAGCCCATGCTACAGTTCGAGGTTCGGAACGATGAGCCGAAGGATGGAGACAACCGCCCTCGTAGGAGGAACATCATGAATCCTGGATGGCGATGGGAACATAGCGAGGTGCGGTAATGAGGAAAACTAATGTTTGATAATAAGACGCTCATGATAACCGGCGGCACCGGCTCCTTCGGGAACGCGGTGCTCAGGCGCTTCCTCTCCTCGGGCATACGGGAGATACGCATCCTGTCCCGCGACGAGAAGAAGCAGGATGACATGCGCAAGCGCTACAACGACCCCAAGCTGCGCTTCTACATCGGCGACGTGCGGGACTACAACTCCATCAAGGACGCCTTCGTCGGGGTGGATTTCGTCTTCCACGCGGCCGCGCTCAAGCAGGTCCCGTCCTGCGAGTTCTTCCCGATGGAGGCCGTCAGGACCAACGTCATCGGCAGCGACAACGTGATGAGCGCGTGCATCGCGTCGGGCGTGCGGCGCGCCATCTTCCTGAGCACGGACAAGGCCGCCTATCCCATCAACGCCATGGGCATGAGCAAGGCGCTCATGGAGAAGAACGTGATAGCCCGCAGCCGCAGCGTCGACCCGAAGACCGGGCCCGTGTTCTGCGTGACCAGGTACGGCAACGTCATGGCGTCCCGCGGCTCGGTCATACCCCTGTTCGCGGAACAGATAGCCGGGGGCCTGCCCATCACCATCACCGACCCCACCATGACCCGATTCCTGATGACCCTGGACGACGCGGTCGACCTCGTGCTGTACGCGTTCGAGCACGGCAAGGCCGGGGACCTCTTCGTGCAGAAGGCCCCCGCCAGCACGATAGGGACGCTCGCCGACGCCGTGATGGCCTACGTCGGCAAGACGGTGGAGAAGCGCGTCATCGGCACCCGGCACGGCGAGAAGTGCTACGAGACCCTGGTCACCCGGGAGGAGATGTCCCGGAGCGAGGACATGGGGCCGGCGTACCGCATCCAGGCCGACAACCGCGACCTGAACTACAACAAGTTCTTCTCTGAGGGCGACGCGAAGATCGAGGCGGCCGGCGAATACACGTCCCACAACACGACTCGCCTGGACGTCGCGGGCGTCGTCCGGCTCCTGGCGAAGCTGGGCGACCTCGGGGAGCAGTGCTGATGGCCGCCAGGGTCCTGGTCCTCGGCTCGTCGGGCATGCTCGGCCACGTGCTGGCCTCGTACCTCCGCGAGCGGACCCGGCTGGACGTGCGCGACGCCGGGCCGCGCCGCGCCGTATTCCCCGGTTCGCTGGCCTGCGACATCATGGACCCGGCCTCCGTGGACGCGCTCGTCCGGAGCGAACGCCCGGACGTGCTGGTCAACTGCGTCGGCGTCCTGGTGAAGGCCTCGGAGAGGCGCAAGCGCGAGGCGACCTGGATCAACGCTTACTTGCCGCGGCTCCTGTCCGACCTGTGCCGCGCCGTCGGCTGCCGGCTGATCCACGTCAGCACCGACTGCGTGTTCTCCGGGGAGCGCGGCCCCTACGCCGAAGACGCGCCGTACGATGGCCAGGACTTCTACGGCCGGTCCAAGGCCCTCGGCGAGGTCATGGACGGAACGGACCTGACCGTCCGGACCTCCATCATCGGCCCGGAACTGCGCGCCGACGGCACCGGGTTGTTCGGCTGGCTCATGGCCCAGGGTGGCGAGGTGCGCGGCTACCGCAACGCGCTGTGGTCGGGCGTAACGACCCTGGAGTTGTCGAAGTTCCTGGCGTACGTCATCGAATCGCTCCCGGCGTTGTCGGGGCTGGTCCACTACGCAGTGCCTGGAGGCATATCCAAGTACGAGCTCCTGCGTTCGATCGACGGGGCCTTCGGCAGGGGGTTGCGCATTATCCCCGTGGACGAGCCGAGGCTGGACAAGCGCTTGGTCGCGACACGCACCGATGCGGGCCCGCCGCCGGCCGGGTACGCCGAGCAGTTGGCCGAACTGAAGGCCTGGATGGAGTCCCATCCTGAACTGTACGGAAGCGAGGCGTCGTCATGAAGGTGATGGTCATCGTTGGGACCCGTCCCGAGATAATAAGGCTGTCGCGTACCATCGAGGTCTTGCGCGAGGCGCTGGACTGCGTGCTGGTGCACACGGGCCAGAACTACTCCTACGAGCTGAACGACATCTTCTTCGAGGACCTGAGCATCGCCCCGCCGGACCTCTACCTGGGCGCCGCCGGCGGATCCCTCGCGGAAACCCTCGGCGCCATCATCGTGAAGACCGACGAGGCGATGGCCCGGGAGAAGCCCGACGCCGTGCTGGTGCTCGGCGACACGAACAGCGCCCTGTCGGTCATACCCGCCAAACGGCGGAAGATACCCGTCTTCCATTACGAGGCCGGCAACCGCTGCTTCGATCAGCGCGTGCCGGAGGAGATAAACCGCAAGATCGTCGACCATACCTCCGACATCAACCTGTGTTACAGCGGCATAGCCAAGCAAAACCTCCTCCGCGAGGGCTTCCCGATGGACCGGGTCTTCAACGTGGGCAGCCCTATGTTCGAGATACTGGCGCATTACGGGGACCGGATAGCCTCCTCGGACGCGCTGCAGCGCCTCGGCCTGCGCAGGGGCGAGTATTTCGTGCTCAGCTCCCATCGCGAGGAGAACGTCGACGACGCCGGGCGGCTCGGCATGCTGTTCGGGGCCGTCCGGGCCCTCCTGGCCCGCTATCCGTATCCCGTCGTCTTCTCGGTCCACCCGAGGACCGAGAAGCGCTTGGCCGAGCACGGCGTCGCCGCCGACGAGCGCATCATACGCATGAAGCCGCTGGGGTTCACCGACTACGTGGCCCTGCAGGAGGGCGCCTTCTGTACGTTGTCCGACAGCGGGACCATCACCGAGGAGTCGGCCATTCTGGGCTTCCCCGCGGTGAACATCAGGGAGACCCATGAGCGCCTGGAGGGCATGGAGGAGGCCGCCGTTGTGATGACCGGCTTCTCGCCGGAACGCGTGCTGGACGGTGTCGAGGCGGCGCGCCGGCAACTGGAACCGACCCGGGCCGGGACGATACGCGTCGAGGACTACATGAGGCCGAACGTCTCGGAAAAGGTGCTTCGCATAATCCTCAGCTACACGGATTATGTGAACAGGACCGTATGGAAAAAGCAGTGACGCGACGATCGCGACGGCATGCCGAGGGAGGCCCACGATGAGGATACTGATCGTCGGCATGACCGAGAGCATACATCTGGCCAAGTGGGTGTCGCTCATGGACACGATCCGCCACGACGTGTACCTCTTCCCCTCGACGGGGCTCAGGGAGCATCCGAGGATAGACCAGACCAAGGTGAAGCTCGCCAGGTCGTTCAGGTACCGGAGCCTCTGGTCCCAGCTCTTCCAGAACCGCATCGCGCGGAAGGCGTTCAGGGTCCTCCGCCGCCTGCGGAAGGCCGCCGTCGACGACGCCCGAATCCGCGACCTGGCCACGGCCATCAAGAAGATATCACCCGACCTGGTGCACAGCATGGAGACCCAGCACGCCGGCTACCTCGTGCTCGACGCGAAGCGCAAGCACTTCCCCGGCGGCGGTTTCCCGCGCTGGCTGCACACCAACTGGGGCAGCGACGTCTACCTGTTCGGCCGGCTCGCGGAGCACGAGGCCAGGGTCCGCGGCGTGCTATCGGAATGCGACTACTACTCCTGCGAGGGCGAGCGGGACAACGAGCTGGCCCGCCGGTACGGATACCGAGGCCCCCTGTTCGAGCCCTTTCCCAACGCCGGCGGTTTCGACCTCGAAGAGCTCGGGCGCTACCGGACGGGCGAGCCCCCCAGCGCCCGCTCGTTGATAATGGTCAAGGGCTACCAAGGTTGGGCAGGCCGGTCCCTCGTCGCGCTCAGGGCGCTGGCCTTGGCCGGCGATGGCGTACGTCGCTTCAAGGTTGTCGTGTACTCGGTGGGGAAGAAGGAAGAGGTCCTGATATCCGCGGAGCTTCTTCGCCGTGAAAACGGGCTGGACATCGAAGTGCTGGATTCCCACGTTTCCCACGAACGGATGCTCGAGTACTTCGCGCGCGCGAGGCTGTACGTGGGGCTCAGCATATCCGACGGCATCAGCACCTCGATGCTCGAGGCCATGGCCATGGGGGTCTTCCCCGTCCAATCGGACACGTCCATGGCCTCCGAATGGATCGAGGACGGGAAGACCGGCTTCATCGTGCCGGCTGAAGACCCGGAGGTCGTGGCCGAGCGCATAGCCCGGGCCCTCGAGGACGACGCGCTGGTCGACGCGGCGGCGGCCGCCAATGTGCGGACCATCGAGGCCCGCGCCGACTCGACGAAGATAGGGCGCAGGATCAACGGGATATACGATTCTATAGCGGACCGGCCCGGAGCGGCGAGCGACGCTCCACCGGAGGCGAAATGAGCGGCGACGGCCATCCGGGAGTATCCATCGTCATACCCGTCTACAACGGGGAAGCGTATCTCCGCGAGGCGGTCGACAGCGCCCTCGCCCAGACGGTCCCGGCCCTCGAGGTCGTCGTGGTCAACGATGGCTCCGAGGACGGTACGGAGGCCGTCGCGCTGTCGTACGGCGACAGGATCCGATATTTCCGGAAGGACAACGGAGGCGTCGCCACGGCCTTGAACCTGGCCGTACGCGAGGCGAGGGGCGAGTACGTGTCCTGGTTGTCCCACGACGACGTCTACGATCCCCGCAAGCTGGAATTGGAACTGGCCGCGCTGTCGAAGGCCGGCGATCCCCGGACGGTCGTTTACTCGAGTTTTAGTTACATTAACGAACGCTCGGTAACCGTCGGGACCGAGAGACTATCCGATAAGCACGACCGCGCCATGCTGGACACGGCCATGTACCCCCTGTTCAACGGCCTCGTGCACGGGTGCACGGTGCTGGTCCGGAGGGACCTGTTGCTGGAGCACGGCTTGTTCCGCGAGGATCTCCGGACGACCCAGGACTACGACCTGTGGTTCCGCATCCTCAGGTCCGTCCC
>Ga0265297_10008169_pt1 | contig 14085 bp, 18 predicted proteins | sample Munlanlwell13791_FD_192502 | JGI IMG/M metagenome (GOLD analysis project Ga0265297, IMG submission 192502) | Leachate microbial communities from a municipal landfill in Southern Ontario, Canada - Leachate well 137-91 | ecosystem: Engineered > Solid waste > Landfill > Unclassified | place... | reverse complement strand
CGCTATAAACCTCCCTGAAGGGAATGAGGAACTTGGAAAGGTGCTTATGGCAAACAATATCACAACCGCACCTCATTTGCAAACAAAAAAACACCAGGCTATACTGATGCTTTTTGCGCTAAAATCTTATTCTGCCTGATTTACCGTCGGTATCTGGTCGGTTGTTGCGGGCGTCTGAGTTTCGGGTTGATTTTGAGTTTGATTTGGAGTTTTATTTTGCCTATTATTAGTATTTTTATCAACAGAGCCATTAATTCCCTGGAAGTTACCCCCTGCCCCGGGAAATTCGCCTGCTCTGCGCGACTTGCCAAACAAATATCCCGAGCCAAATCCAACTGCAAACACAACAATAATTACTACCGCCGATATAATAACTTTTTTAGTTTTTTGATCCATTTTGTTTTTTATTTTTATTTTTTAACCTTATAAAATACTATACGCAAAAAGCACTCCAAATGAGTGCTTTCCATTGCAGCGGAAACGATGTCCCGAAGTTTAAACCGAAAAAACGGCTTAACTTCGCTATAATTGATAAGATTATTTAATTAATCTATAAAGACTAAGCTAAAATTTTAGTATAGTTAACTAACTGCCACCCTAACAACATTATCGGAAAAAATCAAAATTTCTTTACCCTGTCTTGCTTCAAACGCACTATGGTTTATCGTAAATTTATTTTTCTTGAATTTTTCATAAAGATTTTGAATATAGAAGACATCATCATAAGTCATAACCCATTTTAAGGAAGATTTTTCAAGAAGTTTCAATAATTTTTTGTGATCTTTATCAATATAGTGGTTTAAGTACAAAGATTTGCCCTTTTGATAATATGGCGGATCAAGAAAAATAAAATATCTGTCTTTGTATTTATTTTTATCCAATTGTTTTAGGAGCAAAATTCCATCTAAGTTTCTAACTGATATTTTATCTTTAAATTCTTTGATTTTTTCTAATCTTGAAATAATAGTTTTTTTTGTAAAACGAGCCTTGATATTCCAAAAACCGGCTTGATCCATTCCACCTATGGGCCCGCCCTCAATAATTCCTGAACGATTTGTTCTATTTAAAAATAAGGTGGCAAACGCCAAATCCCCAATTGACGATGACGGATTATTGTAAATTTCTTTTTGGTTTTTCCACTCTTCAATATCAATATTTACTTCTTTAATTTTATTTATCAAAAAATTTGTATCAGTAACAGCAGTTTTCCAAAATGCAAAAATAGCTTTATCTAAATCATTGATAATAATTTTATCAACCTTGCCAGAAAACAATAATTTTAAAGAAGCCCCAGCACCACCTGCATATGGTTCAACAAGAATAATTTTTTTATTTCCGGCAAAATTTTTTTTTATCGCCTTACACAAAAAATTAGCCAAGCGGGTTTTTCCGCCCGGATAACGAAATGGACTTGAAAAGTCAGATATTATTTCGCAAATTTTATTTTTCATTTTTGGAATGTGTAATTTTTAGCATTGCTCCGATGATAACTGACATTGCAATGGTTTGTTCGAAATTGGCAGAATTAGCGTAATTATGTGCCCCAGATTGCAATAATTGAATCAAGTTTTTCGCCCCATTAATGCTATTATTCGCCAATGTAGTTTTTTGATCTTGTGTCAATCGTTCTTTAGCATTCTCAAAATTAGCATTTACATAATCTGCGATATCTTTTGGTTTTGGCGTTGCTGATTCAACAAGAAGTCGCAAGGACATTCTGATCAATGCTGGAAAATTTTTTGATAATTTATTTGCGTTTTTAAAATAAAAATTATACAAATCCAAAACATCCATATAAATATTGTTTATATCTCCTTTCTTTAGTACCAAGTCCTGCCCGAACAGAGCCTGTATTTTATTTTTCTCTCTTGCTGTTTTTCTTTGAGTAGTTTGTGTAAGCGGCTCAGCCTTTTTTTCTTCCGTAGCACCTTTTTTGCTGGTTGAAAAATTGGTATCTATCCTTGAAAAAACATTTTCAACCAACCATTCTTGCGTAACTTGTGCCGATACTTTTTGGGGGTCTGTAATATAAGGTATTAATTGTTTCAACTTTTTATCCGACTCGCTTCTATCTGTAAACGTTATATCCCCTTTGTTATTGGTCGAATAATCTAAAAGTTTTTTACCGTTTGTACTGAGAATCAAACGATCAATTTTGTTAAAACCAGATTTTAATAATTCTTCTTCGTCTTTTTCTGTTCTAATTTGCTCTAAAATCTGTTCATAGAAAAATAATTTTTCGAGTTCTTTTTTAAATTGAGTGGGCACTACTCCATATTCGGAAGAAGCGGAATTGATATCGTATTCGCCAGAATCTATAAGGTTTCTGTACATGCGAAGTTTTTGTAATACTTGCCATGGTTTTAGAAGCTGACTAACATGTATATCCCAGATTTCCTTTTCAGCTTCTTTGCGAGAAGGAGCTATGGTAATTTTAACTTTTTTGAGTTCTTGTTTGTTGGTAATTTTACTTAGTTCTTCAAGCTCTTTTTTATCGCGAGCGTTTGTCGCAAGTTCTGGTTTAAGTAAAAGTTGGCACGCCGCTAATCTACGATTACCATCCAAAACTGTTGTTCGTCCATTTTCTTTGCAAACAATCGCAATAGCGCTTCGATGATAGCCGTTATTTGCAATATTTCTGGCAATTCTTAAAACATCCTCTTTGTCCAAAAGATAGTTTCTAATTTGAGTGATATCATTTTGATCTCTAACATGTTTTGGAAGTCTTGGATTTTGCAAATCCAATTCTAATCTTTCAACATCAATAACATCATCTTTCCATTGTTTTCTTGTGCTCATAAAATTATTATTTACAAACTACATAATGCAAATATTCCGTCGTTTTATCTGCTATATAATTTCTGTTTTCTGATTTATCCGCCTTAAAGCGATTGTATTCTTTAGTAAAATGCCCGTACTTGCCCCGCAAACTCATTATTTCCTTAATATCGTCCAAAGTCATTAAACCCTCGTTGTTATAGCTCAAAAAGATGTATTTTACTTTTGCTTTTAAAATTAAATCCTTAAACGCCTTTTTTACTTGTGTCCTTGAACAATAAAGAGATTTTTGTTTGTCATAATCTCGCAAACCAGTTTTTCCGTGTATTTTTGGGTTGTCATATTTAGCAATTGTCTCTAAAAGATGATAGTTTGTTGCATATTGGCGATGATTATAAGGCGGATCTAAATACAAAATATCTCCGCTAACTTTTTTAGCAACTTCATTTATATCCAGATTGAAAACTTCATGATCTTGTTCATTTATTATCAATTCAGCAGGTTTTAAAATTAAATTATTCTGAGCTGTTTTTTTTAACCTTTTCAGAAAAGCACCATATACGGAAGTCGTATTTGCATATTTATCAATAGATTCAACTAAGCTAGTTATCAAAAAATAATACTCATCATCGGAAATTAAATTTTGCTCTTTCCATGTTTCAATTTTTTTACGAATAGCGTCGCAGCGCATTCCATTTTCATCGGAAAAATATTGTCGCGACTCCTCCTTGTCTTTTGTTCCGCCAAGACAATAATTTTTATAAATAAATCCTTTCACACCTTTTAAATTTGATAAATAATCGCATACAAAATTTTTACGACTTTTTACTTTAATATTTTTTAAATCAGAAATTTCTTTTATTAATTTAAAAAAGGATAATTCCTTATGGTTTCCGATATAGTGTCTGTTCAAAACATAGCTGTAATATTGAATATCATTTGCGATTATTTTATAACCCTTTTTTTTAAAATAACTTCCAACAATTCCAGTCCCCGCAAATAAGTCGCAAAAAGTATCGCAGTTTTTATCAGCTACTTTATTGATTGATTCTTCCAAAAATTCCAATAATGATAATTTACTGCCGATATAGTTCATATTTTTTATTCTTTTTCTTCCGGGTATAATTTTTTAAAAACTTGATCTACGGCCTCATTTGCCGATAACTCACTTACCTTCCTTACAATAACTTTTCTATACTCGACAGGGTCATATTGATAACACCCCCTACATCCTAGTTCCTCGGAATAATTTTCATCCCCTATATAAAAATCATATGGATTGCCTTTAATATTTTTTGCGCTCCAGCGTTTGTTGGTTTCCTTACATTTTTTACAAATTTGCCTCTTGATATCATTTGCCGCTTTTGAAAGTGGTTGAAAGTCAGTTAATTTTTGCTCCGTTAAATTTGAAAGTCTATGGTCATCCTTTCTACCATCTTTATGATCGATTTCAATCTTTGTGTTTTCAGAATTCCCATTAATCCCAAGCATCACACAATTTTGTATCTTATAAAAATCTTTTATGTCTTTCCTAATGTTCTGATTTAAAATTTTTTTGTCGTTGAATCCAAATAAACGAACTCTGTCGATAGAATTTCCATTTGTTATATTTTTATCAAATTCAATGATATATTCTTTTGCCAAGCTAGAATTTGCTCGACACCAACTTCCACCATTTCCAAGTTGAAGTTTTTTGTATTTATCAACGAATTCTGATACCGAAACCCAACGACTTATGCCTTGTTTATTGGGCGTTGCGAGTTCTAAAAATAATTCCTTTTTTGTCATATTAAAATTTATTTTTGAAAATTAAAATATATTCGTGTTTAAAAATATAATAATCGCTTGAAAGCGCCCTGTATCGCCAAATCCCTTCTTTGTTTTGTTTGGCGCGGTTGCCCGCCATATTCTTGATTATAATACTTTTTAGAGTAAGGCCTAACTTTTGAGCCTCATTCATACAATAAAACCCTAACGGAATCCACTGTCCAGCGGTATATTTATCACCTATAACAATTGCCAAATAGCGTCCTTTCTCCAAAATAGATATCGTATTTTTTAAAACCGAACTAAAACCATTTAAAAAATCTTTTAAAGATTTTGCGTTTGATAAATCGTCTTTTAAATTACTAAATTTTATAATATCGGCATAAGGCGGATGCAAAATTGCCAAACTAACGTTATTCTTTCTTTGTTTTTTTAGAATGTCGTTTACTTTATCAAAAGTTGTATCTTTTGAACTATCACCCAAAATAATCTCTGAAAAATATTTATCATTATCAACTTTTAATCTTAATTGTTCTACAAGATTTTTTTGTATATCAACGCCAATAAAATGCCGACCACAAATCTCGGCTTCATAAGCGGTTGTTCCACTACCAACAAACGGATCAAAAACAACTTCACCTTTTTTAGTATACCTCAGAATCAATTGACGTGGTATTTGGGGAACAAAATTTCCGTGATAAAAGCCACTATGTTTTCCCGTTTTGTCTCTTTCAGAGATTAACCAAAGACTATCAGTCCAAATTTCTGATTCTTTCCAATTATCTAAATTTAAATCATTGAAATTTGACATATAATTTATACTTTATTTTACCAGAAATTTGATTATTTGACACTATTTGTGAAAAGCCGGTATCTTTTTAGGATACCGGCTTTTCAATCATCAAAACCCCTTATTTTGCTTCGGTTCAAACTTGGTAATCTGGCGGAGAAGGTGGGACTCCGAACCCGTCGCTTCGCTCCTTAGAAACCCTCGGTTTCTAACGCCCGCTACGCGGGGCTATTTTCCTACACGGGGGAAATCCTTTCCCCCGACCCCCCTTTTGGGTTCTCGTCCCACTATCCGTAAATTAAAATGCCCTTTCGGGCATTGAAATTTACGGGCGGAGAAGGTGGGACTCGAACCCACGGGCCCCGTTAAGGGCACGCCTTTCCAGGGCGTTGCAATAGCCGCTATGCGACTTCTCCATGTTTTATCTATTTATTCTGGCTGCATAATTAAATGCATTAAAATAACTATTCCACTTCTCAACATTGGATGAATAGATATTATCATACATGAAATAATCTGCCAACATCTCGCGAACCCTTAAAAGTTCTTTTAATCTTTTTTTATTCTTAGGATCTTCAATTGTTAAATCTAATAATTCTAATCCCCTTTCAAAAGCCATTCTACTATTTTCTTCGTTTTTATCTTGCCAACTTAAAGCTCGTCCAACTTCGCTTCCGACATTGGCTAATTGATCCACTAAAGAAAATTTTTGCCATCTACCCGAAGCTAAATCTTGGTGTTGCATAATTTTTCTACAATTTTTATTATTTTTTCCCTTATTTCTGCATTATCAACGCCTCTACTTCTATTCCCTAGTCCAGGTTTTAAATTTATCATTGAATCAAATTCAATAAAATCTACTCCTAAGTCTTCTGGGTGAATATTTATTCCCCAAAGATTTTTTGGTTCGCTATTTTCTTGTTCTATTAAAAGCTGTTCTTCATCAACATGTAACTCGGCGTCAACAGCCATAATTTCTTTCTCAATATCAACAACAGCCTTAACCAAATTACCAAACATCCTTACAGACATTTCTTTTAATTCCGAAATTTCAATTTTTTCTTTTACAATTTTCATATTATCCGCCTAATCTTTCTAAAAGCTTATTTTTTATCTTCTGGGCTTCGTATGTGTCCACCTCGTCGGTCTGATTTGTTTGCATCTTTATTACTTTGTCCTTTAATTCCCATTCTGTTAAGCCATCAACCAAGTCCTTGTCAAAAACAGTTTTAAGATAATTCCTTTCTTTGTCACTAAAAGGAAAAAGCTCTTTTATAATATTATTAAATTCATCTCTATAAATTCTTTTATCTGACATAAATATATTTATTTTATATCCATTCCACGAAGAGCCGAAATGCGTTCTTCAATGGGCGGATGTGTCATAAATAATTTTACAAACCAGTTTGTTTTTTGTTTTCCCTTATGCGGGCTATCAATAAACAAGCTTGCTGTTGCTTCGTTTTTTACTCTCATTGGCGTGGGATCTTGAGAAATTTTTTCCAAAGCCGAGGCTAGTCCCTCCGGATATCTTGTAAGTAAGGCTCCGTCGGCATCTGCTAAAAATTCTCTTTTACGAGAAATTGCCAACTGCACCATACTGGCTGCAATCGGCGCCAAAAGGGCAGCAACGATTCCCAAAATCATAAATATTGCCCCTCCCCTATTATCGTCAGAATTTCTGTGCCCACCAAATGATCCCACCCTTAAAAACATATTTGCCAATATTGCGATAACTCCTGCTAAAATTGCTACTATTGTGCTTAAAAGCATATCTTTGTTGCCTATATGCGACAATTCGTGTGCCAACACGCCCTGCAATTCTGTTTTATCTAGCCTTTGCAAAAGCCCTTGGGTAACGGCAACAACAGCGTGCTTTGCATTGCGTCCTGTGGCAAAAGCATTGGGCTGGGCTTCTGGTAAAATATATATTTTTGGTATTGGTAACCCTGCTGTGATGCACAGGTTTTCAACCAGGCGATAAAGCTCAGGATTATCCTTTTTTTCAATTGGATTGGCTCTGTACATTGCCAAAACAATTTTGTCAGACCACCAATAACTGCCAAAACTTGAAAATATACTTATAAATATCGCCACATACAAAATTGTTGTATCATTTAAGGCATAGCTAAACAGCCAGCCTATAGCTATAATAAAGACCAAAAACCCAGTTAACAAGAACCAGGTTTTTCGCGTATTTAAATCTGCTTGCGTATAAAGCGTTGCCATAAGCTTGCGTAGCGTAACGATATTAAAATTTCACTGCGACAGGCTCTTTTTCGGCTCCTTTTGCCTCAAAAAGATCCATTTGTTTAAATCCAAAGGTATTTGCAATTATGTTATCTGGAAACTGTTCAACCTTAATGTTCAAGTCCCTAACATTTGTGTTATAAAACCTGCGGGCCGCTTGGATTTTGTCTTCTGTGTCTGTAAGTTCGCGTTGCAATTCCAAAAAATTTGTTGAAGCCTTCAAGTCCGGATAGTTTTCAGAAATGGCAAACAAGCTTTTCAATGTATCAGACAGCATATTTTCGGCCCCTGCTTTTTCGTGTATATCTTTTGCTCCCATTGCTGCGGCCCTAGCCCGGATAACTTTGTCCAATGTTTCTCTTTCGTGCGTTGCATAGCCTTTTACTGTTTCCACTAAGTTTGGAATCAAATCATATCTCCTTTTTAGCTGAACATCAATATCTGACCAAGCTTCTTTTGCCCTGTTTTTTAAAACTACAAAACCATTAAATGCGGACACCACCCATAGGGCAATTACCACAACAACGGCTAATATTATATATCCTATCATAGCTATTTTGGCAAATCTTCAAGCAACTCTGCAATGTGCGGATGTTGCGTGATAAATTTGTAATTAAATAATTTTAACAATGTAAAAAAGTCCGCCAATTCTTCACGGAACGTTTCTGGCCCAGAAAACACTTCCCACAACTCGACTGCCAAATTTTTGGTGTAATGATTTAAGACCTCGTAATCAGACTTGTTTTTTAAATAATTCATTATCTGCTTAAATTCTCCCCTATCAAGCCAAATTCCATTGCACATTTTGCAAAAATCCACCTTTGTTTTTGATTCATCATATCTTGTTTCCACCAACATTGTTCTATCAACCGGGCAAAGTTTTTTTGAGTGAGCTACTTGAAACTTTGACTTGTCGCGCCACAAATCAATATCAACCCAATTTAAATCTTTATCTTTGTCGTCTTTGGCAAGCCTTAATTCGTCTTTATCAAACCAAACACCCAAACACTTTGGGCAATAGTCCACTTCAACATCGTGAAATAACATCTTTTCTAAATTTTCGTTATCGTTTGGGCACTGCATGTTATTTTATAATATGCCAAATAGTATAAAAATACAAACTTTTTTACTCGTCAATAAGACAGCGCACTTCGTTGCCATGACGAACCTCTATAAACCCGGATTTTACATCAAAAAAATGTTCTTTTTCCTCTGCCACCACTTTCATCGCCCCTGTGGTTAAAATTCCAATCAATGGATGGTGGTTATCCAAAACTGTTATCTCGCCCACCGCTGTCTTGCAATTCAAAACCTGGGCCTGGCCCTGGAATAAAACTCTTTTTAAGCTGTAAATTGATAGTTTCATTATTGTCTGACTTCGTCTATTGAGCCTTTCATATAAAAATTTTCTTCTGGCACGTCGTCGTGCTTTCCCTGCAAAATTTCATCAAATCCTCTAATAGTGTCTTCAAGTTTTACATATTTGCCAGGCATTCCATTAAAAACTTCGGCAACGTTAAATGGTTGCGACAAAAATCTCTGAATTCTTCTGGCTCGGCCCACAACCTTTTTGTCGTCTTCTGACAGCTCTTCCATGCCCAAAATGGCAATAATATCCTGCAAGTCTTTATACCTTTGTAAAGTAAGCTGTACAGCTCTTGCCACCTGATAGTGCTTCTCTCCAACTATTTTTGGGTCCAAGGCTGACGAGTTTGATGCCAATGGGTCCACAGCGGGATAAATTCCAATTTCGGTAAGCGCCCTATTTAAAACTATTGTTGAATCCAAATGAGAAAATGTTGTGGCGGGGGCTGGGTCTGTGATGTCGTCGGCTGGCACGTAAACTGCCTGCACCGATGTAATAGAACCTGATTTTGTTGAGGTAATTCTTTCTTGCAATTCTGCCATCTCTGATGCCAAAGTTGGCTGGTATCCCACTGCCGACGGCATTCTGCCCAAAAGAGTTGAAACCTCAGATCCCGCCTGTGAAAATCTAAAAATATTATCTATAAAAAGCAAAACATTTTTCTTTTCTTCGTCGCGGAAATATTCAGCCATTGTAAGAGCTGACAAAGCCACTCTTGCCCTGGCTCCTGGCACCTCGTTCATTTGGCCAAACACCAAAGCTGTTTTGTTTATAACTCCCGATTCTGTCATTTCTCTGTGCAAATCGTTTCCTTCTCTTGTTCTCTCGCCAACGCCAGCAAACACAGAAACTCCGCCCGATTCCTCGGCCACATTTCTAATCAACTCTTGCAAGAAAACTGTTTTACCTACGCCAGCTCCGCCAAAAAGCCCAACTTTTCCACCCTTTATAAATGGCGCAATCAAGTCAACTACTTTAATTCCCGTCTGAAAAACCTCTGTTTTTGTAGCTTGATCGGCAAAGCTTGGGGATGGCCTGTGAATTGGCCAATGTTTTGAAAACTTCTTTTTATTGTCCGAAAGCGAATTTCCAACCACATCAAACAACCCGCCCAAAACTTCCGGCCCCACCGGCACTGAAATTTGGCTTCCTGTGTCATCTGCTTCCATTCCTCGGCTCAATCCATCAGTGGATTGCAAAGAAATTGCTCTGACCTGCGTGGCAGACAAATGCTTTGAGGTTTCAAGCAAAACTTCACCATTCGGGCCTTTTACCTTCAAGGCATTAAAAATGGCTGGCAAAGATGTTCCCTCTTGAAATTCCACATCAACCACCGGACCTATAATTTGTATAATTTTTCCTTTATTCATAATTTTTGTTTTTGTTGTATTGTTGTAAAAATTTTTTGATGTTGATTTTGCGCTGCGTTATTGCCAGCCATAACCATTTAACTAAATAATCAAGTAGGATATTCTGTAAAAATTGTTTTAATAATATAAATTATTGTGGCGCAAAAGCAAAATCAATATCAAAAAATTAACTCAAGGCCTCGGCTCCGGCAGAAATTTCCGAAATTTCGGTTGTAATTTTTGCCTGACGCGACTTATTATATTGTAAATTTAATTTTTCTGACAAATCCTTTGCGTTATCCGATGCCGTTTTCATTGCCATTCTGCGCGCCGAATGTTCTGACGCATTTGCCTCCAAAACCAATTGATAAATTGTCATTAAAAACAAATACTCTGCCAATTTTTCTAAAACTTTTTCTGGTGATGGCTCAATAATATATTCTTTTATTTTTTCTCTATTTGGCACAAAGCTGACATCGTTTTCTTTCAAAAGTTCGGCAAATTTTCCTCTTTCAGGAATTGTTTCAATAACGGTTTGGGCGATATGGTCAAAATCAATGGGCAACACCCTGCGCACATGAGGCTCTTGTTTTAAAGCAGTTATAAAATGAGTGGAAATAACAATTACCCTATCCCAATCTTTATCTAAAAAACCTTTAATCAGAAAATTCGCCATAGGTCTAACTTCTTCCAAATCCGTAAAATCGCCCATATCATTCACTTTTTTAACAATATTAAAACCTCTCTTTGACAAATAGTTATATGCTTTTTCACCCACGGCAATATATGAGTGCTCTTCTTTTTCCCATTCTGATTTATGGATTTTTAAATGTTGTTCAAACTTTTTAAAAACCGAACTGTTAAATGCCCCCGCTAAACCTTTGTCAGATGCCACCAACACAAATAAAACCTTTTTAACCGGCCTTATTTGCAAGAGCTCGGGCAGTTTTACATCCAATGCGGAAATTGTTGCCAACAAGTCCAATGCCGCAAAACTATAAGGCCTGCTGTCCAACGCCACCTGCTGGCTTTTTCGCATCTTTGTAGCCGAAACCAGCTCCATCGCCTTTGTGATTTGGCCAATGTTTTTAACTGATTTTAGCCTTTTTTTAATGTTTTGCGGACTTTCCATTTATAGGTTATTGCGCTTCTATAAATTTTTCTATGACCTGCTTTATTTGGGCTTCTGTTTCCTCTGAAATTGACCTTTCTTTTTTGATTTTTCCAATCAGCTCGCCATGCAAGTCGTCAACATATTCAATAAATTTCTTTTCAATTTCTTGCATCTGGCTTGGCTCAAACTTATTAAAGTATCCATTCAAAGCCGCATACAAAACCAAAACTTGCTTTTCAAAAGGAATTGGGGCCAAATCCGGCTGCTTTAACACCTCTGTAATAATTCTGCCTTTGTTAATTCTTGTTTTGGTCGCTTCGTCAACGTCCGATGCAAACTGCACGAATGTTTGCAACTCTCTAAATTGCGCCAATTCCAGCCTAAGTTTGCCTGCAACCTTCTTCATTGCTTTTGTTTGCGCAGATGAGCCCACGCGAGACACCGACAAACCCACGTTAACAGCAGGCCTTGTACCCTGATAAAACAAATCTGACTCCAAATAAATTTGTCCGTCTGTGATAGAGATCACATTTGTTGGGATATAGGCTGTAACGTCGCCAAGTTGAGTTTCAATAATTGGCAAAGCAGTTAAGCTTCCTCCTCCTTTCTCTTTGCTCAACTTTGCGGCTCTTTCCAAAAGCCTTGAATGCAAATAAAACACATCTCCAGGATATGCTTCTCTTCCTGGCGGTCTGCGAAGCAACAAAGAAATTTGCCTGTATGCCCAAGCGTGCTTTGACAAGTCGTCATAAATTACAAGGGCGTCCTTGCCTTTGTCTCTAAAATATTCACCAATAGCGCATCCTGCAAACGGAGCTAAATACCAAAATGCGGCCGGGCTTGAGGCAGAAGCAGACACAATAATTGAATATTCCAAGGCACCCTGCTCTTTAAGAGTCTGTGCAATTTTGGCAACCTTTGATTCTTTTTGACCAACTGCCACATAAATGCAAATAGGCCTCTTTTCTTCGTCTTTTTGGTTTATAATCACATCCAGGGCAATGGCGGTTTTACCTGTTTGCCTGTCGCCAATAATAAGCTCTCTTTGGCCTCGGCCAACTGGAATCATCGCATCAATGGCCTTAATTCCTGTGTGCATTGGATAATTAACCCCTTCCCTATTCAAAACATTTGGGGCTGTGTTTTCTAAGTTGTAACTTTCAAATTTATCTTTGGCTGAAAAAATCGGACCCTTTCCATCCAAAGGGTTTCCCAATGGGTCTACAACCCTGCCCAACAAATTTTCACCCACTGGAATGGAAAGCAATTGCTTTGTTCTTTTTACAGTTTGGCCCGCTTTGATATGTCCGGCATCACCCAAAACCAAGGCTCCAATAGAATCTTCTTCTAAGTTTAAAGCCAAAACTTTTACAATGTCTTTTTCTGTTTCCACTGCCAAAACTTCCAAAGATTCTGCTTTGCTAAGCCCTGAAATTTTTAAAATTCCATCGCCCGCTTCAACGACTTTGCCAACTTCTTCCCATTGAGGATTTTCTTTGTAATTCTCAATTGATTTTTTAAGTTTTTCTATTATTTCCTGGCTCATGAAAATATTTTGTTTATTTTGTTTTTCATTGAATAATCAATTTGCTTATTCCCATCAACAACAATTTTTATCCCTGCAATCAAGTCTGGGTTTATCTTTTCTTTTACTACGTCGCCTTTTTCAACAAATTTTGAAAAAGATTTTTTCTGGTGGTCGGTTAATTTTCTTGCTGTTTCAAATGTTATGGCCTTTTTGCCGTGTTTTTTTGCCAAAAAAATTTCTGTTTTTTCCAATATTTCTTTAGCTTTGCCCAAGTCCCCTTGCTTTTCCAATAGTTTTATAAACCCGGATGCAAGCTTTTTTTCGTCCACATCTTTGGCTACCAAAAATTCGGACAAGGCCTTGGCATAATCTTAAACCTTGTATTTCATCTGCCGCTTTTTTAATTAATTTGTCATCAATGTCTTTGGGGCTAAGCTCAACCGTTTTTACGATAAGGTCTCTTACTAAGGCTACAGCATTGCTTAAAACTTGTTTCTCGGCGTCTTCTTTTTGCTTTTTAGCCATTTTTTCAGTTTCCAAAGCAATCTGTCTTTGTTTTTCTTCCATTTTTTGCATCATATCCTGCTCCAAAATTTTGGCCTTTTGACTGGTAAGCCTAATAATTTCAACGGATTTATGTTCAGCTGTTTTTATTTTTTCCTTAGAAATTTCGTCAACCTCTTTAAGTCTGGCATCGGCTTCTTGAGCCTTGTCCAAACCTTCTTTTATCTTTTTTGACCTTTCGTCTAACACTTTTATAAGGGGTTTGTACACAAAAAAAGTCAGGACTGCCAAAAGTATGGCAAAATTAAAAGCCTGGCTTAAAAATATTCCCCAATTTATTCCTAGTTGAGATAATAGTTCGTTTTCCATAATTAAAAACTAAATTCTGCCCCGAAAATCGGGGCAATTTTCAGCCTTAAATTAGGCAACGAATTTGATAATCAAAGCGATAACCAATGCATAAATAGCAATGGCTTCGGCAAAAGCAATGGCCAAAATTGCCATTGTCTGCACTTTTGAGGCGGCCTCTGGATTTCTACCAATAGCCTTCAAAGCTGACGATCCGATCCAGCCGATTGAAACGGCTGGCAATATTGCGCCAAGAACGATTGTTCCTGCAACTGCTAATGTTTTAATACC
>Ga0265297_10008168_pt1 | contig 14089 bp, 11 predicted proteins | sample Munlanlwell13791_FD_192502 | JGI IMG/M metagenome (GOLD analysis project Ga0265297, IMG submission 192502) | Leachate microbial communities from a municipal landfill in Southern Ontario, Canada - Leachate well 137-91 | ecosystem: Engineered > Solid waste > Landfill > Unclassified | place... | reverse complement strand
CAAAGTTTTACTGTGGTTGTCAAGAGGGACCTTTACTGTTTTTCTTTATCATTATTTAGTGTATCCTGATCTTGTTCCGATCCTTAAACCTGAATTTTTTGGCGGACATCTGTCGCTTATGTTTATTTTTGCTTTTGGTTTTTCCCTTACATTATTCTCTTTTTTACAAAGTATATTTGATAAACAAATTGGTAAAAGAATTTCAGAAATTTTATTAAAAATTTTTAATATTGAATAAATACAAATGCTAAAACAAATGTTCGATCTTTTTATTTCTTTTGTGGGCCTTTTGATTTTATCGCCTGTCTTGATTTTTATATCGCTTTTGATAAAAGTAGATTCAAAGGGCCCTGTTTTTTACCGTGGCTTGAGGGCTGGTAAAAATAGAATACCGTTTAGGATATATAAATTCAGGACGATGGTCGTAAATGCTGAAAAAATAGGCGGCTCTTCAACCAGTGATGATGATTCCCGTATTACAAGGATCGGAAGGTTTTTGCGTAAACTCAAACTCGATGAATTGCCGCAGTTGATAAACATTCTTGAAGGTGACATGAGTTTTGTGGGCCCTCGTCCGGAAGTTTACTATTATGCTAATATGTTCAAAGACGAAGAAAAGAAGATTTTGAGCGTAAAGCCCGGTATAACGGATTGGGCAAGTATTTGGAACTCCGACGAGGGGGCAATTCTTAAAGGAAGCACGGATCCCGAAAAAACATATATGGAAAAAATAAGGCCAACAAAAATAAAATTGCAATTGAAATATGTGCGGAATAATTCATTTTTTTCGGACATTCATATTATTTTAGAGACAGTTAAAAAGGTCTTAAAAAGAAACAGATAATATATAGAGAGGCAGAAAAATGGAGAAAACAAAAATTTCAGGCAAAATTCTTTTGCAGGTCTATCAGACAATGCTTAAGATCCGCTTGACTGAAGAAAAGATCGCAGATCTGGTTAAAGAAGGTGAGATAAAAACACCCTGTCATTTATATATCGGGCAGGAAGCTGTTGCCGCGGCTGTTTGCGCAAACCTTAAGCGTGAAGATTTTGTTTTTTCAACGCATCGTTCACATGGGCATTATCTTGCAAAAGGCGGTGATTTGAAAGGGCTTTTTGCGGAAGTTTATTGCAAGGCAACTGGTTGTTCTGGAGGCAGGGGCGGTTCGATGCATATTTCAAGCCCGGAAAATGGATTTCCCGGAAGCACCGCTATAGTTGCCGGTACAATACCTTTGGCTGTAGGTGCTGCTCTTGGCTTTCAATTGAAAAAACAAAAAAACATTGCGGTCACTTTTTTTGGAGACGGCGCTACCAATGAGGGGATTTTTTATGAAGCCCTTAATTTTGCCGCGCTTAAAAAACTACCGGTCCTGTTTGTATGTGAAAATAACCTCTATTCTACGCATATGCCTGTTTCCGAGTGTCTTTCCGACACAAGGATCTATCAGAAAGCGCAAGCCTTTAATATGCCGGCGAAAAGAATAGACGGTAATAATGCGATCCAAGTTTACGAAACATCAAAACAGTTTATCGAAGATGCGAGAAAAGGCTGCGGTCCTGCGTTTATCGAATGTATGACATATCGCTGGAGAGGCCATGTGGGACCAAATTTTGACATAGAAAAGGGTTTAAGGAGTAAAGAAGAGCTCGATGGCTGGATAGATAAGTGCGCTATCAAAAGACTTGAAAAACTCATGTTCGGGAAAAAATTTCTGAATAAGCAAAAAAAAGAAGTTATTATGCAGGAACTGAATAAAGAAATAGAAAAGGCGGTGGCTTTCGCGAAACAGAGCCCTTATCCTGACAAAAAAGAACTTTTAAAAGGAGTTTTTAAAGACTAATATGCGAAAGATAACTTACAGAGAAGCGATCAATGAAGCATTATATCAATTACTTGAAGATAAAAAGACCGTGCTTATAGGCCAGGGAGTTACAAGCCCTTGGTATGCAGGCGGTACAACAGTGGGGTTACTTAAACGTTTCGGGCAAAAGAGAGTTATTGACACACCTGTTTCAGAAAGTGCAATAACAGGAGTGACGTTAGGCTCAAGCCTGACCGGATCAAGACCAATATTGATGCATCCAAGAATGGACTTTATGTTCTATGCTCTTGATCAGATAGCAAACCATGCGGCAAATTGGCATTATATGTTCCAGAAATTAAGCATGCCGGTTGTTTTTTGGTCGATCATAAACCGAGGGGGAGAACAGGGTGCTCAACATTCACAGGCACTCCAGTCTATATTTGCTCACTTTCCGGGATTAAAGGTGGTAATGCCTTCAACTCCGCATGACGCAAAGGGATTGCTTATAGCCGCGGCTCAAGATAACAATCCGGTTATGTTTATAGATGAGAGATGGCTTTATGATATAAAAGGAGAAGTTCCGAAAAAAAAATATATTGTTAAGATCGGCAAAGCAGCAATAAGGAAAAAAGGCAAAGACCTGACTATTATAGCAACTTCTTATATGGTTCAGGAAGCGATGAAGGCAGCAGAAAAATTATCCAAAGAAAACATCCATGCAGAGGTAATAGATCTAAGGTCGATCAAGCCTTTTGATGAAGAAACGCTTGTAAAGTCCGTGAAAAAAACAGGGAGACTCGTTATAGCGGATGGTGGTTGGAAAACATTTGGTATTTCTGCGGAGATATCCGCAAGCATACAAGAACAGACATTTTCTTATTTGAAATCAAAAGTTGAAAGAGTTGCACTGCCTGATATACCGGCTCCCGCAAGCTGCGTTCTTGAAAAAGCGTATTATCCTACTGAAAAGAATATAGTAGCTGCTGCAAAAAAAACAATGTTGGGTAAAGAAAGGAGAGCTTAATGGCTTACAAGGTTAAGTTTGTTGATCCTGCACATAATTATAAACTTATTAAAAAAGAAATTGATGCCGCTTATAATGATGTAATGTCTAAAGGGGACCTGGTACTACGCGGGCAATTGGAGAGTTTTGAAAAAAATCTTGCTTCGTTTGTCGGGACAAAATATGCAGTAGGTGTTAACAGCGGATATGATGCTTTGCATATTTCAATGATCCTCGCAGGCATTAAATCCGGTGATGAGGTTATAGTTCCTGCTCATACTTTTGTGGCAACAGCTTCCGCCGTGGTTAATGCAGGAGGAAATCCTGTGCTTGTTGATGTTGCCGATGACCATAATATAGATGTATCTAAAATAGAAAAGAAAATTACAAAAAAAACAAAAGCGATTATTCCCGTGCATTTAAACGGCCATATGAGTAATATGAATGAAGTGATGCGTATTGCAAAAAAATATAATCTTATAGTGGTTGAAGATGCATGCCAGTCTCTTGGGGCGACTTTTGCCAATAAAAAAGCTGGGTCAATAGGATTTACCGGTTGTTGGAGTTTTTATCCTTTTAAGATACTCGGAGGATACGGTGACGGGGGCGCAATAACGACAAACGATAAAAAAGCTGCAGAAAATGCAAAGTTCTTGCGTTATAACGGCGAAGACAGGAAAACAGGTGAATATTTTTATCATGGGTTTACCTGTCTTCTTGATAATCTACAGGCTGCTTTTTTGGATGTAAAATTAAAACATCTGCCTGACTGGATAAAAAGAAGAAGACAGATCGCAGCTATGTATAAAAAAGGATTGGAAGATATCAAAGAAATATCCCTGCCGCATTTTGAAGAAAAAGACAAGAGATATAAAGATGTATTCCAGAATTACGTAATAAGAATCAAAAAAAGGGAACAACTTTTCAATTTCTTAAAAAACGAAGGTGTCGAGACATTAGTACATTGGCGGGTTCCTTATTATAGGTATAAAAACCTTAAACTAAAAAATTATGGATTTCCTGTGACCGAATCTCTTTCAAAACAGGTTATATCGCTTCCAATGAATGTTGAAATTACTGATGAACAGGTTAAATATGTAGTAAAGAAAGTTAAGGAATTTTTTATTGTTCAGCGTTAATCTCAATTTTAATCTTAATATTTATTAATCAGGAGTGCAAATGAAACCTCTTTCCCATATAACGGAGAAATTTACGGAATCAGTCATAAGAGAAATGACGCGTATTTGTGATGCGGCAGAAGGATATAATTTAAGTCAGGGTTTTCCTGATTTCGAAGCCCCTAAAGAATTGAAAACAGCAGCTATTCTTGCTATAACCAAGGATTTTAACCAATATCCTATTACTTTTGGTGAAGAAGACCTGAGAAATGCAATTGCAGTAAAAGCATTATCCTATAACAAAATAAATTGTAATCCCGCAACAGATATAACCGTAACCTGTGGAGCAACTGAAGCAATGATAGCATCTCTTAAAGCCGTAATAAATCCCGGTGATGAGATAATAATTTTTGAACCTTTCTATGAAAATTATGGGCCGGATGGTATTTTAAGCGGAGCAAAACCTCGTTATGTCACGCTTAATGCGCCTGAATGGAAATATGATATTAAAGAGCTTTCCAAAGCTTTTAACAAGAAAACAAAGGCGATAATAATCAATACACCCAACAATCCCACAGGAAAGGTTTTTTCAAAAAAAGAACTTGAAGAAATAGCGTCACTTTGCAGAAAATGGGATTGCCTTGCAATTACTGATGAGATCTATGAACATATTCTCTATGATGGGCAAAAACACATTTCTATTGCATCGCTTCCAGGCATGAAAGACAGGACTATAACAATAAATTCGATATCCAAAACTTATTCCGTTACCGGATGGCGTGTCGGTTGGGCTATTGCAAACGAGAAAATTACAAAACGTATAAGAAAAGTGCATGATTTTTTAACGGTTGGAGCTCCGACCCCTCTTCAGGTTGCCGCGGCTTTTGCGTTGAAAATGCCTGAAAGTTATTACAAAAATTTGAAATTAAGATATGAAAGATCAAGAAGTTTTCTTTTCGATCTGCTTGTTGAAAATGGTTTCAAGCCGTTCTTGCCAAAAGGAGCCTATTATATAATAGCAGAAACCGATGAATTAATGAAAAAACTTCATGCGAAAGATGATTTTCAATTTGCAAGAAAACTTATAGAAGTGACCGGCGTTGCAACTGTTCCCGGGAGTTCATTCTATTCAAATAAGACAAAAGGCAGGGATCAGGTCAGATTTTGTTTTTGTAAAAAGCAAGAAACATTGGACAAGGTTAAAAAAGGTTTTTTTAAATTAAAAAATTTTTAACAGAGGAAAAATGAAGCTTAAAAATATTTTGCTTATCGTAGTAGATACCATATTGATAAGCCTTGCAATACTGCTGGCTTTCAGGGTACGTTTCCCGGATTTTGCCACAGTGCCTAATTTTATCGGTTTTCAAAAATATTATTTAGCCTTTGTAATTATAAAAGTAGTTTCTTATTATCTTTTAGGGCTTTATGGCGGGATTTGGAAGTATGCAGGATTAAATGACGCCCTGCGTATTTTTTATGCCGTAACGATCGGTTCAATGGCAACCGCGAGTTTTACTTTTTTTACTCAGGTGCAACTTATTCCACACATTCCTCTCTTGCCGCGTTCGGTTATACTGATAGACTGGTTCCTTAATCTTCTTTTTGTAGGTTCTTTAAGATTTTTTCCCAGAATAAGCAAGGATTTTACAAAAAAACCGGTTTTGGAAAATAAAAGACTTTTAATAGTAGGAGCAGGTGATACTGGTGAAATAGTTTTAAGGGAAATAAACAAGCATCCTGAATTTGGATATAATGCAGTAGGGTTCATAGATGATGATCCTGAAAAATTAGGAAGGAGTATTCACGGTCTTAAGGTTCTTGGTTCAAGAAAAGATATAGCAGAGATAGTAGTAAACAAAAAAATTGATCAAATAATAATTGCCATATCTTCAGCTTCAGGAGAGGCGATCAGGCAGGTAGTTGATTATTGTCAGAGATTGAAAGTTGATATTAAGATAGTTCCTGAGATAGCTAAAGTTGTTTCCGGAAGTATGACCATATCTGATCTAAAAAATGTAAAACCCGAAGATCTTCTGGGTAGAAAAATTATTAAATTAAATAACGAAGACACAGAGGCTTTTATTCAGGGAAAAACAGTTCTTATCACCGGAGCAGGCGGATCAATAGGCTCTGAAATTTGCAGACGTCTTGCTCTTCTTCAGCCAAAACAAATAATTTTTTTTGAACACAATGAAAATGATGTGTATTTTTTAAGTCTTGATCTTAAGAAGAAATTTCCTAATATTGAATTTAACACAGTGATAGGTGATATCAAAGATGTGGGTCTTTTAAAAAATACTTTTTCAAAGTTTAGGCCGCAGGTTATTTTCCATGCTGCAGCCCATAAACATGTGCCTCTTATGGAGGAGAATCCGGCAAGTGCAGTTAAGAATAATATTATCGGAACACGCAATCTTATTTATGCTGCAGCCCATTATAAAGTAGAAAGTTTTGTGATTATTTCAACCGACAAGGCAGTTAACCCTACAAGTGTTATGGGAACTTCAAAAAGGATCACTGAGATGATCATGCAAGCAAAGGCAAGGGTAAGCAAAACAAAATTTATGGCTGTAAGGTTCGGCAACGTGATAGGTTCAAACGGAAGTGCGGTTGAGCTTTTTAAGAAACAGATAGCAGAAGGTGGGCCTGTTACAGTTACAGATCCAAACGTAATACGTTATTTTATGACGGTCGGAGAAGCAGTGCAGCTTGTTATCCAGGCAGGTTCTATAGGGAAGGGCGGCGAGATCTTTATTCTTGATATGGGAGAACAAATGAAGATACTGGATCTTGCGAAGAATTTAATAACACTTTCCGGGCTTGAGGTGGATAAAGATATTTTTATTAAATTTACAGGATTGAGACCGGGTGAAAAACTTTATGAGGAGATTTTGCGCGATAAAGAGCGTGATAAAGCTACTAAAAATGAGAAAATCTTTGTTGCACAAGCGGATATCCTAAATTCTGATAAATTGAGAAGGGATGTAAAAGAACTTGAGAGGTTGGCCAGAATGGTGGATCAGCAGAAAATAGTAAAGAAGATGAAAGAAATAGTTTCTTCTTTTACGCCCGATGCAAGATGGAAGATCTAATAAAAATATAGCCACGGATGAGCACGGATAAATACCGGGAGAGATAAACACGAATAGTAAAAATGCAATTAAAACAATAATCTATATGATAAAAAAACGTAAATTAATTTTGAAAAGAAAAGTTTGATTGAATTTTTTTAAGAAGAACAAAAAATAGTATAAGTATGGAATTTTTTGATTTAATCCGTGTAAATCAGTGGCTGATTAGTTTTTGTCCTATAGATGTTTTTTGGCGTGCTGTACTGCGTTTTTGAAGATTTTTATGCCCTCGCCTTCTGAGGGCATTTTTTTTGCGTAGTTTTCGCGCAGGCGGGTCCAGTGCGGATGTTGAAAAGGCGTTAAAAAGCGTTCAGGGTGCGGCATAAGGCCGAAAACATTTCCCTGTTTATTGCAAATTCCTGCAATACTTTCCATTGAATCATTTGGATTGTCCGGGTAACCGCAAGGTTTCCCATCTTTGCCAACATATTTGAAAACTACTTCATCGTTATTTTTCATATTTTTCAGGGTATTTTTATCTGTGATGAATTTTCCTTCCCCATGTGCAACCGGTAGATAAATAATATCAATGTTTTTAGTAAAAATGCAATTACCTTTATTTACATTTTTTAAATAGACCCATCTGGCTTCAAATTTTCCGCTTGTGTTAAAGGTTAGGGTTGAATGGGGAAGCAGACCTGTTTTAACTAATACCTGAAAGCCATTGCAGATACCTATAATGAGCTTTCCCGCTTTTACAAATTCATGTACATCTTTTTGAAGTTTATGTTTAAGTTCGTTTGCCAGTACTATTCCTGCTGCAACATCGTCTCCGTAAGAAAACCCTCCCGGAATGGCAATTATATTGTATTCTTTTAAGGATTTTTTACCGGAAATCAGTTGATTTATATGGACCAATTCTGTTTCAGCTCCGCAAATCTGAAAAGCGAGCAATGTTTCTTTGTCGCAATTCGTCCCGGCAGTTCTTAAAATTATTGCTTTTGCTTTTTTCATTTTTACCACTTCAATGTTTTTTGCCAGATTTTTTTCAATTCGTCTATATTTGTATTGACAATTTTTTTCCCGCCAAGCCCGTTGATAATGAATTTTTTGTCTTTTTTTACTTTCCCGATACACGCAAAACAAATTTTTTTGACCTTCATAATTTTTTCAAAGACTTGCTGTTTTTTAGGAGTTATTTCCACAATAAATCTTGAGTTTGATTCAGAAAACAGGATCTTATCATTTCTTAAATTTTTCTTTTCAGTTTTAAATTTAACCTGATTTAATTCTATTTCTGCGCCGTAGCCGCCTGCAAATGCCATTTCGGCAAGTGCAACACCGATTCCTCCTTCCGAACAGTCGTGGCAGGATGCTAAAAGGTTTTTTTGAATTGCACCCTGTATTGCTTTATAACTTTTAAGAGCGGTTCTAGGTTCGAGTTTCGGCACATTCTTGCCTATATAACCATTATTTGCATAATAAATTGAACCCCCCAGTTCATTATATGTTTGGCCTATAATATAAATAAAATTACCCGGGCATTTGAGATCCATTGAGACAATTTTTTTAATATTTGGTATTACCGAAATACTTGAAACTAAAAGAGTGGGGGGGATAGAGATCTTTTTGCCGGTATCATAATCAATATATTCATTATTGAAACTGTCTTTTCCCGATATGAAAGGAGTTTGATAGGCTTTTGCAAAGTCATAGCATGCTTGCGCAGCTTTTACAAGCCCTGCAAGTTGGTCTTTTTTGTCAGCGCTACCCCAGCAGAAATTATCCAGAAGCGCCATCTGCATTATATTCCCGCCGCAGGCAACATTGTTCCTTATTGCCTCATCTATTACTGAAGCTGCCATCCAATACGGATTGATCAGCCCGTATCTTGAGTTAATTCCATTAGCAACAACTATTCCTTTATCTGAATCAAAAAGAGGTTTTACCGCGCTTGCATCACCGGGACCATCGTTTTCAATGCCTTGAAGCGGTTTAAGCACGGTTTGCGCCTGTACCTCGTGGTCGTACTGTCTTATGATCCATTCTTTACTTGCTACATTTGGATGCGCCAATATTTTTTTTAATGACAGGGTCAGGTCTTTTGGTTGTGTGAATTCTGGTTCTTCAAGAGAAGGTTCTGACCATTCTGCTTTTTTCTTTAAGCGCGGAACACCGTCATGTAAGAAATCCATTTCAATTTTACATATTAATTTGTTCTCATAAAAAAGAAGAAGGTTTTTGTTGTTTGTAAATTTTCCTAAAACTGTTGCTTCTACATTTTCGGCTTTAAATATTTGCATTATCTTGGAAAGATTCTTTGGCGGTACTGCAAGCACCATTCTTTCCTGAGCTTCCGAAACCCATATTTCCCAAGGTGTAAGCCCAGCATACTTTAATGGCGCTTTTTCTAGATCTACGCGCGCCCCGGTTTCTTTGCCCATTTCGCCTATTGCAGAAGATAATCCTCCGGCACCGCAATCTGTAACAGCGCGGTATAAATTTTTATCCCTTGCTTCCAGCATTACATCTGTGACTTTTTTTTCTACTATCGGATTCCCGATCTGTACAGCGCTTATTTCAGTGTCTTTTGCAAGTTCTGCAGAAGAAAAAGTTGCGCCGTGTATCCCATCCCTTCCTGTTTTTCCACCTATAACAACTATCAGATCTCCGGGCAGTATTTTACCGAAACATTTATTTCTTGGCATTATGCCTGCTGTGCCGCAATATACAAGCGGATTGCATATATAACCCTGATCAAATATTACAGCTCCGTTTACAGTGGGAATTCCCATGCGGTTTCCATAATCACGGACGCCGCTGACTACTCCTTTGCAGATCCTTTTTGGATGAAGTACGCCTTCAGGAAGTTTGTTATAAGGAAGATTTGGAGGGCCGAAACAGAAGACATCTGTATTAAGGATCGGTTTTGCTCCAAGTCCAACACCTAGTATGTCGCGTATTACTCCGCCTATGCCTGTTCCTGCACCGCCGTAAGGTTCAAGCGCGCTCGGATGATTGTGGGTTTCAATTTTAAATGCAACGGCATTTTTTTTGTCGAATTCGATTATTCCTGCATTATCTTTAAAAACTGAAATACACCATTTTTTGTTCAATTCTTTGGTGGCTTTTGCAATTGTTTCTTTCAAGAGGTTGTCAATTATTTTTGTTTTGTTGTTTTCAGAGTATTCTATTATACCCTTAAATGTTTTATGCACACAATGTTCGCTCCAAGTTTGCGCAATAGTTTCAAGCTCTATATCACTTGGATTTCTTTTTTGTTTGTGAAAATATTGTTTAATGGCAAGCATTTCTTCAAGAGTCAATGATAGGACTCCTTGTTTGCTTATACGCATTAATTCTTCATTGCTTGCGCCCAAGATATTTATTTGCTTTACATTTTTCATGGTATTTAACTTAAAATAAGTCAAAAGTTAAAGTTCAAAGTTCAAAACTAAGGAGTTTTTTATAAAAAGAACTTTTCCATTGGTTTTGACTTTTGACTTTTGCACTTTGACTTACTTAATAACGTATTCCTGTATCACTTTATTTGCTAATAATCCTGAGCAGATTTTTTCGATCTGTTGCGTGTTAAGTTTTCCGTTGATCTTATATTCAAATCCCGTATTACAGGTTTTTATTCCTTTTATACCCAAGTCAGATGCGCCTTTTTTTACAGTATCACCGACAGCGTCTGTAACGCCTTTTTTATACCATACCTGGATGATAACGTCACCCGCATTCCGTCTTCCGTCGTTCGTTTTTTTAGAAGACCCTGTACTCCGTACTCTGTACTCTGTACTGATTTTGTATCTTTGGGTTATTTTATCCGAAAGAAGTTCTTTGCATAATAGTTCCAGGGCAGTTTTTTTGCAAGTAGTTTCGATATGGTAAAGCTGTGATGTTTGAACTTCTTTGACATTTTTGATGCCGAGATCTTCGATGTCTTTTTTTATTGTGTGCCCAAGAGCATCAAAAAACCCCTTACCATAACTTATTTCAATTAAATAAAACATGAAATTTCCTTTACGATCCCTGATATCAATTTTAATCTTCGGGTGATTATAATTTATTTTCGCGGAAAGCGGTGAGATAGTTCATACAATATTCGTCTCTTCCAAGAAGAGCTTCACCTGCGCTTATTGTTGCCATCATATCTTTATCGGTGGGGTCTATAAGTGCTCCGTCCAAACCCATTGCCATTGCCATTGCAAGGAATATCCTATTAATGAGACGTCTGTTAGGCAAGCCAAAAGAAATATTGCTAAGTCCCATAGCAAATTTTACAGGGAAGGCATTTTTTATCATTCTGATAGTTTCAAGAGTTATTATACAACTTTTAGAGTCTGTGCTTACAGGGTGTACAAGAGGGTCGATATACAGTGACTCAACAGGGGTGCCTTGTTCTTTTACTGCTTCAACTATTTTTTTGCATATTTCAAAACGTTCTTGTGATGTTTCGGGCATTCCTTTGTCATCCATTGTAAGCGCTACTACCATTGTGTCATATTTTTTTACAAGCGGTAAAATGCTGGTAATTCTGTCTTTTTGCAAAGTAATCGAATTTATAAGGGCTTTTCCTTTGTGAACTTTTAATCCGGCTTCGATCGCTTTAGAATTAGGACTGTCAATGCAGAGGGGTATATCAACGGTTTCCTGTACTGTTTTAACAAGCCACTGCATATCTTCTTCTTCGGTTGATATCCTGACGCCCGCGTTAACATCCAACATGTTCGCACCGGCTTCTACCTGTTTTTTTGCTTCTTCCTGTATGAATCCCGCATCTTTCTTTTGGATTGCTTCCAATATACTTTTTCTGCTTGCATTTATTCTTTCGCCGACAACTAACATTAAATCTCCTTTTAGCCACGGATTTACACGGATAAAAACTTAGATCTGTATTTTACTGAGAACACAAAAATTCTAATAATATAGGATTTGTTAGAGAAACGAATTAAAATCCTTACTTTTTAGTTTTTTTGAATTCAGTGGCAGAAATATTTTTGATCCGTGGATATCTGTGGCTGAATATTTATTTCTTCTCCCATTTCAAAAGCTCTGTAACGCTTGAAAGGGTGTTTCCTTCTTTTATTTCTTTTCTTATTCTATTCTCTTTCTCAAGAACATCCATAGCACGGTTTACAATTTCAATAGCATCCTGGTGTGGTATTATTACAATGCCGTCATCATCTCCGACAACAATATCACCGGGGAATACTTTAATTCCCCCAATAATAATAGGTATATTTATTTCTCCAAAACCTTTAGGTTCTCCTGCATTAGGGCTTTTCATTTTAGCAAAAGCAGGAAACTTAAGTTTTGTTATTTCAGGAGTATCTCTTATTGCGCCGTCAATAACAACACCGCTTATTTTCTTTTGCAAAGCGCTTTCAGTTGCAAGTTCACCCCATACTGCAGGACCTGTGCTCCCGCAATCTATAACTATAACATCGCCCTTTTTTGCCAGATCAATTGCTTCCACGGGTTTTGCCCAATCTCCGGGATAGGTTCTTACGGTAATTGCTTTCCCGAACATTTTAATCCCTTTGAATAAAGGAAATATGTCTTTTGCTCCGTTACTCCTGTGCATTGCATCAGAAATGTTTGAAGTTGAAACTAAAGAGAGGATCTTCTCAAGGTCTTTTTCTCCGGCTCTTTTGAATAATTTTGTTTCAATTGATCTCATACTTTCTGCTGCTTTGCGTATCTTTTTTGCGGCCAAACCAGGATCAACTGCTTTAGTTATTGCCCCGCCGACTATAATAATATTTGCGCCTGCTTTAACAGCATCTGCAGCAGTTTCGGAGTTAATTCCTCCGGCAACAGCTATGGGCAGTTTTGATATTCTTTTGATTTTTTTTATGGCTTCAAATGGTTTTTCTCCATGCATTTGTGAATCTATCGGCGTATGTATTCCTATATAATCTGCTCCGGCTGATTCTATTATTTGTACTTTTTCTTCAATATTGCGGACCTCAAGCATATCAACCAATATTTTTACGCCGTAATTTTTTCCTGCTTTTATGCATTCAATTATTGTGGATCTTGATGCTGCTCCCAAGACTTCCACTATATTGGCTCCGGCTTTTGCTGCCATTTCTACTTCAGTGCGTCCTGCATCCATTGTTTTCATGTCTGCGATTATTGTGTGTTTTGGGAAAAGCTTTCGCATTTCTCTTATAGTGTTCATACCTTCGGCTTTAATAAGCGGAGTTCCTATTTCGATCCAGTCAACTGCGCTTGAAGCTTCTTTTGCGACTTTTATCGCGCGTTTAAGATCCACAAAATCCAATGCCAATTGAATAATAACTTTCATATTTGTTATCCTTTAAAAGATTGTGCATGGTACAGAGTACAGGGTGCACAGTAAATTCAAAAATTTTTCTACCCTGAACTATGTACTCTGTACTTTGTACTTCAGTATCTATTGCTTGTAAATTATTATCTCAACTCTTCTGTTCTGTTTGCGTCCGGCTTTTGTATTGTTCGGAGCAATGGGTTTGGCTATGCCGTATCCATTTACGAAAAGTTGTTTTTCATCGATTCCTTTTGCTGTCATATAATCTGAAACCGTTTTTGCGCAGCCGGTTGAAATTCTAATATTTGCTTTTTTGGTGCCGAGACTGTCACTATATCCGTTTATAAGCACTGCATGTCCCGGGAAATCTTTTAACGCCCGTATTATTACGTCTAATGGTTTATAGGCATTAGATCCAAGGCTGGTTTTGTTAAAGAAATAATCCCTGTTTATGCGTATTCTAAGCCCTTCAGCTATTTCTGCGACACTGAGTTCATTAGATGTGGTTATATTTTTACTGACAGCTTCTTTAAGAAGCGGATCAACAACCGCAATTGCCCTTATTTTTTCAAGTCTTTGTTTCAACGCCAAAGCATCTTCCTGCGCAAGCACATTTTCTACGCCGAGTTTTTTCAGCTGATCTTGAGCGGATATCAGTTGTATGCTTAAGGCTTGAGAGTCGGCTTTTAATTTTTCTATTTGCGCTCTGAGTGTGCCGGCTGCTTCGGATTTCATATCTTCAATTTTATTTTTAAGCCCAATAATTTCAACGTTTTTCTTTGAAATAGTAT
>Ga0265297_10008167_pt1 | contig 14091 bp, 10 predicted proteins | sample Munlanlwell13791_FD_192502 | JGI IMG/M metagenome (GOLD analysis project Ga0265297, IMG submission 192502) | Leachate microbial communities from a municipal landfill in Southern Ontario, Canada - Leachate well 137-91 | ecosystem: Engineered > Solid waste > Landfill > Unclassified | place... | reverse complement strand
CCGGTACCAAGAAGACAAAGAGCACCGACCCGCTCGTGATCTTCTTCACCTCCGGCACCACCGGGGAACCCAAGATGGTGCTGCATAACCACAGTTACCCGCTTGGGCATATCATCACGGTCCGGTTCTGGCATGATGTGCGGTCAAGCGATCTCCACTTCACACTCTCCGACACCGGCTGGGCGAAGAGTGCGTGGGGCAAGTTCTATGGCCAGTGGCTCGAAGGAGCAGCCATCTTTGTGTACGATATCCGGAGCAGGTTCAATGCCACCGAGATCCTCCCGCTTATAGAAAAATACGGGATCAACACGTTCTGCGTTCCTCCGACCATCTACCGGATGCTCATCCTTGCGGATCTCGACAAGTTCGACTTCTCGGAACTGCGTCACTGCACCAGTGCCGGCGAACCGCTGAACCCGGAAGTGATCAAGGCCTGGAAGGATGCAACCGGCCTCACCATCTACGAAGGCTACGGGCAGACCGAGACCGTGCTCTGCGTGGGGACATTCCCCGGTATGCAGCCGCGATTCGGGTCCATGGGGAAACCCTCGCCCGGCTGGCACATAGAACTGCATGACGATCACGGCAAGGAAGTGGCGGTGCATGAAGAAGGCCGGATTGGAATCCGGCTCAACCCGCGTCCGGTTGGCATGTTCCAGGAATACCTCAACAATCCCGAAGAGAATAAGAAATCTTTTGAGGGGGACTGGTATTACACCGGTGACAAGGCATACCGCGATGAAGACGGGTACTTCTGGTTCATCGGCCGCGATGACGATGTCATCAAGGCATCGGGATACCGGATCGGTCCGTTTGAAGTGGAGAGTGCCCTTCTTGAACACCCTGCGGTTCAGGAAGCCGCCGTGGTCGGATCGCCGGACGATATCCGGGGCATGATTGTCAAGGCATTCATCATTCTCAAGCCGGGATTCAAACCCTCCGACACGCTCGTGCGGGAGATCCAGAACCATGTCAAGCATGTCACGGCACCGTACAAGTACCCGCGTGCCATTGAGTTTGTCGAGGCGCTCCCAAAAACCATCTCCGGGAAGATCCGGAGGAACAAACTCCGCGAGCAGGAGCTGAAACGTAATCAGCCCGATGCACCATCGGCAAAATCCAAATAATTTTTTGATGGTTCTCCCGTACCTTTATGTAATGGGGTGTATAATCTATACAGGCGCGAGGGTAGCCAAGCCCGGTTAAAGGCGCCAGGTTCAGGGCCTGGTCTCGAAGGAGTTCTTGGGTTCGAATCCCATCCCTCGCATCCTGTCTTCTCTTTAGAAATTCTCCAGAGCTTTTTTCCTTGTATCATATTCCCCATGTCGATGATGAGCCCGGGCTGCTTGAAATTAGTAAACTGTTCCTGGAGCAGAGCGGCCAGTTCAGGGTTGACACCATCTCGTCTGCCCCATCGACACTTACCCGGCTGAGTGCCCACACCACTGATGGCTGGATCAGATTAATGATGCTTGCCCTTGAAACGATGGATGCACAGGTGTGATCGGTATGGCAGATTATTTTCCAAAAGGTGTCCAGGAAGATTCCAATACGTTTCATCAGAGAGTGAAGGCCGCGATAATCGACCTTGATAAACGAATGCAGGCTCTAGAAACGGAGCACTTCACCATAATCCGGTGCCCGAAATGTCATGCAGAAATCCGGATATCCAAAGATCTCGCGGGATCCTCCGGGCATGCGTTTACCCGTTGTTCATGCGGGGAACTGATTCACCTCTCCTGATCCCCTCGTTTAGCATAACCACGTTTGACCCGGCAATACCACTAGGATTCCATGATGCCCCTTTCAGTTCATGAAAAAAATGCCATTGCATTATAGCAGGGTCAGGGCCGATTCCGGTAAATTTTGAACATATCGAAAGGATATCTCAGAGCGGTGCTGCTCTGAACGTGTCCGCACCCGGGTCTTATTGTGGGTGGTTCTTCTTTGGCAGCCGGGATACAATTTTCACGCGGGCAGGTTTCTCATCTTCTTCCTTTTTCGTATCTTTTGCAGCCGGGATATAGAACGCATTCCGTTCCATTATTTCATTCCGTTCCCGGGGATTATATCTCCGGATCATGGTGGAGGCCGTATTGAACACTTCGAATGCGGTTCTCCCGTTTCTCTTCCGGCCCATAATATTTTTGAGTTCCTCATCTGAAAATACGGATGCAATCGCATCCAGATCGTCCACACCCAGATCGCAGAGACCGAATATGGAGAAGATGAGGGGAATATCCCTCCGGTCAAATATCTGTAATCGTTTACCGGCCTTCCGGATAAGGACCGGTCGCACCCGTTTGTCACAAATTTCGATCAGATGGTGGAGCGCCATCTTGCCATTGTATTCGAATCCGACAAGATCCTCCGGGTCTGCGATCATGATCAGGGCCGCCCGGTCGATCTTCCCACCGGTTTTAATGATATTCATCACGAACGAACCGCCGCTTGCACAGTCCGCTTTGACGAATTCCTGCAGCATGCGCTCATGCTCGTTGCTGACCGGTCCGTCCCCCGCTGCATCTCGTCAATAAGTTCCTCGGCTGAGAGGAATAATTCCGAGAAGAGTCTCCCCCACACGGCAGCAAGCGGGCCGTAGGGGGATTTTTTCGATCCAGTTGTCAAGCAGGTATCGAATATTCCCAGCAGCTCCGCGGATCCGCATCGCTCCAGCTTTGAGAGATGGGCATTGGGTGAGGGAGTGCGGAGCACCTTCATAGCGCTGCATAGATTGATCTTCATGTATATTTTTATTATCCCCGCAAGAATCCAAAAAAAAGAAAAAAAAGGAAGACGCGGCTTAAGCCTATACCAGCATGAACGTGAAGATATAGAACGCCAGCATCGGAACGAGCAGCGCGAGATACAGCGGGCGGTTCCACCGCCAGATGGCAACGCCGTCCATGGTGGAGATGGGCATCAGGCTGTAGACCGCCGTGATGAGGTTGATCGTAAACCCGACCCCCCCGGCAATGGCCCAGAGTCCCCCGAGCGGGACCATCGCGAGGAAGACGATCGTCAGGATGATACTCACGATCGGACCTGCGGCACTCTCGATGCCCATCTCACGGGTGTCGCCCGATTCCCCGTCCCGGTTCACCAGGTTCTGGTAGGATTGGGCAAAGGCATTGCCAAAGAGCCAGGCCGTCAGGAACATGATGACAGTTCCAAGACCCCAGAAGCGGGTGTCGGCATCGTACCCATGCTTTGTGGCATAATACCGGTGCGCAAAATCGTGGAAGACTACGGAGACCGCACCGACAAAGATGTAGATGAGCACCATCTCCAGCGTCAGCTCGACCCGGTCCGCCAGCATGAAGGCGAGCGCCACCATGATCACGGCAACTTCCACGATGATCACCTCGCTTGCGGAGAAACCGAAGAAATGCTGTTCCTGTCTTCGCACAGCAATGCCCCGTGCCTCAATCTCCTTATCGCTGAGTTTCTCGATCGCATGACCGCCAAAGAGATCGGCTAAGAATTTTGCCACCTTGATCCCGGCCTGGGTGAGTGCCCCGATATTTGCGATCAGGAGCTGAACGAGAACCACGCCCAGGCTCGTGATCACGGCAGCAAGTGCCATGAACTGCGGTGGGATGAATCCGGCTGTGGGGAGGTTCTTGTCCATGGATCCTTTTGCGTCCTGGATTAAGCCGACAATTCCCCCTGCCTTTTCTTTTACCGGCACCACGGGCACGATTACGGGAACCGGTGCCGGGCTGCTCACGCTGATGAAGCTTGGCTGCACGAGCGCATCGCTGCCGAAGTTGTTGCTCACTTTCAGGCTTACCGCATAGGTGCCGGCCTGCGAGTAGGTATGCGAGGGATTCTGTTCAATAGACGTTGTCCCGTCGCCAAAGTCCCACGCCCATGCGGTTGGCGTGTTCTTCGAGTTGTCCGCAAACGCGACGGTCAGCGGGAACGATCCTTCGATCGGTGTTGCAGAGAGATCTGCCACCGGGGGATTGCCCACGCCAACATATGCCGGTTTGGTTGTTGTGTCCGTGCCGTACTGGTTGGTGACCGTGAGCGTGACAGAGTACTCCCCGTCCGATTTGTAGGTATGCGTGGGGTTCTGCATAGTGGAGACGGCCCCGTCGCCAAAGTCCCAGTGGTAGGTCATGGGGGAATAGCCCTGCGATGAATCAGCAAAACTGATCGTGAACGGGGCGGAGCCATAGCGGATGCTTGAGAAAAAATCAGCGGATGGCGGGTTGGTTACGGTGATGTAACCCTGTCCGGCTGCACTTCCCGTGTCTGCACTTACCGATATCAGGAGCGTTCCGATCAGTACCAGGATGAGAAGGATTGGTGCACAGTATTTCATGGTTCACCGAAGGAGAATGACCGGAGATGAATGGGATTGTATGAATTCCGGTTGCTTCAGTTCAGGTTTTCTCTCTGCCAATTTAAAGAAATGGGTGGGAATAATCGAAAAGATCCTTAAAAAAATAACCGTTCATCAGATTTTCTTCGCATAACGAATGGGTCTTCAGACCCCGAGAAAAGAAAGATTAGTAGATTTTTTCGATGTGCGACAGGACATCAGTCCTGGAGCTCTAGAAAAAGATCATCAGATCTTTTTCGGGGTGTCCGCTTTCATCACATATTTTACCAGTATGAAGATCACTAATGCAACGATCACGAAGTCGATAATAGCCCCGATATAATCGCCGATAAGGAACTTCAGGGGGCCGATGATCAGTTCTGCTGCCCGCCAGTCGCCTCCTGGAACGACCACCGCGATGATGGGCATGATAATATCGGCAACCGTGGAATTGACCAGCTTGGTTGCGGCCGTACCGATGACCACCGCAACCGCGAGACCGATGACCTGGTACTTCTGCAGGAATTCCATGAACTCAGCACTGAATCCGTGTGCTCCTTTCCCCAGGGTCGAGACACCGCCCCCGATCAATTTTTCTGCATCGTTACGTATTTTGTCAACCATAATTTCACCTGTAAACTCCGGAAACGGCACAGACCGTTTCGTAAAGATCGATCGATGCTCGTGCTGATTATTGTTTTGACGAACGGGATTTGAGGTGAATATCCTGAAAAGGAAAAACAAATGCTTATTTTCTGGCGTCCGTTATCACGCCAATTATTGCCGGCTTCCCCTTGTACCGGGTTTTGGATCCATGAACGGTGATGGGAATGAGGGTGCCGTCCTGCTGCGTGCACTGCACCGTATAGTAATTGCTTTCCTGAATCCCGGAGAGTCGATCCGATATTACCTGTCTGATTCGCGATCGATCCGGCTCGGGGAACAATACTGAAAAATCAGGAAGATCCAGTAACTGTGCCTGAGTATACCCGATAATCCGGCAGAATGCATGGTTGATGTAAACAAACCGGTTCTCCTGTATCATGTAGACACCTTCAGGAAGTGATTCGGTCAGGCTCCGGAATTTCTCCTCGGAATCTGCAAGTTCCTGCTTTGCAACACTCTCGCGGGAGATATCAATAAGCGATACAACACTTTTCGTGGTTCCTGGGATCATCTCTACGGTAATGTAGGTATTGATCACCTTCCCATGCCGGTCCAGGAATCCGAACTCATAATTTTTCGGCACCGACATGGGATCATCACGGCGCATGATGTGGTATTGTTTCATGCGTTCGACATCTTCTGCTGAGACAAATGCGGTCCAGGGAATTTTTCCTTCGATCTCTGCCCGGGAAAACCCGGAGATCCTCTCCATCTCCCGGTTCACCGCTGAAATGGTTTTGTCCTCATCCAGGATCATCATACCGGTGCCGGTGGATTCGAAGACCGTCCGGTAGAGTTGTTCGGCTTTCCGCTTGGAGACCGCCTGGACTATTTTGTGCCCGAGCTCTGCGAACTGTGCTTTTGGGTCCCCGCCTTTCTGGAGGTAAAAATCCGCCCCGGTGTTGATTGCCTCGATCACTACTTCCTCGCGGCCTTTCCCGGTGAAGAGGATGAAGGGGAGGTCTGAATCTTTCCTTAATTCCCTCAGGAACTGCAACCCGTTGCACACCGGCATCTGGTAATCCGAGACGATGGCATCGAACGGCTGTTGTTTCAGCAGCTCCATGGCAACCGGTGCGGAGGCCGCAGTAGTAACAGAGAACCGGCCGGACTGTTCAAGGAACTGTGTTCCCAGTTCAAGGAGAACCGGTTCATCGTCCACATAGAGAACGGAATATTTCGCAGGCATGATTGGTGGATTATTACCAGAGTTATATTCTGGTGATTTGTTGTATTGTTAAAAAAAGATGTGTGGTTATACAAGCGGCTCGGGCTGTTTGCTCCCAAGCGAAGGCAGTTTTGTCGGCTTGACCAGCACCGGTTCATGGCTCTTCTGGATCTTCTGCATAATCAGATCCTTTCCGGCCGGTGTGAGGGCAAAGATCGGGATGGAGACCCCGGCCTGCACCAGTGCCTTTGGCCCGGCCACGTCCCGGATAGTCTTGGATGCGCAGGACGTGACGAGATCGGATACTGCAACGAGCCGCTCCGCCTCTTCTTTGGTAAGGCCCGTTACGTGGACGCCGAATATGAACGAGCCCGGGAACTTTTTCCTTATCGCTTCTGCATTGTCCGGCAGCGCAACCGTGACCGCGATCTTCCGGAATCCGTGATCGGCTGCGAGAGCAACACCGGCTGTCTGGTCCATGGTTGCATGGGCCCGGTCCGCTACATACCCGCCGCCCTGCTCGATCCGGTCCATGACCGACGGGTAGGGGCAGGTTGAGGCAAGGCCGGACATCCGGCCGCCGATGCCCTGCACCATTGCGGGCTGCGTGACGACCACAGTCCCGGCGCCATCGCAGGCAAGCACCACGGCATCGAAGATCCCGGCAGCGAGGCCGAAGCTGAGCAGTTCGGATGCGCCGAACCCGACAAACTCCCGGGTATCGAGCACCTCCCGGCCGGGCGTACACATGCCGAATGCCTTGATCCGGTGCTCGATGTTCGCCTTCACCGATTCTGGTTTGATATCCGAGATCGGGTACGCGAACCGTTTTGCCAGCGGACAGTCTTTGATCTGCGGCTCGCCCACTTCCACAACTTCACCGTTGCGGATCACAATCCGGCACCGGCCGATGGCTTCAATGATATGTTCGTCTTGTTCCTGCGACAATTTCACCACGTTCCAATCTTCTATTCTTTTTTTCATGTTAAGGATTCTTGCATCATGGCTCTTCCGGGTAACACATATGACCAAACAACAACGAATCTTCTGGTATGGGCACGCAGGAGCGGTTCTTTGAGATCGATATCGCCCGGGGGATCGCGATCCTGATGATGGTGCTGTTCCACACCCTCTTCGATCTCAGTTACTTTTCCATCGCTGCGGTCAATGTTGCAACCGGGTTCTGGCGGTATTTTGCCTGCGCGACCGCAACGCTCTTCCTGCTGGTTGTCGGGATCTCGCTTGTGGTCAGCCATGCCCGGGCGGTAAAAAAGTTGTCCGGACTTCTGCTGGCGCAAAAATTTCTCATTCGCGGTGCGGGAATCTTCGCGCTTGGGCTTCTTGTCACGCTCGCAACCTGGCTGTACATTCCCAGCGGCTGCATCCTCTTTGGCATCCTGCACCTGATCGGTGTTGCGGTGATGCTCTCGCCGCTCTTCTTTTGGTTGAAGAAATATAATCTCCCGGTCGGGCTCGCGTTCATCGCAATCGGCCTCTTCGTGATCCCGCTCATCAATCCGATCGCCATTGCGCTGCCGGATCCCGTGGCGTTCCTGCTCCTCCCGCTCGGGCTGCATTCCGCCACGTTCTGGTCCGTGGATTATACGCCCATCTTCCCGTGGCTCGGTGTGGTGCTGGCAGGTCTTGGGATGGGGGAATTCCTGTACGGGAATGGCGTGCGCCACTTCACGATGCCGAAGGTGCCGGACGTTGTTGTCCGGCCGCTCTCGCTGCTGGGCCGGCATTCGCTTTTGATCTATATCGTGCACCAGCCGGTGATCATCCTCCTGCTCGCGGCGGTGACCGGGATGAAGGTGTTTTAGGTTGACGCTCTTGGGGGCTGACGCCCCCGCCGCGTGGGCATCCCCCGGGGGTGGGATGCTGCGGGAATTATTGGAGAATTTATTTTCAAAGGTTATCAATAATTTGAAAAGGAAGTTCAATCATTTATTTAGTCATGGAAAGAGAACTCCTCCAACTTCTCAATTCATTTGATAATACTGAAAATTTCGATACTTTTGTAAAAAAGTTAGAACCATACAAAAGACAAGAATTGATAACTTTTTTACTTGAGATTTTGAAGACACAACCAAAAGATGAAAAATTTGTTGCGTATTTACAATCATATCTTTTCGAAGATTCGAAAGAATATTCAGAAGCATTACTTTCATTCATTGAACAACCTGAATATTATGATAAATTTCTGGACACTATTCGATCCTCGGCAATTTCAGATAAAAAAAGTTCATTACTTTTAGTTAAACGTCTTCTTTCGAAAGGGAGATATCCCGGATTAGTATCGGGATTGTTGTTAGCATGGATAATGGAAGAAGATACCAATGCACAATCATTTTTCTTGAAATGTTTCAGGTCCATTAAAAAATTCGAAGGCTTATGTGCTATAAGGGCACTTGATCTCATTTTGTCCCATAAAAATTGGTTTAATGACATAACAAAGATGATAGCCCTGGCAAAAAAAATTCCATTCAAATTTTTTGAGCTCAATCCCGATTCATGTTTCATAATATTGCAGCAAGGTTATGATCTCGATCCTAAATCTTTTGAACCAATTTTAATAAAAAAAATCGAAGAGATGGGGTTCGTGGGAGCAAATGCATATGCAAATGCAATCCAATTTGGGAAAACATTCTCAGTTAGCGCTCTTGAAAAGACAATTATTATCTTAGAATCAAATGCCCCTTTCTCATATACAACCGAAAGAGCAATTGTAAAATTATATCAACAACAGCCGGATTTTGTGATAGAAGTTTTTAGAAACAGAATAAAAAATATTCAAGGTTTGTATATCCTTTCAGATCTGTTCTTAAGGGAAATTGTAAAACTTGACAATCAACACCTAATAAAAATGATAGAATCTGAAATCATTTTGGGCAATCCGAAAATAATTGAAATCGGGGAAGATCTATTAAGAAAATGTTTCTTTACATCCAAAGAATGCATTTTTTGGTGTGAAAATAATTACGAAGATCCAAGGAAACAAGAATTGATAATTCGTGTTCTAAAAGAAATTCTCAGTAGTGGGCTGACAGTCCGTGATAATTCTTCAAATGAAGATGCAATAAAATTAACAAGGAAGATTGCAAACTGCCATAATATCGATTTTGAAAAACTTACTAAACATATTAGTAATGACAAAAAAGGGGGCTCTCAAAGTTATCAAGAGACAATAAAGGCACTTTCAATTTTAGAAAAAATTCAAGAAGTAATGGAAACTCCAGTTCTAGACATCGAGCAGCTAAAGAGAAATTTGAAATATATACCAAATATTGTAAGAGTATTGGATGAAGAATGGTTTCTTTCTGAAGCACAATCGACAGACCCACATTTTCTTATTCGTTTTTTTAGCGTGGAACCTCCCATTGGGGAGGAGTTAACAGACGATCAAAAATATTGGGAAGACGTATTTACACTTCTTAACAAGGCAAAAATTCCGATTCCGAAGAAAAAATTACAAGATCATGAGAATGCTTTGAACATATTAACGGAATGTGAAATATTTGCCAAAATTTGTCCCTATTTTAAAATTTTTCGTGAGCCTCATATCAAACAACTTGGTAATAGCAGGTTAGAGGCGCGCATTGAGTGGAAAGGAGAATCCGCATTAATAGAAATCCGAACTGTTCATTCTTCTCGTGAAATGAATTTATCCGGTGGTGGGGGAATTACAATAATTGGGCCGAGGTTGAAGGGAATCATATTTGAAAAATTTGAAAAACAATTGAAAGAAGGACAATTCGATCTGAAGGAACCAGTAATATTAATTTTATTTTTCATTACACCCCTAGAATACAGATTTGCAGAAAATTCGATTTATGGGCAACTGTCCTTTTCAACTGCAAGAATTGAAGGTACAAATAAGATTGTCGAAGAGGGAGTCCGAAGAGAAAATAATGGTTTTTTTGTTTTGAAAGGATCGGAAATAATTTCATCAATTGCAAAATGTCAGAAAATTCCATGGAATTTTGAAAGTCCTTTTCAAGGTAAACTCCTTAGGCCAAATCGGCCTCCACAAAATAAAATTAGTCAAGAATTTTGGGTACGACTCAGAGATGCATTGTTTACCTCAAATGTCGATTGCGATGTAACCACTTTACAACAAGTTCGGGGAATCGGAGGTAAAACTGCCTGTCTATTGTATAACAATGGAATTGAAGATATCGTGGCGCTCGTATTAATTAACCCAAATGATTTTTTAATACCTGGCATTTCAACAAAACGTCTTTCCTTATGGCAGAAAGAAGCAAGACGAATTATCAATGCTAGAACAACTAAATCAATCCGATTTTTAAAAAATTTGAATGAAGAAACCTTCGATATCCTCTTTAAAGAGGAAATTTTTCTAATTGAGGATCTTTTAAAAAGGAAAACTCCTCCCAAAGGGATTTCATCAAAAAGGTGGAAACGATTGCATGATGATGCAAAACATATTTTGAGAATATGAGTTTTTTTAAATAATCCCGCCCTCTCTTCAAAAATTTTTCAAGAATTCATCCGTTAAAATATTTTGTGAGCCCCGCGATCCCCACGCAAAAATAATTCCGCGAGCCCGCACAGAATTTTTTTCTAAATTTATTCCACGCTCACAAATAATTTCCAAAAAAAACGTTTCAAAAAATTTTCCCGGCCCGGTCACAACAAATCCCGGCATCGGAATCCCCTCCCCCCACCGTAAAACCCTGTTGAAAACCATCCTCCCGGACCCCCCATTTCCTGAGTTAAGACCATCCCCAATCCGGCCCCGATACGTGCTCCGATTGCCTGGTTTTCCGGAACGGAGCCCAATACGCGCCCGGTTTGGGATCGAGCGACCCCCTGTCTGGTGCAAAACTCCTGGAGTTTTTTGTATGATAGGGTGCCCGGCAGGATCATCTACGACAGAGATACATGGTTCACGTCGGAGATCATCCCTGCGGAATACTCTGGGGAAGACAGGCTCCCGTAACCACTATTCACCGTCGGAGAATGATGGCGGGGAACTGCCCCGGCCCTGCCCAACGTGCGTAATGCCCAAAAAACGGTACAATAAGGTTCTTTTATCGGGCGATACGGGCTCCGATTAGAATTTCTCCGTCGAAGATTTCAAAAAACGCTAATAGACGCAATTGGAGGGCCGATCTCCTTTTGAACCGACCCCTGATGCTGGAAAATGAAAGGAAGGCATGTTTTATCGATCTGCCTCACGTCGGAAAGGGGGATTTTACCGTCGAAAAATAAGGTGAAAATCCTGATAATCCGGTGATTGGTCGGCTGATCCCCGGGTGGTTGGATGCGTGTGAGGGATCCGGTACTTGGGGTCCGCTGCGCCGGCCCAGCCCCCAAACTCCATACGTAATTCAGGTTTTGGTTCAACACCCCCTTGATCCTGCTTTCGCTCACAACCCCTCCCCAGAAAATTCCCAAAACCGGAACTCTCTCATGCACACCAGGCCCCGCTTATCATAAGCCAGGTTATGGTTCAACACCACCTTTTACCAGATCCCGGCCGCAGCCAAAAATAATACCAAAATGAGTTTCAGGGAATTTTTGATCAATTGTTAATCCAGATATCCAGCGAAACTTTAGGTTTCTTCGGGATAACATACCGGACCGGCTTTACTAATTTTTGAACGTCCCCTCTATCAACAGCCAGAGAGAGCCATGCCCGCATCTGTTTTACTTCAACATTGAAACAGTCGGCAAGTTCCTTATCGGTCTTGGGTGTCGCGAGTTCTTTTTCAATGCAGGGCCAGACTACCGGGAAGAGATCTTTGGGTTTTTGTTCGGTGTTTTTATCAGGGGAAATTTTCTGAGTGTTGTAGGGGATCTCAACGGGACCCGCTGCAATTTCATGCTGAACCGGGGTTTCATTCGTGGACGAGTAGGAACTGGTGAGCTCGCACACGATGCAGGGTTTGCTCACGATTGCCTGTGAGTTTTTGAGAACTGTCAGAAATGTATCAGGATTCGAAAAGGAATCAGGGCGGATGGCTGTTGCGCCTTTCTCGATTAACCGGTAGTTTCCCTCGGGAACATCCACATCCTCCCGGACGAACAAGGGCACCCACTTGTTCTTCAGGTTCTCCGTGGCTCCGGCCCAGGTCCCGCCTTCATTATACGATGACGCAATCACAAGGGTCCAGTCGCTCAGGCAATACACGAATTTGTTCCGGGCCATCGCGTTCCCGACACTGAACGGGGTCTTTGGATCGTTCGAGGTCACGAGCACCAACCGCTGGTCCCGGAGAGCCTGGCGGTATTTGCCGTTCACGGACATTCTCAGGAGGCTGTCAGCGATAAACCCGATGACCTGCCCCCCCTCATCGAGCACGATCTGCATTGCTTCAGAGTCGACACCCCGGGCGCCCCCGGAGATCAACGGGATCCGGTTTTGCACACAGAGATGACCAATCCGGTGAGTGGCAAGTTTCGCCCGTTCACCGATATCCCGTGACCCGACAACCGCGAGGCCGCCTTTCGATAAAAGTCCGGTATTCCCGACACCAAAGAGCAACGGCGGAGCTTTGTTCGGGAGATGCTCGGTTAACCGTCGGGGATAGTTTTCATCGGTTGGAGAAAGGATCCAGATTCCCTTGTTGGTCCAGTCTTCAACAGCAAGCGCAAGTGCCCCGCCCCGGTTTAATAATGCCGGTAATCGCTTTGCATCGAGCCGGGAAATTTTACTGTATTGATTAGCGACATCCGAATCAAAAAGGTCCGGTAAGTTCTTCGATTCGCTTCGCAGCCACTGGCATAACGAAAAATATTCCATCGCATTCAGCGGGGTTATTGACGGCTCATTCTGTCCGAATCTTCCGCACAGCAGGAGCGTCACCTGCGTATCCGGTGTTATTGAATCCGGTATCATAGGACATCCTTGCCTTGCGTATCGGTCAGTGCGCAGGGATAGACCGGACCGCTTCCGGCAGACTGCAACATTGCCGAGAGAATCGTAAATGTCCACCGGGAATCGACCATATCGTCAATCAAAAGTACCGGTCCTGCCATGAGGGTCTCCTGATCGATCTCAAAGGCGCCGTCGAGATTGGACACCTGTTGAAAGCTGTTCTTCATCATCTTCTGCGGGTTTGTTTCTTTGATTTTCCGGATGCAATCCACGAAGGGGATTTTTAGTGTCCCGGCGAGCGCCATCGTGAAATTTTTTACAAGCGTCTTCTTCCTGAGTGACGGGACACAGGTTATCCATGCCGGCATCGGATCGGGTTTCCACTGGTTAACAATCAGATCACGCATTGCATCTACAAGTTTATTATCAAAATGATCCGCACGTTTTCCGGATTTGACGAATTCTCCCCAGCCGCCGTCACCCCACGAAGAGAGTGCCCTGCCGGGTCTTGCCTGTAACCCTTCCGGGATCCGTCCCTGCCAGTTCTCTCCGGAATAAGTTATTCCGGGTGGCCACCGGAGACGCGGGGAGATGACGTGTTGATTTGTGTAGAGAAACTGTCGTGCCTTTGTGATCAGTTCTTCTGAAGGATCTTCCGGAAACAACGGATGCCCGACACAAACGAAACATCTCCCGCAGGAGGTTGCTTCATCGTCTTCCAGCTCGCGCTGGAGGAACATCATCAGGCATGAACGGCTTTTCAGGTAATCGTTTATTCTCCGCCACTCATCATGACGAAGGGAAGTCAGCCGTTTGATTTTTGCTGTGTCGATCGCGTACGCCGTTGAGGTTGCATAATAGCGGGAACCATCTTTCACAACCGGGGACGGGGTATCGACAGAGATCAGGTTGATAACCTTTTCAATCAGGGATCTCGAAAGATTTGTCCGCGACTCAATCATGGGAACTGACAACCCGTCATCAGTCTTCTCCAGTTCCTCAAGGATCGTAACAACCTGCTCTTCCTTGGGAAATGCGGTCTGGATAAAATAATCGACGATATCCTGATCTTCTTCACCCGCA
>Ga0265297_10008166_pt1 | contig 14091 bp, 14 predicted proteins | sample Munlanlwell13791_FD_192502 | JGI IMG/M metagenome (GOLD analysis project Ga0265297, IMG submission 192502) | Leachate microbial communities from a municipal landfill in Southern Ontario, Canada - Leachate well 137-91 | ecosystem: Engineered > Solid waste > Landfill > Unclassified | place... | reverse complement strand
CAGTGATGTTGCTTCCCAAGTCGGACGAAGGAAGCCCATTAATAGTTCCGGTGGCTGTTTGAACAGGGACACTTTGCGGGCTGGCAAAGAAAAAAACTCGCCATAAAAGATAGCCGAGAAAAAAGATAAGAGCAAGAAATAATAGAATCAAAAAATACTTTTTGTATCTGGAAAATATATTCATAAAATACTTGTTTATTGTTTCTAAATATTATATAATCATTATATACTAAGAAACGAGATAGTTCAATTTAATTCCAGTTTTATCCTATAATAATTTATGAGTTTATTTTCATTTAGCAAAGATAATCTTTTTTTGGGTATTGATATCGGAGATTCTTCTTTAAAGATGGTTGAGCTTAAGAAAAAAGGCCGAAAAATTTATCTTTCCAACTATGCTTTTAGTGAAAATATTAGTGAAATTAATTTTAATAAAATTGAAGACGTTTCTTATTTGGCACAGGCTATTTCCAAGGTCAGAAAAGAGGCGGGAATGTTTAGCGATAGGGTAACGGCATCGCTTCCAACTTTTTCTGTTTTTTCTTCAATTATTAATATTGTTAATGCCGATAAAAAAAGTTTAGAAACAGCCGTGAATGAAGAAGCAAAAAAGGTTATTCCTTTGCCACTTGAAGATATGATTTTAGATTGGAAGGTTGTTCCAAATAAAGAAGGAAAAATTCCAACGTCAGGAAGCATGCAGATTTTTTTAACAGGCAGTCCGAAAAAATTAGTCAGAAAGTATATTGATGTTTTTAAAGCGGCTCAACTTAATTTAGCGAGTCTGGAGACAGAAACTTTTTCGCTAGTCAGGTCTTTGGTCGGCGACGATAAATCGACGATGATGATTGTTGAAATCGGCGCCAATAGTACAGACCTATCAATAATTCGCGAAAGTATTCCGGTTTTAAATCGAAGTTTATCTATCTGCGGCGCTACTGTTACTAAAGCCTTGGAGGAAAAATTAGGGATGTCATTTGCACAGGCCGAACAATTTAAACTTGATTTGAGCACATCTTTGAAAGTTAATTCTCAAGAAGAAATTCCTCAATTGATTATGAAAGCCTTAGAACCAATTGTGGTCGAGATGCAGTATTTAATTGATTTTTTCCGTTCTCAGAATAATGGTGATATTGAAAAAATAGTTCTTTCCGGCGGGGGAGCGCTCCTCCTTAATTTAGCGGATTATTTTTCTAAGCGTTTAAACGTCAAAGTAATCATCGGCGATCCCTGGAACCGAGTTAATTATGCGGAAGAGCTTAAGCCGATTTTAAGTGAAATCGGACCGAAGCTCGCGGTTGCCATTGGTTTAGCGATGCGGGAAATCGAATAGATATAAATTATGTTTTCTTTAAAAGGTCAAAAAAATAAAAAAGCGCCGTTTGCCAGTCGCTCTCCCCAAAATCCAAGGATTTTGGATGTTAATTTGATTAAAGACGAAATCAAGATTCTTTTTAATTGGCAGAAAAATGTTGTTGTTTTATTTGTCGCGTTGATTGTGGTCGGCGCTCTGGTCACAGAACTCTATTTTGGCCTTGATTGGTGGGCGAAGCAAGAAGATTTAAAGGCGCAATCGTTAAGAGATGATATTATTTCGGTTAATTCGGATATTGGTAAAATTAAAAGTCAGAGTGATGATGCTTTAGCTTTTAAAGACAAATCGGTTCAGATTACCAGTCTTTTAGATAATCATGTTTATTTTTCCAACTTTTTTACTTGGTTGGAAAAAAATACGCTCAGCACCGTTACTTACGGTGATTTTAGTGGCAATCTTTTGGGTAAATATTCTCTTTCAGCCACAGGAAAAACATATGCTGATGTTTCTTGGCAGGTAAAATCATTATTAAATGACGACAAAACAATTAGTGCCTTGGTTAGCAATGCTGGGCTGTTTACTCCTAAGAATAAAAGTAACGAGGGGGAGGAAGAAGATAAAAAGGAACAAATTGCCGAAGTTGTTTTCGATTTGTCCTTAGAAGTTAATCCGGATATTTTTAAAAAATAAATATGGTTAACCGAAATGTTAAAAACCAAAATTCTCTAAATATATTTCTTAATCAATATTTTAATATTTTGATTCTTTTTGTTATTGTCGTTGCCTTGGTTTTTTCATATTTGATAATTTTAAAGCCGAAGTTTGATCAGACTCTCGGGGCGATTCAAGAAAATATTTTAAACCAACAGAAGTTATACGCCGAACAGAAAAATAAATTGGCCGATTTGAAATTGATTTCTGAAGTTTATGGAAAGATAAGTCCGGAGGAACTACAGAAATTTAATAGTGCTTTACCCAATCAATATGTCCAAGAAAGATTGTATGGAGAAATTGAGGAGATAATTGTCTCAAGCGGTTTTATTGTTGATTCAATAAGGCTGGCCAGCAAAGAGGAAAAAGCAAATCTGTCTAAGGAGGACGAAGCCTTGTTAAGCTTAGTACCGAAGTCTGATAAAATTGGGCAAGTACCGGTGGAGATTTCTTTAAGCGCTATCGATTATACGGGTTTTAAAAATTTGCTTCGCTTGATTGAAAATAATTTACGATTATTTGATATTGTTGATGTGAATTTTTCTAATGCGGAGAATAAGCTTAGCCTTAAATTAATTACTTATTATTATAAAAACGGCCAATAAATATGCGGAATAATTATCGCACATTATTATATTTCACTATTATCCTGATAATCTTGGGCTCTTTGTTTATTTTATTTTTAAGACAAACAATCACTGATTCTTTAGGGACTAAAGTCGCCCTTGACTCTTATTACGAAACTCCCGCGAACGGTATGGCTGCTTCTAGCCGAAACTTAAACGAAGTTGATATTTTAAAGAATTCACGATTTATTTCTTTAAAGAATAATGTTATTAATTTTGATTTTGATAATATTTGCGGCGGGCAAGGTGTTAAACTCGCCTCGGGTAAAGCAAGCGCCTGCACTCTGGGCAATAACCGCCCATTTGCTGAGGCAGAAATAAGTTCAGAAGCCCTGTTATCCGGAAAAACTGCGGCGACTTCGTCTTTGAATACGAAAAAATAATAAAGAATAATTAATTTAAATTCATCAATGGATAATAATGAAAGATTGCTCACTCTATTACAGTCTAAGAATGTAATCGATGTTGCTAAAACCGAAGAAATAAGACAGCAGATTTTAAAGAACAAAGAAAATTTGAGTTCTTTTTTAATAAATCAAAAAATAATCGACGAAGAAAAGCTGACGGAAATTAAGGCAGAGTTTTATGGTTTGGCGTATTATAATTTAACGAGCGAAGAAGTTGTTGAATCTGTTTTAAATTTTTTACCGGAAGATATTGCACGTACTTATCAGATAATTTGTTTTGGCCGCGAAAATAGGGTTATTAAAATCGGTTTGGTTGAACCGAATTTAAAAGCGATGGAGGCGGTTAATTTTTTAGCGATGGACGAAAAACTGCAGGTTCAGTATTTTTTAATTTCAGGGTCTTCTTGGGAAAAAATCTTTAAGCAATATCAGAAAATTGAAGAGGAAATTTCCAGCGCTCTCGAAGTTAAGGCAAAAGAAGAAGGAGAGGAGCTTGTTTCTGTTCAGACGGAGTCGGAAGGAGCGAGCGAAGAAGATATTAATTCCGCGCCGGTTTCTCGAATTGTTTCGGTTATTATCCGTCATGCGGTTGAAGCGCGCGCTTCCGATATTCATATTGAACCATTTGCTAAAGAAAGCCGAGTTCGTTATCGAATTGACGGTATTTTGCACACCTCTTTAACTTTACCGAAAAGTATTCATAATGCGATTATTGCGCGTATTAAAGTTTTGGCGAAATTAAAACTTGATGAAACGCGTGTTCCACAAGATGGCCGTATTCGTTTGGTTATTAGCGGGCGAGAAGTTGATTTTCGTGTTTCGACCTTGCCGCTCGCTAGCCAAGAAAAAGTGGTAATGAGAATTTTAGATACGGTTAAGGGAGCCTTAACTTTAGAGGCGCTTGGTTTTAATAAGATTTCTTTAAGACGAATGCGCGAGGGAATCAAAAAAACGAGCGGAATATTTCTTGTTACCGGGCCAACGGGAAGTGGAAAAACAACTACGCTCTATTCTATTTTAAGTATTTTAAATCAGGACGGTGTTAATATTTCTACTCTTGAAGATCCGATTGAATATGAAATTAAAGGGATTAATCAATCTCAAGTTCGTCCGCGTATTGGTTTTTCTTTTGCCAACGGTTTGCGCTCTTTATTACGTCAGGACCCAAATATTATTATGGTTGGAGAAATTCGTGATGAAGAAACGGCCGAACTTTCGATTCACGCTTCTTTAACCGGCCATCTTGTTCTTTCCACTCTTCATACAAACGATGCTCTCGGGGCGGTCTTTAGATTACTTGATATGAAAATTGAAAGATTTTTATTATCATCGACTTTAAAAACGGTTGTCGCGCAACGTCTCGCGAGACGTCTTTGCGAACATTGTAAACAAGAAACAAAATTATCGGATGATGCTAACGCTGATATTATTAAAGAGATGAAAGATTTGAAGCCGGAAACGATTAAAGAAGAATTACCGGAATTTACGACAGCCGATGAAGTTTTAAGTAAATATAAAATATTTAAAGCGGTCGGTTGCGCGCGTTGTGAGGGAACGGGATATTCTAATCGAGTTTCTATTTCCGAGGTTATTGAGATTAACGATGAATTAGCAGAGCTTATAAATACCGGCGACAAAAATTTAAACATTGAAGCGGTTAAAAAAACGGAAGACTTTATTTCTATTAAACAAGACGGAATTATTAAAGTTCTTCAAGGGGTGACAACGATGGAAGAAATTTTAAGAGTTATTGAAGTTTAAAAAAGTAATTGAGGTCAAAATAATATTATGCCAATTTTTAAATACAAAGCGGAAGATTTAAACGGTAAAATACGGCGAGGAAAGGAAGTCGCACTGAGCGATACGGAGGCAATTTCTAAATTAAGGAAGCGAGAGCTTAATCCGATTTCTGTTATCAACGTCACTAATACTTTTGAGAGTAAATTCTTAATGAAAATAGCGCCGATCAAACCGAAAGATTTGGCCATTTTTTCTAGGCAGTTTTCAGTCATGATCAGCGCGAACGTCACCGTCGTGGAATCGCTTTTAATTTTAATTGATCAGACGGCGAATCTTTCTTTAAAGAATATGATTTCCGAGATTGCTTTCGAAGTTGACTCTGGTTCTTTTCTTTCGGAGGCTTTTGGAAAACGTCCTCATATCTTTTCTGATTTTTTTATTAATATTGTCAGGTCCGGTGAAACTTCCGGAAAGCTCGACGAGGTTTTAAATTATTTAGCCGATGAGATGGAAAAGAATTATGATATGGTTTCTAAAATTCGCGGCGCGATGATTTATCCGGTTTTTATTACGACCGCTTTAATCGGCGTCGGAGTTGTTTTAATGGTTTATGTTATTCCTAATTTAACAGCAATTCTAACGGAAACAAACGCGACGCTGCCTCTTTCAACGAGAATTGTTATTGGTACTTCCAATTTCTTAAAAAGCTATTTGGTTTTTCTGATTGTTATTTTTATCGGTCTGGGGTTTTTATTACATTTGTATTTAAAAACTTATAGTGGTCGGCGTCATCTTGATATTATTAAGTTAAAGATGCCGATTTTTGGAAAATTATTTAAGTATATTTATTTGATGCGCTTTACTCGCTCGCTCGCCACACTTTTAAAGGGTGGAGTAACGATTACAAAAGGTTTGGAAATAACTGCCGATGTAGTTGGAAATATTATTTATAAAGAATTAATTTTGGAAACTTTAGAGTCCATTAACGACGGTAATCCGCTTTCTGCTGTTATGGAAAATAGTTCTTATGTTCCAAAGATGGTACCGCAGATGATTGCGGTCGGGGAAAAAACGGGGAAAATAGATTCGGTTTTAGACAGAGTAACCATTTTTTATTCGCGGGAAACGACAAATATGCTAGATAATTTAAGCAAGCTAATGGAGCCGATTATTATGGTAATTATGGGGGTCGGCGTTGGAGTTATGGTCGCGGCGGTAATTTTACCGATGTATAATTTAGCCAGTCAGTTTTAAAAGTTTATTTGGCTTGTTAAAAAATAGGAGAAAAACGCTTGTGCCTTGTTTTAAATAATGTTATAATTTTAATATAATAAAATTTGGAAAAATTCTTGCTCCTTATTTTAAATAATGTTATAATTTTAACGTAATTAAAGAATTTATATATTATTAAGATTTTTATTTAATTTATGAAAAATAGTAAACAAGGTTTTACCTTAATTGAGTTATTAGTTGTTATTGCCATTATTGGTTTGCTCTCAACTATGTCAATTCTTTCTCTAAATTCAGCGAGAGCAAGAGCAAGAGACGCAAAGCGCGTTGCTGATATTAAACAAATTCAAACGGCGCTAGAGATGTATTATAATGATGCGGGTGATTATCCGGCCTCTTTAACAACCGGTAGCCCGATTCTTTATGGCAGTTCGACTTATATGCAAGCAGTCCCCGCTCCACCAACGCCAGTTGACGGTACGGCTTGTCCAACTGTTCAGCCGGATTATACCTACGCGAAGGGAACTTATTCTTATACGCTTAAGTATTGTCTAGGGGCAGCGGTTAATACAATCCCGGGCAATGCTCTTCAAACGGCGACTCCAGCGGGAATGAAATAATTTAATTTGAATATTGATTTTTAAAAGAGGCTCACGCCTCTTTTTAATTTTGGGAGAATGAGGCAGAGGCCAGACGGTGTTAATTTTATTTTTTATGTTATAATTTAAATATGGAAATTATTTATTTAAATGACGGGGAACAACTGGATTCTTTTATTAAAGATTCTTCTTTTTTGGCATCATCTGGCGGAGCGGAATTTTTACAGTCGTTTAAATGGGGGGAAATCGCCCGGGAAAGAGGAGAGGAAATTTTACGCCTGGGCGTTATCAATGAGGCGAAAAAAATTGTTTGTGCGGTTACCTTAATTAAGAAAGAGCTCCTTTTTGGTTTTTATTATTTATATGCGCCGCGCGGACCGGTTTATCATTATCGGTTATTGGATAATAAATCGAGTGATTTATATTTGAAAATAAAAAAATTCTTATTTTTAGAGATAGGTAAAATTTATCAGAAAGCGCTTTTTTTGAGATTTGAAGAAGGGGCAGAAATTTTTGCTTTTCAAAATAAAGTTAAAGATTCCGACCAAAAGAGAATAAAAAAAACGATAGACTTACAACCGAAAAAAACTTTAATTTTAGATTTGAAAAAGTCGGAAGAGGAATTATTAAAAGAGATGCATCAAAAGACGCGTTACAATATTCGTCTGGCCGAGAAAAAAGGGGTAAAGATTGTTGAGAGTTTGCTCGAAGATGAGAAAGAACTTGAAAATAATCTTTCCGAGCTTTGGCGACTCTTAAATATTACCGGAGCAAGAGACGGTTTTAGGCTTCATAGCCGAGCGCATTATCAAGGTTTGTTAAGGGATAAAAGCGGCTTGATTAAATTATATTTTGCTCGGTATAAAAATAAGAATATCGCCACGGCCTTACTTTGTTTTTATGGTGATAAAGTTACTTATTTGCATGGTGCTTCGGACAATGAATTTAGGAGCGTGATGGCGCCTTATTTATTGCAATGGGAAATGATAAAAAAAGCGAAATCAGAGACATATCAGTATTATGATTTTTTTGGTATTGATGAGAAAAAATGGCCGGGGGTAACGCGTTTTAAATTAGGTTTTGGCGGGCGTATTATTGAGTATCCTGGAACTTTTGATTTTATTTTTAAGCCCTGTCTTTATTGGTCTTACGCGATTATTAGAAAATTAAGACGGCTAATTTAAGTAATTATTATGGTTGGGATAAATAATACGACACGCTCAAAAATTAATACTAAACGAATTGAAAAAATCGTCAGTCTTTTTTTAAAGAAATTTAAGAAAGAGGATTTTGCGGTTTCGGTTGCGATAATTTCTGATAAAAAAATGAAACGCCTGAATTTTGAATATCGAGGGATTGATAAAACGACCGATGTTTTATCTTTTCGGGGTGGGGAATATATGACAAAATATTTGGGAGAAATTGTTATTAATATTAATGAAGTTGGACGGCTTAAAAAATATCAGGCGATGATAGACGAGCTAGACTTATTTAAAGGTGTAGGAAAAAGTGCACAAGCCGCTTATTTATTTGATTTTATTTTGGTTCACGGTTTGCTTCATCTTATTGGTTATAACGACGAAACGGAAAAAAGCCGACAAGAGATGATGAAAATCGGGCAAAAGTTCTTAGATTGATAGTTTTCTAGTAGAATTCTATCAGACCATTGATAGTTTTCTATTGTAATTGTCTTAAATGGTTCAGATTATCTTTAAAAAATGTTATAATTTAGGTATTCTATGAGTTTAAAAAGTAGTCAGAAAAAAATAATTATTTTAAGCGCGATATTTATTTTTGCATTTATTTTTGCGTCCTTTTTGCTAGTTAAAAACGTAGAAGCGGCGACCTCGACTTTACGGGGTTCGGCTTGGTGGGGCGATGCGCTTAGTTATGTTTCTTTTAATTGCCTGGATGATATAATTGGTGATCCATTAGACGTTGAAGGTAATCTGGAACTTTTTCATTTTTATTCCGCACCATGCTCTAATTATGTTCATAAAGTTGAGATAAGCGAAGGAGGGCGGGTTAGCGGAACGGCTTGGAATAATAATCAGGGGGTGATTACTTTTGATTACGACGGGGAAGACCCGCCAGGCGGGTATGGGTCTTTTAATTCGGTCTGTCCGACGACTTGTAATCCAAGCACTAAATGTTACGCTTGTTATATTGAGGCAGATAAGCAAATCCACGGCTGGGCTAAAATTGCTTCTTCAAGCGGAGAAAATGCTTGGATTAAATTAAATCCGGTTTCTAACCCGGTTAAAATTCAGGGTTGGGATTTGGGTGATTCGGTTCTTCCAGGGCACGATATTTTGGCGGGAGATTTGGTCGGAATTGCGACTAGTTCTTTGGGGGATTTGACTTTTAATTGTGAGAGCGAGGGAACGGGAAATTGTGCCTCAAGAAGTTATAAAGTTTATATTGCAAATTTACAAATTGGCAGTATGACAGCGCCAAATTGGACATATTCACAGGCCTGTTCTTCAATTGCTCGTTCGGCGGTTTTACGATGGTATAAAAAAAGTGGTATTCAATCTGCTTATGAAATTGTGGTTAATGATTCTAATACTTTTAGTACGAGCACAAGTGATTATGTTTGTTGGTCGGGTAAAAAAACTTCTTCTATTGCAACGCAGTATATTCTTCCTAATTCGGACGCGAATTGTAATAGTCTAAGTTATAATACTAATTACCACTTTTGGATTAGGCTTTATGATGAGAACGATATTCCGACGGAATGGTATATGTATGATACTAATAGCGCGACAAGTACGGACGGTGATCCGGATTCAGACAGTGAAACATTCACGACTTTTCGTCATGAATTTCCGAGTCCGTTTTTCTCTTGGGAACCGCTTGATGTTTTAGTTGGTACTTCGACTTTATTTACGAGCAATTCGGAATTTTATACGGATGGTTCGCCAAATACGCCTCAGGGATGTTTTAATGGATTTTGTTCGTATCTTTGGACGACGACAGATACTTTAGCGCAAATTTCTGATCCGACCAATGCGACGACATCTATTTTCTTTTTTAAGGCGACAAACACGACGGTAACTTTGCGGGTCACTGATTCTGACGGATATTATTGTAGTTTGCCGGCGCAAATAAATATTAATTATGATTTGCCGATTTGGAAAGAAGTTAAAGCGGAATAAATATGGGACAAAATAAACAAAAAAATAGGGAGAGAAACGGCTTTACTTTAATCGAAATGGTTGTTTCTTTGGCGATGATTGTTATGGTCACGACGCTTTTTATTGCTAATTATCAGACGACTAATAAACGAAGTGATTTGATTATGACGGCGCAAAAGCTTGTTTCTGATATTCATCAAGCGCAGAATCAGGCGCTTGGTCTTTTTAAATACGGGAGCAGTGTTCCGGCCGGCGGCTGGGGGGTTCATTTTAATAAGGCGGAGGGGAACCAATATTTGATTTTTGCCGACCTCGACGCTCCCGGCGAGCTTGGTAATTTGGATTATAATGTTGATGAGGGAGATATTAGTTCGGGTGCACGCTTAGTTGAGCTTCCGCCGCTTATTACTATTTCTTCGATTAAGGTCGGGGGATTGGAAAAGAATTCGGTTAATATTACTTTTTTGCCGCCCGACCCGCAAACAAATATTTATGACGGAGTAGCGACATCGACCGAGGTTTTAATTGAGCTTAAGGAGGAGAGAAATAATACGGTTAAAACGATTGAGGCTAATTTTTTGGGCTTGGTCGAAGTAATTGATTAATATACAAATGAAATTTTTTTTAAAACAACAAAAGGGTTTTACGATTGTGGAAATTATCACGGTTCTTTTTGTGATTTCTTTGGGTTTGGTCGGGGTTTTGTCGATTATTGTTCAAAATATTTCCAGCCAAAGTTTTAATAAGACGGGGATTATTGCTTATCAATTGGCGCAAGAGGGAATTGAATTAGTTAGGCATACGCGGGACACAAATTTTAAAGAACTATCCGATTTTGACGACGGCTTGGCGCCCGGCTCTTATTTTATGGATTATCTTGACGAAGTGCCGACTCTTGTTAGCGACCCGGTTCTTGATATTAAACTCAAGCAAGACAATAACGGAATGTATTATCATGACCGGAATAGTTCGGATCCCGATAGCGGCTTTAGCCGGGAAATAATTATTACGACTAAAGACGATAATTCGATTTATGTCTTAGTGGTTGTTTCTTGGCCGGATCATAATTTGAGCCGTTCTTACAATTTAGAAACTATGCTTTATGATTGGAGGTAATAAACATATTCAAATCAAGCACCGCTTTTTTTCGCGAGTATTTTTGCGAGCCAAGGACCGCCTTCGTCCTAATGGACTTCGGCGAGTCGAAGCAGGGTTTTCTTTAATTGAAGTTTTGATTTCGGTTGTTTTGTTTTCGATGATTATTCTTTCGGCGACGGAAATTTTTAAGCTTGTTATCGACGGGCAAAGAAGCGCTCTGGCGAGCCAAAATGTGCAAGAGAGTTTGAAATATTTTTTTGAAGTGATGGACAAGGAAATGCGCATGGCGCATAAGAACAACGGAATTTGTTCGGGAATAGAGGATGATCAGATTTTTGCAGTCACTGCTAATTCTTATGGCGATGTTTTGCGTTTTAAAAATCGTTATGGGGAATGTATCGAGTATGCCTTGGCGCTTGACGGAGAGAATCAGCGTTTTAAAATTACGCGGGGAGTAAACAGCGCTTATATTTCGCCAAGTAAAATTCGAGTCAATAATCTGCATTTTATTCTTAATAACACGGCCGGGACTCAGCCGATGGTCACGGTTAATTTTCAGGCCTGGGCGCTTGACGAAGCGCAGTTTAAATCGGAGATGAAAATTCAAACGACGATTACGTCGAGGTACTATAAATAGATTTACGAATTTATTTTTATCGGCTACGGAACTCGCCTGCCTACGAATTGAACGGCAAATGGGTTCAAGGAGAATCGGCAGGTTCAGACAGTCCTCGCCATCTAAAAATAGTATTCGTAAATCTATTGGCTATAATTTATAAGTTATGAATAAATTTAAATTAATTAAAAGCATGCTCCATTTTATAAAAACTTATTTTATTTCTTTGCGGAATAAATCGGGTTCGGCTTTAATTTTAACGATGTTCATTTTAGCCGGGATGCTTATTGTCGCGATGAGCGGGTCATACATTGTTTTGGCCGGGATTAAGGCGGGCGGGATTCAATCGCAATCGACTAAGGCTTATTTCGCGGCGGAAGCGGGGACGGAAAGGTTTTTATTTGAACTTCGCCGTAATGGTTATGAGACAAATAATATAACGGCGGTCTCTCTTTTTAGTGAAACTTTGCCGGTTAGTTTAGCATCTTATAATATTTATTTTACCAGTTTTCCGCCCTTAACTTATACGGCTATCGGAGATTTTCAAAAAACGAAAAGAAGTGTTGAAGTTAGTATGTAAAAATGATATAATTTTAGTAATAAAAGATATCGAAAGAACTTAATTTTTTAATAAATCTTTATTAGATTTTGATGCAGAGTATAAGTGCAAAAAAATTAAAAAATATTTTCTCCGTTTTGTTATTTAGCGGGGCTTTTTTGTTTTTCTTAACGCCAAATTTGGTCTTGGCGGAACATTCAACTTCAACTTATAGTAAGCCTTTTAACGGAACTTTATCGGCGCAAGAATGGAACGGTCTGCTTTATAATTCCAGTAATGAACTTTTTGGGGATTTTGTTAATACCTGGCTCCCGGCAAAAATGAACGGACCTTTAGGAATTGGTACGAGTTCTCCGGCATCAGGGCTAGAGGTAAACGGTCCGATTAAGGGAACGAGTTTTGACGGTGCCATGGCCTCAACAATTGGTGCGGAAAATATTTCTTCCGGTTATTTCGGCTCCAATACCGGCGGTGGAAATTATAGCTTTCCGGGGAATTTGGGGATTGGGACGAATGATCCTGGTTATAAATTAACAGTTGAAAAAGATGATTCTAGTGTTGCTGGATTGGGTGCTGGTATTTTATTAAGAATCAAAAATATCAATACCACTAATAATACAAGAAGTGGCATATCTTTCGGTAATATAAGCAGCGTGGGTAGTTCGTTGGCGATGCAGTCAGCTATTTTGAAAAATTCTGCGACCGGAGAATATGATATGACCTGGGATTTATATGGTGGAGCAGCTGGCTGGAAAGAGGGTCTATTATATCTAGATTCTAATCCTGGTAACGTCGGTATTGGACTTACCAATCCCGCCTATAAATTAGACGTAACCGGTACCGGTAACTTTACTCAACCGGTTATTGTCGGAACACCGACCGGAGATTCGCACGCGGTTACAAAAAGCTATATGGATTCGGCCATTAATACGGCGACCTCATCTTTAGGAACTTTAGCCGGACTATGGAGCGGTACAAAAAATTCAAATATTTGGAATGGTGATGCGGGAACAGGGAATGTGGGGATTGGGACGACAAATCCGTTGTATAAGTTAGATATATCAGCTAATAATAACAGGGTTAGGTTGTTGGGTACCACGGGCTATACTTTAATGGATATTCAAAATTCTGGCACAAGTCTTTATATTGGTAGAGAGGGGAGTTCGGGCGGCTCATTAATAACAGGCTCGGGCGCCTATGCTAGTGTTATTAATTCCCAAAGTTCTTATCCATTACATCTTGGAGTAAATACCGCAATAGCAATGACAATATTAAATGGCGGCAACGTCGGCATCGGGACGACGGCACCAGGAAGTAGATTACAAATTGGCAATTATGGATCCGCTACAGAAACACTAACTCTTGCAACTTCTCAAGATGGTACAGGAGAAATAAGATTTTATGATAATAATGCCACAGAAGGTGGCGGAATAAAAGTTGTTGGTACGTCTAGTTTAAGCGGTAGCAGGATGGAATTCTTTAATAGATGGGATACAGACAGTACAAAAGTTACATTTAATTTAGCTTCCGGCAATGTGGGAATAGGGACGACGAGTCCTAATAGCAAACTTGAAATATTGGATGGATCAGCTCCTGATGCTTTTAAGGTGGGGAATTATAATAGAGGTGTGATTTTTAATTCCATAGGTTCTGGTGGTATGTATTCAGAATTTCAATTAGAGGGAGTGGCTAAATTTAGAATGGGGCAAGCTAATCATCTTGTATCAGGAGAGTCTGTTGCTAATTTTGCTTTGCAAGCTACAGCAGGTGATTTAATTATTGCTACTGGTATTACAGAAAGAATGAGGATAGCCTCTTCTGGGAATATAGGCATCGGTCTAACTAACCCTTCCTATAAACTAGACGTTAGCGGTACCGGTAATTTTACTCAACCAATCATCGTTGGTACTCCAACAGCTGATACGCATGCGACAACTAAGAGTTATGTTGACTCGGTAATCGGAGGAGGAAGCGGTTCAACAGTTGGTTATTGGGCGATGAATGGAACAAATATTAATAATTCTAATGCAGGGAATGTGGGCATCGGGACGAC
>Ga0265297_10008164_pt1 | contig 14093 bp, 11 predicted proteins | sample Munlanlwell13791_FD_192502 | JGI IMG/M metagenome (GOLD analysis project Ga0265297, IMG submission 192502) | Leachate microbial communities from a municipal landfill in Southern Ontario, Canada - Leachate well 137-91 | ecosystem: Engineered > Solid waste > Landfill > Unclassified | place... | reverse complement strand
CCACCGTGATCTTTCCTGTTTTCGCCAATGCGTGTGACACATACCCCTTGCCGCATCCCACATCAAGGACCATATCTCCGGAAGTCAGGCCCGCCAGGATTCCGGATTTTTCAAAGGCATCTTTGTGGTCTTCGGCCAGTATGCCAAAACCTATCTTGTCTTTCTCCTCATCAGCCGTAGCATAGATGCTCTCCCACCTCGGAAGATAGCGGCGGCTGCCGCCGGTTACAAGGTCGGGCACTCCGTCAACAATCGCGTAAGCCTCCCCGCATTCTTCACATACTAAAGAATTCTCACGTAACGCAAGGTTCCCGTCATGGCATTTCGGGCATTCAAATATTTCCAAAAATTTTTCCAGACTCATGATAACGGCACCATTTTTAAGGTCTTTTTAAAAATACCAAGCTTGCAAAGTGCATCGATAAAACCATGCGCGCCTATCAGGTAAATAAACGGCGTGCATATATCCCGGTATCTCGGGGTAATGACAAAGAATACAAGTGCAAATATGGTTATATGGAAGACGAGGACCATGAATATGGGCGATTTAAGTATACGATCCTGCCTTAGACACCTTATAAGACCATAGATGAAAAATAACGTGAAATAAAATTCAAGGGTCGGCATAAAACCATTCGGATATTTCGCATAGTTAATAAGGTATACGGGATCGAAAAATCCAAACTGGTAGGCCTGCAGATATGCGGCGATCCTCAGCGGGTAATATTTCAGCAAGACACCGAAAAATCTTAACGGTTCCTTGCCTATCGCCCTCACGGAACCGGGCATGTCTTTTATAAAATGCACTCCCATATCGGTAAATCTGCTGTTGCCGATCCTTGTCGATCCGTACAACCTGTCGCTTTCCCAGAGAGAGGCCAGGCGTTCTTTCGCGCCAAAATTAAAATTGTTGTTAAAAATAATTAAAACGGCCGCCATTATCGCAATCGCGGGTATAACCACTGCCAAAAAGGCCTTGATCCTGTCGGACACCGGCTTATCTTTCCAGAAAAACAGGATCCATAAAAACATAAAAGGCAGAAAATACAAAAATATGCTCCTGAAGACGCAGACAAGTCCGATAGCTACCCCTGCCGATATTTCATTTACATAATTACGCCTTTTCGCCTTATAATACCTGCTCAATGCCAGAACAAACAGCATGAATAAGGGAAACCAAACGGCCTCATGCCCAAGGACAATTGACAAAAATATTATCGGGCTCTTCAGCGTCATGGCAATGGCCGCGACAATACCTTCTGTCCTAGAAAATAACAGTTTTCCCAATAAAAATACTATAACCGGGATAAAGGCCCCGAAAAAAGCCTGGATCAAAGTAACGACGTAAAAATTCCTTCCGAAGAGCCTGTAAAGGCCCGCCAAAAAAACGGCATACGCCTCATCCCAATTGCCGCCCCATATCTTAATTTCCCTCTTCGCCCCTTTGCCAGTATCCTGGGCAAGCTCGACTGCGGTCCGATCATAGCTGATCCCGTCATCGCTTGCCTGCACGAAACCCTTTGCGCCTTCGGCCTCGGTTTTATTGATGATATTCACCGCGAATAATGCCCTTAAAAGGAACGCCAGTATAAATATAAATATTAATAGATTAACGTCCTTCTTCATGAATCCGAAAACATGTCTTGCCTTATCCGTAACCACCGACGGCAAGCGTCCTTTTAAAACATATGGCAATAAATAAAAGACCGGCAAGGCTGCAGCAAACAAGTTGCGCGGCAGCATCACCGCAAAATTTATCATAAAGTACAGCGGTAATATAAAAAGCGGATAGAAAAACAAAACGCGGTAACTCTCTTCGGGCAAGTTCATTATCTTCAACCGCCTGATCAAAAAAACCGCACCAAAAGATATCCCGCAGGTGAAGACGAGCAAGATCGTCTTTATATAACCGAAATAATATTCCGAAAGGAACGAATGATGTCTTGTAAGGGTGATAACCAGGTCAAATAGCGCAATGTAAAGATTGGCCAGAAAGCCAAGCGCCGCTCCTTTTTTCAAAGTCTCCGCGATACCCTTAACTGCCCCAAAGAAGGTAAGATGGGCCGCTATCGAATACAACAGGACTATCGCCCAAAAAAGAAGCGGTATATATATAACCCTGTAAACGGACCGGATAAAGACGGAGTTTATCATATCCGCCTTATATATACTGAAAAGCGCTAAAAGAAAAATGGCGATTATAGATATAAATCTAACCCTGTCTTGAACTTTCATATTTTTTAGCCTAATTTGCTTTCATTTTTGAATATCTTTTCTATCTTATCCCTGAATCTCAGTATATCGTCCGAGCTGAGGCCTTTGGTCGAAACCGTTGTCATGTAATCGCCGGGTTTGCCTTTATACCAAGCATGTTCGTAGTCATCCTCAAATTTTATGTCGAAATCCTTTTTGTTCCTGTATATATGGGAACCGGGATACGGTTTATAGATGGTAACGTCTATGTCTTCAAGTTCCGCCTTGTCCAGAAATTCGATCGTCTCCCTTATCGATTCTTCGTTCTCCCCCGGAAGGCCTATAACGAAGAATCCCTTTACCCGTATCCCGAGACTGTGGCACAACCTTACCGCTTTCAGGTTCTGCTCTACAGTCTCGCCCTTTTGGACAATATCCAGTATACGTTGAGAGCCGGATTCGATGCCTATTCCGACCTCGACGCAGCCGGATGACTTCATCTTTTTCATTATATCCATATCGACAGTGTCAGACCTTATGAAACATCTGTAGACGACGCGCAGGTCTTTCAAGAGGTCGCATATCGCGGCCATCCTCTTTTTATTCACAGTCATCGTATCATCGAAGAACATGAAAGAATCGTATCCGTATTTCTCTTTAAGCATGTACACCTCTTCGAAGACATTGCGCGCGCTCCTCATGCGCAAGGTCTTGCCCCACGCATTATTCGCACAGAAATTACAGCTGAAAGGGCAACCCCTCGATGTTATCAGCGTCGTGGCAAGCTTCTCGTTGACAAAATATTTATAGCTCCTGACGTCGATAAGGTCCCTGTCAGGGAACGGGAAGTGGTCTATATCTTTGACATAGCTATTGTTGACTACCCTGGCCTCTCTCGCTTCGCGGTCTTTCCCGGCGGCTTTTTTCCGCACTATATCCAAAAGCGCCATTTCACCCTCGCCCGTCACGATGATGTCAAAATCCTCAAATGCATCCTGCGGCTTACCGGAAACATGCGGACCGCCTATAACGTAGAGAGGGTCCTTGGCCTTATTGATATTTTTTATCTTTTTTGCGATATCCACCGCCTTCGGAAACTGCGGGGTGTTTGAATAGAAACCGACTATGTCGGCATCCACGGAACCGGGAAGCACATGTCCCCCGTTCAGATCCAAGAGCTCTATATCATGGTATCCGTTCTTCTTCAAATAGGCGCTCAGGTATAAAATCCCAAGGCTCGGGAACACCTTATCATCTATTAAAAATCCGGAATTTGGATTTATCAGTAATATCTTCATAAGCGATCTTCAGCCCTGCCTCCTGAAATGCATTGAATTGGTTATAAGAAAAAGCGTCTTCTCGCCGTGCCCGGTCAAAAGATTACAAAACGCGCGCAGGGCGATCCACGGATTTAACATGCTGAAGACTGCCATATCCCACAAAAAACGTATATTAAAAAGATAGTTTTTTACAACGTGAAGCTGTGTCAGCTCGCCCAAAGCCTTTTCGAGAACTTTCCGGTTGATGTTCGACATATGCACCGGTTTGGCATATTGATGCCAATAACGATCGGGGCCGTCTATGAGATTGGCGCGCTTCGCTTCTTCATATAATTCTGTCCCGGGAAACGGCGTTGTATAATAAGCTGCGTAGAAATCAGGCCGTATCTTTTTCAAAAGCTCCTTCGTGGCATTCAGGTCATCGATATCCTCGCCGGGATTGCCGACCATGATCGTGGCCATCGTCCTCAAACCGGCACTTTTACATGCCCTAAAAGCCCTGATCGTGTCCTCGACCCTGATCCCTTTTTTCAGACGGTCGAGGACTTTCTGGGACCCTGATTCCACGCCAAAATCTACCTGGATACAGTTTGCATCCTTGAGGGCCCGGGCAAGCTCTTCGCTGAACAGGTTCACCCTCGCCTGGCAGCTCCATTTGATACGCGGGAAGGCCTTCTTTATTTTCCCGCAAAACTCAAATACCCTCTCTTTCTTCACGGCGAATGTGTCATCCAAAATGACCAGCGCTTCCAGATTGAACGTGCCGACAAGCAGGTCTATCTCTTCCATGACCTTATCGACACTCCTGTATCTGACGTTTTTGCCAAACATCCTGTGGGCACTGCAGAAGGTGCACGAAGAAGGACAGCCGCGCGAGGTCATCACCCACCCGGACCTGAACCAGCACCCCCGTATCATACCCTTCCTGGATGCAAGCCTTCTCCTGTCGATAAGATGGTACGCGGGAAACGGCAGCCTGTCCAGATCATCTATCAGGCCGCGGTCTCCCGTACGGTGGACCTTGTTGCCGTCCCTATACAATATACCATTAGTGGACGATGCGGCCCTTTTGCCCTTGATCACCTCCACAAGCTCCGCGACCGTATCTTCGCCTTCGTTCAAAACGACATAATCGGCACCCCATCCCATCACCTCATCGGGCATGAAAGACGCGTGGACGCCGCCGACCACTATCCGGCCGGGACAGCGGCTCTCTTTTAAGGCCTTTATGATATTGATGACCTCGTAACGCTGCGCCGCCATGCATGTGAGGCCTATCATATCAGGGCTTTCATGTCTCAAATAAGAGACAAGGTCTTGTATCGACCGTCCGTAATCCGTGAAGACCTGAGATGGAAGTTCTTTTATCTTAACTCCGCAGCCCTTCGATTCCAATACGCTCGCAATATGCAGGAGGCCGAACGGCGGGCTCATAAGCTCGACCGGATTTACGAGAACGCATTTCAAGCCAACGGAGCCTGTTTTACTCATCTCGCCCTTCTCTTCATCATCAGATCATCATAAAGATTCTTGATATCCCCTATCAGTCGTTCTTTCATAAATTTTTTGCTCACCAGCGCGATCCCGTTCGGACCCAGTCTTTTCCTTCGGTCCGGATCCTTCAGAAGCATTGCCAGTTTTTCGCAAAAATCTTCCGCGTCTGCGCCCTTCGCCAGGATTCCGTTAACACCGTCCGTCACTACATCTTTGACCCCTCCGACATCCGTAGCTATAACAGCCTTCCCTGCCGCCATAGCCTCGATCAGGGAAACGGGTGTGCCCTCATTCAGAGATGTTAATGCCACAACGTCCAGATCGGCATAAAGTTCAGCCGTATCCTTTATCCATCCGGTAAATATGACATATCCGTCCATACCCAGCTCGTTGACGCGTTTCTCCAGCTGCGCCTTTAGCTCACCATCACCGGCGATCACAAATTTGACTTTAAGATGAGGATTTTCTGTCCTGATCTTATATGCGGCATCCAGGAACATCATATGATTCTTTATCGGGACAAGCCGGCCAACGATCCCCACGAGCAATGTGTCGGGGCCTACACCTATCTTCTTTCTGAAATTCCATTTCAGGCTGCCGCTATTCAGGAATTTTCCAAGCTCCAGGCCAAGCGGGATAACGATCACCTTGTCCGGCCCCGCAACCTTCAGCCTGCTTACGATCTCTTCTCTCACGGCCTCGCTCACCGTTATGAGCCTGTCGCTGAAAGCGGCTAAAAACCTTTCTATGGCGAGGAATATCCTCGCTTTAAACGGAGAGAAATATCCGTCAAATATATGGCCGTGAAAGGTATGGACCCTCACAGGCACCCCCGCCATAACGGCCGCTATCCGCCCCAGCGTCCCCGCCTTTGCCGTATGAGTGTGGACTATGTCTGGCTTCTCTTTTCTTATCAAAGAATAGAGCTTGAATAATGCCGAGATATCATTCAATAGATTTATCTCCCTTCCCATCTCCGGTATGATCACAAGGTCAAGGCCTTTCTCTCCGGCAAGATAGGACATGTCCCCTTCCGATTTCCCGACGGAACCGCAAACCAGCATATCCTTATATCCGGCCTCGTTGAGAGCACTTGATAAAAGTACCGTATGGATGGCCGGACCGCCTATGTTAAGCCGTGCGATGATCCTGATTATTTTTATCTTTTTATCTGCCATGTATCATTAAACGGTATAATATGAAGATCAAAAGGGTCGTAAAAATAAAGATCTCCAGATTAATCTTCTTATGCCCCTTGATAAGCCGCTCTTCTTTTTTTATTACCTTACATAACGCGCTGTTCCTGAAATATCCGGCAGATACTCTTCGCAGACTCTCCAATGCCGCAAGGATGACGCTGGTGTCGAATACCGTATTCATGCGTTTCATATCATCATGCCTTCATATCGTATGCGTAAACCTTGGTTATCACGCCCTTCAGGACATACCTTTCTGTCCTGAAGTAAATTTGGCTTCCGACCAATAATTCCACGCCTCCATTCATCATATAGCCGTCATCGAACTTAAAATAGAGGACTTTCATGAGAAGAACTACGTCTCTGTTATTAGGATTCGCGCTCGCCGTCTTTTCATCCCGTACTACCGCCATGACCTCCCTGCAGACAACACCGTTACGGTTCTTTTCGTAATCGCCTTCTCTTATCGACTGCGCAACCTCGTGCGGGATATTGTCAAACCTCGCCTCAACACGGCAATAGCCCGCTTTCTTCTCCGTCACTTCCTTCGGGTTTTTGGATAATTTAAACCAATAGGACGCCATTGGAATTAACAATACCAAAAAAATCAATACCGATAGGTCGATGATGTTTATCGAGCCAAAGAGACGCCCCTTTCTGTCTATTATCTTCATCTTGAGATCCTTTTTTAGATGTATCCCTTAAGCCAGTAATACGTTATGCCGAGATATTCATGGGCTATCGCGATTATATGTTTTAACTGGACGTGCCTGCCGTCGCCGTAGAAAAGGCTGTAAGGTATCGGCGCATAGACAAAGTCTATACCGCCTGCGGCCTTGGAGCAAACCAAAGCCGTCCTCAACATATTGTACGGCGAACTTATTATTATAGCCTTTTTCCAGCCGTTTTTCCTCAATATATCCCCTGAAAATCTTACGTTCTCATATGTATTCGCGGCCCTGTCCTCTAGAATAATCGCGCCTTCCGGCACTCTCAAAGACACCGCAAGCGCCTTCATCACCTCCGCCTCTTTCATGGCGTATTTGAACCCGGAAGAGAATATGAGGTTCGGGGCGTAACCCTTCTCATATAACTCAGCGGCATACTTTACCCGCTCTTCATAACCCTGCCCGGCCTGGCCGGATTCGCCCACTCCGCCGGCCATGACCACTATTGCGTCAGCCCTACTAAGAGGGCTCGACACTTTCAGCGGCGAGGCCGCCCACCATATAAGGGGTGTATGAAAGATTAAAAGATAGGCTGCCAATAGACCTGCAACGGCCGGGACGATCTTTCTTTTTGAATCTCTATAAAATTTCAAGATACCGTCCTTCCAGTGCAGGGACCTCTCTTTTTCTTTCTCTTCTATCTCTTTCTCAATCAGACCACACATGTTGTCTATCTTGGCGGCCCAGGAACCTTCCTTAGCGGCAACCGCGCGCCTCTTACTATCAACCTCATAGCTTACAGCAACTTGCCGGCAGGCATTATCTACAAGTTCTGAAAACCCCTCTTTTGTCCTGCCGATGTATACGATATCTTCGCCTTTATCTCTATTGCGCTCGTTAAAAGCCAGCACCTCAGGAAGCGCCGTCGAGACCACAGGCTTACCCATATATAGATACTCATTTATCTTCGTCGGATAGACGTTCTTGGTATAATCGGTTATGCGATATGGTATTATGCATACCTTAAAATTTCGAATATACTCCGGAAGCTCTTCATAAGACTTTTGCCCCAGGAAATAAATGTTCGTAAAGTCGCCTAGCGCGCTTACATTTTCCTGAAGCGGCCCTACAAAAACAAATTGTTTCCCCGGATGTCTTTCGGCAAGGAATTTCACAAGATCAAAATCTATCCATTTGTGTATGCCGCCGATATATCCGACTACATCATTTAGATTTTTTGGCATATCCTCAGGCCGTTTCGAACCTCTTTTCCTGATCTTTTCATATACGTCAAGATTCACGCCGTACGGGAATATATGCACATTCCTGTTATATCCGGAACAGAAGTCGTATAAATTCTTCGCCGTCACAAATACTATATCCGCCTTCTTCAAGAGAACTTCTTCGGTCTTTCTTATCCTTTTGGCTTGGGGGGAACTGGCTGAAAAATTATCTATGCAATAATAGATGAGTAGTTTCGGATCGAGGGAGCCGACCAGATCCAGCACAAGCCCTGTAGGCAAGAACGTCCAGACGATCGGGTTGGAGAAGCCCACGGACTTTATCCATCGTTTGAGCGTCGAAGACACAAGGTGTTTATTGATAAATCTCGCTATCCTTGAATACGGAAAAGGAAGTATGAGGGGCGAGTATATGTACAAGTTCTCCCTCTCTTTACGTATCCCTTTAACACTATGCATCCAGTTATGGAGTCTTTTCTTAAGGCGCGGCATATCCTTGAAATTCGGAGGCCTCACACCCGTGTTCTCGATGAATAACACCCTGTTGCCCCTGGCGGCCAGCGTCGACATTATCTCCTGATGGCCCTGCCATATAAAGTCCCAGTCTATACTGGATATGCATATTATATCTTCGTTCTTCATTAGTATGGGTAACTCCTGAAATCGTAGAAACCCGCTATCTTGTTCTTAAAATCCGCCGTCGTGTCATAGCCGTCGATCTCGGTCCTTCTTAAGACATACGGGTTCGTTGACGCATTATTAAAACCGCCAAAAGAAAAGCATCCTCCTATATAACCGGCTCCGGCCGCTTTTTCTATGACCTTTTTATTGATACCGCCATACGGATAACTGAATACCTTTACCGCAGTCCCGGCGCGCTGCGATATCGTTTCTTTCGATCTTGTTAATTCCGACGCCATATCCTCATCACTGAGCGCCGCCAGATCCGTATGGTGGACCATGTGAGAGCCTATTTCGAAACCCATGTCCTTAAGCATGGCAACATCCGCCCACTCCATATATTCTCGCGGCCTGCCACCAGACCAACTTTTTCTCACATCGCCGTTTATGTATGATACCGTGACAAAGAAGGTGGCCTTCATGCCGTGTTTTTTTAAAAGCTCGGCCGCCTCTATATTATCCTTAAAGCCGTCGTCAAATGTGATGGCGATACGATTTTGCGAAAAAGAACCAGGACTACCCTCTATAACCTCGGATATACCAAGCGTCTTATATCCGGAACCGGATAGCATTTTTATCTGGGATACGAATTTATCCAGCGGCACCCTTACGGCAAGGCGGTGGTCCCGGACAGAGCCGCCCACAGAATGATACATCAGTATCCGCATCCCTTCTTTTCGCGCGCGGCCTTTGGATGTCACGGCATTAACCGAGGCGGCCAGTCTCTTTATGTTCTTCTTTACCAGAAATATCATATCCTGATCTTTCCGTAATAGGATGTACAGCCTTTGCATATCGAAGGCAGCTTATCCGATTTAAGCATCTCTCTGAACTTACGGTAACCGAAACCATTCCATATCTGGTCGAAATCCTCTTTCAGGATGTTCCCGAAGTTCATTACGCCCGGGTCGGATCCCTGCAGACAGCAGGGCGTGACAAAACCTTCTGCCGTAATATAACAACTCTTCCAGGGCCATTTACAGGAACGCTTCGTACCGGTATCCGGCACATTCACATAGCCAAATTTCACACCTTTTGCCAAAGCCGTCTCCTCGGCCTTCTTCAACATCTCTTTTACTTCTTTCATGAAGTCTTCTCTCGGGAAAAGCGCCATCTTTTCCCGTAAGCTATCGTCGTTCCAGCTGTGCTCCATCTGTGCCGACACTATGCGTATACCGGCGTCTTTAGACAACTCTATCACGCGCGGAAGTTCGGAAAAGTTATCCCGCATAATAACGAACCAGATGGACAGCTCCGGAAGATTCTTTTTTCCTTTTATCCTTACAAGACGTTTTATATTTTTACGCAGGACTCCGAGGTCTGCGCCTTTACGTATGGATTTAAATTTTGCGCTGTCTGCGCTGTCCACGGATATATTCACCCAGTCAACTCCGCTCTCCACTATCCTGCCGCATACGGAATCGTCGAGAAGCATGCCGTTTGTTGCAAAGCCCGTATGTATACCTTTTGACTTGGCGTAGCGTATCATGCCGAACAGGTCGGGGTTAAGCAGGGGTTCGCCGGCGCCTACAAGGCTTAATTTACGCACGAACTTAAGGCTCTCCACCACGCGCCTGAATTCATCAAGCGACATATGTCGCCTCGTTCTTTTACCGAGCGGGTTGACGCACATCTCGCACTTAAGGTTACAGTAAAGCGTAGGCTCTATCTGCGCGATCAGCGGGTACGACGACATGCCGAGCGGCTCGCCCCGAAGATTGTTCCAGGCCGCAACAAGGTTCTTCAGGCCGCCCAAGCGGTCCTGTTTCAAGACCTGAAAGGTTATGTTCTGCATTTCGCACAGTTTCATTTTTTACGCCCCCACGCAACCCAGCCGCGGTAATTTATAACGTTTATATCATCCATGCCGGCCCTTCTGAACCATCCCTCGATCTCCTCCCTGTCATACCTGTTCTCGATCGGCGGAGAGAACCTGTCGAAAAGGTCCGCTACCAGGCATGCAGGATTTATCGTATGCCGGAAAGGCATTCTATCCGCTATGCCCTTCGTTATACTGAACAACGACAGCAGTTTTGCCGGCAAACTGAATGTCACCAGTATCGCGGGGCTGGCCGCTATACATAACAGATAAAGCAGTCTTGGGTTCATCTTTGAGGTGATCTTGCGCGCATTGGTAGCGATCGACAACCCGAACCTTTCGAGGCGGCTTCTATTTGTAAATTTCTCGTAAACATATATGACTACGGGCGATCCCTTCTTGACATAGCGCACGATCTGCCCGAAAGCCTTTTCAGGCTCCGGGAGATGGTGCAGCACCCCGAAAGAATACGCCGCGTCAAAAGACCCTTCCCTGAAAGGCAGGTCATATACGTCGGCTTTCAGTATTTTCGGTGTAAGCCCGAGACCGGTCATATTATCGCGCGCTACCCGGACGCTGTCGTTTATATCTATGCCAACCATGTCCATGCCTTTTGCCTTGATCATATTTATAAGGTCCGCCCCGCTTCCGCATCCGACATCCAGGCACCTTGCGCCTTTTTTGAACAGCCCTCCGGGCAATAACTCTATATAAGAGAAGGAGTCCTTATACCACCCTTTCTCCACCTCATCTTTGCCGAACTTGCCCCAGGCAAAGCCGAAGCTTTTCCCGGTCTTCGATATCATCTCTTTTTGGTTGTGGGCGGATTCGGAGCTGAAAGGAGACGACGCCTTTCCGGTAACGATCCCTATGATATCGTATCTGGCCATGGCCCTTAAGACCTTGCCTATAAAATAAGAGAAGCGCTTAGGCGTGCCGATCTTCTTGACCACATGCACCCAGAATCCGGCCGGCGTAAACAGCGATCTTATGCGCATGTCAAAGAATCGCCGCAATATTTCGCGCCTCATTATATTAAGCTCTTCAGCCTTAAAATATTTAGTGTCATACTGCGTGGTGCCGAACGTACTGCCTCTTTCCGGAGCGCCGGTCAATAGCCCCTCTTCCTTATATATATTGAAAAGGTCGGAGCCCTTCTGCGGCTGGCATATCAGGACCGAAGCCGCGTCAAGCCCGGAATTGTATATAAAATCCGCGGTCATATCGATATCTTTTTTGGTCTCGAACGGAAAACCTATTATGAAATTACCGGTCGTATATATTCCCATATCATTACACTTCTTTATGATATCTTTTGCCCTGACCAGCGTGACCGGTTTCCTTATGAACTTCAATGTCTCCGGAGACCCCGTCTCTATCGGGAAGTTGGCCCTGAAGAGGCCGCTCTTTACCATAAGTCTCAGCAACTCTTCGTCCGCAAGCCAGACATTGAACCCCGGCGGCACCGACCACCTCACCTTTATCCGTCTTGCCAGTATCTGGCCGCATATATCGGCGACCCTGTCTTTTGAGGCGATAAAACAATCGTCGTGAAAGGCTATCTCCCTGACCCCGTATCGCTTAACAAGAAGCTCTATCTCATCGACCACGCTCTTCGCGGACCTGCCCCTGAATTTCTTGAACACCTTGCACGTAGAGCAGAATATGCAGTTGTACGGACATCCCCTGCTTGAAACGATCGAACCTACCGGCTGGTTAAGGAAGCGGCTCACTAAACCTCTTTTGGTCCGGCCTAGATAAAAATCCATGTTCAGTGCGTCATAATCGGGAAGCGGCAGGCTATCAAGGTCCTCTATGACCGGCCGCGGATCATTTTCGATGATCCTCTTGTCCTTTTTTATAACAGTGCTTAAGATGTCCGTTCTGTCCGGATCTTTCAGATATTCAAGGAGGGTATATTCGCCCTCACCCCTTACTATCATGTCGATGTCCGGCTCTTTTATCATCTCGGAATAATCCATTGTTGCGTGCGCGCCGCCGAGAATTACTACTATCCCCGGATCCACCTCTTTTGCTATTTTTGCTATCTCAAGCGCATCCATATAAAAAGACGTGAAGTTACAGCTTATACCGACAAGCTGCGGCATTTCCTTCCTGAAATACTCCCTGATCTTTTCCGGGCCGAGCCCCACTCGCACGAACCTGCCTATATCGTCAAGGGTCGCGCCGGGCGAAGCCAGACAATCCAGTATCTCCGGCTTATAACCGTTCGCTTTAAGAAAAGACGACAGGAGCCCGATGCCGATGGGCGGAACCCATCCCCGGGCAAGCGCGTTATAGTCCGTCATCTCCGATTTAGGGACAGTCTTATAAGGCGCTACCAGTACTATTCTTTCAAGCTTACGCGACATGTCTTCCCTTTCCAAATCCTGTCTTATTGCCGACCTTGCCATTGCTTTTGAATGACCTGTCGAACTCCGTAAAATCGACAATCTTCCCACCCCATCTGGTCTTGAACCTGTATATACCTTCTTCTTTCTTGGACCTGTCGTCGTTTGTGTTAACGCCGACCAGATCAAATATGCGGCAACCTTTATCATTATAAAACTCTATCATCGACCAAGTAACAAGATGCATCGCAAAGAGCTTATTCTTAGCGGCATATTCGGAGTTCCACAGATATCTCTGGTCGATGATGCCGTTGAATTCCACGGATATGGCACCCGCGACGGGTCTTTCCGGCCGGACATGATATGCTATGAATATCTTGCCACCATTACGGACAAGATGCGTAATCATCTCCTGCGGATACGGCTTTATGCCGTTCTTGGTACAGGCGCTCTTATACATAGGATAGACGGCGACGGGATCGGAGCTTTGCGCATAGAAGACCCCATCATTCCTGGCCTTTACGACATCATAGCGGGAGCCTTTCTTTATGCCGTTCCACAGCTCATCGCGGGAGGCCGAAAGATTTATTAATACGGTCGATCTCTTTATTGCCGCATAACCCTCATCTTGAAGATATTCTTTTACTGAATTAGCGTCAGTTTGCGATATCGCGAAATATGGCAGGCTCGCCATTCTTATTCCATGTATCCCGTTATCCGCAGCCCATCTTTCGACATATTCCGAAAATGTTTTAACAAGGCACGCATAATCCGTATTTCCATAAGTGACAGGCCCCGCCTTCCATGTGATCATAGCGCTTATCCTTTTCAAGATTGAGCCTGCCGCATTTCTGAAAGGCAGAAATGCTATCGTCTTCGTCGAAGGAGGCGCCTTGAAGGCCAGCAGGGTCCCCTTGACGATACCCCTATCGTTTTCCGCAACAAAATATATCGGCTCATAGCAGTAAAATTTCTCAAAAAAATCCGCATTTCTGGATGACTGGTAAAAGCTTCCCTGTGGCGAGGTCTTGAGACGCTCGTCCCACTCTTTTTTATCGACTCCATTCAGAACTCTTACTCTAAGATTTGCCATGTTTAAGATACGGCCTCCAGAGCACCGTCCTTTAGCTCAAACCTCGCGTCAAAGGCAAAATTTTTAGGCGCGCGGTG
>Ga0265297_10008162_pt1 | contig 14095 bp, 11 predicted proteins | sample Munlanlwell13791_FD_192502 | JGI IMG/M metagenome (GOLD analysis project Ga0265297, IMG submission 192502) | Leachate microbial communities from a municipal landfill in Southern Ontario, Canada - Leachate well 137-91 | ecosystem: Engineered > Solid waste > Landfill > Unclassified | place... | reverse complement strand
TTGTTAAGGCACATCGTCATCGCCGCGGTCAAGGTCGTCTTGCCGTGGTCGACATGGCCTATCGTACCTACGTTAAGGTGAGGCTTTGAGCGTACAAATTTTTCCTTTGCCATGGGATATCCTCCTTAGGATTTCGTCGCGGAAGCTACAATTTTATCCGCTATCAGTTTCGGAACTTCCGAATAGCACGAAGGTTCCATTGTATATGTTCCACGGCCCTGTGTCAAGGATCTTAAGGCCGATGCGTATCCGAACATCTCCGCCAGAGGAACCGTGCCCGCGAGCACTTTCGCGTTCGCCCTCTGGTTTATAGAATCTATCTTAGCCCTGCGCGAGTTAAGGTCGCCGATAACGACTCCCATGAACTCGTCGGGAATTGTAACCTCAATCTCCATTATGGGTTCGAGAAGCACGGGGTGGCCCAGCTTCAGGCCTTCCACAAAGCCCATTGAGCCGGCTGTCTTGAACGCCATTTCGGAGGAGTCGACCTCATGGTACGAACCGTCGACCAGCGTGACCTTCACGTCTATTACCGGATAACCCGCAAGCGCGCCGCTCTTTGACGCCATCATGACGCCGTTCTTTACGGCCGGTATATATTCCTTCGGTATCGATCCGCCGACTATCTTGTTTACGAATGTGATGCCTGAATTCGGCTCGCCCGGTTCCATGTCGAGGACGCAGTGGCCGTACTGGCCGCGGCCGCCCGACTGGTGCACGAACTTGCCGACGCTGTGCGAGGGCTTCCTGACCGTTTCCTTGTAAGCGACCTGCGGCTTGCCGACGTTCGCCTCGAGCTTGAACTCCCTCATCATCCTGTCTACGATGATCTCGAGGTGCAGCTCGCCCATACCTGATATTACGGTCTGGCCTGTCTCGTTATTATAATTGACCCTGAACGACGGGTCCTCTTCCATGAATTTGTTGAGCACCATACCGAGCTTATCCTGGTCCGCTTTTGTGGACGGCTCTATAGCGAGCGAAACAACGGGCTCGGGGAAATGCATCGATTCGAGCGTTATAGGATGCTTCTCGTCGCAGATAGTGTCGCCGGTCTTCGTGTCCTTCAACCCGACCGCCGCCGCAATCTCGCCCGCGTATACGGTCTCGACGATCTCCTGCTTGTTCGCGTGCATACGGACTATCTTTCCTACGCGCTCTTTGACATCCTTGTTCGAATTATATATATATGAACCCGCCTCAAGCGTGCCGGAGTACACCCTGAAATACGTTAGTTTTCCGACATACGGGTCCGACATGATCTTGAACGCAAGGCCGCAGAACGGTTCCGAATCGGATGTAGGCCTCTCTTCGTGCTGGCCGCTCTCCGGGTTCAAGCCTTTCATCGCCGGCACATCCAGCGGGCTCGGCAGGTAATCGCATACAGCGTCGAGCATCGGCTGGACGCCCTTGTTCCTGAACGACGTGCCGCAGACCACCGGCACGACAAGGCTCTTTATCGTCGCCTTCCTTAACGCGTTCTTTATCTCTTCCTTGGTCGGCTCCTGGCCGTGGACGAATTTCTCCATCAGCGCGTCGTCGACTTCGGCTATCTTCTCTATCATATGCGCACGGTATTCTTTCGCCATCGAGAGCAGGTCCGCCGGTATCTCCTGGACCTTGTATTCCACGCCTTTGACATCGTCGTATTTCAGCGAGTTCATTTCGACGAGGTCAACGATACCCTTAAAATTTTCTTCGCTGCCGTAAGGTATCTGTATCGGGACGGGTACCGCGCCTAACCTTTCGATCATTTGTTTTACGGTACCGAAGAAATCCGCGCCGGTCCTGTCCATCTTGTTGATATACGCTATCCTCGGGACCTTATACCTGTCGGCCTGGCGCCAAACGGTCTCGGACTGCGGCTCCACGCCTCCGACCGCGCAGAAAACGACTACCGCGCCGTCGAGGACTTTAAGAGAGCGCTCGACCTCAACCGTGAAATCAACGTGGCCGGGCGTATCTATAAGGTTTATACGTATATCCTTCCAGAAGCACGTCGTGCTAGCGGACGTGATGGTAATGCCGCGCTCCTGCTCCTGCGCCATCCAGTCCATCGTCGCGGTTCCTTCGTCGACGCTGCCTATCTTATGGACTACGCCGGTGTAGAACAATACCCTCTCGGACGTCGTCGTCTTCCCGGCATCTATATGGGCTATAATGCCTATATTTCTTGTCTTCTCTAAAGAATACTCTCTTGCCATTTTGTTTTTAGCAGCTTCCTGTGTAGTTAGGGCCATCTTCCATCACATTACCATCTAAAGTGGCTGAAGGCCTTGTTGGCTTCCGCCATCTTATGGATATCCTCTCGCTTCTTTACCGCGGTTCCCGTATTGTTGTAGGCATCTATGATCTCGATGGCCAGTTTCTGCTGCATCGGCTTACCCTTGCGGGCCCTCGCGAAATCCCTGAGCCACCTCATCGCAAGCGATATGCCCCTGTCCTGGCGGACCTCTATCGGGACCTGGTAAGTCGCGCCGCCTACCCTCCTCGACTTGAGCTCGACCAACGGCCTTATGTTATCGAGCGCCTTCTGGAAGGTCTCGAGCGGTTCCTTGCCGACCTTCTTGGCGGCTTCCTGGAACGCGCCGTAGACGATCTTCTCTGCGGTCGATTTCTTTCCGCACTGCATCATCATATTCATGAACTTGGAAACGACCTTCGACTTGTACTTCGGGTCCGGTAAAAATTGCCTCTCTTCAGCTTTACGTCTTCTCATATTTTTTTATGACCTTACTTGGGCATCTTCGCGCCGTACTTCGAGCGCGATTTCTTCCGCTGGTTAACGCCCGCGGCATCCAAGGTCCCGCGGACAATGTGATATCTTACACCCGGAAGGTCTTTTACCCTTCCGCCCCTTACCAATACTATGGAATGCTCCTGCAGGTTATGCCCCTCGCCCGGGATATAGGCCGTTACTTCGATGCCGTTCGTCAGCCTTACCCTCGCGATCTTCCTCAGAGCCGAGTTGGGCTTCTTCGGCGTCATCGTCTTTACCTGGAGACAGACACCGCGTTTCTGCGGGCACTTCTTCAGGGCCGGCGATTTCGTCCTCTTCTTCTTCTGTTCCCTACCTGACCTAATTAACTGCGAGATTGTTGGCATTTAAGCTCCTGATTACAGATTTTTTCCGACTTCAGTATTTCGGTGCGTCTCAAAACCCGTTCCTGCGGGTATGAGATGTCCCATGATGACATTCTCCTTCAAGCCCCTGAGCTCATCGCGCTTGCCGCTTGCGGCAGCGTCGGTAAGCACCCTCGTCGTCTCCTGGAAACTGGCCGCCGAGATGAAGCTTTCGGTGGAGAGCGCGGCCTTGGTGATACCGAGCAGCATCTGCGTCGCGCTCGACGGCTTGCCGCCCTTCTTCTTGACGCGCTCGTTCTCCTCGGTGAACTTGAACTTGTCGACCTGCATACCGACGAGGAAATCGGTGTCGCCCTGCTCGTCTATCCTGACCTTCTTGAGCATCTGGCGCACTATTACCTCTATATGCTTGTCGTTTATCTTGACTCCCTGGAACCTGTAAACCTCCTGGATCTCGTTTACGAGGTATTCCTGGAGCTTCTTATCGCCCGAAACGCGAAGGATATCCTGCGGGACTACGGGCCCGTCGATGAGCTGCTGGCCGGCGTATACCTTATCGCCCTTGTAGACGTTAAGGTGCTTGCCGTGCGGTATCAGGTATTCCTTCTTCATGTTCGTCTGCGGATTCTTCACGACTACGCGGCGCTGGCCCTTCTTTGAGGGGCCGAATTCCACGACGCCGTCGATCTCGCTTATGATAGCCGGGTCCTTGGGCCTGCGGGCCTCAAACAGCTCCGCGACCCTCGGCAGACCGCCGGTGATGTCTTTCGTCTTTATGGTCTTGCGCGGCGTCTTCGCTATCAGGTCGCCGCCGAGGACCTTCTGTCCGTCCTTCACGACGATATGCGCGCCGGACGGGATCGAATAAAGCGCCTGTACCTCATCCTTGTTGTCGAGTATGACGATCTGCGGATGGTACTCGCCCTTATGCTCTATGACTACCCTCTCGGTAAGGCCGGTCGCGGAATCGACCTCTTCCCTGATCGTGTGGCCTTCCTTTATGTCCTCATAGCGCACTTTACCAGTGACCTCGGTAAGGATCGGCACCGTATACGGGTCCCACTTGACGAATATCTCGTCCTTAGAGACCTTCTTCTCCTCGCCTACCGTCAGTAATGCGCCGTGCGGTACGGTATATCTTTCAAGTTCGCGGCCCGTCTCGTCGTTTATCGAGACCTGGCCGTTCCTGTTAAGTACTACGAAACCCTTCTCCTTCTCGGCGACCTTCAGTGCGTGGTACTTTACCGTACCCTTGTTCTTCGCCTTTATGAACGACTGCGCGACGACTCGGTAAGCCGTACCGCCGATGTGGAACGTCCTCATCGTCAGCTGCGTACCGGGCTCGCCGATCGACTGCGCGGCTATTATGCCTATCGCCTCGCCGAGTTCGACCATCCTGCCGTTCGCGAGGTTGCGCCCGTAGCACTTCGCACAGACACCGTGCCTGGATTCGCAGGTCAATACCGACCTGATGCGTATCCTCTCGATGCCTGCCTGCTCGATCCTGTCGGCGGCGTCTTCCGTTATCTGCTCGCCGGCCGCGACGATGACCTCGTCGGTGATGATGTCCACTATATTGTCAAGCGCTACCCTTCCGATGATCCTCTCCTTGAGCGCAACGACTACCTCGTCGCCTTCGATGATGGCGCTCACGAAGATGCCGTTAAGGGTACCGCAATCGTCTTCGTTGATTATTACGTCCTGCGCGACGTCGACGAGCCTCCTGGTCAGGTAACCCGAGTCGGCCGTCTTAAGGGCCGTATCCGCAAGACCCTTCCTTGCGCCGTGCGTCGAGATGAAGTACTCGAGCACCGTCAGGCCTTCACGGAAGTTCGCGGTGATCGGGCTCTCTATGATCTCGCCCGACGGCTTGGCCATGAGGCCTCTCATGCCGGCGAGCTGCCTGATCTGCTGCTTCGAACCGCGCGCGCCCGAGTTCGCCATCATGAGTATCGGGTTGAACGGGTCGAGTTCCTCGAATATTTTGTCCGAGATCCTGTCCGTCGTCGTTGTCCAGATGTCGATGACGTTGTTGTATCTTTCGCCGTCGGTTATGAGGCCTTTCCTGTACTGGCCTTCGATATGCAGGACCTCTTCGCGGGCTTCCTTTATAAGTTTTTCCTTGTCCTTCGGCACATGCAGGTCGTCGACCGCGATCGAGATGCCCGCGATCGTAGCGTACTCGAACCCGAGCTTCTTGAGCTTGTCGAGTATCTCGACTGTCATGTTATGCCCGAACTGCTTGTGTATGTTCGATATTACGCGGCCGAGCTCCGATTTGTTCATGGTTGCGTTAACGAACTCGAATTCCTTCGGGAAGACGCCGTTGAAGATCACGCGGCCGACGGTCGTATCGACTATCTTGCCGTCGATCCTTACCTTTATCCTCGAGTGCAGGGCTATCTGCCCGTCCTCGTAGGCGATAATGGCCTCTTCCTTGTCGCTGAACCTCTTTCCGTCGCCCTTGCCGGCTTCCTTGTCTTTCGTAAGGTAGAAGCATCCGAGCACGATATCCTGTGTAGGCGTAGTGATCGGGTTGCCGTTCGCGGGCGAGAATATATTGTTCGTAGAAAGCATAAGCAGGCGTGATTCCATCTGCGCCTCTATCGATAGCGGCACGTGGACGGCCATCTGGTCGCCGTCAAAGTCGGCGTTGAACGCCGTGCAGACGAGCGGGTGTATCCTTATGGCTTTGCCTTCGATGAGTATCGGCTCGAACGCCTGGATGCCGAGCCTGTGCAGCGTCGGGGCGCGGTTCAGCAATACCGGGTGTTCCTTGATGACCTCATCGAGGATGTCCCATACCTCGAGGCGCGCCTTCTCCACCATCTTCTTCGCGCTCTTTATCGTATGGACAAATCCCTGCTCCCTCAATTTCCTTATTATGAACGGCTCGAAGAGTTCCAGCGCCATCTTCTTCGGCAGGCCGCACTGGTTCAGTTTCAGTTCCGGCCCGACGACGATCACGGAACGGCCCGAATAATCCACGCGCTTGCCGAGGAGGTTCTGGCGGAAACGGCCCTGCTTGCCCTTGAGCATGTCGCTGAGCGATTTCAGCGGACGGTTGCCGGGGCCGAGGACCGGCCTTCCGTGGCGGCCGTTATCGAACAGCGCGTCGACGGCCTCCTGGAGCATCCTCTTCTCGTTCCTTATTATTATCTCGGGCGCCTTCAGCTCGAGCAATTTCTTCAAACGGTTATTCCTGTTGATGACCCTCCTGTAGAGGTCATTCAGGTCGCTCGTCGCGAACCTTCCGCCGTCGAGCGGGACGAGCGGGCGCAGGTCGGGCGGCAATACCGGGACTATATCCATTATCATCCAGTCCGGCTTGTTGCCCGATTTCCTGAAATTCTCGACTATCTTGAGGACCTTCGCTATCTTCTTCTGCGACTGGTCCGCCTTTGCCTTCTTGAGGTCCGCGTGGAGCTTGACGGACATCTTGTCGAGGTCGAGCTCGTTTATGAGCTCCCTTATGGCCTCGGCGCCCATCTTCGCGGTGAACTTGTGGCCGTACTTCTCGAGCGCTTCCTGGTACTGCTCTTCGGTCAGAAGCTGCTTCTTCTTGAGCTGCGATTCGCCCGGGTCGGTTACTATATATTCCTCGTAATAAAGGATCCTCTCGAGGTCGCGTAGGTTCAGGTCGAGCAATGCGCCCATCCTGCTCGGCATCGCCTTGAAGAACCAAATGTGCGATACCGGGGCGGCCAGCTCGATATGGCCCATCCTCTCGCGCCTTACCTTCGAGAGAGTGACCTCGACGCCGCAACGGTCGCAGATAATGCCCTTATACTTGATCCTCTTGTATTTTCCGCAGTTGCACTCCCAGTCCTTCGTGGGCCCGAATATCTTCTCGCAGAAGAGGCCGTCTTTTTCCGGCTTCAACGTCCTGTAGTTGATCGTCTCCGGCTTCTTGACCTCGCCGCGCGACCACGAACGTATGATCTCTCCCGAAGCTATCTTGATGCTGATTACATCAAAAGGCGCCGGCTCTTCCAGGCCCTTTTCACGGGGCTTCAGGAACGCGTCGTCTTTCTTTGCTGCAGCTGCTGCTGCCTGGAGGATATCGTTATTCATATTATTTTTTCTTCTCCGTCCTGACATCAAGACACAGACTCTGGAGCTCTTTCAGCAACACGTTGAAGGACTCAGGGGTCCCCGGCTGAAGAGCGTTCTCGCCTTTTACTATGGCTTCGTATATTCTTGTACGGCCGACCACGTCATCCGACTTGACCGTCAAAAGTTCCTGCAGTGTGAACGCCGCGCCGTATGCCTCGAGCGCCCAGACCTCCATCTCACCGAACCTCTGGCCGCCGAACTGCGCCTTGCCGCCGAGCGGCTGCTGCGTTACGAGCGAATACGGGCCGATAGAACGCGCGTGTATCTTCTCGTCGACAAGATGGATCAGTTTCATCATATATATGTAGCCGACTGTCACCTTCTGGTCGAAGGGCTTGCCGGTCAGTCCGTCGTAAAGGACCACGCGCCCGTCTTCCGGAAGGCCCGCGGCCTTCAATTCCTTCTTGATCTCTTCTTCCTTCGCGCCGTCGAATACGGGCGATTCAACGTGGAAGCCGAGGGCTTTCGCCGCCCAACCGAGATGCGTCTCGAGTATCTGGCCTACGTTCATACGCGAAGGCACGCCGAGCGGGTTGAGTATTATCTCGGCGGTCGTGCCGTCCGGCATGAACGGCATGTCCTCTTCGGGGACTATCCTCGCGACGACACCCTTGTTGCCGTGGCGGCCGGCCATCTTGTCGCCGACCTGTATCTTGCGTTTCGTCGCTACGAGAACGACGACCTTCTTGAGCACTCCGGCCGGAAGCTCGTCGCCCCTCTTTATCTTGTCTATCTCGCGCTCTTCCTCATACTCGAGCTCGTTGATCTGGTCGTCGAGTATCTTGCTTATGCGCTTTATATCCTCTTCGGCCTCTTTATTCTCCGAGAGTTTCACGTTATCGAGGTCGCACCTTTCGAGCTTCTTGAGGTCCGACTGCCTTATCGTCTTGTCCTTCGCGATAAGGACCTCTCCGGTCTCGTCATCGACCAGGCTGACCGAGAGTTTCTGCCCGACGAGTATCTTCGCGAGCTTCTGGGCCTTCTGCTTCTCTATGTTGCGTATCTGGCTTTCGTATTCCTTCTTTATCTTTTCCGTCTCATTGATCTCTTTCTGCATCTCTTCCTTGGTCTTCGACTTGCCGCCCTTCCTGCTGAAGACCTTGACTTCTACGACAGTACCTTCGACTCCGGGCGGGACGGTCAGGGAGGTATCCCTCACGTCGCCGGCCTTCTCGCCGAATATCGCGCGTAAAAGTTTCTCTTCCGGCGAAAGCTCCGTCTCGCTCTTAGGGGTTACCTTGCCTACCAGTATATCCCCCGGCTCGACTTCCGCGCCGATCCTTACGATACCGTGCTCATCGAGGTTCTTCAACGCGTCCTCGCTGACGTTCGGTATGTCGCGCGTGACTTCCTCGTTGCCCAACCTGGTGTCGCGCGCTTCGCTCTCGAATTCCTCTATATGCAGCGATGTGTAAAGGTCTTCCTTTACGAGCTTCTCGCTGATGATTATAGCGTCCTCGAAGTTGTAACCCCTCCACGGCATGAACGCTACGAGCACGTTCTTGCCGAGCGCGAGCTCGCCCTGGTCGGTTCCGGGGCCGTCCGCTATGACCTCACCCTTCTTTATCTTCTGCCCGAGCTTCACTATAGGCGTCTGGTTGACGCATGTATCGGCGTTCGAGCGCATGAACTTGCGCAGCCGGTAGGTCTTGTCGCCTATCGTTATCTCATCGGCCTGGACGGATTTTACTACGCCCTCTTCCGTGGCGACCACTACGGCGCCTGAATCCTTGGCCGCCCTGTATTCCATTCCGGTCGCGACGAGCGGCGCTTCGGTCGTCATCAACGGGACCGCCTGGCGCTGCATGTTAGAACCCATAAGCGCGCGGTTCGCGTCGTCATGCTCGAGGAACGGTATCAAGCTCGCTGCGATCGAAACGAGCTGCCTTGGGCTCACATCCATGTAATCGACCTTCTCCCTGGGCACGAGCGGGAAATCGCCCTTCTGCCTGCAAAGCACGTCCGCTTCGTAGAAGCGGCCGCTAGACTCGAGGCGCGCGTTCGCCTGCGCGATTATATATTTGTCTTCCGTATCCGCGGAAAGGTAATCTATCTTCTCGGTCGTCCTGCCCTTCTCGGCCTTCCTGTAAGGCGTCTCGATGAAGCCGAACTCGTTGATCTGCGCGTAGGTGCAGAGCGACGCTATGAGGCCGATGTTCGGGCCTTCAGGCGTCTCAATGGGGCAGATGCGGCCGTAATGCGAATGATGGACGTCGCGGACCTCGAATCCCGCCCTTTCCCTTGAAAGGCCGCCGGGCCCGAGCGCGCTCAAACGGCGCTTGTGGGTCATCTCGGCGAGCGGGTTCGTCTGGTCCATGAACTGCGACAACTGCGAACGCCCGAAGAAATCCCTTATGACGCTTGATACCAATTTCGAATTTATCAGGTTGTGCGGCATTATGTTCTCGAGGTCGTATATCGAGAGCCTCTCGCGTATCGACCTTTCGAGGCGCGCAAGCCCTATCCTGAACTGGTTCTGCAGGAGCTCGCCTACCGTACGTATGCGCCTGTTGCCGAGATGGTCTATATCGTCTATCTCGCCCTCGCCGTTCTTGAGCTTGATGAGGCACTTGATGATCGAGACCATGTCCTCGGGTGTGACCGTCCTCTGGTCCAGGGGCAGGTTCAATCCCACCTTCCTGTTGACCATATGCCTTCCTACGCGCCCGAGATCGTACCTCTTCGGGTCGAAGAAGAGCCTGTTGATCAGGTTCTGCGCGGATTCGACGGTCGCCGGGTCTCCGGGGCGCAGCTTCCTATATATATCTATTAATGCCTCGTCCCTCGACTTTACGTGGTCCTTCAGCAGGGTATGCTCTATCTCCGGGGATACCTGCCTCAACAGCTGTATCGACCTTACATGGTGCTTGTCCCAGAGGTCCTCCGCGAGGTCCTTGTCGAGTTTCTTGTATTTCGTATTTATGACGTCGCCGGTCTTCTCGTCCGTCACGTCCGCCGCTATCGTATGGCCGACGAGGTCCTTCAGATCCTGTTTCTCCTTGAGGTTCTTCGTCTCGATACCGCAGAATGCGTCGAGTATGTCCGTATCCGTGGAATAGCCCATCGCCCTGAGCAGGACGGTAGCGACCACCTTCTTGCGCCTGTCGATCACGGCGTGCAGGCAATCATTGACGTCGAACTCAAACTCTATCCACGAGCCCCTGTAGGGTATTACCCTCGCGGAGAAGAGCTTCTTGCCGTTCGGGTGGGTCTCCTCCTCGAACGATACGCCGGGAGAGCGGTGCAGCTGGCTGACTATGACCCTCTCGTCGCCGTTTATGATGAAGGTGCCCGTCGTGGTCATAAGAGGCAGTTCGCCGAGATAGACTTCCTGCTCCTTGATGTCCTTCTTTCCCTTAAGGCGTATCTTCAACTTCAGCGGCACGGCAAAGGTCATGCCAAGCTTCAACGATTCGAAATCGTCATACTTCGGCTTCCCGAGAGAGTAGCTGACATACTCAAGTTTATACGAACCGTCCGGGCTCTCTATGGGGAAGAATTCGTGGAATACCTCTTCAAGGCCCTTGTTCTCCCTCTTGGACTTCGGGAGGCCGGACTGAAGGAACTCCTCGTAAGAACGCACCTGTATATCTAAGAGATTAGGCATCTCATAGAGTTCAGGTAATTTCGCGTAATTCTTCCTTTTTATCGCCATATTCTATCCCTGGATTGGTTTAGTGGGACGTTATTTAAGCTCGACTTTGGCTCCGGCCGCTTCGAGTTTCTTCTTTATCGCTTCGGCTTCCTCTTTCGGCACGTTCTCCTTCACCGGTTTCGGAGCTGAATCAGCGAGGTCCTTGGCTTCTTTCAGGCCGAGTGTCGTTACAGCGCGGATCTCTTTGATCACGTTGATCTTGTTGGCGCCGCAATCAGCAAGCACGACCGTAAAAGACGACTTCTCTTCCGCAGCGGCGGCAGGCGCACCGGCCGGGGCGGCAGCGGCAGCAGCCATCGGAACGGCCGCAGTCACGCCGAACTTCTCTTCCATCGCCTTGACAAGCGTCGAAAGCTCGAGTACGCTCATCTCTTCGACTGACTTCATTATGTCATTCAACTTCTTGCTGAGTTCTACCTTCTCTGTTGCTTCTGCCATCTTAGCCTCCTTCTCCTTCTGTTTTATTTGACTTCTTTTTTCTTCGATATCTCGTTAAGTACCATAACGAGCTTCTGTAAGTTGCCGTTCAACACATTGACCAGGCCCGTTATCGGCGCCTTGAGGCCGCCGACCACCCTGGCGAGCATCACTTCGCGAGGAGGCATCATGGCCAATTCCTTCACATTCTCTATCGAAAGCACCTGGCCGTCCATATAACCGCCCTTGATGGCCATGTTCTGCTCGGCTTTCGAGAAATCATAGAGTATCTTCGAGGCCTTTGTCGGGTCCTCGCTGGAGAAGGTGACCGCCGACGACGTCTCCGCAAGGTCGCAGAGCGGGTCGAGCTTCTGCTTCTTCAGCGCGAGCTTCAGTATGGACCTTTTGACGACCTTCAGCTCTGAGGACGACTTCTTCAGCGTCTTCCTGAGCTTCTCGGTCTTCGAGGCCTTGACCTTCTCAAAATTCAAGAAAAAGAGGTACGGGTTCTTCTTGATAAGCCCCGCTACCTCATCTACCATTATCCCTTTTACCTTACGGCTTAGCTTTTCCATCTCTCGTTAACCCCTTGCCAGATTCGAAAGGTCCAGCCTGATGCCCGGGCCCATTGTCGTCGATATGGCTATCGACCTGATGTAGTTGCCCTTCAGCGTTGCGGGCCTCGCGTGCTGGACCGCCTCGATAAGGGTATACGCGTTATCGTATATCTTGCCGTCTTCGAAGGATGCCTTCGCGACCGATATGTTTATGTTCGATATCTTGTCCATCTTGAACTCGACCTTACCCGCCTTGACCTCTTTCACGGCCTTCGCGACGTCCTCGGTGACCGTGCCGGCCTTCGGGTTAGGCATTAGGCCCTTGGGACCGAGCACCTTGCCGAGCTTGCTGAGTTCCCTCATCATCTCGGGCGACGCGACGCAAACGTCGAATTCAAAGAATCCTTTTCCGACCTTTTCGATCAGGTCTTCCGCGCCGACATGCTCCGCGCCTGCTTCCTTGGCCTTATGCTGGGCTTCGCCCTTGCAGAATACGGCGACCCTCTTGGTCTTGCCTGTCCCGTGAGGCAATACAACAGTGCCTCTGACCATCTGGTCGCTCTGCTTCGGGTCGATATCGAGCTTTATAGCGAGGTCGACCGACTCGTCGAACTTCGCTTTCGGAACCTTCTTCAGTATCGAAATAGCTTCCTTGAGCGAATACCGCTTGTTCTTGTCTACCAGACCTTCGAACGCTTTTGTTCTCTTGCTTGCCATTGTAGTTTCCTTAATTCTCGACATCGATGCCCATGCTTCGGGCGGTGCCGGCGACGATCTTTACCGCTTCTTCCATGTCCTCGGTATTGAGGTCCTTCATCTTTATCTTCGCTATCTCCATGACCTGCTGCTTACCGATCTTGGCTACCTTCTCCTTGTTCGGCACGCCCGAGGCCTTCGCGAGATTGCACGCCCTCTTAAGCAGCACTGAACAGGGCGGGCTCTTGACGATAAAGCTGAATGATTTGTCCTCGTAGACCGAGATGACGACCGGCAGAATAAGCCCTTCCTGCGACCTGGACATCTCGTTAAACTTCTTGCAGAATTCCATTATGTTTACGCCGTGCTGACCCAGCGCGGGACCTACCGGCGGCGCGGGATTGGCCTGGCCTGCCGGGCAATACAGTTTGATAGTTGCTTTGACTTTTTTTGCCATTTTACAGTTTCTCTACCTGCCAGTATTCTAGTTCTACCGGCGTTGAACGACCGAATATTGTGACTGACACCTTTAACTTACCCTTATCCGGGTTTACTTCCTCTATTACACCGTTGAAATTCGTGAACGGGCCGTCCGTTACCCTGACCGATTCACCCTTCTCGAATATGACCTTCGGAGCGGGCTTGACCTTCCTCTCCTCGCTCTGCTTCAGTATCGACTGAACTTCGTCTTCCCTTAACGCCACCGGCTTCGTCCTTGCCCCGATGAAACCCGTTACTCCCGTCGTGTTCTTTATCAGGTACCACGTGTTGTCGGTAAGGTCCATCTCGACGAGGACATACCCGGGGAAGAACTTCCTCTGCGTTATCTTCTTCTTGCCTTCCTTTACCTCCGAGACCTGCTCGGTCGGTATCAGGACCTGCGTGATGGCTTCCTTCATGTTGTTCGACTCGGCGCGCTTCTCTATCGAGGCTTTTACCTTATCCTCGACGCCGGTCTGCGTATGTATGACATACCACTTTTTAGCCATCTTGCTTTAGGACCCTTGCTTCAGTATGAAATGGATGAATCTCGAGAACGAGAAATCAAAGACACCGAGTACCAGCGTGAAGATCAGTACCGACACGATGACTATCCACGCGGATCCTACCAGCTCGCTCCTGCTGGACCACGAGACCTTTTTCATCTCGGCCTTAACTTCACTTAAGAATGTTTTTATGTTCCCTATTGCCTTCATAGTATTTTTTTCTGGCAGGCCTGGAGGGATTCGAACCCCCAACGAACGGATTTGGAGTCCGCTGCTCTACCAATTAGAGCTACAGGCCTAAGCTCATTTAATTTCCTTATGTGCGGTGTGCTTCCTGCAGAATTTACAGAATTTCTTCAACTCGAGGCGTTCGGTGACGTTCTTCTTGTTCTTCGTCGTTGAATAATTCCTGTTCTTACAGATCGGGCACTCCATTACGGCTTGTTCTTGCATTGTATTAAGCTATTACCTCTGATACTGCACCGGCGCCTACGGTGTGGCCGCCTTCGCGGATGGCGAAGCGCAAGCCCTTCTCGAGGGCAACCGGGATTATGAGCTCTACTTCAAACTCGACATTGTCTCCG
>Ga0265297_10008161_pt1 | contig 14096 bp, 12 predicted proteins | sample Munlanlwell13791_FD_192502 | JGI IMG/M metagenome (GOLD analysis project Ga0265297, IMG submission 192502) | Leachate microbial communities from a municipal landfill in Southern Ontario, Canada - Leachate well 137-91 | ecosystem: Engineered > Solid waste > Landfill > Unclassified | place... | reverse complement strand
GCCTTCGTGTCCGGATAGGACTTCATGAAGTCCGCGACCCGTTGGATCTCGGCATGGAACTCCGGCTTGACGTCGTGCTTGGCCGTGTCGAAGAGGACCTTGAGCTCGATGGAGACCTTCTCCGGGGGCTTGACGCAGCCCTGGGCGTCGACCCGGGTCCCCTTCGGAGTGCCGGGGCACTTGTCCGCGGAGTCGAGGACCCCGTCGCCGTCTTTGTCCGCCGGAGCCGGGGGCGGCGGGGGTTCGACCTCCGCTTTGGCCGCGATCGGCGCCGCTTCGTGGAGAGGGGAGAAGAACCATGTCAGGTTCAAGCCCCCGCCGAGCAGGTGCGCGTTCCGGTACGGCGACCCGTCGGAGGCGACGTAGCGCCAGATCCCCTCGAGCCCCAGGGAGAGGTTCTTGATGGGGTACATCTCCGCGCCGAGCGCGACCGAGGTCGCGGGATGGTTGAAACGGGTCTCGCTGGCGGAGCGGTTGATGCCGGCCCCGAGCCGGACGTACGGGGCCAATGGCTGCCCGGAGACGAGGAATCTGCGGATCAGGATGGCCTCGATAGGCTCGGCCCGGAACCCCCGGGTGAGGTCGATATCCGTGTAGGCGATCCCGCCCGCCAACGCGTCGGTGAGATTATAGTAGCCCATGACGCCGAAGCCCGGGGCGGCGTTGAGACCCCGCTTGCGCAGGGCGCGCTGGCCCGCGGTGTAGGCCCCCTCCCCGTGGAAGGCTAATCCGAGCCGGCCGGCCAGTTCCGGGGACTGCGCGGAGCAGATCGAAGAAAACAGCACCACGAGGGCCGCAGCGTAATTCATGGTTCCTCCTAAGATGAGAACATTCTACAAGAATCAGCGCACATCCAATTCGAGCCGGCAGGGTTCGTCCGCCGCATCCGCTCCCGCGGACGGGTCGAGGCTGAAGAAGCGCGATTCGGCGAGCCCGCGCGATACGAGGACGTCCTTGATGGAACTGACCCGGGACAGGGCCAGGGAACGCAGGTCCGCGTCCGAGGCTCGCGATTTCTCGGCCAGCTCCACGCGCGCCTGTGCCGCCGACGGCGCGTCGGCGCCGAAAGCCTCTCGGTAGAACGCGAGCACGCGTTTCTCTTCCTGGGGAGTCAGCGGGGCGTTGTCGGCCTCGGGGCCGCGGAGGCGGCGCAACAAGGCCTTGTCTCCGAAAGCCACGGCGTCCGAGCGGCCGGCGATCCCGCGGATGCCTAAAGACATCTCCGGGCGGTCCGTCAGAGCCTGCGCCACCTTCGCCAACTGATCGGCGATCTCGCTCGTCACGGCCGCTTCTCCGGCGGGGAAGGCCACCTGGCCCAGATCGCCCTTGGAACCCATCATCTGGCCGAGGGCCGCGAACGGCGAGAGCGCGGCCTTGGCGATCAGGTTGACCAGGGTCTTGAGGATGACGCGGCCGATGTGGAACTCGGGGTCGTCGAGGCTGCCGTCTATGGGCACGTCCAGGTCTATGACGCCGCGCCGGTCCTTGAGTATGGCGAGGCCGAGCTTGACCGGAGCCTTGATGGCCGTCGGGCTCTCGACCTTCTCGCCCAGCGTCATCTGGTCGATGATCACATGGTTCCGGGTCGTGATGGCGCGGTCCGCGAGGCGCTCATCGAGATCGAAACTCATGGCCCCCTTGTCGATCTTGTAGCCGATGACCTGGACCGAGTAGGGGCTGAATACGGGGAGCTGGATCGCGTCCGCCTTCAGCCTGGCCTCGACCCACGCGGCCCGGGTCGACAGCCGGACCGTGCCGTCCGCCGAGAACGAGGACCTCTCCACCAGGGCCGAGGTGGCGAAGGTCGCGGTGGACCGGCCGTCGTTGGATAGACCCGTCAGTTCGAGGCGCGCCTCGGAGACCGCGAAGGCGAACGAAGGAGCCACGGCGTCGTCTTGGGCCACGATGCGGCCTTTCAAGACGGAGAAGCGCTTGAGACGCACCCGCCACGGAGGCCCTTGGGGCGTGGGAGGAGCGGAGGTCTGGACGGGCGCGGCGGCTGCCCCCGTCGACAGGGAGATGCCGAGCGCGTTCTCGATGTTGGTCCTGGAGTCCGTGCCGCGCGCCAGGCGCAGGAAAGGGCGCTCGATGCGCACCGCCGCGACCTCCGCGCGGCGATCCTTCGTGGAGGCTTTGGCGGATTCGACGGCCAGCTTGCCCAGCTTGGCCAGGGGGCGCCCGGAGGTCCCTTCCGAGACCGTCACGTCGGCCACGGACAGGGAGACCTCGGCGTCCACGTCGCTCCCGGAGATGGAGGCTTTTCCGCGCGCGTCGAAGGTCCCGCCGTCCAGGGAGACCTGCAGGGGCGGCGGGGCCAGCGGCGAGAACGGGGCCAGGGGCAGGGACTCGACCTCGAAATCCGCGCCGCCGGCCAGCGGCTTGGGGGTGAGGTACGCCCGCACGCGCACGGTCCCGGAGGACTGCACCGGGACATCGGCGCGGAGGGTGATCCTGCCGCCGGGGGTCGCGGCGGAGACGCTGGCCGGCCCTATGTCCAGGGCGAAGGGGCCGCGCAAGGGCTCGGTCGAACCCTTCAGGCGCCATGATAGGTCGCGGATAGTCGTCCGTGCGTTCTTCAGGGAAGCGGTGACGGCTCCACTGTCGAGGGCGACCTCGTATTCGGTGGAGGCGTCGAGCCGCCCTTGGGCGATCTCGATCGGCAGGGTGGGCGCGGCGGTCGAGACGCGCGTCAGGTCCACGCTGTTGAACTCGACGCGGCCCTGCAGGCGCAGGGGCTGCACGGTCAGCTCGCCTTCCCAGCCCATGCGCTCCCCTCGGTTGGTCCGGGCCTGCATGCGGTGGCGGCCGTTGTCGTCCGGGAGCGTGCTCAGGTTCTCCAGCCGGAACTGGATGGGCTTGACCATCAGCCGCTGGGGGGCGCTCCGCAGGCGGCTCTCGAAGTTCAGCTCCCCGTCCGACACCTCGAATACCCCCACGATGACCCGCGGTATGAAAACGGGCTTGGGGGGCTCCGCGGGGCTCTCGGGCGACTTGGGAAGGACGTCCAGGATGCTGCCGCCGTCCGCGCCGATGCCCAGCGTGATCTTCGGCCCGGTCACCTTGAGCTCGCGCAGGCCCGCGGCGAGGCGGAAGATGGACGCCGGGTTCACGGCCGCGGAGATCTCCTTGCAGGAGACGATCTCGCCGAGGCGCTCATGGCTCACGGACAGGCCGCTCAGGGTCAGGCGCAGGGAGAACGGGTTGAAAAGGACTTCCTCGGCCCCGGTCTTGAATCCAGGCAGGTATTCCGGGACCTGATCGAAGGCGTGCCGCGTCGCCCAAGGCACGGCCTTCCAGGTCGCGGCCGCGATGAACACGTACGCCCCGGCCAAGTATAGAAGACGGCGGGACCAGCGGGATGAAAAGAACGATCGGATGTGCATATTGAAAAATATTCTAACTCTATTTGATATCGCATGTCTCCCCCGCGCCGCTCTTCGGGAAAATGATAAAATCAAGACCGCATGATTGAAAGCTTCGTCTATAAAATCATCGGCACGCCGAGCGCGCGCCACCTCAAGACCCTGCAACCCTTCCTCGACCGCATCAACGAACTCGAGCCTGAGATCGCCAAGCTCTCCGAGGCCGATTTTCCGGCCAGGACCCAGGAATTACGCGAACGGCTCGCTAAGAAGATGGCGGGGCTCGATCCCGAGGATGCCAAGGACAAGGAGAAGCGCCTGCCCTACACCCAGGAGGCCCTCAAGGAGTTCCTCCCGGAGGCCTTCGCCTTGACGCGCGAGGCGTCCAAACGCACCATCGGGCTGAGGCACTACGACGTGCAGATGCTCGGCGCCATGGTGCTCAACGGCTGCGGCATCGCCGAGATGAAGACCGGCGAGGGAAAGACCCTCGTCGCGACCGCGGCCGTGTATCTGAACTCCCTTTTGGGGAAAGGCGTGCACCTGGTGACGGTCAACGACTATCTGGCCAAGCGCGACGCCGAGTGGATGGGGCCCATCTACAAGTACCTGGGTCTGACGGTCGGGTTCGTCCAGCACGACCTCGACAACGCGGACCGACGGGCGGCCTACCGCTGCGACGTCACCTACGTGACCAACAACGAGATCGGCTTCGACTACCTGCGCGACAACATGGTCATCCGGAGCGACGACCGCGTGCTCCGTCCGCTCTATTTCGCCGTCGTGGACGAGGTGGACTCCATCCTCATCGACGAGGCCAGGACCCCTCTCATCATCTCGGGGCCGTCCGAGGAGTCCACGGACCGCTACGTGCTCATCGACCGGATCATCCCGCTCCTCAAGATCCGCTTCGTGACCGAGGAGGAGGAGATCCAGTCGAAGTACACCGGCGAGGACCTCGGCAAGGGCTACGACGCGGTCATCGACGAGAAGAACCACAACGCCACCCTGACCGACCAGGGGGTCGCCAAGGCTGAGAAGCTCATCGGGCTCGAGAACCTCTACGACGACCTGCAGGGCGCCTGGGTCCACCACATCACGCAGGCCCTGCGGGCCCATCATCTCTATAAGCGCGACGTGGACTACGTGGTCAAGGACGGGGAGGTCGTCATCGTCGACGAGTTCACGGGCCGCCTCATGCCCGGCCGGCGCTGGTCCGAGGGCCTGCACCAGTCCGTGGAGGCCAAGGAGAAGCTGCCCCCGCGGGAGGAGAACCAGACCCTCGCCACCATCACGTTCCAGAACTTCTTCAAGATGTACGACAAGCTCGCGGGCATGACCGGCACGGCCATGACCGAGGCCGACGAGTTCATGGAGATCTACAAGCTCTCGGTGGTGGAGATCCCGACGAACCGGACGAACATCCGTACCGATCAGGCCGACGTGGTCTTCCTGAACCAGAAGGGGAAGTGGCGGGCCATCGTCTCCGACATCGAGGAGAACTGGCGCAATTCGCGGCCCATGCTCGTGGGCACCCGCTCGATCGAGAAATCCGAGATGCTGGCCACGCTCCTGCGGGAGAAAGGCATCCCCCATCAGGTGCTCAACGCCAAGTACCACGAGATGGAGGCCCAGATCATCGCGCAGGCCGGAAAGAAGGGCACGGTGACCATCGCCACGAACATGGCCGGCCGCGGCACGGACATCATCCTGGGCGGCTGCCCGCCGGACCTCGACAACCAGAAGGAGGTCATCGCGCGCGGGGGGCTCTACGTCATGGGCACGGAGCGCCACGAGGCGCGGCGCATCGACAACCAGCTCCGCGGCCGCTGCGGGCGCCAAGGCGACCCCGGCCAGACGCGCTTCTACCTGGCCCTGGACGACGAGCTCATGCGCCTGTTCGGCTCGGACCGCATCCAGAGTCTGATGGAAAAGTTCGGCATGACCGAGGACGAGCCCATCGAGTCCCCGCTCGTGACCCGGCAGATCGAGGGCGCGCAGCGTCGCGTCGAGACCCACAACTTCGACATCCGCAAGCAGCTGCTGGACTACGACAACGTGATGAACAAGCAGCGCGAGGTCGTCTACGGCCTGCGCAACTTCATACTCGACGGTAAGGACGTTTCCGCGCAGATCCACAGCATGATCGACGAGGACCTCCAGGCCAAGCTCGAGCAGTTCGCGCCGGCGGACGAGATCCAGGAGCGCTGGGACATCGGCGGCCTGGCCACGTACTTCAAGCGGGTCTTCGGCAAGGAGTTCCCTCTGCGCGAGACCGAGCCCGCGCGCGTCGACCGCGGCGCGCTCCTGGAGACCTTGAAAAAAGAGGCGCTCTCGGTCTACGAGCGGAGGGCCCGGGAGGAGTTCGCCGGGTTCGATTTCCGCGAGATCGAGAAGATGGTCCTGCTCCAGATGATCGACCAGGCATGGAAGAACCATCTCTACGACCTCGACCACATGAAGAAGTACATCCACCTGCGCGCCTACGGCCAGAAGGATCCGAAGATCGAGTATCAGAAGGAGACCAAGATCCTTTTCGACGCGCTGCTCGACCGCATCCGCCAGCAGACGGTGGAGTACATCTTACGCATCCAGGCTCCGCGGCGTCCGCCGCCGCAGCCGAGCGTCGCGGTGCACCCGGACGCGCAGGGCGCCGACGGCGCGGCGGGGGCGCAGCCGGCCGCCGCCCGGTCGAGGCTCCTGAGGCCCGGGTCGGGGAGCGACGGCCAGACTGTGAAGTCTGCCTCCGCCATCACCAAGATCGGCCGCAACGACCCCTGCCCGTGCGGCAGCGGAAAGAAATTCAAGAAGTGCTGTGGGAAGTAGCCTCGCTCTGTGCGCCGCGGCCGGAGCGGCCTTCGCCCTCTGTCTGCCCAAGCCCGGCTTGTGCGCTCTGGCCTGGGGCGCGCCGGCGGTCCTGTTCTACTTCCTGCCCCGCGCGCGAGGCGTCCGCGCGGCCGCCTGCCTGGCCGGCGTCTTCGGGTTCTTCTTCTGCGGAGTTTCGCTGCACTGGATCTTCCTGACCACTCGTTTCGCCGGAGTACCCTTGCCCGTCGGGCTGCTGGCGTGGTGCGCTCTGGCGGGCCTGCTGGCCCTCAACTGGGCGGTCTTCGGCGCCGCCGCGCGGGTCCTTTCGGGGCCTTGGGCATGGGCCGCGGCGTGGGCCGCCGTCGAATCGGCGAGCGCCTGGTGGACTCCTCGGGTCGGGGTCGACCTCCTGTCCTACACCCAGTGGCGGTATCTCCCTTTTATCCAGATCGGGGCGGTGTTGGGCCCGCATGCCCTGGGCTTCGTGATCATGCTTTGGAACGCGGCTCTCGCCGAGGCCTTTTGCGAGCGCCGCTTCCGGAACCTCGCGGCAGCCGGCGGACTCGCGGCGGGGTGCTTCGCCTACGGGACGGCCGTCCTGGGCGGACGGGAAGACCCGTCCGGCGGACCGGTGGTGGAGATATACCAGCCCAACATCGACCAGTATCGGAAGTGGGATGAGCGCTACGAGGACTTCATCCGGGACTCCTTCGAGGAGCTCTTGCGGGAGCCCCGCGGCGAGACGCCGGCGCTGCTGTTGTGGCCGGAGTCCTCGCTCCCCGGCTGGCTCGACGAGCCGGACATCGCCCGATGGGTCTCCGGGTGCGCCAAGAGAGCCGGCGCGCCGATCCTGACGGGAGCCGTCACCAGGTCCGGGATCCGGCATCACAACTCCGGGGTCCTTCTCGGCGCGGACGGCGAGGTGGCGGGCGTCTATCACAAGCGGCAGCTGGTGCCCTTCGGGGAGTTCGTCCCGCTGCGGGGTCTGTTCCAGGGGTGGATCGGGATATTGGCGCAGATGGGGGATTTCGACTCGGGAGCCGACCGGCAGGAGCTTCTCGCCACTCCCGTAGGCAGGACCGCGGTCAGCATCTGCTACGAGGCGGTGTTCCCGCGTTGGGCCCGGATCGACTCTTCCCGCGGCGCGCGGGTGTTCGTGAATCTGACGAACGATGGGTGGTACAAGGATACTTGGGGCCCGCAGCAGCATTTCTACACCAACATGTACCGCGCGGTCGAGAACCGGGTCTTGGTGCTGCGGGCCGCCAACACGGGGATCTCGGGGGCCATCGACGCCTACGGGGTGGTCTTGGCGAAGACAGAGGTCGAGACCCGGCGCCGGTTGTCGGCGAGCCTCCCGGCCCGGGATCCGTTCCCGCGGGGTTCGCCCTACAGCCGGCAGGGGGACTGGTTCGGGGCCTGCGCCATGCTCGCCGCCGCGGCGTCGTTGGCCTGGGCCTGCAGGGACAAGGTCGCAAAAATCTTCTAGAATCGAGACATGTCCGAACCGATATTCCGCGAGGTCGAAGGAGCGGTCTCCGAGGCCCGCGCTCGCCTGGAGAGGATCGCGGCGCTGCTGGATATCGAGGCGAAGCGCAAGGAGATCGCCAAGCGGGAGGAGGAAGCGGGCCAGCCCGGTTTCTGGGCTGATTCCGCCCGGGCCAAGAAGCAGTCCAAGGAGCTCAACGGCCTGAAGAGGCTCCTCACCGAATACGACTCGACCCGGCGCACCGTCGAGGATGTGCAGGCCCATCTGGAGCTCGCTTCGGAGGCGGGAGACACGGGCGAACTCGGCGAGGTGCGCGCGGCGCTTCTCATGGCCCAGCGGGCTCTGGGCGACCTGGACATGCGGCTGAAGCTCTCCGGAGAGTTCGACCTTTCCGACGCCATCTTGAGCATCAACGCGGGGGCCGGCGGCACGGAGGCCTGCGATTGGGCCGAGATGCTTTTGCGCATGTACACCCGCTGGGCCGAGGGGCGGGGCTTCGAGTTCCAGGTGACCGACATCCACAAGGGCGAGGAAGCCGGGATCAAGAGCGTCGCGGCCCTCGTGCGAGGAGCGCACGCCTACGGGTATCTGAAGGGCGAGGCGGGCGTGCACCGCCTGGTACGCATCTCCCCGTTCGACTCGAACAAGCGGCGGCACACCTCCTTCGCTTCCTGCGATATCCTGCCGGACATCGAAGAGGACATCGACATCCAGGTCGCGGATTCCGATGTCGAGCTGAGCACCTGCCGCGCCGGCGGCAAGGGCGGGCAGAACGTCAACAAGGTGGAGACGGCGGTGCGCCTCCGGCACCTGCCCACCGGGCTGGTCATCAGCTGCCGCTCCGAGCGTTCGCAGCATCAGAACCGCGAGAACGCCATGAAGATGCTCAAGGCGAGGCTCTACCAGATCGAGCTCGACAAGAAGCGCTCGGCCGTGGAGAAGCATTACGACGCGAAGGGCGACATCGCCTGGGGCCACCAGATCCGCTCCTACGTCTTCATGCCCTACCAGATGGTCAAGGACCTCCGCTCCGGGCATGAGACTTCGCAGATCCAGTCCGTCATGGACGGGGACCTCGACGGCTTCATGCACGAGTACCTGGAGTGGCTGGCGGCCGGCAGGCCCGCCAGGAAGACGGCGGCCGATAGGGACGAATAAGCCTTAATCCTGCAACGCCTCTTCGAGGGTCTTGCCGTGCTTCTCCCGAGGGATCATGATGAAATCCTGTTCGATCTCAGCCTCGCCTCTCGAGAACAGCGTCGGATTCGACGGAGTCATCCGGACGAACCTGCGGGCCTCCTCTTTGCGTTGGTCCTCGCTCATGGACTTGTAGGCCTGGTTCTTGTCCAAGACGTATTTCGGCAGGTAGTCCGCATGCCGGACGGTGAGGAGATACCCCTGACTGTTGGGAGGAACTTTCTTGAAGCGGAAGCTGCCGTCCGAACCGCTCACGGTGCTCTTGAATGCCTCGTTCGAGCCCGCATCCATCAGGGCGAGTTCCACTCCTTCCACGGGCTTGAAGGTCACGAGGTCGATCAGGCGGCCTCGGAGGACCCAGTTGGAGGCGCGTGGGGCGCGCGGCGGCTCCGTGTTCTCGGCGATGACCACCGGCTCTTCCGGTGACGCGGTCTTCTTGCCTTTCTTCTTCTTCGGAGGCGGCTTGGCCTCGGGCTTCTCGACGGGAGGCGGCTCGGGCGGCTTGGCCTCGGGCTCGACAGGGGGCTCCGGCTCCGCCACGGGTTCCGGCTGCGGCGCGGGCTGCTGCACCGGGGTGACCACCACGACCGGCGGCGGTTGCTCCGGCGCGGGCTGCTCCTTTTTGAGGAATTTCGGCGCGAACAGGGCGACCATGAGGACGGCCCCCACGGCCACGAACATCCAGGAGGATACGCCCTTGGGTTCGGGAGGGCGCTTGAGCTCGAACTGCGATTGCAGCATGTGCGGAGGGAGCACGTTCTCCGCGTTGTCCATGGTCCTGGGCTCGGCATCGAGTTCCGCGAGCATGTGCCTGGGCAGGTCGAGCCCGTCGTCCCTCTTGGGCTTGGCCGGAGCCTGCGACGCGGGCTTCGCGGGCTGGCTGGACTTTTCCTCCGGCGTCCGGAAGTCGCGCTTGCAGTAAGGGCAGATCTCGACGGTCTCGGAGATCTGCTTGGCGCATCCGGGGCATCGCGTGAGGAGCACCGGCGCGTGCTCGGGCTTCTTGGCCGCCTCGGCGTGGGGCTCCTCTTTCTTGGCCTCCGGCGCTTTGGGCTCCGGAGGCGGCTCCACTGCGGGCGTCTTCTCCGGCTCCTTCTCCTTGACCGCTTCGGGCGGCCGGACGGCCGAGATGATCATGGTTTTCGGCAGCGAGGAGTCGAGCTTGGTCTTTTCCTCGCGTTTGACCGCGTCCGCCGGAGGGGGGGCGGAGATGATCTGGGTCTTCGGAAGAGAGGACTCGAACCGGGGCTTCTCCTCATGCTTTGGCTCCGGTTTCGGCTCCGCCTTGGGAGGCTCCGCCGGCGGGGCTTCGCCGCCGTCGAGCATATGCCGGGGCAAGTCAGGGGGCGGCCGTTGAGGCGCGGCGGCCGGCTTCTTCTCCGGATCCGGAGCCTTCGCCGGAGGCTCCGCGGGCTTTGCCGTGCCTCGCCGTGAGGGAGCTCGAAAATCCCACTTGCAGTGAGGGCAGACCTCCGCGGTCTCCGGGATCTCCCTGGCGCAACCGGGACACCGTGTGACCATAGTTACTAAGTTTTACCCCCGCGAGAGTATGAAGTCAAGTAAATAATCTCTAAAGGATTCTCCGCGCGCGAACGAGGGTCAATCCTGGCTGCCTAGGACTTGGAGCACCCGCCCCGTCGCGGCGTCGAGCGTGACCCGCGCATGGTAGTCCGGGCCGAGCGTGTTCGGGTGCAGCCGGGTCTTGAACGTCACGATGATCCTGGCTCCTTTGGATTCCACTTCGATGGGGGTGTCTGGGGGGTAGCGGACATCTTTTTCGACGGCTTCCTTGGCCAGAGCGATGGCCTTCTGGCGCGTGATGGGGCCGCGGGCCTTCCTGCGCGTCTTGGGTTTGGCCGCAGGTTTCGGGGCTTCTCCCTCCGGGGCGCACCAAGCGTAGCTGTCTTCGCACCGGAGCGTATCCCGCGTGAAGCCATTCGGGCAGGACTTTTCGCAGAGCGTGAACCCGCCGTCCTCCATTCTACGGACCGAGGCCATGCAGCAGGAGGCGCTCCCCTTCTTCTTGCAGTTCTCGAAAAGACGCTTATAGTAGTCCGGGCTCGGACCCGGCCGGGCCGCGGGAACGGCCCTGTCCTGAGCGGATATGGAAGGTGCGTCAGCGAAGGGCTGGGCGGCGTGACCGAGCCCGGCCAGGAGGCAAAGGAGCGTCGACATGCTAGGGAGTTATACAATAAATGCTAGACTCGGAATATGGTGAGAACGACGCTCGCTCTATCGCTCGCGATGTTGATTTCGGCGCCCTTGTCGGCGCAGCCGAAGAAGAAGGGGCCCCCCGCTCCCGCGGAGAAGAAAGAGCTCCGCGCGAAGGAGGGTCCGCCCATCCTTTCGGAGGAGTTCGTCGAGCACTTGCGCAAGAGCCTCAAGCTCGATGATAAGCAGCGCAAGGAGATCGGCGCGGTCCTCGACGGGGTCCGCCCGGGCCTGCGGCGCACCTGGGAGGAGATGAAGTCCCTGCGGGAGAAGCTGGAGGAGGCGGAGAGGGATTTCCACTCGGCCCAGCGGGACGCCCACGAGCGGATACGGGAGAAGCTCACCTACGAACAGCGGGAGCGCTTCGACGAGATGCGCATGAAGATGATGCGGGGGCCAGGCATGAAGGATCCGGAGGAGATGTCGCCGGAGGAGAGGATGAAGCGGGAGAAGATGATGCAGGACTTCCCGCCGGAGATGTGGGAGAAGCCCAAGGACCTCGAGAAGGGGGAGGATCTCCCGCCCGACTTCAAAGAGTACATCGACAAGAAATTCAAGAGCCGCGGTGAGAAATGGGACAAGCAGCCCATGCCGCCGCCCGAGATCATGGACGGGCCGAAGGAAGACCCGAGGAAGCCGGAGTAACGGGACGCTTCCCTTAAAAAAGAAAAGCCGCCCAGCAGCGCCGGGCGGCTTTTCTTTTTTTAGAATTTCTCGCTCGGATCCACCTTGACGCCGGGGCCCATGGTCGAGGAGAGGGTCACGCTGCGGATGTAGGACCCCTTCGAGGACGAGGGCTTCGCCCTCGAGATCTGCTGCAGGACGGCGCGGGCATTGGCCACGATCTTGTCGGCATCGAAGGACTTCTTGCCCACGCCGACGTGGACGATGCCGTACTCGTCGTTCTTGTATTCCACGCGCCCAGCCTTGAGCTCGTGCACGGCCTTGGTCACATCCATCGTGACCGTGCCGCTTTTCGGGTTCGGCATGAGCCCGCGGGGGCCGAGGAGCTTGCCGAGCCGGGCGATATCCTTCATGACATCCGGCGTCGCGACGAGGACGTCGAAGTCCATCTTCCCGCCCTGGATGACCTCCACGAGCTCGGTGCTGCCGAAGAGGTCGGCTCCGGCCGTCTCGGCTTCCTTGACCTTGTCGCCCTTCGCGATGACTGCGACGCGGCAGGACTTGCCCGTTCCGTGCGGGAGCGCCACGGTCCCGCGCACCTGCTGGTCCGACTGCTTGGGATCGATGCCGAGACGGATGTGGAGTTCGATCGTTTCGTCGAACTTGGCCGTGGACGCGTTCTTCACGACCGGGGCCGCGTCCTTGAGAGAGTACAGCTTGGCGCGGTCCACGTTCTTGAGCGCTTCGGTGAGTCTCTTGCCCATCGTATTCCTCCGTGACCTTCGATCGCTTCCCGGGTTTACGGGAGGCTCGGTCGTTTCCGTCCTAATCCTTGCCCTAATCCGTGATGTCGATGCCCATGGAGCGGGCGGTGCCCGCCACCATCCGGATCGCCATCTCGACGTCCGCGGTGTTGAGGTCGGGCATCTTCTTGCGCGCGATCTCCTCCGCCTGCTTCCGGGTGATCTTGCCGACCTTGTTCTTGTTGGGCTCGCCCGAGGCCTTGGCCAGTCCGGCGGCCTTCTTGATGAGCGCGGCCATGGGCGGCATCTTCGTGATGAACGAGAACGTGCGGTCCTCGTAGACCGTGATCACGGCCGGGATGGTCATCCCGGCCTCCATGTTCTTGGTGCGGTCGTTGAACTGCCTGCAGAAGTCCATGATGTTGACGCCGTGCTGGCCCAGCGCGGGGCCCACGGGCGGCGCGGGGTTGGCCCCGCCGGCCGGGATCTGCAGCTTGATCTGAGTCTTGACTTTCTTCGCCATACGCTTCTCCCTACAGCTTCTCCACTTGCAGGAAATCCAACTCGACCGGAGTGGGGCGGCCGAAGATGGTGACCATGGCTTTGAGCTTGGCCTTCGGCTCGTTGACGTCCTCGACCACTCCGATGAAGTGCCGGAAAGGCCCTTCGGTGATGCGGACGTTCTCGCCTTTCTCGAACTGGACGGCGGGCTTGGGCTTGCCGGCCGCCGATTCCGTGGTGAGTTCCAGGATCTGCTTGATCTCCTCGAGGGGCAGCGGCCGCGGCTTGGGCTCGCCGAGGAAGCCGGTGACCCCGGAGATGTTCTTCACCGCCCAGTAGGTCTCGTTGTCGACGACCATGTCCATCAGGACGTAGCCCGGGAAGAACTTGCGTTTCTTGACCTGCTTGCGGTTCTTCTTGACCTCGACGACGTCCTCGGTCGGGATGAAGACCTGGAAGATCTTGCCCTGGAGGTTCTCGTTCTTGACCTTGCTCTCAAGGTGGGTCCGGACGCGGTCTTCCCAGCCCGATTGCGTGTGGACGACGAACCATCCCCTGCCTTCGGTCATGTTTTCCATCGAAGTTCCTCAAATAGGATGCGGCTTATCTGCCCAGCAAGGCGCCCATGATGACCGTGAGGATGTAGTCGACGCTGGCGATGTAGATCGACACGACCCCCACGAGGGCCAGGACCACGACGGTGGAGCCCACCGCCTGCTGGCGAGAGAGCCAGGAGGACTTCTTGAGCTCGGTGTACGCTTCTGCGACGAACTTGCTCGGGTTCGGGATCTCAGCCATAATCCTCAAAAATCGTCCGGCCGCGCTAGGATTCGAACCTAGAGTTCCGGTTTTGGAGACCGGTGGTTTAGCCGTTAACCGACGCGGCCTCGGACCTACTTCGATTCCTTGTGCGGGGTATGCTTCCCGCAGGCCTGACAGAACTTCTTTACCTCCACCTTGTACGCCCGCTTCTTGCCGTGGGAGTAGTGGTAGTTCTTGTTCTTGCAGACCGTGCACGCCAGTATCGTGACGACGCGTTCGACCATAGGTTACTCGACGATGTCAATGACGACGCCGGCGCCGACGGTGTGTCCGCCCTCGCGGATGGCGAAGCGGAGACCCTTCTCCATGGCGATCGGCGTGATCAGCGTCACCGTGAAC